>Ga0307433_1001633_pt1 | contig 11762 bp, 19 predicted proteins | sample SalMarWE160210MG_FD_202166 | JGI IMG/M metagenome (GOLD analysis project Ga0307433, IMG submission 202166) | Salt marsh sediment microbial communities from the Plum Island Ecosystem LTER, Massachusetts, United States - WE1603-210 | ecosystem: Environmental > Aquatic > Marine > Intertidal zone >...
GCCGAATTCTTAGAGAAAAGCACCGGTAAAAATAAGCACGTTTGCGAAAAATGTGGAAGCGAACAAATGCAAAAACTTTTCTCAGGTTTTTCCGTTGGGCAAAGCAGTCAGGGAGGCGATTCCTGCCCAACTGGAACGTGTCCCACTGGAACGTGCGGCCTTTGATAGAAAGGATATTTTATGAAAATTGCAGTAACGTCAACAGGGCCTACGCTTGATGACAATGTCGAGGCTCGATTTGGTCGGTGTCCCTATTTTCTGATCATTGAGACTGACACAATGCAGTTAGAAGCGATTGAAAATCCCAATATGGCCCTTGGCGGCGGTGCTGGTATTCAATCTGCACAGTTAATGTCGGAAAAAGGTGTAGCAGTCGTACTGACCGGCAACTGCGGTCCCAACGCATTTAGTGTCTTCGGCCAGGCAGGCATACAGGTTATCGTTGGCATCAGTGGTCCAGTACGTAGTGCTGTTGAACAGTTCAAAACCGGAGCTTTATCCTCCGCTTCGGAGCCAAGTGTAGCCAGTCACTTTGGTATGAGTGCAGCACCGGCAGGCCAGACGCCAATGGTACAGCCGATGCCTGACCAACTTGGTCAAGGTGGCGGAATGGGCTTGGGCATGGGTGGCGGACGTGGCATGGGTCGAGGTATGGGCGGCGGCAGAGGTATGGGCGGCGGCAGAGGTATGGGTCGCGGCGGTGGAATGGGACGTGGTATGGGCAAAGGTGGCGGCATGGGGCAAGGTATGGGCATGCCAGGCCCGATGAGTATGCCTTCGACCGGCCCGGCAGCAGCTTTTTCAGAAGGCACCGGGACACAGGCGAACTCTGAACAGGAATTGGCTGCTCTAAAGCAGCAGGCAGAATTGCTTGAACAGCAAAAACACCAGATAAACAATAGAATAGTTCAGCTTGAAAGCGGCCGAAAAGCTATAGCGGTTATTGATTCTGAAAAGTGTACAGGCTGTGGTATTTGTACCGATGTTTGCCCGGTCAACGCTATTACAATAAAAGAACGGGCTGTCGTAAATCCTGATTTATGTACGGGCTGTGCAGTGTGTATTTATGAATGTCCGAATGCTGCTATTGCGATTACCCAGCGGAGAACCTAAAGCAAAAACCACGGGGCCGGCGAGCAGGTTGTGCGATACCATCTGTAAACTCGGCAAGCTTTTGACTCGCAGGGAAACCAAATGGAACGATTTATGCTGAAATCGAAGATACATCGGGCAACATTGACCGGAACAGAACTGGACTACGAAGGAAGTATTACCCTTGATGAAAACCTTCTTGAAATAGCGGATATACTGCCGGGTGAGCAGGTTCACGTGCTAAATATCAATAATGGCCAGCGTTTTGTAACTTATGCTATTGCAGCTCCGCGAGGTTCCGGCACCATCTTATTAAATGGCCCGGCAGCAAGATTGGGCACGGCTGGCGATAAAGTCATAATTATATCTTATTGCCAGATACCTGATGAGAAAGCAAAAGGTTTGAAGGCAAAAGTAGTGTTCGTTGATGATAAAAACAGGCTAAAAGAGTAAAGAAGTGGAAAAAAGTATATTCCCACAATGTGCGCAATGTGAGAGTAAAGAATGCCGTGATGGCAAGGATTGTTTTTCACAGGGCGGTAATCATAGACAATTATACCAAGACAGCCATATAGCAGAATTGCACAGGGCCGCTTCGACAGTTGAGGCCCGTCACTACGGGAAAGAAACGCGATTGGGCGAAGTAATTCTGTTATGTAAGCAGTTGGGATATCAAAGAATCGGCTTGGCATTTTGTATCGGTTTGAGCGAAGAAGCAAAGATTATCGCTGAGATTCTTTCGAAGCATTTCAAGGTAGTGTCTGTGTGCTGTAAAGTTTGCGGGATTGACAAGAAAGATTTTGATTTGCCTCAAATTTCATCAAAAGGCCGAGAGGTTATGTGCAATCCGGCTGGCCAGGCCCAATTGCTAAATGACGCAAAGACTCAGCTCAATGTTATTTGTGGGCTTTGTGTTGGCCACGATGCTATTTTTGCTAAGGTCTCAGACGCTCCTGTAACAACGCTTATCGCCAAGGACCGCGTATTGGCCCACAATCCAGCGGGAGCTATTTACAGTCGCTATATTCGAAAAACACTTTAATGAAAGCATATAGCGGAGTTGTATGATGGAGCAGACATTCAAGGCCACAGAAATCAATGTCGGATTTCACCCTGATGGTTATAGAATAGATAAAACGGCTTCGCCAATGAACAGATATACAAAATGGGATATTTTGTCAGATAATCACTGGTGCAATCCGAAACCGGTCTGTTTCGATTCGTTACCGCAGCAAGGCTGGTTCAAGAAAGACAGATTTGATTGGGACAGAGTTAATACGACTAAGGAGCGAGTTTGATATGAAAATAGCGATTGCCAGCGGCAAAGGCGGAACAGGTAAGACAACAATAGCAACGAATCTGGCTTGTTCAATCGCTCGTATGGGCGAAGAGGTACAGTATCTTGACTGCGACGTTGAAGAGCCCAATGGCCATATATTTTTGAAGCCTGATACAAAAGAAACACAGAAGGTTACAATTGGTGTACCGGAGGTTGACAACGAATTATGCAACGGTTGTGGCAAATGCGGTCAGCTTTGTCAGTATAGCGCCATAATCTGTTTGAAAGACAAGCCGCTTGTCTTTGAGCAGTTATGTCATTCATGCGGCGGGTGTGAGCTTGTTTGCCCTACCGGTGCTATTAAAGAAAAACAGATAGAAATTGGATTTGTTGATTTGGGTACAGCGAGTGATGTGAAATTTGGTCAGGGCCGACTGAAAGTAGGAGATGTACGTTCACCTGCTTTGATAAAGAAAGTAAAGGAGCATGCAGCAAATAATGGAACTGTCCTGATAGACGCTCCGCCGGGAACCTCATGTCCGGTAATTGAGGCGGTCAAGGGAGTAGATTTTGTTCTATTGGTCACCGAACCTACTCCATTTGGTTTAAATGACTTGGAATTGGCGGTGGAAATGGTAAGAGAGCTTGGGATTTCCTTTGCTGTTGTAATAAACCGTTGCGACGTAGGTGATGACCAGGTTATACGTTATTGTCAGCGACAAGATATAGAAGTTCTCCTTGAGATACCGAACGACCGTCTTGTAGCAGAAGCTTACTCAAAGGGGATTAAAATAATTGATGCATTATCCGGCTACGAAGAAATATTCTTACAGTTGTATGAAAAAATCAGTACGAGGGCCGCGGTCAAATGAAAAAAGAAGATTTCGACTTCATGGAGAGGATAACCCGTGACTTAGAGGCCCGCAAGGCAGCTTGTAAGGTCCTTGGAGTTTCCGAAGACGCTGACGGCAATGTTCTGAAAAAAGCTTATAGAAAAGCATCAATGAAATATCACCCTGACCATAACCAGGACGACCCTGATGCGAATAAGAAATTTGCACTCATTAATTGTGCATATGAATTGTTAGCTGACGATAAGCCCTGTGCCAAGCTTTTGGAGGAAATCAACACTTGGCAAGGCATTCCGGAGGACGATAAATACAAACTCGATAATCCCTGGGGACATTTTCTGTGGTGGCGTGATAAATTTTTCGGTTCTGAAAAGGAGAAAAGGTCAAATGGCAAACGCTCTTCTTGTATTTAACAGAGAGCCTTATTTTGATGGAGCTCAGGAAGCCAAAATGAGAGAGTTAGCCCGGTGGGTTAAAAAAGCTGATAAGGTTATTTCGTTTTAGGTGTTGGCAATGAGCCCCGTGAAGCTGAGTGATAACTTTTACGACAAGATTAAACCACGTTTGTATCAACGTATCGGCCGAGAGTTGCGTTTAGCTTATCGTGTGCTTGATTTGGGTTGTGGTGCGTGTGAGCTTGCCCGGTACTTGTCCAAAACCTATGGTCAAAAAGTTACAGGAGTGGATATTTATGCAAACAGTTTTCCCAATAACCGAAATATCACCAGAAATACCAAGCGTATTCGTTGTATTCGCAAAGATGCAGCTCGGCTTACTTTTATTCGAAACGAAACGGTAGATGCAGTGATAATATCCTGGGCTTTGCATGAGATGAAAAATCCTCAGGCGGTCTTGCAGGAGGCCTATCGCGTCTTGCGACCAGGCGGCAAAATACTTATTGTTGAATTCCCTCGCAACTCGTTGGCCCAAAAGTTATGGAACGAGAACTACTATACCATCAAAGAATTAACAGGTTTTTTACGTAAAGCCGGTTTCAAAGATATTCGGTCTAAACGAATTGAACATAAACAAATCCTTTGGATTAATGGGTACCGTGATACCAATTGATTCAAAAAGAGAAATTGTAATTGTTAAAGCTTATGAAACGCCAAAAGAGTTACTTGTTTAAGAATACGGTGTTTAAGGAAGGTGATGAATCGGCAAAGACCGTCTTCAGTGGTCCGGGGGAGCTGGGAATTGGCCCAGCCCCTGAATTTAATGGCAAGCCAGAGACTTTAAATCCGGAGGAGATGTTCGTTGCCGCAATTAATAGCTGTATAATGACAACCTTTTTTTATTTTGTGCGAAAGTCGAATGTTGAGATTTTATCGTACCATTCAGATGCCCAAGGCTGGGTTGAAAAGCAGACAGATGGGTTTCGATTTACTAACGTGGAGGTTCGAGCAGAAGTTACATTGAAGCAACAGGAACTGGCTGAGAAAGTTCGTGAACTCGGAGATTTAGCTGAAAAATACTGTCTTGTTTCCCGTTCAATATCCTGCCCTGTCCGATACCATCTGGAAATAGGATAGAAATTAAAGGAATCAAAAAAATATATAAATGAGAAAGCTTTATCCTAAATCAAAGGTTGAAACCACAGGGTTTATGGCCCGGTACTACGATACCCTGCTCGATATTGCCACCTTTGGAAAATATCTTCCGTTTATAAAGCAAGTCATAAGCATAGCAAATATCAGAGCGGATGACAGAATCCTCGACATGGGAGCAGGCACAGGCAGAAACGCTTGTTTGTTTGCCAACTATCTTACCGGCAAAGGTGAATTGATGGGAGTTGATATCTCTAAAGATATGATTGCTCGCTTTGAAAAAAGATGTGCAGATTTTCCCAACGTTAAAATTATCAATCGAAGAATTGACCAAACCTTACCTTATAAAAATGATTTTAGCAAAGTTTTTATCTCATTTGTTTTGCATGGGTTCCCACAAAATGCCAGGAAGGTAATTATTGAGAATGCCTTTCAAACCTTAAAGCAGAATGGGGAGTTTCTCATCCTTGATTATAACGAATTCTCGCTGCCGGATATCCCTCTTTACTTAAGGATTGCTTTTAAGTTTATGGAGTGCCCTTATGCCTTTGATTTTATCGAAAAAGATTGGAAGAAAATACTGGCTGATGTGGGCTTTAGTAATTTTGAAGAACACTTTTTCTTTCGGCAATTTGTAAGATTGTTAAAGGCAGTAAAGCCAGTTGGCCCTGCCCCATAAACAAAGAGGCGTGTCAGAACTCTGCGGAAGTTTTAAAACTTCATACAGGTATGTAAAAGGATGTTAGAGAATTCGATTATAGATTTTTTTGGGAGTCAGCGAAAATGATGAATGTCAGTAAGAACAGATGTGTTGGTTGTGGACTTTGTGTCGACGTATGTCCGCAGGACGCTATTGTGATAAGTATAGGCATAGCAAATATTGAAAAAGAAGAATGTGTTGAATGCCAAGCTTGCTTACGAGAGTGTCCTCAAGAAGCTATTATGTTTATCGAAAATATCAATCTTGTGGTGGCTTTTGGAACTGATGACGGCAACACACTAAAAAGCGATAACCACGTGGGAATGTCAAAGTATTTTAGGCTATATCGATTTTCTGACAGCCAGGAAAAATTCATTGAACAAAGAAGCAATCTCAAGTACAAAGAGGACGAAACAAAAACACACGGGGACCTAGGAAAAGCTAAAGCCACGGCTTCAGCTTTAGGAAATGTAGACGTTCTTATTGGGCGTATGTTTGGCCCAAATATCACGAGGCTGAGAAACAAATTTGTATGTGCAGTTGTCAGGAGAGATACCATCGAGGAAACAATTCAAACGATACACGAAAATATCAACGAGATCATAGAAGAAAAAAGTAAAAAGGATAGAAGAGGTATAATCTTAAAATAAAAATGCTCCGATTTATATAGTTAATGCTCACATCATGTGAGGTAACATAGGCTATAAAGACTAACCTCTTAAAAATTGATACGTACGGTAAAATTACTGATGTGTTAATAGAAGAAGGAGATTTCATTTGTGAAGGAAATAGTTATTATAAGCGGCAAAGGCGGAACCGGCAAAACAAGCATCGTAGCAGCCTTTGCGGCCCTTGCGAAAAATGCAGTGTTCGCTGATTGTGACGTTGATGCAGCGGACCTGCACCTAGTGTTAGAACCAAAGATAAAGCAAAAATCTGATTTCTCCGGGGGTAAGCGAGCCAGGATAGTTACAGAGAAGTGCATCGGCTGTGGTAAGTGCCAGGATCTTTGTAGATTCGACGCAATACATTTTAATGGCCAGGCAAATGACGTGGTTGATAAAACGTTTACCATTGACCCGGTTTCGTGCGAGGGCTGCAAGGTATGTGTGGAGTTCTGTCCTGTGGACGCAATCGAGTTTAACGACAGTATAAACGGACAGTGGTTTATATCGGATACACGATTCGGGACAATGGTTCATGCCAAACTGGGAATCGCAGAGGAAAACAGTGGAAAACTGGTAACTCTTATTCGCAAGGAGGCGAAAAGAATAGCTACCGAAGAGAAAAAGGGCCTAATAATTGTCGATGGCTCACCAGGCATTGGCTGTCCGGTAATTGCATCGATTACAGGAGCGGATTTGGTTTTGATAGTTACTGAGCCAACGCTTTCCGGCAAGCATGATTTAGGCCGAGTTGCTGATTTAGCCGCTGGTTTTAAAATCCCCACCTTGGTTGCCATAAACAAATTTGATTTAAATCCAGACATGGTGGAACACATAGAGGAAGATGCCCGCAGTAAAGATATAAAAGTGGTGGGAAAAATTCGTTATGATGAGGCTTTTACAAAAGCGCAAATTCTCAAATCGACAGTGCTGGAATATACCGGTGGCGCAGTATCCGAAGATGTAAAAGCCCTATGGAGAAATGTAACTTATGCCCTCGGATAATACCAGTTTGCCAATGATAACAGAGAAACAGTCTCGGTTTGATTTTGACTTGTTGGCTGACAAATATGACTCGTGGTACGAAAGTGCTAAAGGCCGAATGTACGACCGCTTGGAAAAGAAAGCAATCAGCCGCTACCTCCCACTAAGGTCCAAAGGTAAGAAATTACTCGAAGTTGGCTGCGGTACCGGCCATTGGAGTCGGTTTTTCAGTGAGTATGGATTTGAAGTTACAGGCGTTGATATTTCTGAGCGTATGATAGACATAGCCAAAGGTAGAAATATCTCCAACGCGTCGTTCCAACTCGCCGATGGCCATTCTTTACCCTTTGCCGATGAGACATTTGATATAACAGCAGCAATTACAACGTTGGAATTCGTTCGTGACGCTGAGGCGGTAATACGAGAAATGGTACGCTGCACTCGTAAGCCAGGAGGGAGACTGTTGATAGGCGTATTGAATGAGTTGGCTCGACTAAATCGTAATAGAAAACAAAGACCTGGATCGCCATATGTAAATGCTCGATTGTTTTCTCCAAGAGAGCTAAAGCAACTTTTAGTACGGTACGGCGAATCTTGTGTGGTTACCGCTGGGTTTATTCCCAGACAAGAACATCTTTTACCATTGTCACCATTAATCGACACAACTGGCCGTTTGCTTCATATCCCATATGGAGCTTTTATTGCAGCGGAGGTGAGATTATGAAGGTTCAGGCAGAAATAAGTTTATATCCATTGCGCCAAAATGATTTGACCAAACCGATCCAGCAATTTGTAAAAGTGATGGAGAGCAATAATCTAAAAGTTAAGACCGGAGCAATGAGTAGTTTCGTAACAGGAGATAGCCAGGTGGTTTTCGAAAACCTACAAAAGGCTTTTGAGCAACTTGCTCAAGTATATGAAGTAGTAATGACTGCAAAGATTTCCAATGCGTGTCCCGAAGTCAATCAAGGCAAATAGGTTTTTCAAAGGAAACAGAGGCGAACTATGGCGAAAGAAGGTAGCACTTTTCAAATTGATGAAAACAAGCAAAAACAAATGCAGGCTGAACAGGAGCAGATTCGTAAGAGAGTAAAACAGATAAAGCACCAGATACTTGTGTTAAGCGGCAAGGGAGGTGTTGGCAAAAGCACGGTGGCGGTAAACCTTGCGGTTTCACTCGCGCTTGCTGGCAAGAAAGTGGGGCTTCTTGACATTGACATACACGGCCCGAGTATACCCAAGGTATTAAACCTCGAAAGCAAAGCCATTCAGGCGGTAGGAGATACTATTTTGCCTGTTGAAATGTCAGAAAATTTAAAGGTTATGTCCATAGGCTTTCTGTTGCGGACAAGCAGCGATGCTGTGATATGGAGAGGTCCGATGAAGTATCAAATGATAAAGCAATTTTTGAAGGATGTGCAATGGGGCAACCTGGATTTTCTGATTGTAGATTCACCACCCGGCACAGGTGATGAACCGCTTTCTGTGGTTCAGCTTCTGGAAAATGCTGATGGCGCAATTATAGTTACTACACCTCAAGAAGTAGCGCTGTCGGATGTTCGCAAATGCATCACCTTTTGCCGTAATCTCAATCTACCTGTTCTCGGCGTACTGGAAAATATGAGCGGTTTTGTATGCCCGAAGTGTGGCCAGAGAACCGATGTATTCAAATCCGGCGGCGGTGAAATTATGGCTGGCCAAATGGATGTGCCTTTCCTGGGCCGGATTCCAATAGACCCGCAAATTGTAGAATCTTGTGATTCCGGCAGACCGTTTGTACATCACTACAACCAAAGTCAAACCGCAAAGGCCTTCGAAAAAATATTGAATCCCATTCTTGAGCTTGATAGCAATGCTCTCGTCTCGGCGAAGGCCCCAGCCGAAGCGGGGCAGAAATTAATCGGAACACAATCTTTACAAACAGGAGATAAGAGAATGCGCATAGCAATTCCGTTAGTACGAGGCAAATTGAGCCTTCATTTTGGTCATTGTGATAATTTTGCAATCTTTGATATTGATGATAAGACAAGTAAGGTTATAGACAGAAAAGACGCCGCACCTCCCGGCCATGAACCCGGAGTATTGCCGCAGTGGTTACACGAAAACAATGTAAGTGTTATTATAGCTGGCGGGATGGGCCAGCGGGCACAGCAGCTATTTGCCCAGAATAACGTCAAAGTTGTGATAGGCGCATCCGACCAAACTCCTGAAGAGCTTGTGTCCGCTTATCTGGAAAACACACTCCAAACTGGAGATAATATCTGTGATCACTGAGACTGCCGAGATAAAGAAAAATAAACTAACGAATACACGTAATCGCTTGCACCCAAATTGCGTAGTATGCAGCCAGTCAAATGCGCGAGGTTTGCAATTAAATTTCAATTTATGTAACAATGGCGGTGTTGCTGCAGATTTTGAGATTAACGAAACTCTCGAAGGTTATCCTAGTGTACCCCATGGTGGAGTTATATCTTCTGTTTTTGATGGTGCTATGGGAAATTGCCTGTTTGCACAGGGTTGTACACCAGTTACTGCCCAGTTAAATATACGGTTTCGGCACCCTATTGCCATGCATAAGTCCGCAACGGTCAGTGCAAGAATTGTCAGATCTTCAAATTCTCTATATATATTAGAAGCTGATATCATTCAAAATGGGCAGATCAAAGCTACTGCCGAAGGTAAATTTATCGACCGTCTGAATTTTAAGCACAGCTTATCTTTTTTGAAACAAGAGGGTTAACCATTATGAAAGTGTTGATATGTGGCAAAGGCGGATGCGGCAAAAGCACCATTGTAACCCTGCTATCCAAAGAGATGGCCGAAAGGGGAAATAAGGTTTTAGTGATTGATAGTGATGAGTCAAATATTGGCCTTCACCATCGCTTAGGAATGGATAAGCCAAAGGATTTTATGAATTACTTTGGTGGCAAAAAGATTTTGTTTGAAAAAACTAAAGATATAATAGGTAAATGGAAATTGGATGATTTGCCTAAAGAGTATTTATCCGAGAAGGACAATATTCAACTTCTTTCGATGGGCAAGATTTACCAATTTGGTGAAGGATGTGCCTGCCCTATTAACGTGCTTTCTTCAAGAGTGTTGGAGGTTCTTGATGTAGGAGATAAAGAGTTTTTGATCGTAGATACCGATGCCGGTATAGAGCATTTTGGCAGAGGTGTAGAAAAAGGTGTCGATTCACTTGTTGTTGTCATTGAGCCTTCCAAAGAGTCGATACTTTTGGCTGAGAAAATATCCAACCTGGGCAAGCAGATTAACAAGCCAACGTATTATGTACTCAATAAAGTAAACCGAGAAACAGAAAAGTTGCTTCTGGACTCAGTAGATAAAGAGAAGGTGATAGCTATTATCCATGAAAACAAGGATGTATTCATGTCGTGTTTCTCCGGCAATGAGCTTACGATTTCTCTTGAGGGAATTAAGGAGATTGCTGATAGATTAGAATCTGAAAAAAGGAAAGCGATAATTAAATCAACGTAAAAAAACAAAGGACAGAAACATGTGCATGGCTAATATTTACCAACGTGGGAATGGGAGCAAGCTAATTATAAAAGACATTGCCTATCTTAAAGTTGAGGGCAACCAAATAAAGATGGAGAACTTTGCGGGAGAAAGTAAAAGTTTGCGAGCAAAAATAAACGAGATAGATTTTATGAACTCTGATGTTTTTGTGGACGAATTAGCTCCTGAAAGTAATGAGAAAGACCGAAGTAATTAGGACACTCTGTGAAAAGATTTTGTTAATGCCGAATTAAGAAAGGTTATGGAATAAAAAGGACAAAATAAAAATGATTGGCCAAACTCAAAAACCGATAGAAGAAATTCTTGAATATTTAGAAGGCAAGGAAAAGGTTGTTCTCGTTGGGTGCGGGGGATGCGCTACAATTTTTCACACAGGCAGCGAAACCGAAGTAAAAGAAATGGAGAAAGAGCTTACTGAAAGAGGAAAAAAGGTTATAGCAGCTATTGCTCCACCTTTTGGGGAGTTTACCTGCTATTTTCCTTGGAGTAAAGCTCGCTTAAATGAATATCGAAAAGAAATTGAAGAATGTGATGCTATTTTGATGTTGACATGCGGCGATGGACTTCAAGTTGTGAGGGAGTTAATTTTGGAAGAAGAGTTTGAAATCACAAAGCCCATTTATCCAGCGACAAATCCAATAGGGCACATGGGAGGAGGACCCACTCTATTTAAAGAAAAATGTCAACAATGTGGAGAATGCGAACTTGGTAAATTCGCCGGAATTTGTCCTTTAACTCAGTGTGCGAAAGGATTGTTAAATGGGCCATGTGGAGGAAGTAAGGATGGAAAATGTGAGGTAGATTCCGAACGTGATTGTGCCTGGATAAAGATTTATGAACGTTTAAAAACCTTGGGTGAGCTGGAGAAGATGAAAAAGATAGTCGGACCCAAGGATTGGAGCAAGATGACAAGACCCCGAGAAATCGAAGTTGCTCCACTTGAGATGAAGTAACGTTTTTAGTCGAAACTTAAGAAAAGAGGAGTAAATATATATGAGCAATGATCCACTAACGCCGTATGGAAACAAACCTATGGTTACACCTATTGTCAACGCAGTCAATTATGAGTACAGTTCTTTCGAAGTACTGCGACAAATCACAAAC
>Ga0307433_1001637_pt1 | contig 11745 bp, 16 predicted proteins | sample SalMarWE160210MG_FD_202166 | JGI IMG/M metagenome (GOLD analysis project Ga0307433, IMG submission 202166) | Salt marsh sediment microbial communities from the Plum Island Ecosystem LTER, Massachusetts, United States - WE1603-210 | ecosystem: Environmental > Aquatic > Marine > Intertidal zone >...
GATGTAGCCGTAAAATCAAGAACTCCGTTGTTTTTCAATGGTAAGGATATATTGGTTGTTGGTAATGATTTTACCGTAGGGGCTTCCAACGGAAAATTACAAGGATACATTTATAAGGTGCCTAGGATATTTAACCTATAGGATAATTTAATAGGAGTCGAAATGAAGAAAAAACACAAAATAATTATATTATTCGTTATAGCTGTTGCGTTATTATTATGGCCTATGGTAATAAATACGGCGACAGAATGTAAAAACAAAGACGTTAGCGTGGTTAAAGTTGTAAAAAACGATGATCGATAATTCTATTTTCTCATTCGGAAGTGGGTCTCGATGCGTTGTAAAGTTGAAAATTGTGATCTTAAAAAAGAAATTCGTATTGTAAGTGAAAGCGCTAGAGAATTTCAAAAAAACACGTTAAGTAATATAGATAACTTCAAAGTGGAAGTTCGTGATTCGTTAAAAAATATCGACGACAGATACAATAGGATGTACGAACGTTTAGAAAAAGAATTACGATCAGAAATGATACAGAGGCAAGATGCTTTGAGCGCAAAGGTCGATACCTATATGATAAGCCAAAATAACCGCTCTCTAACCATCATAAATGATCTAGGCGATATAAAGCTTGCCTTGGGACTTAAAGCAGATAGAAACGAAACTAGCCAGATGCAATCTTCGATAATGAAAAAATTTGAAGATGAATCCGAAAAAGCAGCCAAAGAACGCATAGAATTAGAACGACAAACCAACAAAATTGGATATAAATTATTATTCTTCATGATAGGGATAATATCTAGTGCTTTTATATCCCTTCTTATACAATATTTATCGAATATTTAATCATCTTTTCGGACGCAATAAGATATAGATATATATGTTACGTATAACCATATACAATAAATATGCGTATTTACGCGGGATGTCGCCTAGGCTAACTAAGCGATTGGAAAAAATAACAAGCTATCTTGTTTCCGGTTTCATGTTTTCTCCTAAATTCAAAGCCCATCGTTGGGATGGCCGCGAACACTTGATGTCATTTGTCCCGCAGAAGGGATATCGTATACCTAGCGGATTAGTATCGGACGTAGTGAAAGAATTAAAAGAATCCGATATAAAATATGAAATAAAGTGTAAATATACAAAAAACGGACCTAAAATAGAATACAATTGGAATCCCAATGTTGTTTTAAGAGATTACCAAAATAAAGCCATCGATGCTATCTGTAATGGCAAAAAATGGGAAAGAGGAAGAGGGCTGTTAAAGATGCCTATAAGGTCCGGTAAGACTAAAACAGCCGCTGGAATAATACATAGATTGAAAAAAAGAACATTATTTATAGTACCGTCGCAAATGTTATTATATCAAACTAAAGAATCTTTAGAAGAATCACTATCTATGGAAGTAGGAATAATAGGCGATGGCTATTGGGATATAAAAGATTGTACTGTTGCGACCGTACAAACGCTAGGAAAACATTCAGGAGGCGTTAAGAGGATAGGCGATAGTAAAAAAAGAATCACTATTCCTCCGGACGAAAAATTCAAAAGCATATCTAATTTTTTCGACTTAGTGATTTTTGACGAATCACACCATTTAGCCGGAGATGTATGGCACGCTATAGTTATGGGATTCGATTGTAGATGTAAATTGGGATTAAGTGCTTCGATACACCTAGAAGATGTAAGGGAATGGGGTAGAGGAGTGATATGGTTAAAGGCTTGTTGCGGTGACATACGTTATGAAGTAAAGCCTAATGTTTTAGTGAAACAAGGCTATTTGTTGAAACAAAATATAGAATTGGTTATACAAGACGAACCAAAGGGCAAAGAAAGTTGGAAATGGGGGAAAGAACTATTAAACACGTTGATATACGAAAACGAATTTCGTAATCGTAAAATAGTAGACAAAGCAATAGAAAAGACGGAAGATGGATTAAAAGTTCTTGTAGTTTCCAATAGACTTAATCAATTATCCCAATTACACGAAATAATGAAAGACAAAGGCGTTAAACATGAAATAGTAACAGGTAGGGACGCTACGTCTTCTCGTAAAAATAAAGTGAAATCATTTTTAAACGGCGATGTAAACGTTTTAATGGGAACCGTATTCGGAGAAGGAATAGATATACCCGAGGTAGAGTGCGTTATAAACGCCGAAGGGGGGAGGGATATCAAGGCAACAATTCAAAGAATGAGAAATATGACTCCAGCAACCGGTAAAACAAAAGCCGTATTTATTGATATCATGGATATTACGAATAAACACTTTGCTAAACACAGCTCGGAAAGATTGAAAATATACAAAGAAGAACCGGCTTTCGATATAAAAATTATAGAATGATTAAAAAGTTCTTTATTCTAACGCGAATATATCGTAAATTAGTTATGAGGGAGTTTGTAAAGTACGGTTATTATGTTCTAACGTCCCGACGATATCAAAATTTGCAAATTCCCTTGCAATAGGCTATCAATTGTCGTCGGGACGTTGAACGCCTTTTAACAACAAGAAATGGAGAGTAAAACTTTGACTAAGTTATACGAAGAAACCGACCATCCTACAATAGAACAAGCGTATGATGAACTATCTAGAGAAGCTTTTTCCGTTTGGATGAGACTTATGGTAATGTCTCCTAATGAACTTCAAAGCGGTAAAAAGGCTTTAAGTCGGGTATGTAATTATTCTTTGAATAGATTTTACTCTATAATGAAAGAATTATACAACAAAGGGTATGTCGCTTATGTAAAACACAAAAGGCTTGGTACTAAACATATAATATTGATGAAAAAAAGAGCTTTAATTTCTGGAAGAAATTCTTTTGTCATTTTATCAACTACATCGAATAAAACCGGGGTAATTAAAAAGCGATAGTAGTGAATAATAGGCAGGAGATAGCGCAATGTTACATAATTTCAGGGGAAATGCAATTGGTAAATGTATAACCTATAAAAAGGTTATAAACCACAAAAATAACGCAAATAAAAAACATCGTATATTGTATAATATACGTCATACAATAAATAATGTAGTTCGCCCTTCTTCCTCCCCCCTTGTATCCCCCCTCTATTATCCTATAATATATAATAATAAATATATTAATAGGAGGGTATTAACTCCGATTTACAATAATCGCTTCGCGATTATAGATAAATCGGATACGCATTTTACAAAATGCGTAAAATTAGAAAAGAAATCATCAAAAAAATCTCTGGGCAAAAATCAGAAAAACGATAAAAGTGATAAAAAAGAAGATAGCAAGAAAAGGTCCAGCGAATTATCAAAAAAATTAGAAAAGAAAAAAGAGAAAATAGTTGCGGAAAGAAAACGCAAAAGAGAAGAAAATAAGAAGCTCAAATATAAAGTGAATTATAGCAAACTAGATTCTAAAGGCGATCCTTCCGTATCATTCGTTGTAAAATCCAAAAGAAGAGTTGAACTTATGGCGATATTGAACGCTAAGGTAAAAGGAAAAGGTTCGACAAAAGAGAATAGGATAACAAGAACAAGAACGGTTAGGAAATTAGGAAAAGAATTTGCTAGGATTTACATAAGATACCGTAATATGTTATTGAAAAGTAAAGGTTCGACTAGCAGATTTAGTCTTTCGCCCGGTAGCGAAGAATTATGTCAAAAAGCAGCTGTACAATGTATATATCACAATATAACGCCTAGACAATTGTTAGAATATTGGGATATTCATATTTCAGAATTTGCTAACGGCACCTTTGTAAAACCGTATCCTCCTTTGAGTTTTCTTACTAGTGTTTACGCTTCCGAACAAGTTTCTATGGCTTTATTTGAAGAAACGACAGGAGGTTCTAAGAAATGGTCTAGCGGAGATTTTAATAAACAAACTGGTGATAAAAATTATAAAAATAATTCGCATTCGTTTTTTGACGTAGAGCAATTAGATAAAAGACTTAGACACGGATTAATAGACGCTGGATTTGATTTAGGAGATAAATACGACAACAGATATTTATTAACGGTCCAGAAAACAGCGTTGGCAATAGTTCACGGAAAAAAAATATTTGTTGCCGGAAAACTCAAAGAGATGGTGGATTGGGCGATAGATAACTTATACGGCAGCGAAGATGGATAAAAATGTGTTTACAAAACGAGAAGAATTGGTTTGTGGTAAGTTGGATGAGTTGTCAGAAATATTGATAACATTCGATAGCGTAAGGGGAATAGAATTGGTGAATTCTATCCGAGAAGATTGCGAACGAATGGAAAACAAGTTGTTAAATAGGAAGAACCGGGCGGAAGAATACGAAGCATTATTACAGCGGATATTAGATTTGCCGATTGATATCAATAAAGATGGCCAATCGCTTATAAAAGAATTTAATGATTTGTTAGACAAAGTGGCGCAAATTGATTTGAAAACTTTAGGCGCTATTATTCGGTGAAAACATGAGAACCAAAGAAGAAGTTGAGAATTTTACTTTTTTACATAAAATGAAATTTGTTTACGGATGCAAGATTTGTAAGGGCAAAAATCCTAATTGTAAATGTTCTATTAGGCATAAAATAGCTGTAGCGGCGTACGAGAGTTGTATACCTCAAGATTTTTGGTGGATAAACGATAGCGATATAGATAATAACATAGATATATTTGAAAATACAGTAAAAGTTTATGTAAAGAAAATGAATAAAGCGCTTAATGGTGGATATGGATTATTATTCATAGGCGATAACGGCGTAGGAAAAACTTATTTCATAAGCTATGTGTTGATGGAAGCAATAAAAAAGGGAAGAACGGCCTATTTTACAACTATGCCGGATTTGGATTACAACATTAAACGGGGATTTAAAGACCAAGAAATAGAAAGAAGATTGCGTTTGATGTTAACATCGGATTTTTTAGCGATAGATGAATTAGGGAAGGAAAGGTCTAAAAGTAACAACGATTACATGGATTCCCAAATAGAGCGAATAATAAAGGGTCGTTTAGATGATAATCAACCAATGTTATTGGCTACGAATATGGATTTAGAGACTTTGGAAAAAGCTTATGGTCCAACGGTTTCTTCCATATTATTAGGAAAGTTTCAGGCCGTAATGATGGAACCGGGAGATTATAGGGCCAAATTAAGAGATCGTATGTTAAAGGAGATGGGTTATGAATAAATATCCGTCTTTGTCTAGGGGTTTTAGAGTTTGTACGGTACACGAAGACGAGAGGCGTGATTGCACTCGTTACGTTTTTGATGAAAGTACGATGGAATGTAAATACGCAGAAAGAGTTGAATTTATCGAATTCCCTAACACCAAGAAGATATACCAAGGCGATAAATGTTGCTTGACTATATGTAAATACGGAATGGATGAATTATGGGAAAAATAGAAATGTTGAATTGTTGTGTAATTGAAATTGTTGCGGGAGAATTATATAAAGGTTTTACGCCTCTTTGCATGGAAACAGAAAATATTAGATGTAAGCACAAACCTAATGAATTTGGTATGTGTTTATATCGTAAATGCGATGATAACGGAGATATTTGTGCTTCTGTAGGCGCTATACACGAAACTATTTCGATGGTAAAAGAATATGTTGCTGAAATAAATAATCGTATTGATGAAAAAGTAAAAATTATTGCAATTTGAAATTATTAAAATAAAGATGATTGATACAGATAAAAACGATAAGCGTTTTATGGCGAAGGTAAGCATTAGAAAAAACGGATGTTGGATTTGGAAAGCGTCTTGTAGAGGAAAATACGGGTGTTTTTCGCATAAGGGTAAAGCTATTGACGCGCATCGTTGGTCTTATTCGAGGTGGAAGGGAGATATTCCGGAAGGAATGTTTGTTTGCCATAAGTGCGATAATCCGTTGTGTGTAAATCCCGAACATTTGTTTTTAGGAACGCATAAAGAAAATATGAAAGATGCCTCCAGAAAAGGGAGGCTTAATCAGAGAAAACTTACCGAAAGACAAGTTTTTAATATAAGAATGTCGAATTTGAGCAACCAACAATTAGCCAGAAAATACGGTGTTTGGGATTCTACAATAAGAAGAATTCGCAATTATGTAACTTGGAATAAGAAAGGATAACGTTATGTACTTTGAACAATATATCAAAAAAGCAAAAGAAACGGAGTCTGTTGATTTTAACACCATCAGAAGACGGTTAGGAGACAAACAACTATTAAGGTTGTTGCATGCTGGAATGGGAATGGTTACGGAAACTAGCGAACTTTTTGTTGCTATAGAAAATATGGATTTATTGAATATACAAGAAGAATTAGGAGATTTATTTTGGTATATTGCAATAGCGTATGATTCTTTGAATTGTATTTTAGAAGAAGAGGAAGATTCTCTGCATTCTCCATTTGTTCCAATTAGAACTTGGTGGTCTGGAACCGATGATTATAAAATGGAACACATGTTGATGAAAAACGTCGGCAAATATACTGATGTGATTAAAAAACACATATATTATGGCGATGATTTGAATGTTGATACCGTATTAAATATGTTACGAGACATATTTAATAATGTTTGTTGGGTTATGGGAAAATTTCCGTGTATCAATTTAGAAGGGGTGTTGTCAGATAACATAAAGAAACTTGATAAAAGATATAAAAACAAATTCAACAAAGAAGGCGCTTTAAATCGTGACGTGGAAAACGAATTGAGCCACATGAATAAAGGCGAATTAGATTGATGAATTAAAGCAACGAGGCTATTATGAGTTTAGCGTTAGAAGAAGAGCTAAGGAAGTTGTTAACAGAATTGAAAAATTTAAAATTATCATATGAAGAACGCGATAAGAATAGCGAAAAAGGAGATTTAATTCGTCAAGGAAAGTATGAAGCATATCGATATGTTGAGGGTAGGTTATCAGGTATTTTAGATTGGCTTGGTATAGAACGTTGATAGGAGTTGGAGTTGAAATTCGATATCAATTTCGAAGAAACGATACTTTCGAAATGTATAAAAGATCAAGCCTTTCTTAAAAAGGCTGCGCCGCTATTAGAATCCCACCATTTCGGTACTAGACAACATTCTTGGATTTGGAAATCTATAAAACATATTTGGGACACTTATAGAGAGAAGCCTAATGGTAAGCTCTTGATAATGAGAGCTAAACACGATTTCATTAAGCCCGAGGATTTAGAAATACACTTAAAGTTATTAAAAAAAATACTTAAGAAAAAAACTAAGTCTGCGTACGCTACATTAGGAGAATTGGAAACATTTGTTAGATCTGTAAATGCCCAAAAAGTATTGGAAGATGCAGCAACTCAATTAGAAAAAGAGAATGTTGAAAAAGTTTGGGAAATATTAAATAGAGCTTCCAGACAAGACGTAAAGCCTAAAAACTACAACGTTGTTAGATGGATTGAAGAATTTGAGGATAGGCAAAGAGAACGCAAATTTAGAGCTGATAATCCAGGTTCGGTAATTCGCGTACCAACGGGTTTTAAAACACTAGATAATTTGTTAGGAGGCGGCTTAGAGGCAGGCGAGTTGGGTTTAGTTTTGGGAACCACCGGTAAAGGCAAAAGTTTTGTATTAGGGAATTTAGCATTTTGGTCCGCAGCAGTAGGTTATCCTACTTTGTATATAACTCTAGAGATGTCGTCTCAAAAAGTTGCTCAAAGGTTGGATGCTAGATGGAGTAAATATACGTATAATCAATTCAAAACTTATGATTTCAAACCAAGCGAACTAAGGAAATTGAAAAGCAGAACTAAATATGCTTTAAAGCGTTTTGCTAATAAATTGATGATAGTAGAAACGCCTGTTAGGAAAACTACGATTAATGACATAGAAAGAATATTGGATGATTTGAATGATGATTATGGTTTCATTCCTAAAACAATAGTTGTAGATTCGGGCGATCACATGTCTTCTACAAGGCGTTATGAGACGTATAGGTTGGAACAAGCAGACGTATATTGGCATTTATCTTGGTTGTCTCAACAAGGCCATGTTGTTTGGTCGGCCGTTCAGGCTGGAAAAGAATATGCAAAAAAGTTAGCAGACGCAGAAGCTTCTAGCGAGTCTTATGATAAAAGCCGTATTGCTAGTTTGGCATTGTCTATAAATTTTCCGGAAAAAGAAAGCAGACGAACTAAGATAAGTACGGACGATGATGATGAAGATGAAACAGAAGATGAAATATTTGTTGTGGATGGCAAATATATGGAATTATATGTAAGTAAATGTAGAGATAGCGAAGACAAAGTAAGAATACCTGTTGACGCTATGTATGCTAAAGGTTACATAAAGGAAATAGAAACAGATGATTAAAGCGGAAAGTTGTTGGGAAATTAATGAGATAATAATTCTTGTAAAAGACGATGATAAATTTGTTTTAAATGATCATCTTGATGAAGATCCGAGATACAGGTTTGGTTATTCAAATAACGGAGATATAGCTTTGAGTTTGGATAAAGCCAAAAAATTGTTATTTAGTTTGCAAAATGCTATAAATGTTTATGAACAAACAGAGCGCGTAGCGAAAGAACATGACGAATATTATCAAGAGAAATTAAGAAAAGAATGAAATTTGACGTAGAAGAATGGTGTAAAGACAATTTAGATAACGTTAAGTTAACGTCTACCGACCAAATAGTTGCCGATTGTCCTTGGTGTAATAAATCAGACCATCTTTATATAAATCGAATTAATGGGCATTACATTTGTTTTTCTTGTAATGAAGCAGGAAGACACTTGATTGGAATAATATCCCAAGTGGAAGGAATAAGTAGATCAGAGGCTCGGAAATTTATAATGAGAAATCGCGTCGAATTTAGACGCAAAGAAACGCCGAAAACATTATTAGATAGAATAAGCGATAGAAAACAAAATGACGAAGACAAAGTAAAAGCAACATTACCGGAAGAATATATTCCTGTTTATAAGGACGGCAAATGGTCATTTCCTGTTTATTTGAGAGAAAGAAAAATAAAGCGTACAACGGCAAGGGAATGGAAAATAGGTTGGGCCAGGAAAGGAAGATACGGGGGAAGGATAATAATACCGATAATGTGTCCTAACGGCGTTTCGTTTACTTCTAGAGACGTTACAAACGAACAAGAACCTAAATATTTGAATCCTTCAGGCGTTAATCACAGAAAATTATTATTGGGTTGGGATAAACACCCGTTAAAAGGCGATGTGGTTCTAGTAGAAGGTCCTATGGATGCTATAAAAATGTGGCAACACGGATTTCCTTCTTTAGCTCTATTGGGAAAAGTTTTACACGTAGAACAATTATTATTATTGGCTACGAAGCCTCCTGATTCATCAATAATTGTTATGTTGGATCCAGAAGAAAATACTGCGCCTATTCAGGTCGCTCAGCAACTCATTTCTTTTTTTGATGAAGTGTATATAGCTAAATTGCCTAAAAAAGTAGATCCTGGAGATTCTAAACGAAAACAAGCCGGCGAAGCTATCGATAAAGCGACGTTGTATAAGGGCGATAGAATAGGCAGATTGAGATCTATTATATCGTCTAGTAAATCCAGATTATTAGAATTTTATAAATAATATCAAATATTTACAAAAAATATTGTATAATTGGTAAAAATATGTAGACTTGTTGATCAACATACATTATTATAAGCCTAGAGGTTGGGCTACCTCGCGAGGAGAGACGGGATGGGCAAATTTGATATACTAGACGATAAGGGTAGAGAAAAAGTACAATGTAAAATTTGTGGCTGTTTTTATCACCGTTTAGAAGTTCACCTAAAGAAAAGACACAAAAAAACCTTAGCAGAGTACGAAAGCGAGTTTCCTGGCGAACCTACTATGTCAAAGACCGCAAAACGTAATGCTTCTAAATCTGCTAAAAATCGAAAAACGAATGAACAAAGTTCCGTTCCGTCTTCTGATGGTTCAAGTATCGAGAAAAAAGACGTAGTTGTTATAGGTAGAGTATCAATACCTATTACTAAAGACGAAGAATTGAACGAATTCGATAGATCGTACATTCCTAAAAACGATGAATTATGGATGCCTGGAACAAAAGAATATAAAAGTATGGAAGAGATTGCTGTTGGAATTGAGGATCGTGATAATATATTCATATACGGTCCTCATGGTTCCGGAAAGACCACATTAATAAAACAATTAGGTGCTTTGACCAATACTCCTGTTTTTATTTTTAACATCATAGAAGGAGTGACGCCTGATGATTTTATAGGAAGTATGAATTTGTCGGCAAATTCAGATGGCAATGTAATTACGGAATGGAAAGACGGAATGTTCACGCACTTATGGGAAAGAGGTTTTTATATAGTGTTTGATGAAATTACAGCATCGCCAGCCAATTTATTGATGAGATTACATTCCGTTTTAGACGGAGGTGATTTGTGTATTTTTGAAAACAACGGAAGGATTGTTAAAAAGCACCCTAGGACTAGGTTTTTCGCTACAGATAATACTAATGGTAGGGGTGACGATACGGGTATGTATGTAGGGACTAATTTACTTAACGAAGCAACTTTGGATAGATTCGGTACTGTTGTGGAATACACTTATACGGAACCATATAACGAAAAAGAAATAATTACTAATAAAGGGGGCGTTACGAAACATTTTGCTTCAAAAATGGTTACTGTTGCTAATAAAATACGGGAAGCTTACGATAAAGAAGAGTGTTATTGTACGATATCTACACGTAGATTGATAGATTGGGCCAAGAAAACAAAACGTTTTGGCGATGTTAGAAGAGCATCGGAAGTTACTATATTGAACAAATTAAATAGGGGCGATAAAAAATTTGTTAGCGATATCATCCAAAGACATTTCGGAGGTACCGTGTGATGTCTAGGAATTTAGACATAGGTAATTTCCAAAAAATTGCTAGAGTCATGTCCGATAAATACGATGTTAGAGTTATTTCGGAAGGATTAAGGTTTCAAACTACCGGTAGGGTAATTAACTTTCCGGTTAATTCTGATTATCTTAGTGATATGACTAAAAAATCCATTCACGGATTATTAGATCACGAGATCCTTCACATATTAGAAGAAGATTTCCATAAAAAGAAAAACAAAGAAACTCCTATTGATATAATTAGCAAATTAAAAGACAAAAGAGAGAGAATTGTTTTTGGTTTGATAGAAGACATGAGGATAGAGATTAAGTATTCTAATATATATATTGGAATCAAGGAAAATATATCGGAGTTGTATGATATTACAATACCTTTAGTGTTTGAAAATATAAGAATAGGAAAAATCAAAGATTTTTGGAATGTTTTTTCTAAATACATTATTATGAAATTTAAGGGTTATGAATTAGATTATATAGACAGTGAATATAAAATATTTTTGGATTCAATAGACGATGAATTGAAACAAATATATGAGATTTCGTATGGCGAGCAATCTCTTGTTTTGGCTAGAGACATAATAGAGAAAATAGACGATAAGTTGGATGAGTTAAGCGACGATGTTGATACAGACGAGGGAGAAAGGGACGAGGACGAGGGAGAAGGGGACGAGGGAGAAGGGGGCGAGGGAGAAGGAGGAGAAGGAAAAGGGGACGACGCGGATACAGACGAGGGAAAAGGGGACGACGCGGATACAGACGAGGGAAAAGGGGACGACGCGGATACAGATGGGGACGAGGGAGAAGGGGACGAGGACGGGGACGAAGGAAAAGGAGAAGGAGGAAGAGGAGAAGGGGACGAAGGAGGAAGAGGAGAAGGGGACGAAGGAGGAAGAGGAGAAGGGGACGGGGACGAGGGAGAGGGGGACGAGGGAGAGGGGGACGA
>Ga0307433_1001638_pt1 | contig 11742 bp, 13 predicted proteins | sample SalMarWE160210MG_FD_202166 | JGI IMG/M metagenome (GOLD analysis project Ga0307433, IMG submission 202166) | Salt marsh sediment microbial communities from the Plum Island Ecosystem LTER, Massachusetts, United States - WE1603-210 | ecosystem: Environmental > Aquatic > Marine > Intertidal zone >...
TCGTTTAAAACTTTTACATCAAATTGTTCTATATTATGACCAATTATAATATCAGCATCTTGTATAGTTTTAGCTGTCTCGTCTAATGCTTTTTTAACTTCAAGACCACTTTTTTCTAACTTATCCCATGGAATAACATTAATACCCTTTTCAGTAAGAGGCTTCATTACTTTTTTATACTCAGCTTCAGTAGAAGCTAATTTTTTTGGTGGTTTAATGTATATACTTTTAGTCTGTTTTTCTAATTCTTTTGCAGTCTTTGTAAGCATGTCTTCAAGACTAGCTACTAAAATACCTGCTTGTGTTATAAAGTCTACTTTACCGCCTAACTTTCCACCTGTACGTATAGGACTAGTTTCTAAATCAATCATTGCTACTTTTTTAGTAAGTGGTAATTCTTTTAAGCTCTTAGATAAACCTTTTATCTGTTTGCCCAATAATTCAATTGATGGATCTAGCGTTTTCTTACCATGAGCAGGCTCTCTTGTAATACTAAGCTCTTTTGTTAAACTGTTTATAGATGTCCTAAACTCTTTTTGGTTTTTAGACAAAGCATTAATAGCTTGTTCTAAAAGCCCAACTATCCTATCAGAAGAAAGTTGTCGATATTGAGGCTGACGCTCAGATACCGTCTTCTTCATAGCAGAAAGTTCTTCTTTTATTTTAATGGTGTATTCTCTGACAGGTGGCAAAGAACAGTCCTCCTATTACTTCAAATAGTATAAATTAAAAATATAATTAATAAGGACCTGTCCTAGCCATTTTTGAAATTACTATCGGCGGGTTTTCTTTTTAATCATCGGCTTGTCTTTAATAGCAGTTGCTTCTCTAGGAATATCAAATTCTATATCATCATACAATTCACTAGCTATTTTAGTAACTATAACCTCTTCTTTATCAAATGCCGATAATTTGCCTGAATGTTTATTTTTACTCTTCCTTGCCGCAACATCTTTTGTACGTTCATTATAATAATCTTTCATATAACTGTCTAGTGCCTGATCATCCTCAATAATATCTTCTGAAGGTTGGTCCTCCTGCAACATTTCAAAGATATTTTGATAATAATGAGACCAATATGCTAAATTTAACATGTCGTTAGAATATCCAGATGTTGATCTTCCAAAAAGAGGCTCCGACGTTTTTATACTAGTAACATATCTTATTCTCCACAAATTACTTCTTGCTATTGCTCTAATATATTTTGTAGGAATTCCTCCATAAAATAGAATAAATTCAGAAACAACTTTTTGCCTAAATAAATAATTTATCTCATTTAAAAACTCATCATATAAATCCCAATACAAATTTTTAGTTAAGAAATTATAAGAATTACTCCAACAAAGATACAATATTTTAGCTTCCTCTGCTCTAGTTTCAGCAGTCATCGAAAATTTAGATCTCTCTTTATATTCTATATCACTTATTTTTTTCTCAATATCATGAATAATGTCTTTAACTCTATCTTGCCTAGCTCTAACCCTAGTAGTTTTAGCTAATAGTGCTTTTTGAGCATCAAGCTTTGATCTTAAAGATGACAATTCATACTTTTCTTCATCAGTAATTAAATGCCTTTCTTTTATCAAATCTTTCATACTACTAGTTGATAATAACCCCTCGTCTAAAGACTTGTTATACTCTAATTGATATATTCGCCTAGACCCCATTTTATTATCAACACTAGGGTATTTAAACAATAAAACTTTATCATCTACATCAACTATTTTAGAAGCAGATGATATCTGATCTAAATAATCTTCTATTTCTTCACTAGTTAAACTCATATTTTTCTCATATTATTATTTTTTTTTAATATCAAACAAAAAACCCATTATTCTATTTTTACAAATATTATTTTGAGCTTTCCACTCTTTATCCCAAATAATTAATAAATCTATGTCTTTTGACTTACATAATCCTTGTTTAAGCAAATCCCTTTTTTTATCTTGATGCCAATACTCACCATTATATTCTATAGCTTTACTCAAAGCCGGCATAAAAATATCTAATTCTAAACCATAGCCAGTAATTGGATTAAATATTTGGCTTCGATCATTTGACAAAACTTTAACACCCAAAGATTCAACAAAGTTTCTTACTTGTATTTCTTCTCTAGATATTTTACCAACACATTCAGGGCATCTTTTACCTTGCTGCCATTTGTTCCAACCAATACTGTGTCCATGGCCTTTAGAACAAATATAATCAAGTTTTTGCTCACAATTTATATATTCTTCACTTAATAATTTATAACCTTCTTTTTCAAAACTTTCCTTTACAAATTCATATGTTAATTTTCTCATTGTTATAGAAATTCCTAATTATTTCACTGGAGGTTTTTTCCTAGCAACTTTCTTTACTGGCTTTTTATCATCGATTTTCAATTCAGGCTTAGGTTTATTTTCATCTTCTTTTTGCAACTCTGCCATAGCATTTGAAGCTTTTTCTTGTATTTCTGTCTCTATTTCTCTTAAGGCCACAGCTTCCGGAGTTTGTTCAAGAAAATCTGACTCTAACCCTTGTAAATAAAGCATTATTTCAAATCTAGATCTTATAGCAAGAGCTTGATTCTTCTCCCCTAAAAAATCTTCATAAACCTCCCAAACTTTAGTCCCATCTTCACGTTCTGTAATTCTAGAAGTAAGATACTCCAATCTTCCATCATCCGCAATTTGTTCACACGTATTTGACATTGGACCGTTTAATCTTTGATTCCAATTAAACAATTCTTCTCTCAAATTAGCTACTTCCATAGCTAACAACTGCTTCTCATCAAGTTCTTTGAGCCCTTCTAATTTAATAACTTTTTTAGCTAACTCATTGTTTAGTTCTTTCTGTCTTTGTTCAAATTCTGGGCCAATTATCCCACGCCTCATAAGAATATCCATCATTTCGGCAGCAGTTGTAATTCCTTCTACTAAACATTTAGTATAAATTTTACTATAATTCCAATCTGCTCCCCTTATATCTTCTGCTGTAGGCATAGCTATGTAATAGCTTTCCTTTCCATCTGGACTTTCAAACTTTCTCCTATTAACCTCTTTTTTAATTTCATTCTCCTTTTCTGCCATTTTTTAATCCTCCTTTACCTTAATTTTAGGCCTAGTAATCTCAATAATAGTTTCTCCTGGTGCATTATAAGTAACACTATAACGACTAATTATTTCCTTCGAAATATTTCTTATACAATTATTACCAATTCTCAAAATTTTCGATCTTAACTTTTTATATTGGTCACTATTTGGAACAGCAACTTCTGTATAATCCAAAATTTTCTCAAATAAATCAGTTATTTCACTTGATACACTTTTAATCATTTTTTCCTGATGTTTATCAACCTTTTCTATAGTCATTATTATTTCCTCCCTTTCCATAAAATTAATTTGAATATGTTTTTATATACTTCAAATTACCACAATCCCAAATTCTATTCGATACAGTTGTTTCTAATTCTTAACAAAATTAATTATTTTTGATTTACAACTTTCCATACTTCTGTTCCATTCCTTATCCGTAACTACCAGTAAATCTATGTTTTTATCCTTACAAAGTTGCCGTTTAACATTATCAGAGCTTTCCCTTCCATTATCAATATGCCAATAAATTCCATTACATTCTATTGCCTTACTTAACTCTGGCATCCAAATATCTAATTCAAGTTTATACCCTGTGTTTGGATTAATTAATTGTGTTCTATCATTAGGCACATAATTAATATTTGAATCATCTAAAAATTTTTTAACTTCGATCTCCCATTTAGAAATATTATTACTACATTTTGAACATCTTTGGCCTTGCTGCCACATAGCCCAAGTAATGCTATGCCTATGACCTTTAGGGCAAATATAATTCAACTTTTGAAAAGCATTTTTGTATTTCTTAATTAATAACTTATAATTTTCATTCTCAAAATTCTTTTTAACATAATCAAAAGATAACCTATGAGAATCACCTTGTCTATTTCTATAACATTCGGGGCATCTATATCCAGTTATCCAATTAGCCCATGTAATACTATGCTTATGGCCTTCCGAACAAACATAATCCAACTTCTGTTCATTGTTTATATATTCCTTAGTCAAAAGCTTATAATCTTCTTTAGCAAATTCAGATCTAATAAATTCTATAGTTTTTTTAGCTTTATTACTACAATAAGAGCAGCCTCTATTTTGTTGCCATTTATTCCACGCAATAAAATTTCTATGGCCATTAGAACACACATACTCCAATTTTTGCCTACTATTTATATATTCAGTTGATAACAACTTACAACTTTTATTCTCAAACTGCTTTCTAATATATTCTATTGTTAATTTTTTTCCTTGCATAACAAAACCTCAAAAAATTTTTATATACCCCCAGATTTATTATAGAATATTTATTCAAATTTGCTAGATAAAAATTGTTCGGTGGGGAAAACCCCACCTTTTAAATTAAGTATTTCTTCTAACTTTAAGATCACCAGTAATATTTCCAATAGATAGGTCACCCTTAACAACATACAAATCATTTGTACTTCGAAAGCCAAATGTGGCTGTAGCATTCGTTCCCATGTCAATTGTGTATGACTCGTCTGTCATTTTAAGATGTTCAACAATAATGGTTTTAAGCGCATACTCTGTGGTTGGACCACTGTATTGTGCATATTCACCATCATTGAAATAATACTCACCATCAAGATCTGATCCAGCTAACACCTTTCTATTACTAGCAGTACCACCAGCTTCTTCATCAGTCTGATAAAATACTTTAACAACTAATTTAAGATCTTCTTCAGCCATCAAATCAGCAAGATCTATATCTTTCATATCTGCATAATCAGCATATCTATCAGCAAATCGTGCCCAATGTTCTAAATCACCAGCAGTAGTATCAATAGTAACAGTAATAGGAATAGGCATAGTCAATGGTCTGTCGTATGGGCCCAAATGACCAAGCTCTGCCAACGGCTCACGAGTTAGATCTGAAGTAATAGTGCAACCAGTTAAACGCCATGCATTAGTATAAGAAGCGTCATCATTTGAAACAATGTATATTTCAACCTGACCCTGTCTTACAGCACCAATACCATCTGGTCGTGAAGCATCTGAAAGGGCATCAAAATAACTATTACCAGCAGTATCAGCATAAGCGTCTGATGCATAAAGAACAAAAACCTTATCACCAGCTTCCATAGGCATCAAATCTGAAGGAGCCCAAAGCTCGTCATCACCGTTACCATCAGTTATATCATACACAAAATAAGAAGCTTCCTGACTATCACCAGCAGCTACACGATAATTTGTCATAGTATTTTCACTGGCATCATAAAAAGTAACTGCTCTATAACCATTAGTATCTGTTCTTAAAAATCCAGGCTCAGTATCTGTCATAGTAACAGCACTTTCTTCTAAATTAACAGAACCAGAAATACCGGTGCTACCAGTATTAAAATCAGTGCCACTAAACTCTTCCCAATTCACAAATCTACCATCATTAAGCAACCATGTTTTATTATCAGTTTCAGCTCCATAATTCTCTGTCGCATTGGCGCCCGTAGTATAACCAAATTCCAAACTATTAACAAAAATTTCGTCCATAAACATGGTTTGATCAATATTATCTGCCAAAGTACCAAGATCACACTCTGACTGAACTGGAGCCCAAAGAGAAACACCTGGCAAATTACCACAAACAATGGCAAAGTCAGCAATAGATGCACCATGCAAATAAGTATCTGTCTTTTCCAACTGAGTACCAGAAACAACAACTAAATTAGCATTAGTACCAGAAGCAGTTACACTCATATCTAACTTAGCTTCAGGAACCTGAGCCAAAATAGCCATGGTTTTAGGATCACCAAAATCATTAGTATTAAGAGTTATAGCTACCGCAGGAACATCATCTACCACATCAACTATGTTCATCTGACCTAATTCAAAAATGTCCTCACTAGTAAATGTAGTAGTAGAACCTAAAGTCTGTACTCTATAAAGCACGCGACCATTACACCATACTGATTGACTTCCATAGATTATTCTATTTCTAGCCATAGTAAAAATTTCCTCCTTCTAAATTTTACTTCAGAGATTGGTTTAATTCTATTTTTTTAGCAATCAAATTGAGGCATAACTTGATTAACTAGTTTCCCTTTCCTTTTCCACTTAAAAAATTCTTGTTTGCATAATTTATATGCTTATATTACTTTTTTGATATTTCAAATTACCGCAATCCCAAATTCTATTATAACCTTTGGCCTTTCTAATTTCCCATTCAGTCTGATCTTTTGAATCTTCCTTAGTTTTTCTCAAAGCAAACCTATGAATTCTATTTTGCCCTTTTAAATACCAATAATTCGGCTGAGTTTCTCTTACAAAATTAAATCCCAACTTTTCATATAAATTACCACCAGACCATCTTCTATCTGCATAAGAAAAAATTTCATTCCAACTATAATTCCTCTCAAAATATTTTAACAACTTGGAAGCTATTCCAATAACTCTATAATTAATTTTTGAACAGAATCTAGATAATTCCCAGACATCGCCTTTATAATTTCTAACCCCTTTAGCTATAGAAGGCTTTGAAAAAGTCATAATTGAAACTAGTTTATTGTCATAGAAGGCCCCTAGTTTAATATTAGATCCATAGTATCCTTGGAGATGATTTTGCTCACAAAATGATCTAACTTGATTTGTTGTTATTTCTTTAATCTGGCAATTTCTAGCATAAATGGTTTTTAAATTAATGTTCCCCAAAATATTTTTTAATCTAGAAAAAACTATTTCCTTATTATTAATAAACTCGTCTTCAAAAATAGTAATTAAACTATATCCCTTTTCCTCGCAAGCTTTTAGCTTATTCAAATGGTAATTTCTGTCCTTACCTTGCAACTCTGAATGCCAATAAAGCCCACAATACTCTATAGCAATTTTTTTGGCAGGGATAATAATATCTAATTCATAAGGACTAATTATAGATCTATCATGCTGTAACATAATGCCACTATAAATAGATCTTATAAAATCAAACAGCCATAATTCTTGCTTAGAAACCCCTATTTCATTACATTTTGGACATCTTGAATTTTTATTTTCCCAATTGTCCCAGGATACATAATAATCATGCCCATTAGGGCAAATTAAATGTAGTTTTTGCTGACAATTTTTATAACTATTCGTTATTAATTTATAATCTTTACCATTGATATTTTTTTCAATATCAACTATATTCTTTTTAATTGTACCACCACAATACGGACATCTATATCCAGTTTTCCAATTACCCCACGAAACACTATATTTATGGCCTTTAGGGCAAATACATTCCAACTTTTGTTTACTGTTTTTATACTTAGTGGTTAAAAGTTTGTAACTCTCTTTAGCAAATTCAGATTTAATAAATTCTATATTTATAGGTGGTCGATTAGCGCAATAAGGACAACCATGCCCATCTCTAAAATGATCCCATTTAATACTATGTTTATGTCCTTTATCACAAATATATTCTAATTTCTGATTACTATTTATATATTTAGTAGTTAAAAGTTGATATCTTTTTTTTTCAAATTTAGATCTAATAAACTCTATATTTAATTTCTTAGGCATAATTTAATAATATACAACCCTCCGTATATATTATAGAATAAAATTACAAATTTGCTAGATTGATTTCTATTAATTGTACTATTTTAAACCAATTTTTCTTTTTATTTGTCGCCATAAGAAAAACATTCTTAAACCATATTTAGGAATTTGATTATAATATAAACCATATTCTGGTCCATAACCATTTGTAGGCGATCCAACAACATCAATATTATTCGGTCTATCTTTACAAAGCTTAGCTGCAAATGAAGTATTCAATTCAGTTTTAATTATTGATAAATAATTATTATTTTTGTAATTAAATTGTGATAAATAAGCTTCACCCCGCTGCAAAAAACAATTATTAATAACAATATTACCAATAGAAGCTCCTCTAGAAATAGCTATAGAATATTGGACATTACCAGCTAATACCCTACATTTGTTTAAAGTAATACTTAAATTAAAATTAGAATTAGCAATCAAACATAACTTTTGACAATTTGCTTCATTTCTTACAAGTTGTAATCCTTCTAAATATACTAATTCTTTTTGAGCAGGCAAATAATCAAATACAACCGGTATATCATTGCCTCCATGTATTATTACTTCGCCTTTTTCCGGACTGTTTGTATTTCCTCTTAAATGAACTAATTTATTTACAATAACATTCTCTTTATAAATGCCAGGATCTATTGCTATAATATCATTAGTTTCAGCATTTTTTATTGCTGATTGAATTTTATCATAGTCCTTTTTAACACCAACAAAAATCACCTTTTCCATAATTTTTAATTCTCCTTTCAAAAATTCCTTAAATATTATTAAGCTTCCTCCCAATGAAAAACACTAAACGAAATCCTACTTCGATATCTATTTATATCAGATAATACTGTAACATCCGTACTTGGAGTTGTAGTCGATACTCTTATAGTTGTTGCTATTACATTTGAAAATTTTAAACTACTTGAACCGCTTATTGTGGTATATTCAAAATTATTATTAAATCTTCCATCCCAGTCAACCATGGTTCCTTTTGGAAAAGATTGATAAGCACAAGATTTTTGATACAAAGCGTCATATAAAGTTTCTGTGATATCATCCCTTTCAGCAGAATTAGATGCAAAAATATTTATATCTATCTGACGAGGAACATAACGCCCTCCGCCCAACTGAAAACCTTCTTTATGGAACTTTGAAACACCTATTACAACAATCGGTAAATCTGAAACCTCTTGCACATCTTTCCACGAATCTATAGTTGAGACATAATACCATTTATAATTAATAGTTGCTGGTACTATCGATGGACTAGCAGTGATAATACGCCCATCCACGTAATCTATGTCATAATTACTACCACTTATAACTGTATAGTTTTTATCATAAACTGTAACACAATTTGTTTGTTCAGTTTTATCGTTTGGGTTATCGAGATAAACTAACCCCCTCCCTTTCGAAATTGGTGAAGGTATCATATCGGTTTCCAATCCATAAACATACGAAGATCCAGGAACTGATTGATCGTCTAAATAGCCAAGGGGTATATTAACCTCACTTTCTAAAAAATCTTGAAGAGCATTGTTTTTTATATAATGATGTAATGATAAATCTTCCTTGCGGAGGGATTTCATTTTAAACCTCCATTACAAATCTTTTAATTTTAATTTTACATTTATCAATATCCATAGACCACTCTTTATCCCAAACTGTTAATAAACTTATATTTTTTGATTCGCAAAGTTGCTGTTTAACCAAATCTCTATCTTTATCCTGATGCCAATATTCACCATTATATTCTATAGCTTTGTCAAGATCTGGCATAAAAATATCTAGTTCTAAACCATAATTAGTAAAAGGATTAAATATTTGATTTCGATCATTTGCTGAAACTTTAATACCAAAAGATTCAATAAAATTTCTTACTTCAACCTCGCCTTTTGAAACCATTCCAACACAATATGGACATCTTTCACCAGCTCTAAAACTATTCCAACTAATATTATGTTTATGTCCATTAGGACAAATATATTCTAGTTTTTGTCTACTGTTTTTATATTTAGTAGTTAAAAGAATATAATCCTCTTTAGTAAATTCAGATCTGATAAACCTAATGGTTGGTTTCATAAGATTTGATTGGCACGGACATCTTCTGCCTTCAATCCAATTCCCCCAACTAATACTGCCTTTATGCCCCCTCGGACAAATATAATCTAACTTTTGTTGGTTACTTACATATTTTTTGGTTAATAATTTATAACCCTCTTTAACAAATTCAGATCTAATAAATTCAATGGTAGGCTTCATGTGGTTTGATTGACAGGGGCACCGTCCACCTTGTTGCCAATTATTCCAATTAATGCTACGCTCATGACCATTAGGACATACATAATATAACTTTTGAGAACAGTTTTCATAATCAGTGGTTAAAAGCTTATATCTCTCTTTAGCAAACTCTGATCTAATAAATTCTATAGTTAGTTTACCATTTCCAGCACAATAAGGGCATCTTTGCCCTTGTTGCCAATTAGCCCATTTAATACTGTGTTCATGCCCCTTGGGACATCTATATTTCAATTTAGTTTTAGAATCTACATATTCCCCGCTTAATAACTCATACCCTTCCTTTTCAAACTGCTCTTTGACAAATTCATATGTTAGCCTTTTACCCATAATTTTATTTCAATCCTTTTATTGCCTTTTCAATATATTTATCTATATCCAATTCTACGTCCCAAAAATCTGAAATGCCTTCAAAATTAGAAAATTTCCAAGTTGGTCTATTTGGATCCCAACCACGCATAAGAGCTACTCTATCATATCCTTCCCTTGTCCATAATTCCGCTTGTCCTGTTCTACCTTCTAGTCTACCTGTCATTTCACTGGTCACTAAAACATAGTTGCCACTAATGCCACTCAAGATTGTTGAAATAATTTTAAGGCAATCTGTAGTTTGATCGTTTAGCTCTTCTCCGAGTCCCATTTTTGATTCATCGGCAATGCCAAATGAAATACTATCTGCTTTTATTTTAATACTTTCTTCTATACTTTTTTCTAAGAATTCTTTAAATTCTGATCTGCAAAAAGAGGGGCTTACTGTTTCTGGTTCGTCTGGGTCTTCAAGTGGAATTATTTCTTCATCAAATCGCTGAATTAATTCAGCTACAATATCATCTTTAACATCAGCCTTAATTATTTCTATAAGTTTTCTTTTTAAAACCTCTTTTCTACTTTTCATAGTCCCTCTATATATAGTGGTTAGATAATTATAATCTCTCCCCACTACCCGCCTTTGATTTAGCATCAGTAAAAAATTCGCCGACTAATACAGATTTATTACCTAACCCCCTGATTATAGGGGGGCCAGCAAGTTTGCATATTATACCATCTATCATAACATGCTTACAATTTTTAATTAGATCTAAATAAATAGGATCCATCTTTATTTCTACTCTTGTAGCTCCTCCTGTGCCTGCCTCTGTAAAAGTAAGAGCATTTAATCTATCTCCTTGAGGATTCCATATAACAAGTCCTTTAATGGCTCTTTTTCTTGAAGTAGTTACTACTCCTTTACCATAACAAACAGGACACCTACCAGTAGTAAAATAATCTGGATCTCCAGGACTTGATTTTGGTATCCCACTACTTCTATCGTTTACTTTATCATAATAACAATTTTGGCATTCAGAACGTAAATCTTTAGAATAAACTACCACTTCTCTACTTAGCCCACTTACTAAATTATTAATAGATTTTTTAAAACGTTCTTTAGTTTTGCGTCCTATTTTCATATAACCGCTCCACATAATTCTGATTTAAAATTATTAACATACATTTCTAAGACTAATCTCACCTTTTGCTCTACTTAATAAAACATCCCATATTCTAGTTGGAATAGAATCAACTTTTAAACGTAATAATATTTGATCTTTTTCGCGGGTTTTTATTTCCAAATAATCTCTAGTAATTACACAACTATAAGCTTCTCTATCACATAAATATTTGGTAGTAAGAATAGATGCTACAAACTCCATTAAGCCGGCAGAGCCCCAACCCCAAGAACTTATTGCACCGGATCCCCAGCCCCAAGTAGTGATCATTATTTAGCTCCCCCCAATTTTTCCAAACCAATGTCTAAAAATTGATTGGCAAATTTTTCGCCAACTAAATTTAATCT
>Ga0307433_1001639_pt1 | contig 11739 bp, 10 predicted proteins | sample SalMarWE160210MG_FD_202166 | JGI IMG/M metagenome (GOLD analysis project Ga0307433, IMG submission 202166) | Salt marsh sediment microbial communities from the Plum Island Ecosystem LTER, Massachusetts, United States - WE1603-210 | ecosystem: Environmental > Aquatic > Marine > Intertidal zone >...
GCGTCGGTCTCGTCCAAGCCGAACGCGCTGGTCCTGTTCAACCCGGTGCTCGACCTGCGGAACCTGGGCCGGCACGGGGCGGGGCTCGGCGACGAAACGGTGAAGGCCATCTCGCCGAACCTGCACGTGGCGAAGGACACGCCGCCGGCCATCCTCTTCTACGGCACGAAGGACAAGTTCCTGGAACACGGCCGCGCCATGCTCGCCAAGTCGAAGGAAGCCGGCAACCGCGTCGAACTCTGGACCGCCGACGGACAGCCGCACACCTTCTTCAACCGCCCGCCGTGGAAGCAACTGACCCTCATCCAGGCCGACACGTTCCTTACCTCGCTCGGGTACCTGAAGGGCAAGCCGACCGTCCGGCCGCCGAGCGGAACGACGCAGAAACTGGACAAGGCGAGTTAGACCCGGCACCCCCCGGTCAACGGCCGCCACTGAAAGGAGAGCACGATCATGACGTTACGCAAACTTGCCCTGGTTCTGGCTGCAACGTGCGTACTGGCCTCCTGCGGATGCGCGGGGAGCCATTCGGCCATCACCCCGCTCAAGAAGGCCGACCGCATCGTCTTCCTGGGCGACTCGATCACCGCCGGCGCCGGCGGCAAGACGGGCTTCATCACGCTCATCCAGAGCGAGTTGGACGCCCGGCACAAGGACCTGGAGGTCGCGACGGTCAACGCCGGCATCAGCGGTCACAAGGTGCCGAACCTCCAGGCCCGGCTCGACAAGGACGTGATCGCCAAGAAGCCGACCATCGTTTTCATCTACATCGGCATCAACGACGTCTGGCACTGGCGGAAGAAACCCGACGGCACCATGTCCGGCGGCACGCCCAAGGACAAGTACGAGGCGGGCCTCAAGGACCTCATCGCCCGGATCCGCGCCGCCGGCGCCCGCGTCATCCTGTGCACGCCCACCACCATCGGCGAAAAGAGCGACGGCTCGAACGAGCGCGACCCCATGCTCGAGGACTATTCGGCCATCAGCCGCAACGTCGCCAAGGCAACCGGCACCCAGATGCTCGACCTGAGGAAGGCCTTCATCAGTTACTTGAAGGCCCACAACCCCGAGCAGAAGGATCGCGGCATCCTGACGCGCGACGGTGTCCACCTGAACCCGCAGGGCAATCGCCTGGTGGCCGATGAGATGCTCGGGGCGCTGGGCGTGAAGGCGGCGCAGTAGTCGAACCACAGGGCGCGCCGCTCGCGGTCCGGCCGGCCGCCTACTTCGGCCGCGTCACAAGGTACCACATCGTCTTGTGCTTGGGCGAGAGGACGAGCGTGGTCTCGCCGTCGGCGGTCTTTTCGAGCGGTACCGGCGTCTTCGGCGTGCCGTCGGGCGCGAGGGCCTGACATGTCCACTTGCCGGGCGGCAGGACGACGCGGCCTTGGACGGGTTCGATGAGGACGGGCGCCTCGCCCCAGTTGCGTCCGACGGTCCGGCGGTCGGAGGAAAACTGCATGCCGGTGTTCTCGCACCGTCCGCAGGCGGTCACGAGGATAGCCTTGGCCCCATCGAGCGGTCCGCCGTCGAGGGAGACAAGCGTGACGGCGGCAAAGGCGGGGGCCGCCACCTCGACGCCTGCGCCCCTGGCGTGTCGGGTCCCGCCGGCGTGGGTGACGAGTACCCGCGCGCCCGGTCCGGATGCGGCAAACGTGCCGCGCTTCGCGTCGTTGACCTCCCACTCCAGTTCCGGTTCGACCTCGACGTCGCTGTCGACGGCGCCGCTGTGCCCCTCGATCGTCACCGCCAGCCTCGCGCCCAACAGGTGCTGCCACGACATCGGCATCCGCTCGCCGAGTGCGGCGAACAGGTCGCGGTCGTGCTTGAGGTGAAGGCGGGTGATCGCATCGACCGCCTTGCCTTCGTCTCCGCCGAGACTCAGGCTGTAGGTCCGCCTGAGCGGCGGCACCGCGCCCCAGCGGAAGATGGCCGCACCCGCCTGCATGAACGCCCACTTCGACGGGTTTGAGTCGATGTCGAAATACGAGTGGAGGCACCCGACGTCGGCGTCGGCCGTGCGGTGGCTGTAGGTGAACAGCCAGATGCCATCCCAGTCCTGTGCGGCGGCGAAGGCGGCCAGCAACGGCACGCACTCGGCCTGGTAATCGAGCGGCGCGGGATGGTTGTACTCGCTGACCGTGTACGGTTTGCCTTCGAGTTGCTGGGCCGCCAGGCGCCGAAGCGTCGAACGGTCGGGCTGGTCGGTCATCGCCACCTGGTTGATGCGCCAGTCGCCGGGGTCCCACGGGCGCCCGGGGAAGTGCGGATGCTGCCAGTAGGCGTGCCCGTCGATGAAGTCCATCCCGCCCTGACCGTACAGGCCGCACGGGCCGAAGACGATGGTGCCGGTCACGAGCGCCTTCGACCCGATCTCCTCCTTGACGAACCGGCGCATCTCGTCAAAGTAGGCCCGCTCGGTCTCGGCGAGGAACCTCATGCGGTCACAGGCCCGGACCGCGACTTCGCTCGGCGCAAAGAGGGCGATGTTGCCGGCTTCGATCGATTCACCGTCCCGCAGACCCTCCCGGCCGCCGGGGCACAGGCTCACGTCCGAAAGTTCCACCGGCACGGGGCTGCCGCTGAAGGCGAACGCGAGGCGAGCCTGCTGGTTGTCCTCCTTCGCGACGAACCCGGCCCGGAACACCTGCCAGTCGGACGTGAGGTTGACGTCGGCCGAAAGCCCCAGGTTGTGCCAGGGCTCGGCGTCCTGACTAACCGAATAGCCGAGCCGCCGCGGCTTGTCGGCACGCCCGCGAAACCGCACGGTGTAATACCGGCCGCCCTTCAGCACGAGCGGCCGCTGCTTGAACGACATGTGCCAACTCGTGGCGTCGGCCTTCTCAATCGCCATCCGAATCGCCTTCGGGTTGTCGGGGGGACGGACGACCTTGAACCGGCACCCGTCGTGCGCTTCGGTGGTCCAGTGCCTGGCGGCAGGGTCGGTCACCTTGGGCATCGTGAAGTCGGTGTCGGCCAGCAGGTTGTCGCCGAGGGGTTCGGCGCCCTTGGCCCAGGCGGCCCGCACGCCCTGGGTGCTGCCGTAGCGGCCCTTGAGCCACCGGCAGAACCGGCCCCGGAGAATCGTCGCATAATGCTCGGGAAGCGTCCGCAGGTCGCGGGCGGCGCTCCACATGAACAGGCTGTCTTCGTTCGTGATCTCGACGAACGCCACCGCCGGGTCGTCGGCATAGCGCACCTTGCGGACCTTGCTGACGCGGGTCAGCAGGTCGCGGGCGTACCGCTTCTGCGCCTCGACCAGTGCCGGCGTGAAGATGCCGACGATCTTGTCGTACCGGGTGTTGGATTCGGGCATGCCGAGGGCGCGGCTGGCCTCGCGGCCGACGTGCAGGTTAAGATTCGACCGGATGCCGTGCCGGGCAAGTTGGTCGAGAAACACATCGAGACGGTCGAGGGCCTCCGGGTGCAACGTCGTGGCGTCCTTCGGGTCCAGGATGCCGCGCGGCCACCGGGATGTGTCCATGTGATGAAACCGGACGCTGTTGACGCCTGCGGCGGCCATGCGTGCGGCGATCCGCTTGGCGTCCTTCGGATCGGGGAAACACGCGCCGAAACACAGGTTCACGCCCCAGATCTTGACCCGCTTGTCGCCGACCGCGAAGTGGCCCTCCTTGACGGTGATCCACTCGGCGTCGGTCGGCACGGAATCGTGCGGCAGGGCGATGGCCGACTTCGGGTTCGGCATCATGGGGATGACGAAGGGCGCCATATCGGCGGCCATCGCGCCGGCACTTGCCGCAACAAGCGTCAACAGGGCACACAGGATTCGCATCGCACACGCTCCTCCTCGGTTCCGCAGCACAATGGCACGCCCGCGCCGGAGCCGCAACCAAATTTCCACCTGCTCCCGGGCCCTGACACTACAACGCCACTTCGCCATTTCGCGCGGCATCGACGTCAGTGAACTCCAGGCGCGGCTGAAGGGGATGGGAGGTTGCCTGCCGAACGCCGAGGGATGATGGTCCCGTCCAGGGCGTCTCTTACGCCTTTGCTTGTCCGCCCTCCAGAGCGCGCCAGAGTCGGCCAATGGGGCTCTTCGACTTAGCCAGTCTGCGTCGGATGCGCTGCCGAATCTGCTTATCGGTCAATGCACGCCATTCGCGCGCCTGTTCAGTCTGAATCCTGTTCTTCAGGACGACGCAGTCGAATCGCTTCGCCGTCTTCATCTAGACCACCTCCTTGGGGGAACGAATCTCGAGGGGCGAATAACCCTCCTGCAGGTTGACGGCGTTGAACCCCCGGATCTTGTCCCAGTGAACGATGTGCTTGAAGTTCCAACTCACAAGCAAGTCGGCGTACGAAACCGTCGCCAACGCGATATGGTGGGCATCGGCCGCCTGCCGCCGACCGACAATGCCCGCCCTCAGGTAGGCGTCGCGCAAGCGGGCCGACTCTTCTGTGCTCGAGACAACTTCGAAGCACTCCGGAGGAAGGTCCGATAGGACCTCCTGAATCTCGGGCGCCGCGCGCGCCAGCTCAGCAGCCAGCAAATCTGACAGGAGGAGGAGCACACGACCCTCCCGTGCTGCACCAAGAAGCGCCCGGCTCTCTTCGGCGAACTCGTCGTCGAAGCACCCTCCAATCACTGAGGTGTCGGCGTATATGCGCGTCTGCTTCACGTTCGCGATTCCCTTCGAAAGCGATTATACCACATCCCGCACGCGGGGCAACTGCTGCAAATGGTTGGGGCGGCACGTGCGTCCGTCCGCACGCTCCACGGATCAGACCGGCACGTGCTGCAACCGTTTCGTTTTGCCGCGCACCCAGCGCCCCAGCGCCCGCGGCACGAACCAGCGAAGGAACGCCCGGTACGTGCTTTCGCCCGTCTGGATGCGCAGGTACCGCCGCAGCACGTCGAGGTCCGAGGCCCCGGCGCGCACGAGCAGCGACGGCCAGCGACGCACCGCTCGCACCAGGAGACGGGCGCCTCGAAGGTCGCGGTCGAACGCCTGGCGGCACCGCCGGTCGTAGACGGCGAGGGAGGCGGCCGAGAAGCCGCACCGGGCATCCGCACCGAGCACCGCCTCCGCCGCCAACTGACCCGACCGGATGGCCTGGGCGATGCCCTCCCCGGTGAACGGGTCGGCCAGTCCGGCGGCGTCTCCCGCCACGAGCAGGCGGTCGGCGCAGCGTGTGCCTCGCACCCCGCCGCAAGGGATGAAGTGCCCGCGGACGCTCACCCCGTCGAGGCTCAACCCGCACCGGCGTGCGAATTGCCGAAGGGTTTCCCTCGGCCTGCGCACCGCCGACGCCGCCCCTGCCAGGCCGACCGAGGCGTACCGACCGTGATGAAACACCCAGCCCCATCCCCATTCGGCGGCCCCGTGATAGATGTCGAGCAGCCCTCCCTGCTCCGCCTGCGCGTCCGGCCGCGCGACCGGCACGTCGGCCGCCATGCAGAACAGCCGGTCGACGGGGGCGGCGACGGCGCCGCCGAAGCGCGCATTCGCTCCCTCGCACGCAACGGCACAGGTCACGGTGAAGCGGCCTTCGGGTGTGGCCAGGACGATCTCGCCGGGATGCGTCTCGACGGCCGTCACCCGCTGCCAAAGGACGCGGGCACCGGCCTCCTCGGCCTTCGAGACGAGGAACTGATCGAAACGGGCCCGCGTCACCAGGACCGCGATGCGCCGGTCTAGCCGCGCCTCAACGGATCGCTCGCCGACGTGGGCCCGGACGCCGAAGACCTCACCGTCGATGAGCGAGTCGGGCAGACGGAAGTCGAGATGCGCCAGGCCCCTGGCCGACAGCGCCCCGCCGCACGGTTTCGGCCGCGGCATGGGCCGGCGTTCGAAGAGCAGGACCGATGCGCCGGCCGCCGCCAGACGCCGGGCGGCCGAGGCGCCGGCCGGACCCCCTCCGATAACCGCGTAGTCGGCGCGTTCGATCATGCCGGATGCGATGGTTGGCGACTTCGACAGAGCCCTACGCGCGTTCGAGGTACTCGCCCGTGCGGGTGTCGACCCGGATACGGGTGCCGTTATCGACAAACGGCGGCACCTTGATACGAGCGCCGCCTTCGCACCGCGCCTCCTTCGACTGGTTGGTGGCGGTGGCGCCTTTGAGGGACGGCGGGGTGTCCGCGACGAGGAGTTCCACGGTGAACGGGAGTTCGCACGTCACGGGTTTGCCGTCCATGCGGCCGAGGGTGACCTCGAGGTTCGGCGTCAGGTACACCGACCCGTCGCCGACGAGATCGAGGGGCACGCGGACCTCCTCGTAGGTCTGCATGTCCATGAAGACGTGGGCGTCGGCCTCGGAGTACAAGTAATTGACGGATTTGCGTTCGATGATGGCCTGCTCGAACTCCTCCTCGGTGCGGAACCGGTCTTCGACGACCTGTCCGGTCTTCAGGTTCTTCAGGCGCACCGCCTGGAGGGCTCGCCCCTTTCCCTTGGCCACCTTGTTGTTGCCCTGGACGATCCAGATGGCGTCTTTCCAGATGACGCCCTGGCCGGACCGGACGTCGATTGCTTTGATCGGCATGGCGTTAGAGTCTCCCGTCTCTGGTCACGTCCCAGCAAGCGCTTAGTGGCTGTTGCATCACTCCCTCTCCCTTGATGGGAGAGGGTAGGGTGAGGGTGACAAGCCCCGAAGCAGCCCCCTTATCCCCCTCACCCTACCCTCTCCCGCCAGGGGAGAGGGGGTCGAAACAACCTTTTCGCACAGCCCAAGCGGTTCTTCGGTCCGCGGCGGGGGCTGTAATCCTACAACGCTGTGAGACCTTTCAGCAAGGCCGCCCGTCGGCCGGGGGAAAAGCGGGTCAGGGCCACTTGGCGGTCAAACCGGGGCCGTTTCCGGTTTGACCAGCCAAGAGGCCGTTTGAACGTCTTCGGCACCAAGAAAGCCAAACCATTCAAGGCCAAACCGAACGGCTGGTTTGGCATTGAATATGGCCCTGACCCGCTTTTCCCCCGGCCGAGCAACAACCGGGCAGACGCGCAGGTAGCGTAGTAGTACTGACTTTAGCGGGAACGACGGGCCAGGTCAATGTCAAATGGGGCGAGGATGGTGCGCCGGCAACATTGCGGACACAGAAGGGCTGCGGCTGATGAGGTCACTTCGACGCGGAGACCTTGACCAGCAGGCACATCACCTTGCCGGCCTTCAGGTTCGGCCCCGTCGTCACGCCCAGGAGGACGGTCTTGTCGAGCGGGATGCGCACCGAGCCGCGCAGGGTATGGAAGTCGATCTCGGGGTAGCCCAACTCGGCCTCCTTCGGCTCCGTCATGCCTTTGGTCATGGCCAGGTCCGGCATGGACCTGTAGTTCACACGGACATGGCTGTTCACGTAACCGCGATAGTCAAGCAGCAACGTTCTACCATCCCCCGCCAACTGCGGGCGTACCTCCAACAGGGCTCCGGTGAGGATGCGACCTTGAAGCGCGGCGAAGCCAATCCAGGGTTCCGAACAGATCGGCTCGGTATCAGACACATAATCCCGCAGGTTGCCCGCGGCAAGGAAGGTCGCCTGGCGGTCGGCGCAGGTCGTGGCTGCACGGTATAGCAAACGGCCGCCAGCACGAACAAGGGCCTGCGACGTCAGTTCGGCGGGAATACGCCTCGCCTCCTTCTTCCCCAAGAGGGCCTCGACCTGGCCATCATCCACCTCTACCCACTTGGCGTGAACGGTGATGGCCGGCCGTTCAACGTCCGAGACCGCCCGGATAGCCCTCAGGAGTGCCGTGATCTGCTTGTGACCCTCGGCCGTCTGCGTCACCATCAGCACCGCCGTGTTGCCGTACGCGAACGCCATCAGCACGCCCGGGCCGCCGTCATGCTGCCAAGGCGCCACGTCCTGATGGCCAAGGTTGTTGACCACGTGGCGCACGGTCTTTGCGAGTTGCGTCAGTCCCTGGGACGGGTTGGTCCACCGCTGGCCGGTGTTGACCAACCCGCCCGCTGCTGCCCAACCCGGGCGGTCGGGGGGCTGCCAGAGTGTGGGCATCTCGGCATCCCTCATCCGCCAGTCGCGCTGGGCGAAGAGGTCGTCCACGCGGTAGATGCGGCGCGACAGCGCCCATCCACGTGCTTCAGGCGATTGAGAAGTACTCCACCGCTGCGCCCCGCAGACACTCAGCGCCGACACCACCAGGACGATCGGCATAAGCAGACGCAGCCGCATCACGGGTGTGCCCCCTTACTTCGACTTCGACACCTCGACGAGGAGGGCATACACCTTGCCTTCCTGAAGTTTCGGCCCCGTCGTCAAGCCCAGAAGAATCGTCTTGTCGAAGGGGATGCGGACGGAACCGCGCAACGTCTGAAAGTCCACTTCCGGAAGGTCCACGTCCACCTTCATCGGCTCTCCGGCGCCGCCCAGCCGCGCAAAGTGCGGCAGCGGCCGCCGCTCGATGCGGCCGCCGTGATTCACGTACGAGCGGTAATCGAGCAGTACGGTGTCCTTGCGCTGGCTGACCATCGGATGCACCTCAAGCAAGGCACCGACCAGCATGGCCCCGATGGTCGGATCAACCCCCGCAGCATCCTCGGCGAGCACCGGCTCGGCGTCGGCCAGGAACGTCTTGAGTTTTCCCGCGGCAAGAAAGACCTTCATGCGGTCGAAGGTGGTGGTGGCTGCGCGGTAGACAGTTCGCCCTCCTGCCTTCTCCAAGTCGGCGGCGCTCACCTGCATGGGTACGGGGCGTTTGGGATCGCGGCCGAGGAGGTCGGCTGCCTTCACCTCGTCGACCTCGATCCATCGGGCATGGATCGTGAGCATGGGGCCGCCGACTTCGGAGTCTTCGCGCAGCGCCTCAAGCAGTTCCTCGATCCGCTCGTGGCCGTGTGGCGTCTGCGTGACGATCAGCATCTGGGCCCTGTTGAAAACCATGTACTCAATGGCAGCAGGGCCGCCCTCGTCCCGCCACGGCGCCACCCTCGGGTCGAACTCGTTATTGACGGCACGCTGGACGATGTCCACGTATTCCTGCCAGCCGATGGAACTTTCCTCAGGTTCGTTCCCTCCGAACAAGTTGCCGAACCCGCCGCCCGACGTGTCGTAATACGGCCGCTGTAAGTCGAGGATGTCAGGAAGATGGAGCGACCGCGCACTCCAATCGCGCTGGAGAAATAAGTCTTCAATGCGATAGGTGCGGACGGGCAGTTCCTCGGCCTTCTTCGCCTCCTTCTCCCCCGCGCGGCCGGGGCCGGTGACGAGGAAAGCGAACCCGGCGAGAATCGCCGGCAGCAGAATCCATCCGAATCGACGTGCATGCCTCATGGCGTGCCCCCTTCGTCTCTGGCGGGATGCGTTTGGGGAGATTGCTATCCCGTTATCGGACCACATCCATGATACCGCGCCGGGAAGCGATGCAACAGTATTTCCGTCGGGGAAGCGGGCGCATACCCATCGAGCACTGGCTGACAAGCAGCCAGTGGCACCCCCGGAATGAACTTGACGCAAACCGGGGCGTGTGTATAATACACACAGGATGAACAGCCGCCAGGTCATCAAGAGGCTCAAGGCCGAGGGGTGGGTGCACGTGCGGACGAAGGGGAGTCACTGGCAGTTCAAGCACACCGACAGGCCCGGCCTGGTGACCGCGGAGCACCCGAAGAAGGACTTCCCCGCGGCTACGCTGCGGGCCATCGCGAAACAGGCAGGATGGAGCAAGCCATGAATTACCCGGTCGTCATCCACAAGGACAAGAACTCGGACTACGGCGTGACCGTGCCGGGCCTGCCGGGATGCTTCAGCGCAGGCAGCACGATCGACGAGGCCGTCGCCATGGCCCGCGAGGCCATCGAACTGCACCTTGAAGGCCTGATTGAGGACGGGCAGCCTGTCCCCGAGCCGGGCCGCATCGAAGACTACCGGACGCGCCGCGCGTACCGAGGCGGCACCTGGGCCGTCGTGTCGGTCGATCCCGCCGATTTGCGCGTGAAGGCGAAGCGCGTGAACATCACCATGCCCGAACGCATCCTCGGCGCCGTGGACCGGTTTGCCGAGGCAGAGAGCGAGACACGCTCCGGGCTGCTCGTCAAGGCCGCCACCGAGTACATGGCCCGGGCGGCGTCGCGGTCCGAACGGGCTTCGGGCCGGTCACGTTCGCGCGGCGGGCGTCGCGCCCCCAAGAGGCGTGGGCGCTGAGACAGAAAGAGGGCGAGGCGGGGAGGTACGCCGGCTAATCCTACAACGCTACTTCGCCTTTTTGTCCGCCTGGTGGCCTTCCCAGGCCACCAGGAACAGCCATAAACTGCGTTCGCGGCGGCCTCGGAAGGCCGCCGCGCGGAACACGTTCTTGTGTAGCGATGACTCGCGCGGCGGGCAATCTTGCCCACCGCGCTTTGGCGGCTTCATGCGCGGCGGGCAGGATTGCCCGCCGCGCAAGGTACAGACCTGCCGCGCCAATCATGTCGAACCGCTTACTCGTCGCCCGTCTCGCGGTCGATGAGGTCGCCGAAGCGTTTGTTGATGGCAAGCGCCGGGTCGAGCGGCACGTCAACCGGTTGGCAGTCGGGGGGAATCGAGATCGTCGGTCTGGGTTCAATCTTCTTCCCCTCGAACTGGGGCAGCCAGGCCCGCTGCGCTTCGAGCATCTCGCTGCACATGTCGCGGACCTCTTTGAGCGTCAGGACGGCGCCGGTGAGCGGGTCGAGGGCGGCGGCGTGGACGACGTGCTCGGTGTCGCCCGTCAGGGCCGCCTCGGCCGCAAGAATCTGGACCTGGACGTTCGTCATGCAGCAGGCGGCCAGTTGCGGAGGCAGGGCGCCGATGCGCGTCGGATGATAGCCCGTGGCGTCGGCGAACGTCGGCACCTCCACGCAGCACCCGTCCGGAAGGTTCGTGATGTACCCGTCGTTTCGGACGTTGCCCATGAAGCCGAACGGCTTGCCCGTGGTGACGGCTTCCATGATGTACGAGCAGTACTCAACGCTGCGAGACTCGATCTTGGGGTCCTCGAACTCGAGCGGGTCGTGCTTGGCATACTTGGCGGCCAGGGCCTTCGAGTACTTGTAGTAGGCGCCGCTCTCGCCGCCGAAGGCCGGCTCGTCGCAGTACAGGTCCAGGGCCTTCTGATTCTTGCGGAACCAGGGCAGGTACTCCGACAGGTGCCCGGTCGACTCGGTCATGAAGTAGCCGAAGTGGCGGAACACCTCGCCGCGCACCTTCTCGTTCTTGTAATACTCGGGTTTCTCGAAGACCTCGCGCAGGTGCGGATACAGGTCGCGGCCTTTATGCTGGAGCGTCAGAAACCAATCCATGTGATTGACGCCACCACATACGAAGGTGATCTCCTCCTTCGGCACGCCGCAGTACCCGGCCAGCAGGTCGAGCGTCGTCTGGACGCCGTGGCACAGGCCGACGAAGGGCACGTCGGTCGCCTTGCCGAGGGCCAAGCAGTTGGCCGCCATCGGGTTGGCGTATTGCAGCATGACGGCCCCGGGCTTGGCCACCTCGTCCATGTCGCGGGCGACCTTCATGAGTTCGGGCATGACCCGCAGGCACCGGAACAGGCCGCCCGGGCCGAGCGAGTCGCCGATGCACTGGTCCACGCCGTATTTCAGCGGCACCTCGTAATCGACGGCGTAGGCGTCGTAGCCGCCGATCTGAAAGATGACGACCACGAAGTCGGCGTCGGTGATGGCCTCCCGCCGGTCGAGCGTGGCCGAGACCGTGCCCGGCACGCTGTTCTCTTTGAGCATGCGTTCGGCGAAATTCTTCATGCGCTCCAGTTTGGGCATGGTGCGGCTCATCAGGGCGAACTCGCTGCC
>Ga0307433_1001644_pt1 | contig 11726 bp, 13 predicted proteins | sample SalMarWE160210MG_FD_202166 | JGI IMG/M metagenome (GOLD analysis project Ga0307433, IMG submission 202166) | Salt marsh sediment microbial communities from the Plum Island Ecosystem LTER, Massachusetts, United States - WE1603-210 | ecosystem: Environmental > Aquatic > Marine > Intertidal zone >...
TACCTTGTTGTCTGCTACGTAGTTGCCTGAAATGGTGTTGTTTGAACCCTCAATATTAATGCCTTCTCCCGTATTTGAGGTCACGTTGTTTCCGGTAATCGTGCTGTCTGAGCAATGAATCGCGATGCCGCCGCCGTTGTTTATTACGTTGTTTCCAGAGATAACGCATGAATGCTCACCATGTATACCAATGCCGTAGGTTGTGTTTGTTATGGTGTTGTCGGTTATGGTGATGTGATGTGGAGCAGCGTAAATGAACAGGATTCCCATCCCAGCGGTGGTGTCTCTTATGATGTTCTTGGAAATTGTGACCGAATGAACAGAAGCGGATGAAGTAATGCCCTCTCTACAGTTTTCGATTATGTTACCCGTTATGTTACAGTTGTTCCCCCTTATGCCAATCCCATAGAAGTAGTACAGGTGATGAAAGGGGTGGTAGCTTGTAATCGTGAAGCCCGAAACCGTAACGTTGTCTGCTTTTACGTTAATTGTATGTCCGCTTCCACGCGTTCCTTCAGAAAGTATTATCGTGCTGCTCATGTCTTCGCCAATAAGCGACAACGGCTTATCAATACTCACACTCTCGTTGTAGGTTCCACTTCTCACGTACACTGTGTCGCCGGCAGTGGCATTACCCACAGCCCACCCGATAGTAGCGTAATCGTCAGGAACAACCAACATCTCAGGACCTACCCCGTCAAGGTGGACAACATATAGAACAGCACCTACAGCAACTATAAAGACAACAATCGCAGCAAGAACAAAAACAAACTTTCTTCTCATATTCCATTATATCTTTATTCAGACTATTATCTTTTTTGCACCTTTTTGGTTTTTTTCTAGTATTTTTTTGGCGATTTTAGTCGTTCGAAAAACAAGTGTCTTTTTCTGGAATCTCAATGATCAGTCTGCATGTACTGGAACTTTCTAAAAACCAGCACATTTCTTATCCTCAAGAGAACAACCTGTACATAGTTGCTTCTTCGATATTCACTATTTCAGAAATGCTTCGCCTTGCTTATAATAGCTTTCAACTATAAAGGGAAGACGTTGAGCGCTGATAACGGCGCAATGAAAATAAAAAAAGGAAAGAGGAACATAAACAATGGGAAGAATCCAGTATCTAGACAACATTATCGACGAAGAGGGGAAATCATATCTTTGCCCGTCAATTCGTGATGATCACGGTGCTCGCGGTGTTACTTTTTGGGGCGATAACACAGAAAGGGTTATTCCGTATAACACAGGCGGCGGCAACGGCAAGCTCACATACGTGTTTAGTCCAGGTCTCGATATCCCAGCTGATTATGACGATATAGACAATGTTGCATTTTTGCTAGACACAGTTCACACAGATTCCGACTCGTCAAATGACGATGTTAAACTTCGTGTATACCTTAACGACAATTGGATGCATGATGAATGCCACAGCAAAAAAGCTGGTCACGACTTCTGGCTAGGCATCGACTTAGGCGCTGACCCTTGGTGGAATGATCAGGGAAGTGACGAGGGACGCAATTGGGTGACAATAGAGAACTGGGGTGACGTAGATGTAAGTGTCAAATCATGTTCTATCTACCGAGTATACATGATGAACGACTGCCCATTCTCAGGCGGAAATGCACATGAATCCGCAGCAAAAACAGAACATCTGCCGAACATAGTTACACACACCACTGCTTCAGAGAATCATACCAGAGTTTTCATGGACAACAGCATAGAGAAATATCGGTGTGACCCGGGAGAAAATGCGTGTGGCTACACATTCTGGAAAGACGAAAATACAATTACTATTAATCCGAACGATTACTTGGAATACAGATTCAATCCACACTTGGAAAACATCAAAATCGGAGACAACTATCTAGAACCATATTCATGCTCTATATTGTTAGACAAAATGCGTTTAAGCAACGACTCCAATAATGATGATGTCCCGATTCGTATTAAACTCAACGGCGACGAAATACACACCGAATACCACAGCAAAAAGAGTGATAATGATCGTGACATATGGATTGGGCTTATGCCAGTTGGTAGCGGATACTATGATGACGATGCAGAGAACAGACTCAGAATCGAGAACCTTGGCGATGTTAACATCCAAGTGACCACATGTTTCATATACAGAACATACAAGGTAAAGACCAAAACTTGAGACGATCAAAAGCTTACAATGTCTCTCTTCAACTCCCCCTTTTTTTGGAAGTCAACACTATCAACTTAATGAATATCCAAGAGACATGCCTTTTCGTATAAATTAGCTATAATTTGCTGAACAATGCATAAGAAAAAACACAAAACTAATACAAACCCTCGAAAACTAATTTAACACCATCATTTGATCCATGAAACGTTTTTCTGTTTTAACTATGTTTACGGAATTCGAGATAGAACTGACTTGATCCTTTTCTAAATGCCCTAAAAATCACCACATCGAAAAATTGTCGACAGATTTAGACTTGCCAGTCAACATCATGAGCTACCACTCTTGCCCATCAAGTATTGAACTATACAGTGTTAGGTATTCTTCAGCCATCTTTTCTCGACTAAATTGTTCAGCACGTTCTCTACATGTCTTTGGGTCAATTGAATCAACATCTTTTAACCGCATTGCCATTGTATTAGCCGAGTTACACACAAAACCTGTTCGTCCATCAATTATAATCTCTCTTAACGCCCCATCATCCAAAGCAATGGGGACAGTGCCACAAGCCATAGCTTCCACACTAATCAACCCAAACGGTTCACCAAACCGGCTTGGTATCAAAAGACCTTTAGCATTTTGCAAATACTCGATTTTTGCCTCAGGGGTTACTTCGCCTATAAACTTGATCTTCTCACCATCACAAAGTCCTTTGACCCTGCTAACATAATCTACATCATCAACAAATTTTGTCGCGCCTATAACATCCAAGCCAACTCCAGCTTTTTTGGCTGCTTCTATGGCCACATGTGGTCCTTTGGCGGAACAAATTCTGCCCAAAAACATGAACCTTTCGCCTTTTTTCTGTTGAAAAGCATATTTTTCAATAGCTATCCCATTATAGCAGCGACGAGCCGTAAATCCTTGGCGAGCAAAAGCTTCTAATGCCCAATCTGAAATGCCTACAAGGTTTAGCTTGAATAATCGATTAAATGGCTTCAGCAAATCAAGTCTTAAACCATGATGAGTATGCATAACACGCAAGTTACGACTTTCCTTTTTCGCCAAATATTCGAAACCGAACCAGTTATGTCCATGAAGAATATCCAAATCCAATAATTTATCCTTGAATACCTCATAGGCTTCCCTTTCCACCTTTAACCAGTCAACATTTGCACCATGAATCGCTTTTCCAGTTTCAACAAGCTTTCCATGCGGAGGCGGCATGCTGCCTTCTGGTGCAAACAATGTTACTTCATGACCCAACTTATCGAGTGAATATGCCAAATCCCAAACAATTTGTTCCAACCCGGAATATCCAATAGGCGGCACACCAAAAAATCGTGTTGACAACAAACCTATCTTCATTTTTCTTCTACGAATAGGAGTTTTAATTTGTTCCCTCTGTTCGCTTCCATCTTCATACGCAAAGCGTACTAACTCCCGAGTTATAGTATTGAAACACCAAGGTTTAGGAGGAATTTTTTCGGGAATGAAATGAATCAATTTGGCTGTGCTGTCAAGATAAATTTTGTAACCCTGTTCCCTAGCTTGAAGGCAGTAACCAAAATCTTCTGACGCATGTTCTCGATACATCGGATAGAAGTTGATACGATTATCTTGTATGATTTTACGACTCAAACACATGCACCCCGCAGAAGTAACATGAGGTTCATCAAGCGGAAGCCGAGGCTTTCGGTAGTATATGCGGGCATTTGGATGTTCTGGGACTTCCCATTTACTTGCTAGAAACAATCCCTCAGGAAACGGACGAAGATATGACCCCCCTACAATATCCTTTTTCCAGGTAGTTAGATTATTAATAAGCTCTTTCGTACGTGGACATACATCACTGTCTAAGAAAATCGCATAATCTGGATCATAACAACGAGCAAAGGTTAACAATAATTGCCGCACATGCGCTATGGGTACGTAACGGTTTTCACTTATTGTAACCGCATCTTTTCTAAACCAAACCCTGATGACTTTATGTGGCTTCTTAAATTTCCTGATAAGCTCCAAGGTGTTATCGTGACTATTATTTTCAGCGAAAACATACAATTCCGGCTGAGGATCAAGTTTATACAAAAACCTAAAAAGCACTGGTAAAATTTTGCTTGAATTGTAAACTGGAATCAGCATCAGAGTTTTCATTAGCGTAACAATTCAACACTAGTCTACGTAGTTTTAAAGAAGACGAAATATTTCGTAAATCATTAAATACTATAAAAAGAGCATCTAACCTACGTTAATGATTTGCTTATCCCTTATTTCTGAAACACTTCGTCTCATTTAATACCACCAACGTAAATCAAGTTAGGTCAAAACTAATTTCATGAACAAGTTAATTCAAAAGACTTGGAAGCTGAAAAGTTTGAAAAGAAAAAACGCTGATTCGGACGTACGTATGAGTGAGAAACCGTACACATCAGTCTTTATAACCACTAATCTTAACCTCGAAAGTGGTGGTGGAATTGTCTCACTCCATGAAGAGAAAGCATTGGAAACTGTGACGTATGTAGAGAGAGTAATAACCGACAGCGATATTAACTGTAAACTTCCAAAATTGCCTAACACCGCACGGGCTTTTCTATGGGATTATCTAACCGCCAACGAGTTGAAAAACTACAAAGTAAACATAGCATTTTTTAACGGTTCACCATTTGGAATAACCACACGCCTCTTGAAACCTGCAAAAATAATAGTTGACGTGCCAGCCCACAACGCTGAAATAAGCATAGAAGAGTTCGAAAAGTTAGGGATATCATATCCATTTATGCACATGAAGGACCCATTTCTCTGGAGTGTTTATTCTCAGCACATAAAAAATGCTGATGTAACCTTATGTCCATCCAGAATGAGCGCTAAATACATCACCAAAAAGTTATCCTTAAAAAATAAGGTAATAGTTATACCCCATGGATGCTTCTTGCCTGAAGAAACCAATACTGAACACCCAAATTTCAACATAACTCATGTTGGAACCAATTCACCTGACAAAGGACAAATTTACTTGGTGCAAGCTTGGCGTCAATTAAGACAAAGAATTGAACTTTCAGGCAACCTTTTTATGGTCGGACGGGGAACAAGCATTTGGACTTCTTTTGGAGCTTTTTGCTTCGCTCATGTACCCAACATCGGAAAGGTATACAAAAAATGTTCTGTATATGTTCAGCCCAGCGTAACAGAAGGCTTCGGTTTACCAGTTTTAGAAGCCATGGCTTATGCTAGACCAGTTATTGTAACTAAAGGAGCTGGAGCCTCAGAATTGGTGGAAGACGGAAAGGACGGCTTCGTAGTCCCCATAAGAAATGCAGGCGCAATTAAAGAAAAACTTCAGTATTTTTACGATAATCCAAGTGAAATTGAACGCATGGGCAAAAATGCACGAAAAAAAGCGGAAAAGCATAGCTGGAAAATTATCGAAACCAAATACCAAAAACTCATACAGGAAGTTCTAAATGAACATTCTTAAAAAGATTCAGAAGGAAGCATTGTAATGAACCGTAAGCTGTTGGACATTCTTGCGTGCCCCAAGGATGGCAGTTTTCCGTTGAATTTACATGTTTTTGAGAAAGATGACGAAATAATAACGGGCATACTCGTTTGCCCAAAATGTTCCCGTTGGTACCCAATACGAGAAAAACTTCCAGAAATGTTTCCAGACAATTTAAGAAATAAAAGGGAGGAACTAGACTTTTTACGTAGATGGAAAGACTTTTTTTCACTAGATAATGTGGCTGCTGGGAAACCGTTTAAGTTATAAAGTGATCAGACATAACAGTAAAAAATCTGTATCTTTTGAATCTTACGATATGTTCAAACATCAATATTTGGTCTTCATGCGGCACAGTAAGAATGTTTTCGTCACATTTATTAATCAGATATATATTAAGATACCAGACAATGGGGGATGTACTTGAATGGAAAAAATATTTGCATCAACATGTAGAATAAGAATGCTGCGAATACTAGCGAACAAGGGAGAAACTAACATTATGGATCTTGTACGGCAAACTAATAGCACATGGTCCGAAATTGATCGAAACGTCAAGTTACTTAAAAAAAATGGGGATTGTTAGCAGTCGATTCTGTCATAATCGGCGATTAATCAAATTGAATAAAAAAGAGGGAAAGGTCGAAACGGTACTTAAAACACTACAAATGTTGAAAATGGCAAACTTGGAGCATCTCATATAGTGATTCTTTTTTGACGGCTTCCGACTTTATGATCCCTCGAAAACGTGTTAGGTTGGTTTTGCTGTGTCCCATAGGAGTTGGAAGTATTCTCGTGCGAATTTTACTAGTCCGATGTGGTTGCTCCAAATGACTAGTAGTCCGCTGTAGCTGCGTTTTGTGTCTGCTTCGCCAAGGAAGAGGAGGGCTTCTTTGCCGTCCACGATTACGCCTCCCCCAAACAGGTTGTCGCGAACTCTTGCCTCTCCAACCTCTGCAACCTTTTCGAGGTACTCACTTTCAGTCATCATTATTTGAACACGAACCCCACTACTCCTCACCCGCCCCAAAACGGATACAGAAGCATCAACAAAACCCTTAGCAAACGCAGGCACAGCAATCATCAACTCGTTCTTGGCAACATCCAGCATCTCCTTCAGCTTCGCCAAAATACTAAACTCGCCCCGCAGAATCCAAATGTCAGGCTTCTCCATCAGCTCCCGTTTCTCATACAATGGCTGCAGCTCCCCCAAAATAACACGCTTCCAACTGCCCACCATGTCCTCCAAACGTAATCTGGCAGCTTCCAGAGACTCAGACGGAGCCTTGGGAAAATATCTGCTGGGTCTACCGCGCTCAACTTCTACCCAACCCTTTCTTTCTAGAGAATTCAATGTTTCATAAACCTTGGAGTATGGGAGTCCACCATGCTCGCTGACTTCGCTTGCGGTCATCACCCCACGCTCAAGCAGAATCAGGTACGCTCTGGTTTCATATTCAGTTAATCCGATTTGATGCAGAATCTTTTTTGCGTCTTCGCTGACGGCTGTGGGCAACCTTTTTCACCTTATGACAAGTTTGGAAACCTTATTATATGCTCTCCAGCCAATTAAAAAATATTACCCCTACGAGTGGTGTCAAATTGCAAGTAATAAAAGAAACAAAAAGCCTATGCCCAGAATGCCTCAAAGTCCTAGATGCCACAATATTCGAAGAAGACAACAAAGTCTACATAAAAAAAGAATGCCCAGAACACGGAAAATTCAGGGAAATCTACTGGTCAGACTACGAACAATACCAAAGAGCCGAAACCCTAAGATGCGACGGAGACGGACTCCAAAACCCCCGCACAGAAACCAAACTAGGCTGCCCCTACGACTGTGGCATCTGCCCAGAACACAAATCCCACACAGGCCTCGCCATCATCGACGTAACCAACAGATGCAACCTGAAGTGCCCAATCTGCTTCGCCAACGCAGCATCAGCAGGATACGTCTACGAACCAACCAAAGAACAAATTTTCGACATGATAGCAAACCTCAGAAACAACAAACCAGTTCCGCCCCCAGCATTACAGTTTTCGGGAGGAGAACCAACAATACGAAAAGACCTATTTGAGCTCGTGAAAAAAGCAAAAGAACTCGGATTTCATCACGTAGAAGTCAACACGAACGGTCTCCGTTTAGCCCAAAGCGTAGATTACTGCCGTGGCTTGCTTGAATCTGGCGCGAGCACAATATACCTGCAGTTTGACGGATTAACCTCAGATGTTTACAAGTTCACGCGGGGAGTAGACCTTCTTGACACAAAAATGAAGGCTATTGAAAACTGCCGTGAAGCCGGACTCAGCATCGTACTAGTTGTCACATTGGTAAAAGGCGTCAACGACCATCAACTCGGAGACATTATTCGATTCGCGATCAAGAACTTCGATATAGTTCGATGCGTCAACGTTCAACCCGTATCCATCTGCGGCAGAATCCCACAGAACGAACGAGAAAAAATGAGAATAACAATCCCCGACTTCATGCGGCTCGTTGAGGAACAGACAGACGGACAAATAAAGATGTCCGATTTCTATCCAGTGCCCACTGTAGTTCCCATATCTCGGGCGATCGGCTCTTTAAGGGACAAAAACTACGTGGAGTTTACTACACACCCTCACTGCGGCATGGCAACCTACGCTTTTGTCGAAGGCGACAATCTGATTCCAATCAACCGCTACGGCAACGTTGACAAATTCATCAAAAGCCTAGAAAAAGTCTACGAAGAAGCAAAGAAAGGACACAAGAAAAAAGCGAAGTTACGTCTGGTAGGAGCCCTCCGCCACATCAAATTTGGTTTGCTACGAAAATCTCTTTTACCCATTCTCAAAACTGGCTCCTACGAATCCTTGGGAAACCTTCACAGAAAAATGCTTCTGATCTCCTCTATGCACTTCATGGACCCCTACAACTTCGATCTAGAACGAGTCCAAAGATGCTGCATCCACTACGCTGTGCCCGACGGCAGAATCATACCCTTCTGCGCCATGAACTCTATCCACAGAACAAAAATCGAAGAAAAACTGGGAACACCCCTAAAAGAGTGGAAACAGAAACATAAGATTGGAATCGGCGAAGTTGCCTAAATAGGAGAAAGGCTATAAGGAACCATTCTTCTTCCAAACTTTGGTGAAGGTATTATGGGTGGCGGAAAAAAGAAGCAATCCATCAAGCAAATGACAAAACCGAAGGCACCTAAAGACCTAAAGCATAAGGACCGAAAGTCGGGTGCGCCACCCGCTGCAAAGAAGAGCCTCGGATTGATTATGCCTGACCTTAACAGCGAAAAGGTTATGGGCGAACTGAAAGGGCTGAGGGTTCTTACGCCCTCTGTGGTGGCTTCACGTTTTAACATACGCTTGAGCTTGGCAAAGACGTTCCTTAAAGAATTAGAAAAACGGAAAATGATTGAATACGTTTCTGGAGGAAAAAACCTCAAAATCTATAAACTGCTAGCTTAAACTTTATTCCATCAAATTGTTTACTGGAGGAACGGGGGATAAATGGATTTTCCTGAAAGAGTCTATACTACGGAAGAAGTGAAGAAGGCTCGATCTCTCATAGAGAAGGGCTACAAGCATAACTTGAAGGCAAAAGGAAGCCCAGATTTTGTTGCTAAGGTTGAAGAAGCCCTACAGCTGATCAAAACTGCAGGATACTACGATTTTCTGCGGACATACATCAGAACTATTCGCGAGATCACTGGGTTAAGTCAGCTTCGCGAACAAGAAGCGGCTATATGGTTCCACGTGAAAGCTCTCGATGACCCCATTGACGATGCCGGATTCATTATTCAAAAGACGCAGCAGATGAAGGACTTCATTGAAGGAAGACTCTACTACGAAACTGCGGAAATTCGGGCAGTAAACAAACGCATCGAATTCCTTGAAACCCTAAGAGACAAAACAGACGACCCAAACATAAAGAGCAACTGTGAAGAACAACTAAAAAGATGGAAAGAACAACCATTCCCGTGACTCTTTGAACTGTTTACTCTACCTTTCTGAAGAGTTGCTCGCCTTCAATATCGCAGACGTGCTCGAATCCGGGTTCTATTAGTTTCTGAGCTTCTTTGACGTTTGAAGCGGTTTCGCAGATATAATCTTTAGCGCTTAAACGCTTAAGCCAATATCCTTATAAGCGCGTAAGCACATAACGTCTTATGGGAATAAGCAAATTAAGGTGAATGAAAAACATGATAACAACAAAACTAGCAGTCGGCATAAGGCGATTTGCTTATTGGAAAAACATCTAGCCCGTGGGGCTTGTAAAAAATTAGAAATAATAAAAATTGGTGTGGTTGGTAATTGAAATGGGACGAATCAGCGTAGCGCTCTCTGATGAACTGGAAAAGTCGCTCAGGTTCAAGACCGTCGAGAGATTTGGCGGAAAAAAGGGTGACCTATCAAGAGCTGTCGAAGAAGCCATAACAACATGGGTTGCCAAAGAAAAATAGATGCATACTCAAAAGAGGAAAAAATAACATAGTCGCCTTTTCTCCAAGAGATGCGCGCGCACCACACGACAACTTAACGTTCGGTTTAATTTATTCGGGGTTTTTCTCCTTGTATGTTAGAAGTAAGTATAGAATGGGTAAGTCAAAGAAATTTAGCGGAATTGAATGCGGATGCTGTATTTACAAGTCTAGCAGTTACTGTTGGCGGCAATGTCCATATAATCGCTGGAAAACGAATTTTTACTAACAAGTGGGATCGCAAATTATTTCGGAGTGCTTAAATGCTCTTTCGGTAGAGCTAGAACGTAGATGCTTTGAAGATTAGGGAGGTGAAAAGTTGCCTTTGAAACCTAAAATTATACAAATAGAGAATGTTCCAGAAACTAGTGACGCAGAAACATGGGCAAAGTTCAATGAAAGATTAAACGATTTAGTGAATCAAGGATACACAGTATCATTTACAACAGACACATACATTCTATTGAGCAGGAAGACAGCCGCAATTAGAAGGGAAGAATAACCCCAAAGACTGAACTTGATGATGTGTGTCGCCAAAACTACTCAGCCCTTATAGATACCGAAGTGCACATTACGGTTTGGAGATAACAGAGTACAAAAATTCCATGAATTCTAAGATTGCATCTCGTAGTTTTTCTTTAGAAACCGTCCACTTGTCTAGTGCATCCCAACTTTCGTCTGTAGCCTCTGTATAATCCTCTGTGGAAAGTCTGCGTTTTTCTTGGTGCTCGGAATTCCATCCACTAGCATAATCCTTAGTTTGGTGAAATAATTCAACAATTCGTTTACTATACGTAGTAATTTCTTTAACTGCTAAGGGATTGTGTTTTTTTGCATAATCTGCAACCATGAAGAGACGTTCCAGATTAGTCCAGTACGCTTCTGCGGTTCCAAACCAATCGCGAAGGGAAGCAAAACAGTCTTTGTCCCCATAAAGCATCTCTAGCTCTTCGAGAATCTTTGCGTCTATAGCCCTCATGGAATACTTTTTTGTGCTCGCCAGAGTAAAAACCTTTTGCGCATACTAGACGCGCGTATACAATCTTTGGTCAACGTGCACTTTCATTGTCTATCTTTTTCAAGAGTTTGTCAAGGATTTTCCCTTTTGTTCTCAATTCTTGTTCTGAAATCGTCTGTCCCATCGGACATAATTCATCAACAATGGCGCCTTCATTTGCCAGATACACAACAGGATAGAGGTAACATCCCAAGGGTCTATCCTTATATATTCGGCATTTCTTATCAGCGCGGCTGTAGAAATAGCAATATCCGTCAACGTTTCTGAGCCGAGTCACACCATCATCTACAACTGCAAATTCTTCTAAGCGATAACCCTTCTCCTCTAACCTTTCGATATCCTCGCTTGAAAGCTCCATCATCGTTTCTTCACAGCATATCCCACAATTTGAGCAACGCACGCCAAGCATCACCCCACACGACATAACAAAAGACAGCTAAGTTATAATTATTTGGGTTTGAGGTTAAAATTTAATCGAATATCCGCACGCTATATATACACCCGTGCATTATAATAACTTGTGGAATTCTCTTAGTGAATGGCGACAAAAAAGCTTGTGGCGTTTTGTCGTTTATTTTGGGTATTCTG
>Ga0307433_1001654_pt1 | contig 11665 bp, 10 predicted proteins | sample SalMarWE160210MG_FD_202166 | JGI IMG/M metagenome (GOLD analysis project Ga0307433, IMG submission 202166) | Salt marsh sediment microbial communities from the Plum Island Ecosystem LTER, Massachusetts, United States - WE1603-210 | ecosystem: Environmental > Aquatic > Marine > Intertidal zone >...
AAAGAAATCCTCCATGCCGTAAAGGAGACGAATGAAGATAAACGCAACCACCCCAGCTAGCACTCCCAGTACGAGATAGAGAAACAGTTCACTGTAGTGCAAAAGGTCATAAGCAGGGACTTCAAAGGCAGGGTAGTTACCTAGATAATGTCTGGATAAGGCCGTAGCGATGACCGATGAAACCACAATTGGAATAAATCGTAATGCAGCCAGTTCACTCAGGATAACCTCTAGAGAAAAGAGTGCACCGGCCATGGGGGCATTAAAGGTTGCGGCAATACCTGCTGCTGCCCCGCACGCTACTAAAATACGCAGGCGTTCCCCGGACATCTTAACCCATCTTCCGAGGGCTGATGAGATGGCGGAGCCAATCTGCACGATAGGGCCTTCACGGCCTACCGAGCCACCAGAACCAATACAGATAGCAGATGCAAAGGCCTTGGCAAAGACCACCCGCGTTCTCATCCTACCGTCTTTTAGGGCAACAGCCTCCATCACCTCTGGCACACCATGCCCCTTTGCCTCTTTTGCAAAGTAATAGACTATGATCCCCACGAGGAAGCCACCTATCGCAGGTAGCAAAATTCTTACCCAAAAAGGAGTGGTGACTACCATGCTCAGCAGATCCCTTCCCTCCATCCCGGTTATAGTTCCCCACCCCAATTGGGCAACCGAAAGGATCAGCTTTCGAAACCCGATTGCGCCAAATCCACCTGCCGCGCCAGCGATCCCTCCCATCACGATCATGAAGATATACTCACGCCGTGTTAGGGCAATAGACATCTTCCCTAAAGCCTGCCGAATCTTTAAATAGAGGTATCCTTTCATCACAAACCATTACGGCCGCATAGGCAGCCGGTATTCCTCAAACCGATACAGCAATTCATGAAAACAGATCTTAAAGGAAGGAAAGTCTGGAGGGAAATTCACCATTGCTTTACGTTGTATGCAAGGGATGAATGACGAGACAAGCTACGGCAAAACTCTTTATGGCTAAAAGCATCGATCTCCGATGAGATCTTACGCGCGCTCAAGCCGGACAGCTCACCTTCACTCAAGGACCGAAATTCTTTACATATAGCAGGCGCTTCACCTCCCGCGGAGCTTTACTTTTCCTCCCGTTTGAGCACCACGTATCTCGTGTGCCCGAGATGTCGCACCACCATAAGTATCTGCTTCTTTGAGGCGGCTTTTTCCATTATCCTCTTATAATCATCCATATTCTCGACGGGTTCACTTTCTATCTCGTGAATAAGATCACCCCGTTCAAGACCCGCCTCATCAGCCGCGCTACCCCTTTGTATACCCGATACCACAACCCCTTTCTCACCTTGTAGGGATAGTGCCTCCGCGAGTTCAGGGGTAAGCTCCTGAACGGAGAAACCAAACGCCTCTTCGGTCTCTGGAGCGAAAGGAATTCCTGCCGGGGCTTCCTCTTTGAGCTCTGCAATTACCACCGTAAATCGCTTTTCCTTTCCCTTCCTGATCGCGACTATCTCAACCTCCTTTCCCACCGGTGTTTGCGCAACAATGGGGGGAAGCGCGCTCATCTCCGTAACCTTCTTGTCATCAAACCTGATTATCACATCTCCCCGCTGGAGACCTGCTTTTTCTGCAGGGCTGTCCTTTGCTACCTCAGCAACGAGGGCGCCCTCCGCTTTAGTAAGCTCGAATTTTTCCTTGATTTCAGGGGTAACCTTCTGAATAGTCACACCAAGCCAACCTCTCGTGACCTTGCCTTTGTCCTTCAACTGAGACATGACGGATTTGGCCATGTTGATGGGTATGGCGAAACCAATGCCGATATTCCCCCCTGTCTGAGAAAAGATTGCGGTATTTATTCCCACGACCTCACCGTTGAGATTGAAGAGCGGGCCTCCTGAATTTCCGGGGTTGATAGAGGCATCGGTCTGTATGAAATCATCGTAGGGTCCGGCTCCGATTGTTCTTCCCTTCGCGCTCACAATCCCTGCGGTGACCGTGCTCCCGAGACCAAAGGGATTTCCTATTGCCACAACCCAATCGCCCACCCTCAGCGCATCTGAGTCGCCGAGCTTGGCAGCAGGTATTGGCTTGTTCAGCTCAATCTTGATGAGGGCTATATCGGTCTTTGGATCCCTTCCGATGATCTTGGCCTCATATTGTTCCTTTTCGGTGAACGTGACCACGATCTCCTCGGCCTCGGCAACCACATGGTTGTTGGTCAATATGTAGCCATCTTGAGTGACAACGACGCCGGATCCCAGGCTTCTCTGCCTCATCTGCTCTTGAGGGATCTCGCCAAAGAAGTGTTTAAAGAACTCCTCCCCGAAGAAATCCCTGAACTCGCCGCCGGGAAATTGGAAGAACTTGCCCATAGGTTTCACCACCTTGGTGGAGCTGATATTCACGGCGACATGACCGACCTTGTCAGCCAGCTCTGCAAAGCTTTCAGGTATATCGCCTCGAGCCATAGACTCTTGGCACAAGGCAATGCTAAAAAAAAGGCTTATTGCTACTATGAAAACTACCATCTTCGGTAGAAATTGCAAACTTCCCTGTTTCATCGAGTAGTTACCTCCTTGCTTATAGTATTAGTTTTTCTGCTCCTCGAGCCCCTTTACTCTCTCCATTGCGAGATCCAACTGCTTTCTCAAGGTACGTATCTCCTCTCGGAGTTGCGATGTCTCATCCTGGGGAAGCTCATCAAAATCATGGTCGGATTCATGGTCCATGCAGGGGCTCGCACCCTGAATCTGTCCATCTAGATACAATTGAATTACCCTTTGAACCGCACCGGAGACCCCGGTGACGACCTGAATTCCGTATTGCTCAAAGAAACCAATGGCCTTTGGCCCCATGCCGCCTGCGATTATCACCTGAGCACCGAGCTTCTTGATAAAGGCAGGAACCTCGCCCGGTTCCCCATGGCTTCCATAAAAGGGGCTCTCAAGGGCATTCACCTCCCCTATCTCACCGTTAACGACATCTACCAGAATGTAGTAGGGGCACCTGCCGAAATGCTGGCTCATGAGTGCCTCGAGACCCCTATTATCCTCAACAGCAACTGCAATCTTCATGGTTGTACTCTCCTTTTATAACGGTTATTCTTTGATACCCTTACCTATCAATACAGTCTATCGATCAGATTGGAGATGACATCAGTCATAACAGATGTAAAAATAGTACCACTATGCCTGAAAAAATAATACAGGCATGAAGGTATGTCAAGGCTGGGGATCAGTTCTTCAGGGCCTTGTCATAGAAAAAGATACCTCATTGGTTTCTCAGCATATTGTTGGGTATGGGCATCTCCTTTTTGTCCATGCCTTGAGATTTGATCTGCCCGATATCCCGATAATCGGGGTAGAGGGCAATGCCTCTGTAGCCGCTTATGCGGCCAAGGTCACTCCTCGACTATCCCGATTATCGGGATCATGCAATGCTTCTATACCTAGGCATGGACAAAAAGGAGATACCCATACCCATGACGTTGAGGTTACCCGGGTCAATTCTTGGTAAAGGATTGTTAGACACGATGTACCTCTAATCCCTTTCCCCTGAGATATTCCTTCACCTCTCTCACCCGCAGGATACGGTAGTGAAAAACTGAAGCAGCCAGCAGTATCTCAGCCCCCCCCAGGGCAACCGCCTCATAGAAGTGCTCCAATTTACCTGCACCACCTGATGCTACTACCGGGATGCGAACGGCATCCGAGACGGCCTTGGTGAACTCCAGATCGTAGCCGCTCTTGGTGCCGTCACCATCCATGCTGGTAGGAAGTATGACGCCGGCGCCCAGTTCCTGGCACTTCCTGGCCCATTCAACGGCATCCTGTCCCCCTGGCTTGGTGCCCCCTAAAACAACCAGCTCAAATCCCGATGGCATTGCCGTATTCCTCCGCGCATCGATAGCCACGGTGATTGTCTTTGAGCCGAACATCTTTGCCGCATCCTCAACCAGGCCGGGGTTTCGCACCGCTGCACTGTTCATGGAGACCCTATGGGCCCCTGCCTCCAGTACCAAATGAATATCTTCTAGGGATGAGATGCCTCCGCCCACGGTAAGCGGGATATCAATCACTGCGGATACCTTTTTTACCCACTCCAGCCTTGTTTTACGGTTTTCCAGGGTAGCTGCGATATCCAGCATGGCCAGCTCATCCGCTCCCTCACGCTGGTAAAAGTCGGCATTCTCAACGGGATCTCCCGCATCTTTGAGATCGACGAAATGGACACCTTTCACCACCCTTCCCTCCTTCATATCAAGGCAGGGCATGATCTTGATTGCCATTCTCTCCCCCTATCGTGTTAGCTCGCCGTATGCGCAGATGTGATCACAAGTGAAACGAAATAAGTATTGCACAGTAATGCCGTAGCAATCAATACCTTTCCGTCCGCTCTAAACGCTGGCCCCAAACATGATCATATTTCTCATATTCCTAAAGCTCTTTTCTTTCCTGCTCATGTCGGCTTGACTAAGGATATATCGGGTCTTATGTTATTCTTTACCATGAACAGTTCAAGGTTCAGGGTTCAAAGGTTATCATTCGTTTTTATTCTTAACCTTATTGATGCCGTCTGAGACACTCTTCATGTAAGCATCTTGAACCCAGTGGGTGAACCGCAACAGGGCTATCTTTTGCTTCTTAACAGTCACATATGACATTTTAACCGGGAACGGTGAACGATGAACCGCTCAACCCTGTTATTCTTCAAATGCCTTGAGAAAAAAAATCATGGAGGGTTGTCTACTATGCTGAGAAAACTTGTGGTTGGCCCGTATCAAGCTAACTGCTATATTCTGGGATGCGGTAAAACAGGAGAGGGCCTTGTCATTGACCCTGGTGACGATGTGCTCCGTATCGCAGAGGAAGTATCGAGAAACGGTCTCAGGATACGCTACATACTCATTACCCATGGGCATTTCGACCATACGGGGGGAGCTGGTGAGCTTCGAAGGATTACCAAGGCGCCCGTGCTCATTCACGCCCTCGATTCCCCAGCACTCGGGTTCAAGGCCGATGGACATCTCTCAGAAGGGCAACTGCTCCACGTGGGCACCTATGAACTATCAGTGATCCATACGCCGGGCCACTCGCCCGGAGGGGTGTGTTTCCATGCGCCCGGCGTTGTCTTTACCGGTGACACCCTTTTTGCCGGCTCGGTCGGGCGGACCGATTTCCCTGGCGGGAGTCACGAACAGTTGATCCAGGCAGTTCGCACTAAGATCTTTCCCCTGGGAGATGATATACGGGTATATCCGGGCCATGGCCCTGCAACCACGATCGGCAGAGAGCGCCTTCACAATCCCTTCTTCCGCCTGCAGCAAACCGTGTGAGCATAGGTGACGGAAAAAATTGCAATATTCTCCCTTGATCGGAACAATTCCCGGTAGCTCATCTGCTTATGCTGCACTGGTAAACCACTCAGGTAATGCCTTTACTACGGAACTCACTATGTCGCGGTCGTATGCGCTCAAGGCCTCCCGAGCTATGAGGGCCTCGATCGTCTTCTCGAGTACCAGCATCTTTTCGCCCGAGTGGATGATTGCCGGGTAATACTCGTTCACAAAGAATTGTTTGAGCCTGAGTCGCTTGACCTCGTCATCCGCCATGGATTTGATATGGGCCTCGATTATGTCATTATCCAGCTCCCGTAACTCGATTTTAGGTGAGGTCATCAGCCTGGAAGTGACCTCGAAACCCTCGACACACCTGAATTGCAGCTGCCAGTGCTCGACATTTCCCAGGGAGTTGATCATGAGCGTGTGCGTGGTTATGAGGCCTTTTTCCCTGTCTATTTTTACCCCTTCGAGTTGGGGAAGGAAGTAGTTGTCGGATATGGCGCAGAAGGCGCTTACTCCCCCTGCATAGGGTCTTTCCATGAGATCGTTCACCGTGAAAAAGGGCTTCTGCTCGAACCGGGCATCCTGCAAGAGTATGTGCTCCTCTTCGGTGAAGTGGAACCGCCCGTTCCACAACTCCTCCGGTGAGAGATCCTTTCTGGTCAACGAGCTCTGGCTCGTGATCATCCCCAGGCTTTGACCCCCCCGCCAGACAAGAGGAAGAGCGCCAACCGTCCACTCCGCGCTTCCGCCGATCTCCCCGATCATGCTGTGCAGCCCCCTGCCATCCGGAAAGCGCAGGCCCTCCAACCCCAAAACCAATGCCGGGAAGAGATCCCCGTCCTGGTCAAAGGGGGTCGCAATACCGAGCGCGTTCAGTTGATCCATGGCTGGAAGGTGACGTGGCCGATCTATAAAGTAGGCCGTTATCTCAGAGAAATCCCTTGCACCATAGGCATCTGCGATGATCCGGGCCTCCTGCTTCATGTCCGTGTCCCGGGGGTTGAACTCTGAAAAGGGTGCGCCTGCCATCCACCGCTCGATGTAGATGTCGGGTAGATGCCGCTTGAACCCTGACTCTGTTAGAAAGAGCGCTGTGAGAGAGCTGTGGATCCCCTTAACCGACTTACTCGTGCCATCGATCACATCGGAGCCCATGGAAAGCCTGGCAACATCCTGTCCGAGACCGCGTCCATACCGGTTGCAGTGCTCCTCCTTGCCGAAGAGCGCACCAACCGGGATGGTGGGATTACCTCCGGCTTCCACCCCTGGCTTGACCCGAACGCCCTCGGTTATCGTGCTCTCTATGATGACTTCCTCTCCCACGTCGAAGGTCTCGGCAGTGATCTGAAGCACCTCGCTCATGATCTGTGCGGCGAGCCGATCGTTCCGACGTTTTAGCCGATTAACCAAAGCCTTTGTTTGTTGATCCTTGGGCACGGTATTCAGCGCACCAAATCCATGGATCGCAACGGCTGCTGCGGGCAGTGCCGCGGCAAGAATGACTGCCTGGCGCAATTGCTTGCTTCTGAACACTCCTAAATTGGATTGTTCGTTGACATGATCATCGATGATAAATACCCTGCCATCGACAAGTTCGAGACCATAAAAACCCAGCACTTCCTTGTGTCTCTGATTGAAGGTAGCGATCTTTTCCTTGCCCATTTCCATTGGTTCATGGCGCCCTGTATAGGTCAATTTCGCATCAGCGATATGGTATCGAAGGGGATTACTCATAGCTGCACCTCCATTCGTTTATAAGGATAGTAAAAACATGACAACGCTTACACCGAGGAGAGGCCATGGTAAGCGGACGTAGAGATGATAAGAAGATGGGGATGAAAAATCCCGAAGATCTCACATCAATGTTGACTTGAACACACATCTCAAAACTACAGGAATTGGGGCATGAAAGTCAAGGCAGAAAATGAGCAAACAATGCCTTATGCACGGCCATGGACCAGTTCGATGATCGTCACTTCAGGAGGCGATAAAAAGCGAATGGGCGGCCCCCACGTTCCCGATCCCTTGCTCACATAGAGGTATGATCCGTTCTCAAGCCTGGTAAGCCCGGGATCAACGGGATAGAAAAGCCAAACCAAGATGTTAAAAGGGAAGATCTGTCCCCCATGGGTGTGTCCTGATAGCTGCAGGTCAAAGAGACCGGCTGAATTCCCATCCACCACAGGCTGGTGCTTAAGGAGGATGGTGAATTGCTCAGGAGCTATCTTTGACAGCAGGGATTGCTCTGAGATACCCCGCGAAAGCCCGAAGCGCTTTCCGGTTGGGTCATCAACGCCGGCAATAGTCAGGCTCCCGGCTACAGCCAAGGCCTCATGCCGCAGGATCGTGAATCCAGCGTTTTCCGTAAAACGCAATGCCTGATCAAGGCCGGCATAAAACTCGTGGTTTCCTGTCACGGCAAACTTCCCGTAAGGTGCATCTACGTCCCTCAGTAGTTCCCCGAGGCCTCTAAGGTTATCGATCTGGCCATCGACAAGATCCCCTGTAGAGACCATGATATCGGGCTTTGCACGTTCTACCTCTCTCAGGATCCTCTTCAGCCTCCCGTGCCGCACGATCAGGCCAAGGTGAACATCTGAGATTTGGGCGATGGTAATCTTGTCTAGTTGTTCCGGGATCTTCGGGCTTTGGATCACAACCCGTTCGGTTCGTATGGAAACGGCCTCGAAAAAGCCATAGAGCACGATCGCCGCTGCCATAAAGGCCGGCACCAGCAAGGCCACTTGGGCTGAGGGAAGCAGAGACAGGGGATTCGCCTTGAAGATCATCCCTCCTGTAAAGACTGCCAGGCGATAGGCATCAACGAGCAGGGAACAGAGGAAGAACAGGAAGGCTATCCCCATCCAGGTATAGCCGACATAGGATAGGTGACGCGCGAGGGACTCGAATCCGTATCTCTCGGAAATGCGCACAAAAACAGGGGCCAAGACCATGATCGCCATGAAACAGATGAGAAGAACTATGGATGCCGTTCCAAACGCGATGGCAGCCTTTATCTTGTAGTAGAGGTACAGATGCAACAATCCGTATAACAATAGCATGGCCAGCAGGAAGACAATCATCGCAGCACCTTTTTAATTGCCCTATTCTTTAATGGTTTCGTAAAAGAGATGTATATCTTTACATGATCGAAAGGAAGTTTTCAATAGTTTGCGAAGGCCGCAATATCGTAACCTTCAGCGAAGTGCCCCTATGAAAATGTATGTTGACACAGGAGGTCGTATCGAGTCAAAATACCTCAATCTCGGGATCTGGATTTTTTGGGCGAATAAGGGCTCAATCTTCTTTTTGAATGAGCACATTCCAGATCGAATGATCTATGGAAAGGAGGTGAGCGCTTGGTAGGCCAACTGTGGTAGGTATGAGGCCCTCGCGGCCCCTAACCTCAACTTGTAACCATTTAGAAGAGGAGTTCTGAGATGAGAAGGTTAAAACTTTTGCTGCTTTGTTTAGCTCTGGTCTCCCTGGTAGTGTTTCCAGCCCATCTTTTCGCCAAGGAGACACTCGTGTACGGGACAACCGAGAAGGTCATTGATATGGACCCCGCCAATGCCTATGACTTTCATACCTGGGAGATCTTCTACAACATCTACCAGGGGCTCCTGGATTATGAACCGGGTACAACGAAACTGATTCCCGGGCTCTCGACATCATACGATATCAGCGCAGACGGAAAGGAATATACCTTCAAGCTGCGAAGAGGCCTCAAGTTCTCCGACGGCACCCCTTTTGATGCCAGCGTGGTCAAGTGGTCCATCGATCGCGTGATGGCCCTGAAAGGGGATCCCTCATGGCTTGTTACCGATTTCGTTGACCGCGTCGATGTCGTGGACACCTATACGGTCAAGTTCGTCCTTAAAAACCCCGTAGCCTATTTCCCCTCTCTGGCAGCATCCGTCCCGTACTTTCCGCTGAATCCCACGGTCTATCCCGTGGATAGGATCGTCCGTGATCCCTCTGAACTCAAGGGGGGGAAGCTGGTGGGCTTAGGGTCCTATAACGTTGTTTCCTTTAAGAGGGATCAAGAAATCGTTATGGAGGCAAACCCCTATTTCTATGGAAAAAAAGCAGAGAATGACCGCATAGTTATTCGATACTTTGCAGATGCCACTACCATGCGGCTGGCCCTGGAGAAGGGGGAGATCGACTTCGCGTTCAAGACGTTGAATCCCTCGGATATCCGCGACCTCGAGAAATCGTCCAAGGTCCAGACCATAAAGGCTCAAGGGCCGTACATTCGCTACATCTGCTTTCTCTGCGACAGGCCGCCTTTCAATGACAGGGTTCTCAGGCAGGCGGTTGCTGCTGCCATCAACCGGCCACCCCTTCTCAATAAGGTGTTTCTCGGGCAGAACGCCCCGCTCTATTCCATGGTGCCCATGGGCATGTGGTCCCATACCGATGTCTTCAAACAGGCATTCGGCGATGGGAATCTCGATACGGCAAGGGCGCTCTTGAAGTCCAAAGGTTACAGCGAGACCAATAAATTCACCTTTGATCTCTGGTACACGCCCAGCCACTACGGCGATACCGAGGTGGACATGGCAGCGGTGTTGAAAGATCAGTTCGAGGCAACCGGGATGATGAAGGTGAATGTGAGATCAGCGGAGTGGGCAACGTACCGGGATAACTGGAAAAACAAGGTGATGCCGGCCTATCTGCTGGGGTGGTATCCGGACTACATCGACCCCGATAACTATACCGCTGCGTTTGCAGGGACCGCTGGCTCCAAGGGACTGGGAATCTACTTCTCCGATCCTTACTGGGATCTGAAGTTCGTGGATGGCCAGACGATCACTGATCCTGATCAGAGGACAAAGGTGTTTGAAGAGATTCAAACCCTGTGGACCTATGAGGTGCCGACAGTAACTGTCTTTCAGGGAATCCTGTATCTTTTCGCCCAAAAGGACATCCGCGGCATCATGGTCTCCCCCACGCTGCGGTTCATGTATGGGACCATTTCCAAGGCTCAGTAAGCCAACCGAAACGAGGGGCAGGGCAAAAGGTCCTGCCCCTCTGGTTTCGAGACCTCGTGTACGCGCCATGCTGTGAGCTCAAGGGCACGTACACGGATATAATGAACCATAGATAGAATTGGAATTCCCTGTATAGATCATAACATACAAGCCGGCTATGTACTTCATCCAATGAAAAACCTCCTCCGATATGTTATTACCAGGGTGCTGTTGACCATTCCCATGGTTTTTATCCTGCTCAGTATCGTGTTCGTGGTGCTCAGGGTCATGCCTGGTGATCCTGTGTCCGCCATGCTGGGAGGGCATGCGCCCGAAAGCGTCATCGAACAGAAAAAGGAGGAGATGGGCCTGAACCGCCCGATAGTCATTCAGTATTTCGATTACCTGTGGCAGGTTTGCCGTCTTGATCTGGGCGATTCCATGGTGTTCAAGCAGGGGGTTACTACAGCCATAAAGGAAAAGCTTCCCGCAACCATAGAACTCACCTTCTTCGGCATCCTGTTAACCCTTTTCATGGGCGTATTTCTGGGAGCCTATGCCGCGGACAAGAGACGTAAGGTTCAAGATACCCTTATTCGTCTCTACGGCATCGTGGTCTACTGTATCCCCGTGTATTGGATGGGGTTGATGCTTCAGCTCATCTTCGGGATCTGGCTCGATATTATGCCCATTGCGCACAGGACCAGCCCTCGCGTGTTCGCCTCTACCTTTGAGAAAACCGGGTTCTATATCCTCGATACCATTCTGGCGGGGAATTTCTCCGCCTTCCAGGATGTGCTCTTTCACCTGATACTGCCCTCATTTACCCTTGGGCTCGTTCTGTCGGGCATATTCGTGCGTCTCACCAGGGCCAACATGCTGGATGTGCTCAAGGCCGACTATATCACAGCAGCGGAGGCCAGGGGAATTAAGCATCGAAAAATCGTGTATCGGCATGCCCTGAAGAACGCCTTTATTCCTATACTCACCATGATGGGGCTCCAGATCGCCCTGCTGATGGCCGGTGCGGTTCTCACCGAGACGACCTTTTCCTGGCCCGGCATGGGGCGTCTGCTGCTTGAGAGAATATACTTGAGGGACTATCCGGTCATTCAAGGGGTGATTATTGTGATAGCGCTGGTGGTGGCCACGGCTTCCCTTATCGTGGACATCATCTACGCCATGGTGGATCCACGAGTGAGGTACTAAACGTCTTTATAGCTTAATACTTACTATTTATGTCTCATTTTGTTATCGATTTAGGATTGATGAGTTCGTAAAAAGTCAACATCGGTGTCATTGCGAGCGACCTGCCCGCCATCAGCTGCGCTTCAGGCGCTGGCAGGCGGGTGCGAGTCCG
>Ga0307433_1001656_pt1 | contig 11661 bp, 15 predicted proteins | sample SalMarWE160210MG_FD_202166 | JGI IMG/M metagenome (GOLD analysis project Ga0307433, IMG submission 202166) | Salt marsh sediment microbial communities from the Plum Island Ecosystem LTER, Massachusetts, United States - WE1603-210 | ecosystem: Environmental > Aquatic > Marine > Intertidal zone >...
TAAAAAATTGAATATCTCCATTGAAAATACAAACAAACTTCTCGGCCTAAACCTGTCTGAAAAAGAACTTAAGAAATTAATTGAAAAAATGGGTCATGATTACAATAGTAGAGACAAAAGCGTTGAAATTCCTGCATGGAGAACAGACATCCTGCACGAAGTAGATCTGATTGAAGACGTGGCAATCGCATACGGATACGAAAATTTTGTCCCTGAAATCCCAGAAATATCAACAACAGGAGAAGAAAACAAAGCCGCTTTAATAAAAAAGAAAATATCAGAAGTTCTTTTAGGTCTTGGCATGACCGAAGTTTCAAATTACCATCTTACCAACAAAAAAGACCAGCTGGAAAGGATGGGTATTGAAAAACATGAAAACCATAGCAAAGAAAGTCTCATAAAAGTTGAAAAATCAAAAACAGAATATAATACTCTAAGAGCAGACCTAACACATCTATTACTAAAAAACTTCTCAGAGAACATTGACTCAGAATATCCTCAGGAAATCTTCGAAATAGGAAAGGTCTTCCAGGAAAGAGACAGAAGAATAGAAGAAAAAGAAATCTTGGCAGCTGCAGTCTCGCCTGGCAATTATACAAGAATCAGGCAGGTTCTGGAATATTTATTCAGAACCATCGAACTTAACAAAAAAATAACCTTAAAGGAATTTGAGAAAACAGGAAATCATTCCAATCTTCACGGTTTTTCAAACCACTTCATCGAAGGAAGAACAGTGGAAATAATCTTTGATGGAAAAACTTTAGGTTATCTAGGAGAAATTCATCCAAGAATCCTTAAGAACTGGAAAATCAAAATGCCTGTTGCATTGTTTGAAATTGAAATTGATGAACTTCTTAAAGAATTAATGAAATATTAAAATGTTCATCCAAAATAACCCTTGTTATTAGTTTCAGATTTATTATCCCACTTTTTGTTAATAGCTTCAAGAATTTTGAGAACATCTTTCTTTATTCCTTGCCAGGATTCATAAGACTCTTTTATAAATTCCGCTTCTTTTTCCTCGTCAAACTCCAGGTCAAGTTCAATGAATTTAAGCTCTTTTTTCATGAGATTATTGTAAATTTCAGAAAGCTTTTTCTTTCCCTCCGAATCAATTAGTTTTATCATGGAAAAAATAAACATGGGAGCGTTTACTGGATTCAAAAGGCTCTCAATAAACTTAAGATAATTAATTATCTTGTCCCCTACAAATTTTCTTATTTCTCTTATCAAGAAATCTGTCTCAGATTCCGCAGCTCTTTCTATCTGGAAATCCTCATTTAGTTTTTCAAAATCAGGTAAGCCATATTTTTTCTGGAGATCTTTATATTTTTCCTTCAACTCTTCAAGTTTTTGTTTATCTTCTGATTTTTTTGGATCGGACATTCTTTAATCTAAGAAATGTGTTTTATAAATGTTGGTAAGCCTGTGCTGGGGATCGAACCCAGGACCTCGTCATTTTTGGAGCAAACTTAGTTTTTTCTACCAGCATAGTTTCTTTTTTTCTAAAAAAGAAACCTGTTACCAATGACGCGCTCTGGCCAAACTGAGCTACACAGGCTTAGAAAATAAAATCAAGCCAGACTATAAAAAGTTTAAGTTTATTTAGAATTAGGAAATCCAGAGCTAGAATTATCTTGACTTAAGGAGCGACAAAATAATAAAGGCAATTAAAAATGCAAATGACAAGAAACCAAGAATCACTGAAAGTATGCCAAAGAAATTTCTAAAAAGATCGTTCATGGAAACATTGTAAAACACAAAAGAAACAAAGAATATAATCAAGAATAAAGTAAACTTCTTCCATGCAATATTTACCCTATTTCCTAAAGAAGAGGCCTTTTTAGTCTTTAACTTAGTCTTAGACTTAGAACTTCTCTTTGATTTCTTCACACTCTTTTTTTTAGCCATCTTTTAATAATATTAATAATGGAATACATAGTTTTTAAAACTTATGCAGTAAAATAAAAACTAGCCCTCGCTAAAGTCATTTTGAGGGAGCCATTTTGATTCTGTAACATATCCTAAAATCTCAGCTCCCTGATTAAAAATACCACTAAACCAGGAGCCATATGAATCAAAAAAGATTTCTCTTTGCACAGCATCCCCCAAATGCAGGTTCCCATTGCTGATTATGAACAATGCTGATATGAAGAAAAACTTTATGATAATAAGAACAATGAATTTCATTTAACCTAGACCTGTTTTATTCCCGAGGTCCTCCTTCCATTCTTGATTAAAGACATAACTTGTAACTTTCCCTATGCTTGCACCAGCAGCACTCAACCAGGAAAGAGATGTTTGCATTTTATCTGATATTCCCTCAATACTGCTGATTCCTTTACCTGAAAAAATAATATAAACCATTAAGAGAAGGAACGCAATTCCCACTAAAGAGATACGCCATAAAAGAGTAGTGCTAGCGTTATTAAATTTAAATGAAAGAAAGACAACTAGTAATGCCAGTATTCCAATAAGAACAAAGTTTATCATTTTATTTACTTTCTTATCTATCAAAGTAATAGTTCTATAAAAACTTTTCCTAAATCCCATTAAGGATGTATCTTAGAATCATAAGCACGCTTAAAAATCCAAGGACTACCATAATTGATTTTTCAGCCATGCCACCGGGAGCAATAAATCCTTTTGTTTTTACTTTAAACGGCCAAAAAGGAGCTATCCCCTGAACAGTAAGGCTATCAAAGAACAAATGAAAGGAATATCCAAGAAAAAAAGGCAAGGCCAAAACAGGATAAAAGAAAGCAAGGACAGAAGAGAGCAAAATGCAAAAAGTATAACTGTGCATAAAATTTTTGTAAGGATCTGACTTAAGCACCCTGAGTATCCTATAATCTTTTTGCGGGAAGATGAGGGTATCAAGATCAGGGATAAAGCTGGCGATTAGCACAATAGGGAAAAAAACAATTTTGTAATTTACATAAGGAAGAAGATATAATGCCACAAAAAGGCCTATGACAAAGTGGGTCTTGCTAAACATGGATATAAAAGAAAATAGAGAAATTTAAATCTATCCCTTCTTAATTGAATTAGATTAATAGGCCATAAAAGTAATATTTTAATACCCTTGAAGATATCTTTTTTAGAAGCCCTGTAGTACAGCGGTCAAGTATGGCTGGTTCTGGGCCAGCTGACCCAGGTTCGAATCCTGGCAGGGCTATTATTTTTTCTTAATTAAATCAGTAATCACTAAATTTAAATATCCTTAATTCTTATAGAAGATATGGCGGAAGCTAAGAATAAAGAAAAAAAGGAAAAAGAAATTGGGGTGGTTTCGAGTTATTTTAGTCATGTTGGAGTTGCTGCTATAAAGCTTTCTAGTGTACTTAAAGTCGGCGACAAAGTCCACATAAAAGGTCATACAACTGATTTTGAAGTGCCTATAAAGAGCATACAAATCGAAAGGAAAGCTGTCAAGAGTGCGAAAAAAGGAGACCACATAGGAATTAAAGTTCCTGAAAAAGTAAGACCTAATGACAAGGTCTTTCTTGCGAAATAAATCCTTAAGAAGCTTTAGATAAAGAATTCTATCAGTTAGCAACAAAAGTAAGAAATTTGTGTGAACAAATTCTTTTTAAACATCTTATTTGTTAAAATAGTTGTATGCCCCTGTAGTTCAGAGGCCAAGAATGCGGCCCTCTCAAATGGCGACGTAGGCGACGTTTGATAAGGAACCTTAAGTTCCGATTCAAATGACAGCTTGCTGGCGTTTGACCAGAGCAAAACAATGGAGTAAGGCCGTGACCCGAGTTCGAATCTCGGCAGGGGCGTTCGTTCTCAACTATCTGAAAAAATTCACGGAACACTGCAAAACATATTTAAAGAGGTTCTTCCTATTTAGAACATAAAAGGAGGTGAAAATGACAGCACAAGAAATAGGAAAGTGGGCTTTCTTAATAGGTGTATTAATTTCCCTCGTAGCAGTTTTCCTGATTAACGTATTAACTCCTGCTACGCTGGTATTAATACTATTTGTTCTTGGGTTAATTGTAGGATTTCTTAATGTATCAAGGAAGAATTCAGTTACATTCCTTATGGGAGTATTGGTTCTATTAGTTTTAGGAGTTGGAGGAATTAGCGCGATTTCGCAACTAAGATTAGATTGGTTCTACAACTATCTTATAACTGCTCTTGGAAGTTTCATAGCTTTTGTCGGAGCTGCAGGATTAGTAGTTGCAATCAAAGCCATCCTTGACACAACCGAAGGCCTAGGAATTATCAGATCAAGAAAGAAACCAAAAAAGAAGAAAAGGAGATAATTTCATTTTTTATTATTCATTATTTTTATATTTGAAAAACTCTAAATTAGAGTAGATAAGTTTAAAAATAAACTTCTATAAAAATTAGTACGAGGTGTTTGTAAACACACAATTTAAGGTAATTATATGAAACGTTCATCAAGACGCTGGAAGAAAAAAAGGCAAATGAGATGGAAATGGCAGAGGAAACGCCTTAGAAAAGAAAAGCGAAAGCGAAAAGTACGAAGAGCTAGAAGCAAGTAAAAATTAGCAATATTCTCCTCAACTCCCATAATGTTTATAAGTTCTGCAAGAAATAAATTATCATGCAAAGTGAAATCTGGACAGAAAAATATCGTCCTGTAACATTTTCAGAAGTTGTCGGGCAGGAAGACACAGTAAAAAAAGTCCGCTCCCTTACAAACTCCTTAAATATCCCACATTTGCTTCTCGCAGGCCCGGCTGGAACAGGAAAATCAACACTTGCATTAATAATTGTAAAAGAACTCTTTGGACAAACATGGCATGAAAACTATCTTGAACTCAATGCAAGCGACGAGCGGGGGATTCAGGTAGTAAGGGAGAAAGTAAAAAACTTCGCAAGGACAAAATCTCTCGGAAATGCGCCTTTCAAAATAATCTTTCTTGATGAAGCTGATGCATTAACACCTGAAGCTCAGCAAGCCCTGAGAAGAACAATGGAGAATTATTCTGCAACATGCCGTTTTATTTTGTCATGCAACTACTCAAGCAAAATTATTGACCCAATACAATCTCGTTGCGTAATCTTCAGATTCAAGCTTCTTGAGAAAAAAGATATTGAAACAGTTATCAGAAGAATTGAAAAAGGTGAAAAGCTTCAGATTAACAACGAAGCAATTGAAATGCTTTATGAGGGCAGTGAAGGAGATTGTCGAAGAGTAATTAACTTTCTTCAGTCAACAGCCTCAATTTCTCCAATGATTTCTCCAGAACTTATCTCAACAGTTATCTCAAATGCAAAGCCAAAAGACATTCGTGCTGTCTTGGATTATGCTCTTTCAGGCGACTTTCAAAAATCTAGAGAAAAACTTCTTGATGTGATGTTAAAAGAAAGCATCTCAGGCCAGGATGTTATAAAGGCAATACAAAAAGAAGTCTGGAATCTTCCTGTCGAGCCAGAGTTAAAAGTCAAGCTTACAGAAAAAACAGGCGAGACAGAATTCAGAATTGTTGAAGGAAGCGATCCTTTCATCCAACTCCAGAGTCTTATTGCAAGTTTTGTCCTTGCTGGATTAGGGAAGGAGTAAGAATGGAAATCCCAAAAAGAAATAGGTGGGATGGGGGAATAAAGAATCATACTAAAAATTGTGGCCAATGTGAATTTTATAGAAAAATAGAGGGTAATGAATTATGTGGTTGGGGGATTACATTTAAGTATTTAGTTCAGCCTAAAAAAATGAAAGAGTGTGAAGTAAAAAATAGGGATATGAAAAAAGATAGGGATGGATTTGAAGAAACTCATTCAATTAAATATTTAGATAAAATAACAAAAGAGGGAATTTTAACAAAAGAAAATGACCGGAAAAGCAATGAACTGGACAGAAAAACACAGGCCAAAATACTTTTCTGATGTAAAAGGCCAGGACATGGTAATTGAAAAAATAAGGGAATTTCTGTACAACGCTAGAATAGATGCTAGAAAAGGAAAATTACAAAAAAAGGCAATAATCCTCCATGGTCCGCCAGGAATAGGGAAAACAACAATTGCTCATGCCGCTGCAAATGAATCAAATTCTGAAATTTTTGAATTAAATGCAAGCGATTTAAGAAATAGTCAAAAGCTCAGGGAAATTCTAAGACCCGCAACAAAACAGCAGTCTCTCATAAAAAAAGGAAAGATTATTCTTGTTGATGAAGTTGATGGAATTTCAAGAACAGACCGTGGAGGACTTCAGGAACTCTTAAGACTCATAGGATCAACATCTCACCCCATAATAATCACTGCAAATGATATCTGGGGGAAGAAATTCAGTGAATTAAGAAGGAAAGCAGAAACTGTCCAGCTTAAGGAAATCAATTACAAATTAATAAAAGATTATTTAATAGAAATCTTAAGAAAAGAAAAAAAATTCATTGAACAGGACATACTAACAAATATTGCGATAAAAGCCAGGGGGGATATAAGGGCTGCGATAAATGATCTACAAATAGCAGCAAGCCTGCCAGACCCGTCTCAGGTACTTATCCATGAAAGAAACAAAGAAACAGACATTTTCAGTGCATTAAGAATGGTTTTCAAAGGCAAGCCAAATAAAGCCATGCTCCAGGTTTTTAATTCTATAAAAAAACCAATAGATGAGATAATTCTTTGGGTTGAGGAAAATATCCCTACAGAATACCAAGGAGAAGAACTTGTCCGTGCCTACGATGCATTAAGCAAAGTAGATATTTTCAAGAGAAGAATTTATAGGCAGCAATACTGGAGATTTTTAGTTTATGAAAATGCCCTTTTATCATATGGTATTTCAAGTGCTAAGAAAAGTGAGAAAACAGGTTTTACAAGCTACAAAAAGCCGACCCGTATCCTGAAGATGTGGCTCAATAACAGAAAAATAGAAAAGAAAAAAACAATTGCAAAAAAATATTCCAAATATGTTCATATCGGAGAAAAGCGCGCACTAAAAGAATTCCCAGCAATAAAACAGTTTCTTCTAAAACCAGAAATCCAGAAAGAGCTGAAACTTACAGGGGATGAAATTGAATATCTCCAGAAGAATTAAGAAAAGCCTCTAAGATTAAAAAGCTCATCTCCTTAAACCCCAAGAAACTTTATCCCACACACGTTCGTGCAGGTAATAAATTATTAATTTTGAGAGCATATCCAAAGCACCTATTGCACCTGCTAAGGCTAGACTACCTGTAAAAATTAATACAAGGACCATTGTTGTAATGGTTGCAATAATTCTAAAGGTAAATGTTTTTGCGATGCTTCTTTTGCGTGTATCCATAAAAACTCCCTGACAAAAAATCAGCAACTACTAATAAAGTTTACTATGCTGAGAATCAATTTTTCTTACTTAATATGCCATCATACAACTAATTTTATAAATAGCGTTATCTTTTTTCCTCTATGACTTATGATATCGTTGTTGGGCGAAATGCTGCAGACAAAAAGTCATTCGGAAATCGGGGTCTGGTTTTTGTAGGAAAAAGTTATGTCAAGATGGGACAGTACACTTCTCTAAGCAATAAAATTTTCATGGATGTTGCAAGAAGCCATGTAGTCCTAGTTGCAGGAAAAAGGGGCTCGGGAAAGTCTTATACTCTAGGTGTCCTCGCAGAAGAACTCTCAAACCTCCCAAAAGAAGTAAGCCAGAACATCGGCTCCTTAATTTTCGACACAATGGGAATATACTGGACAATGAAATTCAAAAATGAAAGAGACAAAGACCTTCTCACAGATTGGGAACTTCAACCAAAAAATCTCTCTGTGAAAATTTTTGTTCCATTTGGCCATTACGAGGAGTACCTTGAAAAAGGAATTCCAGCAGACAAAGGATTCGCTCTTGATGTCGCAGAACTTAATCCAGAAGACTGGGTATTAACTTTTGGTCTTGATATAATTCATCCTGTATCTGTTCTAATTCAAAGAACCCTGACAAAACTAAAAGCCAAATCAGGAGGATTTGACATAGAGGACATTTTAAGTTCGCTGAAAAAAGAAGAAAGCACATCTTCTGAAATAAAAAACGCTGCAATAGGGCTTTTCGAGGCAGCAGACACATGGGGAATATTTGCAAAAAAAGACGAGGAGACAACACAGGTAAAAGACCTTGTTTCAGGAGGAATGACAACCATTCTTGATCTTAGTGTCTACAATGCTGTTGGTGCTTTCAATATAAGAGCCCTTGTAATAAGCCTATTATCAAGAAAAATTTTCAATCAACGAATGTCTGCAAGAAAATCAGAAGAAATTAACTCTGTCTCCCATGGCCTAGACCTTATCTCAGGAACAGAAAAAAAAGAATATCCTTTAGTCTGGATTTTCATTGATGAAGCTCATGAATTCCTGCCACTGGGAGGAAAGACAGTTGCAACAGATGCCCTTATTCAGCTTTTGCGTGAAGGAAGACAGCCAGGGATTTCACTTGCGCTCGCTACACAACAACCAGGACAAATTCACAGAGATGTAATGACTCAGTCAGATATAGTAATAAGCCACAGGGTTACCTCAAAGCCAGACACAGAAGCCCTTAATTATATCATGCAGTCATATGTCCTAGAGAGCATTAAAAAACAGATGGATTACCTTCCAACACTAAAAGGAAGCGCGATTCTTCTTGATGACAACTCAGAGAGGATTTATCCGATGAGAATCAGACCAAGATTCACCTGGCATGGCGGAGAAGCTCCTACAGCAATCAAAGTAGAAAAAAGGTTATAGGAATATCTCCTAGTAAATCTAAACAATCTTAAAATCAATCCTCACACGAAACTTATAAGGTGCGATCTCGCCTGCGTGCTTAACATTCAATATCCTGATTTTTTTCCGCGCTTTCTTTGCTTCTCCCTTAATAATCTCAACAACAGAATCAATTTCATCCTCTTTGCAAAAGTCATAATAAAAAATCCGTGTGTTTTTTTTACTTAAAGAAAATGCCTCTTTCAAAAAATTATCTTTAAGCTGAGGGCGCGGCATTACAATCACATTAAACTTTTCTTTAATTTTTCTGGCAGCTCTTTTTATATCACCAGGCAACAGAACAACTTTCTCCTTAACTTTGTTAAGTTCTCTATTCAGCTCAGCATATTTGTTTGCCTCGCGATTTATCTCATTTAAGTAAACCTTTCCTACAAGAGAATTCTTTGCAATTACAATAGGATAAGGCCCAACACCGGCAAACATAACAAAAACCTTATCTCCTTTCTTAATTTTGCCAGCGACCTCTTTTCTTTCATTGTTAAGCCGCGGAGAGAAATAAGTCTTATCAATGTTAAACCTAAAAACACAACCATTTTCCCTGTAAAGAGCTTCCTTTGTTTTTTCTCCGGCAAGCCATTTTGTCATCTGTTTTCTAAGTCTTCCTTTAAACTTCCCTGTCTTCTCAAGAACTGTTTTAACAGATTTGTACCTATTCAATAGGTTCTTTGCAAATTTCTTCTTGTCCCTCACTTTAAACTCTTTAGGAAATTTAACAATAATAATATTCCCAAAAATGTCAAATGATTTCGGGTATTCCATTAAATAAGTAGCCTATTAATATTTATAAAGATTAAATATTTAATATTTTTATGAGAAAGAGTGATCTGGTGCTAGTTTTTGTGGTATTTTTATCGGTTCTTATAATTAATTTTGCAAGCGCACAGTTTTATGGTAGTTATGGCAGAGGATTTTCAATTACAGATTTTATTGATAGCGTAGGTCCTAGTGACCTGATCTTTATGGCCTCTTTCATTATATTCTTTGCACTTCTCTTTTATTCTCTTGGAAAAGTCTTTAAGGATTCTTATGGATCCCCAAACAAGCCAGTGGCAGGAACAGTTTCCCTTGCAGGGGCTTTCATGGCATCTTATGGATTATATCGGTCAGGATTTGATTTAACTGGATTTTTTTATGAAATCGGGATTGATACAGGTCTTCTTTATCCGATACTAGCAATAGTCTTTTTGATTTTTTCTATTTTTATTATAAGATACCTTAAAATTAGTGGTTTCCTTATGTTGCTTGGAGCACTTTTTTTAGCAATAGCTCTTTTTACAGATATTGTTTATGAGAGGGGGGTTTTAGGAATAATTGGGGGAATAATTCTTGCTGTTGGATTTTTTATTTGGAGAAGAAAGAAAAAAGGTCGCTATTATGATTATCCTTCTCCACGTAGACAAAGTATGTTCGATCAGATTAGGGGGAGGAGAAAAGATATTAGTAATGTAAGACATGAACAAAGATTAGATTATGAAAGACAAAAAACAGAACAAAAATATCAAAGAAGATTACGCAAAGAGGAAGTAAAGCGTAGAGGGAAGAATATTGCAAAGATAAGAAAAAGAAGAGAGAGAAAAGAGACGGCAAGACAGGAAGAACTACAAAAACAGAATGCAATACAGAGTAGGAAAAAACAGGCACAAGGACAAATCCAAAAGATTAATCAGGAAATTCCAAGATTGAAAAAACTGATTCGGAGGGCCTCTGTTATAGAAAGAGGAAAAATAGAAGACCAAATTAGAATGTATGAAAGAAGAGCTAAAGAATTAAGGAGATTTCTTTAAATTAATTAAAATTACTAAAGCCAATCGCTAAGCCCCTTCTGCTTCCTCTTATCTTTAATTTTTTTTAACTTTTCAAACTGCTTCTCAACTCTTTCTTCAGAAAAATTATGCTCTTCAACCAGAATTTTTTTAATGTTTTCTTCATCGACTTCAGGGAAGTTAATTTCGGCTTTGATTACATCTGGCTTGTGAAAAAGCTGGAAAATATCTTTCCAATCAAACCTGTCTTCCTCTGTCAAAGACATCATCTGCTCTTCTAAATTTTTGAAAATAAGAACCGGCTGCTTATATTTTTTTACAATCTCCAGAGCTCTTTTTTGCCCTATTCCAGGGATCCCTTTTGGATTATAATCAGTTCCAACCAAGATTCCCAAACAAATAAGTTGGTCAAGATTTATCTCTAAAAAATTTAAAACTCTTTCCAGCTCAATCAACTCTGGTCTTATCTCAATCCACCCAGAAAAAGTTTTTCTTTTCCTCGCAAGTCCTAAATTCCTTATCAGTCTTGGAGCCCCAAAAAGAAGGCTGTCATAATCCTGGCTTACAGTTGCATAAATATCTCCATCAATTTTATTCAGATAAGCTGCCTGTGACTCTCCCTCACCAGGAGCCTGTATCACACAGATTCCCATTGCTTCCAAAAGTTCTTTGCTCTCGCGAATCATCTCATCATCAAGCCTTATCAATTGAGAACTATAACGTTTCATAGCCACAAGGTCTTCAGCTTTTCTCGCTTCTTCATACCTTCCTCTAGCAAGGTCCCTGCTCTCCCCTCTTCTCTTATGAGTTCCTTTTTTAAGCTCTGGCGGTTTTCCATCAAAAACATAAACAAGTTTCAATCCTTCTGAAAGCAAATTCATATTTCTGTAAAAAATTCCAGACAAATGACTTGTAACTCTTTTCTTATTATCCATTAGAGGAGTCCCGTCTATCTGTCTTATTGTAGAAAGAAACTGGTAAAGCATATTAAATGCATCAACACAAACAGTCTTCCCTTTCAAATCCGGTATTTCTATTTCTTTCCTGGAGATTATATCTCTGATATTTAAACCCATAAAATAAGCAAGCAACCCAAATATAAATAATTAACTAAAAAAGACTTTGAATATGTGGAACAGGTTTCGGCTTTTTTTCTGGTAACCTCGGTTCCAGAATT
>Ga0307433_1001658_pt1 | contig 11650 bp, 10 predicted proteins | sample SalMarWE160210MG_FD_202166 | JGI IMG/M metagenome (GOLD analysis project Ga0307433, IMG submission 202166) | Salt marsh sediment microbial communities from the Plum Island Ecosystem LTER, Massachusetts, United States - WE1603-210 | ecosystem: Environmental > Aquatic > Marine > Intertidal zone >...
CAGCTACGTCTATCTGGTTTAGGGCTACTACCATACGGGGCTCGAGCTCGAGGAGCTGAACGGTGAACGCCAGGTTCCTCTCGAGGGCGCTGGCGTCGACCACGTTGACTATCACGTCGGGGTGCTCAACCGCGATGTACTCACGGCTTATCAACTCCTCTATGCTGTAAGTGCTGAGGCTGTAAATGCCTGGGAGGTCGATTACTTCGATCTCGTAGCCGCCGAAGAACAGGGTGCCCTCGGCGCGCTCGATAGTCTTCCCCGGCCAGTTGCCCACGTGCTGGTGCAGCCCCGTGAGCTGGTTGAAGATGACGCTCTTACCTACGTTCGCATTGCCAGCTAGGGCGACTTTCAGCTTCCTCTTAGACAATCTTTCTCACTTCAATCCGAGTTTTTGCCGTGGTGTGGACCGTGGGGGTGGGTTCTCAGCCAGGGTTTTCCCTCGTCATCGACGTCGATGAACACGTGGTTTGCGAGGCCCCTGCCGAGGGCGAGGCTCGTGCCCCTGACCTCGACCTCCACGGGTCCCCTGAAGGGCGCCGCCTTCACCATCTTGACATGGGTGCCGGGGGTCAGCCCCATATCCATGATCCTCTGGGAGGCTTGCCTGCCTCCTCTTATGAAGGTGACGTTGCCCTCCTCCCCCGATTTCAGGTGGCTCAGCTGGGTCGTGAGGGGGTGCTCCGGGCCGGCCGCCTCCCGCGCCTCCTCGCAATCGCTGCAGCTCTCCACGTTGAGGGTGCAATCCGGTATGGGGGAGTCGTCGGGGCAGGTCTCAGGATTGTTCATGGCCTTGCAAAGAGCGACGGCAGCCTCGTCCGAGATGCCGTGCTCCATCCGGCAGGCCTCGGCGTGGACCTTCTCCAGGGGCAGCTTCAGGAAGTCGTAGAGAAACCTCTCGATGAGCCGGTGCTTACGCACCACTTTCTGGGCTAACGCCATGCCTTTCCCGGTGAGGTACGCCCCCTTGTAGGGCTCGTACTCGACCAGCCCCTCATCCGCGAGGCGCTTAATCATCTGGGTCACGCTCGGGGGGCTCACCTTGAGCTTCTCGGACAGTTCCTGGTTCTTGGCTAGCTCTCCCTGCTCGTTGAAGCCGTAAATGGCTTCTAGGTACTCCTCCACGCTTTCGCTGCCCAAACCTATCTCAAATTTAGGTATGCCTAAATTATATAAATGTTGTTGAAAGGGAATAGCCTAGGCAAGGACGTAGCTGAACCGCGGCGTCTCGGCTACACCCCCCTCCACGCGGGGGTCGATCGACTCCACAACCCTGAACTCATGCTTCAGCATGTCAACCACGTCGATGTACGGGTTCACTACGCTGACGCCAGCCTTCCTCAGCGCTTTCCACTCATCAACTGAGAGGCCGTAAGCCTCGGCCAAGCCGTCAGGGTTAAGGTCGTACCACATCTCCCTGAAGTCTCTGCGCCCCTTCTCGCGGAGCACATCCTCAAACCTTTCTCCCAGCAGGTTAACGTCCAGCCTCAGGTCGGGTACCTTCCTGCCCGTGTCGAGGACGCTGATCTCGGCGCCGCCCCGGGTCAGCTTGATGAGGCTGTTCTTGGGCGGCCTGAATATGCTGGTCATCTCGTCCTTGACGTCCCTGAGGCCCGCCCTGCTGCTGACGAACATGGCCTCGTGGTCCCCCACCGCCACGTAGTACGGCTGGTGCCAGTTGGCGATGTACACCGTGTCAGGCTCCTCGACGCTGATGGCTCCGAACAGGAAGCTTCCGGTGCACTCTGCGGCTATGCTCTTCAAAGCGTCTCCAACGGATTTGCCGCCGGCCACCTCGTCTGCGAGCATGTGCACGGCGACCTCGCTGTCGGTGATGGCGTCGACCTCTGGGCTGTAGCTCCTGAACTCGTGGCTATCCCTGAGCCTCTCCCAGTGCATCTTGTAGTTGGCGATGCCCCCGTTGTGCATCAGCGCGAGCCTCCCGTCGTCGCTGAGGAACGGGTGGGCCATCCCGACGGTGTTGTACCGGGCGTCGTCCTTGGCGGAGGCGTTGTATCTGCTGTGGGCGATGGCGCAGGTGCCGTTGAGCCTCTCGATGTCCGTGGCCTTCTTGACGTGGGCGACGTGGCCCGGTGCCTTGACTACGTCGATCATATCCCCTTTGAGGACCCCCATGCCTGTGGCGTGGGCACCGAAGTAGGGCTCCTGGTACTTTAGGGCGTTCAGAAGCAGAGGCGCGATCACCCTGTCACCTATGTAGGCGGCGAGTTGACACATATAGATCAAACAGGGTGGGTGGGTGACAGTTAAAAGGTCTTATCTAAAGATGAGGAAAGAAAAGGGACTTACTCTATGCGCTCGATCTTGAAGATGACCGGCCCTATGCCGTCAGCGCAGCAGGTGATGGAGACGCCTTTCTCCTCGAAGTAGGTAACTGGACCACATTACCCGATAAGGGAAGCCGAAAACAGCTTATAACGGGTAACCTGTTATCGGCAACTGTTTAATCCCTAGGGACACACTCCTAGGTATGGTTAAAGCAGCTATTCTTGAGGGCGTCGAGAAGCTATCCATCACGGACTACCCTGTGCCCGAGGTCGAGGCCAACGGCATCCTGCTCAGGATGGAGCTCTGCGGCGTATGCGGAACCGACATGCACATGTACGGTGGCAAGATGGCGCTACCCTTCCCAGTGATACCCGGCCACGAGTTCGTCGGCGTAGTGGAAGAGATAGGCGAGAAGGCCAAGGGCTACGAGGTGAGGGGCCAGCCCATCGACGTCGGAGACAGGGTTGCCGTGGTGCCTGGCACCAACCGTTTCTGCGGAGACTGCTACGGCTGCCGCTTCATGCCCCACAAGCCGACGCTGTGCTCCAACAGGAAGGTTCTCGGCGTGAACATGACCAGCGCCGAGGCCCCCCACCTGCTCGGCGGGTGGGCCGAGAAGGTGTACGTTGACGCCGAGCATTTCTGGGTCTACAAGGTGCCGGACGAGGTGCCGCCGGAGGTGGCGGTGCTGTCCGAGCCCATGGCGGTGAGCAGCCGGGCCTTCGAGAGAGCCGTCGCCCCAGGGCTACCCACCTACGGCGAGGGGTTCAGGGTGGGCGGAAGCGTCGTCGTACAGGGGGCGGGGGCCATAGGGCTTCTGGCTGTAGCCACCGCCGAGCTCGCGGGCGCCGGCAACATCATCAGCGTCGACATGGTTGACGAGAGGCTGAGGATGTCGGAGCGGCTTGGCGCGGAGCACGTCATCGACATGAGGCAGCACAAGTCAGCCGAGGAGCGGGTGGCCGAGGTCAACAGGCTCACAGGCGGTCTGGGTGCGGACGTGGTCATCGAGTGCGTGGGTGTCCCGGCGGCGGTGCCTGAGGGCATCGACATGACCCGCCGCGGCGGCAAGTTCGTGGAGGTGGGGCACTACACCAACCCGGGGCCCGTACCCATCAACCCCCACACCATCTGCTTCAAGGACATGGACATCCTGGGCAGCTGGGCGTACCCGCCGACCCAGTTCGCGACCTGCCTAGACCTGATGAAGCTGAGCATGGACCGGCTGCCCCTCCGCGAGATAGTGACACACAGGTTCAAGGTGGGTGACGCCCAGAAGGCCATGGACAACGTCCTAGCACGGCGTGGCATCAAGAGCGCCATACAGGGCTAGACCACTCTTTTTCCAATATTCCCGATCCTGATATATTGCCGTGCCGTCAATAGAGTCTCATGTTCAATCTAACAAAGGAACAGGTAGATAGAGCGAGAGCCCTCCACGAGGCTTCGCTGGTCGTTGACACCCACAACGACACCATCCTCCACCTGATCAAGTCCCCTCCCTTCCTCACGTCCGAAACCAATCCCCCTGCGCCCAGGAGGACGCTGGGGGAAAGATCGGAGCACGGGCAGATAGACATCCCACGCATAAGAGAGGGGGGCGTCAACTGCCTCCTCTTCGCCATGTACGTCAGCCCCCTGTACACGGCTAGGCTGCGACGCCTCGTACAGATGCTCGACGCCTTCACCCTGGAGGTGGAGCGGTACCCTGACCAGATAGCGGTGGCTAACAACCACCGGGAGATAACGAAGACGGTCAAGGACGGTAAGATAGCGGCCGTGATCACCGTCGAGGGCGGGGAGCCCCTCGAAGGCAGCATAGAGGCTCTGAGGATCATCCACAGGCTCGGGGTCAGGTCACTGACCCTGACGCACTTCCCTCGGAACGAGCTAGGGGACGGCTCGGCGGCGGACTCAGGTAGCCACCTCACCGAGTTCGGCGGAGAGGTTGTCCAGGAGATGAACCGGCTTGGTATGCTCGTGGACATCAGCCACCTTAACGAGACAGGGTTCTGGGATGTCATCGAGCTCAGCAAGGACCCCATCGTCGCCACCCACAGCAACTGCAAGGCCCTCTGCAACTACCACAGGAACCTCACCGACGACCAGATCAAGGCGCTGGCGGAGAAAGGCGGCGTCATGAACCTCAGCTTCTGCGCCGGCTTCATCAAGGAAGGCATCGGGTTCGGCGACCCAGAGGCCCTAAAGAAGGTCACAGTAGAGGACTGGCTGGACCACCTGGACCACGCCGTCGAGCTCGTGGGCACAAGCCACGTGGGCATAGGGTCCGACCTCGACGGAGGCTGCGGGTTCCCCGGCCTCGACGACGTAACCAAGTTCCCAAGCCTGACAGAGGGCATGGTGTCACGCGGCTACTCCGACGAGGACGTTAAGAAGATACTGGGCGCTAACGACCTCAGGGTCTTCAAGAAGGTGCTGAAATAGGGCGCCTGCACCGTCTGTCAATCCCTTTCTTTCTATTGCTTAGGCACTTGAAGGGTTAAGCCGCCCACAAGAGGACAAAGGGTGCCGTGACGGCTAGCTGGCACATGCTTAATGGATAATATGCGATTGACTATAAACTGTGGGTCTCTTCGAGGGTGATCCATCCCTTCTCGATGGCGGTTATACCAGTGCGGGCGGCCTCTATGATGCCTATTTGCTTCACGTCTCGCATGAACTCGCTCACCTCGTTCACGGATCCCGTCACCTGCGCTATTATGGTGTCCGGCTTGATGTCTAGTATCAGCCCCTTGTAGTGGTTGATGGTCTCCAGGGCCTCCTCCTGGGCCATGGGGTCCACGGTGTGGAGCTTCACCAGGGCCAGATCCCTCTGGATGGTCCTCAGGGGGTCCAGGCGCTTCACGACTATGACGTCCACCATCTTGTCCAGCTGCTCGACGAGCTTGGTGATCTCATGGGCTTCGCCGCGGGATGTGATGGTGATCCGGGTGGTGTCCTCGTCCTCGCCCGCGATGGCGGTGATGCTGTGGATGTTGAAGTTCTTGCGCCTGAAGTTGTTGCTTATGTTGAACAGGACGCCGGGCTTGTTCTCCACGAGGAAGCTGATGACGTTGAGCGGCTTCATGGCTAATCCTTCGTCAATATGTCCTTTAAACCCATCCCCGGCGGGATCATGGGGTAAACGTTCTCCTCGGGGTCGATGGGCACGTCGATCACCGTCGTGTAGTCGGCGTCCACGGCCCTCCTGAGCTCGGCGTTCAGCTCCTTCATGGTCTCCGCCCTGACGCCGTGGGCCCCATAGGTCTTGGCCAGCTCGGCGAAGTCCAGAGCGTAGTCCCTGTGCACCGCCGAGTACCTTCCCTCCATGAAGAGCCGCTGCCACTGGGCCACCATGCCCAGCATCCTGTTGTTGAACACCACCACCACTATGGGGAGGTCCTCTTCCACGGCCACCGCCAGACTGTTCTCGGTCATGGCGAAGCTGCCGTCCCCCGAGATGTTCAGCACCGTCCTCTCGGGCTTCGCAGCCTTGGCGCCGATGGCGGCTGGCGTGCCCCAGCCCATGGTGCCCAGACCACCGCTGGTCATGAAGGTTCCAGGCTCGTAGACGTCGAAATGGATGGCCGCCCACATCTGGTGCTGGCCCACGTCCGTGGTGACCAGAGCGTCCCCTGGCAGCGCCTTCCTGATAGCTTTTACGACGTTGGGTCCCGTGAGGTCGCTGGCGTCGTCGGGCCACTCCACGCTCTTCCTGTACTCTTCTATTCGCTTGGCCCAGTCACCGTTGCCGTTCTGCATCCTGCGGGCCTTGATCTGTTTGACGAGACGGCTCAAGCTAATCTTAGCGTCGCCCCAGACCTTGGTGACGCTGTCCACGTTCTTATCGATCTCGCTCTTGTCTATGTCGAGGTGTATTATCTTGGCGTCCGGCGCGAACCCGGCCAGGGCTCCCGTGGTCCTGTCGCTGAACCGTGAGCCTGCGACGAGCAGCACATCCGTGTCGGGGATCAAGTAGTTAGCCTCGGTTCTGCCGTGCATCCCCAGAAGCCCCAGGCTGAGGGGGTGGCTGCTGGGGATGGCTCCCTTGCCCATGAGGCTGGTAGCGGTGGGCGCGTTGAGCAGCTCGGCCAGGGCTGTGAGCTCCGGCGCCGCACCGGAGGCGATTACTCCGCCGCCGGCGATGATGGCGGGCCGCTCCGCCTCCGCCAGTACACGGGCGGCCCACTCGAGCTCGCTGGGGTCTGGCTCCATCCGCGGCTGGTACCCGGGGAACCCTACGGGGGCGTCGAAGTCCATCTCCGCCTCGTCGGTAGTGACGTTCTTGGGGATGTCTATGAGGACGGCTCCCTTGCGCCCGGTGTTGCTGACTTGGAGTGCGGCCTTGACGGCCCACGGGATGCGCCCAGCCTCCCTTACCTGGTGGTTCCACTTGGTGATGCTGGCGGTGACGCCTATGATGTCAACCTCCTGGAACGCGTCGGTGCCAACCATGCCCATGGGGACCTGGCCGGTGAACGCCACCAACGGGCTGCTGTCCAGCTGCGCCGTGGCGACGCCCGTGACGATGTTTGTGGCGCCGGGGCCGCTGGTGACCTGAACAACGCCGGGCTTTCCTGAGGCTCTGGCGTAGCCGTCAGCCATGTGGGCACTCCCCTGCTCGTGGACCCCAGGTATGTACCTTATGTCGCTGCCCAGCATCTCGTCGCATATGGGTATGAGGGCGGCGCCTGTGATGCCGAAGACGTGGGTGACTCCCTCTTTCTCCAGTGCCTTTACGTAGGCCTTGGCGCCGGTCATGCTAGCCATGTCTCTCTGCCTCCAGAACGCGCCTGACCTTGAAGCCGTTCAAGGTTTTATACGTTTCTTCACGGGACCTTCCGGGTCCGTCTATGTGTCTCTCGCTGGGGTTACCTGAGAAAACGATACCCCATTTCTTAGCGCCCCTCTTCAGGGGGCTTGACAAAGCGATACCCCATTGTTGTCTCTCCTTGATGGGTCGTACCGGGAACAGCCGTTGCAGAGAATAAAAAGGTTGTCAGTAAGACCCGTTGCACATACAGCCGGTTTGCGCCTACAATGCGTTTTGGCTGGCTACTAAAAAACTGGGGCCTACTCTTTTCTTCTCTTTTCCACCGACTCCTGGAGGCTGGATTGGGCTTCCCTGGCCCTGCTCATGAGTTCCGTCCAGCCCTTCTTGGCTCTGTCGCCCACCTTGGAGCCGCCTTCGCCGAGCCGCCTCGCCGCCGCGTCTGTGTACTTCTTCAGGCCTCCGAGGTTTTCCTTCAGTTGTATGGACGCGCCTGCCCCAGCGTTCTTGAGCTCACCGAGCCTCTTCCTGGCTTCCTCGTCCAGCTTCTCGAGGGTCAGCTTCTGTTTCTGGGTCATTTTCAACCGGCCTGGGGTTATCTTCGGCTGAATATTAGCATAGTCGATGGGGGGTCTGGACCCCGCGTATGTATACTTAGACAGGTGTGACTGATTGGTATCGCCGGTATAGACGGCTCTACTCGCCATTTTTTACGTACATCTTAGCCCCGGTGGCCGATATCCAGGTGAGATACGCCGCCACGAGGAGCCTCTGGGCTAGCCCCACCGGCGTGTCGTGTTCCCCGGGGACGTGGCCAGGCAACGTGTACTGGAGATACCCGGCTAGTACGAGAAACACGGCGCCCGCGACATATGTGAGGCGTCTATGGTCGCCTCACTCCTCCCGCCCCTCCGTGTCCCAGAGGAAAAGGAACGGCGCCGCCAGGGCCGCGAGCTCCCCGAGGACCGTGAGGTTCGCGTGGACGGCCCCAATGAGGGTTATGGATGCTCCGCCGGGGTCGCACGGGAACACGCCGGAGCCCACGAAGTCCAGCAGCCCATAGAGAGCCACCGCGGCCCCCGTCCACACCCTTCGACTGCCTCGGCTTAGCTCCGAGTGTAACCCTAGCCCAAATAGAATGATCATGAGCCCCGTCACGATGAACGTAACGGACGCCGCGGAAGCCGTCGGTGAACCCGTCTCCCCTAGCTCGCTGATGACGTTGTATACATGGCTGTACCCCGGCCTACTCAGCGACATGTACACGACTGCGGCGAAGAAAAATACTGGAGCGAGGATGCCTGACAGCGCCTGTAGCTTCCGCAGCTCCATGAGAACAAATATAGTGCCAGTGATAAAAGCGGTGGGTCTCTTTCTTCTGGTCACTCAAATTATGGACCTGTCCACTGAGTGTTATCAAATTAACTGAGCTTCTTGAAAACATAGACGGCCCATCCCTGTGTGCTTCGCCCCTCATCTAGATACGCGTTCTTGTTATGTAGAACCCTAGAGAGAAGCTCCTCGTTGTATGGATCATTCGGGTTCTCATCCAAGTATTGTTCTACTGCCAGCCATTGAAGCGTCTCATAGTGATCCCAGTCATCCTCGTCACTCACCAAGGTGTACACGCATCTTAGACCTAGCTCCTCACCTATCCGTACGTTACCGACGTGGCTGTCGAAGTCCTCTTTCCTCATGTTCTGGGATTCAAGGTATTCGCCGCTTGGCTCCCTCCTCCAGAAAGGCTCACCTACCACTACCCAGCCCCCCGGGGCAGTCATCTCGGAGAGAGTCTGCAGCGTCCCACGGTGCCCACCGTAAACCCAGCTCGCTCCTATGCAACTAGCCAGATGAAATTTTTCACCTTTATCTGGTGCATAGTCTGCTCCATCCCTCTCTATGAAAACCAGATCCGCTTCAGGCACTCGTTCCTGTTTCTTTCTCTCACAGTCACGTATACAGTATGGTGAAAGATCTACGCCTACTCCTGAGACATCGTATAGCTCGGCGAGCCTGACGAGGAACTCGCCCTTACCACAGGCTATGTCCAGTACACGACTTTTTTTAGTGAGTGGGAGTAAGTCGCATAGCCTGTAGAATTTTTCCTTCATCATGGGGTTGCAGACGAGGTGCATCTTATGGGTGATGTCGAAGTACTTCCAACGGTCCATGCCTCACCAATACTGTCTATTGTTGAAAACGGTTACGCGAACAACGCAAGCCCCGAGGTGAAAAAACTCGTGGCAGCATCAAACTACGCTTTTACTCTACAAACAGGAACCTCGATTTCAATATAAAGGGATTGGAGAGTGGCGGCTACTTCTCTAGGCCGCTCATCTTACGGACCTGTCTGCCGACCTTCTCGATCTCAAGGGCGTCGCACTCGGCCATGAGCTCATCGAACTTCTTGGCCCCCGCCTTGGACTCGGCGATCCACGCCTTGGCGAAGCTGCCGTCACGGACGGCCTTCAACGCCTTCCTCATGTTTTCCTCGACGTGGTCGTCCACGATCATTGGGCCGACGGTCATGCCTCCCCACTTGGCGGTGTCGCTGACGGCCCTGTACATGCCTCCGATGCCGATCTTGTAGATGAGGTCGACGATGAGCTTGAGTTCGTTGCAGACCTCGAAGTACGCCAGCTCAGGCGGGTACCCCTCCTCGGTGAGCACCTTGAAGCCGCGCCTGATGAGCTGGTCGACGCCGCCGCAGAGCACCGCCTGCTCGCCGAAGAGATCAGACTCGGTCTCGTTCTTGTAGGTGGTCTCTATGACCCCCGCCCGTCCCGAGCCAAGCGCCTTAGCTATGGCCAGCGCCTTCTCCAGCGCCATCCCCGACGCGTCCTGATGCACCGCCACGAGGGACGGCACGCCGAAGCCCGCCTCGTACTGACGCCTCATCTCGGGGCCGGGGCTCTTAGGCGCCACCATGATGACGTCCACGTCCTTCGGCGGCTTTATCTCCTTGAAGTGGATGTTGAAGCCGTGGGCGAACTGCAGCGCCTTCCCTTTCTTCATGGCTAGCCCCACCTCCTCCCTGTAGACCATGGGCTGGGCCATGTCCGGGATGAGCATGAGGACGACTTCGCCCTTCTCGGCGGCCTCTAGGACCGTCATGGGCTTGAACCCGTCCTCCTCTGCCTTCCTCCAGCTCTTTCCGCTTGGGCGGAGCCCGACTACTACGTTGACTCCGCTGTCTCTCATGTTGAGGGCCTGTGCTCGGCCCTGGCTGCCGTAGCCTATTACGGCCACGGTTTTCCCTTCGAGGACCGACTCGTCTATGTCCTCGTCGTGGTATACCTTCACCAAATTCATTCACCTAGCATTAGCCGCCCCTTCTCTATGGCGGTCACTCCTGTCCTCGACATCTCGACGATGCCTATACCCCTGACGTAACCCAGGAACTGGTCCAGCTCCTCAGGTTCACCTGTGATCTCGGCGATGATGTTCTCGTCGTCGATGTCCAGTATGAGCCCGTGCTGGTTGTTGATGTAGCGTAGCGCGTCTTCCCTGGCCATGGGGTCGATGGTCCCCAGTTTCACCAGCAGCAGGTCCAGGCGCTTCACCTTGATTACCTCCAGCATCTTGTCCAGCTGCTCTATGAGGTTGTGCAGCGTCTTGGCGTCTGCGTCCACGGTGATGGTCATCCTGCTGTAGTTGCTGTTCTCCAGGGCGCCGACGGTGATGCTGTCGATGTTGAAGCCCCTTCGCCTGAAAAGGTTGCTCACCTTGAACAGGACGCCCGGCTGGTTCTCCACCAGGAAGCTCACCGTGCTCGGGGGCACCTAATCCGCCTCCATCAGCGTGTCCTTGAGCCCCATCCCCGGCGGCACCATGGGCATCACGTTTTCATCAGGATCGATGGGCACATCGATCACCGTGGGCACGTCCGCCTTGATGCCCCTCCTGACGGCTGCCCTGAAGTCCTTCATGGTCTCCACCCTGACGCCCTCGGCTCCGTAGGCGTCTGCCAGCTTAACGAAGTCGGGGATGCCCTTCAGCTTCACCGCCGAGTACCGTCTATCGTAGAAGAGCCTCTGCCACTGGGCCACCATGCCCAGCACGTTGTTGTTCAGCACTACCACGATCACAGGGAGCTCCTCCTCGACCGCCGTGGCCAAGCTGTTCTCCGTCATGCCGAAGCTGCCGTCGCCGGCGATGTCCACAACCGGCACATTCGGCTTGGCGGCTTTTGCGCCTATCGACGCCGGGAAGCCCCAGCCCATGGTGCCCAGGCCGCCGCTGGTGTGGAACGTCCTAGGCGTATAGGCGTCGAAGTGGAGGGCGGCCCACATCTGGTTCTGGCCCACCTCCGTGGTGGCTATCGCGTCCCTCGGGAGCTCCTCCCTGAGGGCCCGGATGACCACAGGGGCCCGCAGATACGGACCGTTATTCTCGTTCTCGAAGTCGTAGACGCGCCTGAACTCCGTGATCCTGTCTCTCCACTCGGTGGTCGGCTCCCACGTCCTCAGCCTCTTGACGCGTTCCGTAAGCCCCTGTAGGGCGCGCTTCGCGTCGCCGACGACCCTCGTCATGGCTTCTACGTTCTTATCTATCTCGCTGCGGTCGATGTCGACGTGGATTATCTTGGTG
>Ga0307433_1001659_pt1 | contig 11648 bp, 9 predicted proteins | sample SalMarWE160210MG_FD_202166 | JGI IMG/M metagenome (GOLD analysis project Ga0307433, IMG submission 202166) | Salt marsh sediment microbial communities from the Plum Island Ecosystem LTER, Massachusetts, United States - WE1603-210 | ecosystem: Environmental > Aquatic > Marine > Intertidal zone >...
TCTGGGCCATCAGGCACAGAAGGCCGATTGTCTTCAGGGCCACCGTTTTGCCGCCCGCGTTGGCCCCCGTGATGGCGACCGTCCGGACGGGGCCGCCGAGGCTGAAATCGAGCGGCACCACCGCCTCGTCGCTCGAGGCGAGCGCGTCTTCCAGGACCGGATGCCGGCCGCCGACGATCGTCAGCACGCCGTCGGTCGAGAAGGCCGGCCGTGTCATCTTGCGGGCTGCGGCGTACCGCGCGCACGCACGGAGAAGGTCGAACTGGACGACCGTCCGGACCGTCAGCCGGAGCGGTTCCAGGTGGGTCCGCACGCCGTCGGTCAACTCGCGAAGGATGCGTTGGATTTCGCGGGCTTCGTCTGAGGCGAGGCCCCGCAACGCGTTGCCCATCTCCACCACGAAGGTCGGCTCGACGAACGCCGTGTGCCCGGTGTCGGAGCGGTCGTGAATGATGCCCGGCACCTGGCCCGACTGCGCCGCCACAATGGGAACGACGTTGCGGCCGTTGCGTTGCGTGACGTAGTCGCCGGTGAGGAACGGTTGGACGTCGGCGTTTTGGATAAGCGCCTCAAGCCGCGTCCGGATGCGGTCCTGTAGGGCGGCCATCTCGCGTCGGAGTCGCTTGAGTTCCGCCGACGCGTCGTCGGCCACCGTGCCGTCGGGGGCGATGCACCGGTCGATCTCCTTCAGCAGGTCGGGGTGCGGCGCGAGGTCGTAGGAGAGTTTCGCCAGCGACGGCGCTGCGGCCCTCCGGCTGAACGCCTTCTGGAGGTCGCGGGCGTTGCGTAGAATGGCCGCCACCGTCTGGAGTTCGTCCGGCCGCAGGGCCATGCCTTCGATCCCCGCCCGGTCGAGCGTCGCCTTGGGGTCGTCGAAACGCTCGACCGGGAAGTCGTGACCGCCCGCAAGGATGGCCGCGCCTTCCGCGATCCGCTGGGAGCGCGTCTTGATGCCCTCCAGGTCGTCCATCGGCCGCAGCGCCCGGGCACCCTCGGCGCCCAGCGACAACATGCACAGGCCCGCGATCCGGTCGAGGACCTTCCCGAACTCCAGCCGTTCCAGCGTGTGTGCATCCATGGCGTGTTGGCTCTAGAGCAGTTAACGCTTGCCTGTAGCACTTTGCGCGGCGGGCAATCCTGCCCGCCGCGCACGGGCCCCCCATACTCGGACGGCCATCGAGCGAGCAGATGATTGCGGACCACACGCGCGGTGCTATAATACGGCCCTATCGCAGCGGAGCAACGTCCTTTTTCATCGAGCCGAGCCCCGCCCACGGGGCGCAAGGAGAACCCATGAAACCGATCAGTCTGCAACTGTACACCCTGCGTGAGGCGGCCGCACAGGATTTCGTTGCCGTCCTGAAGAAGGTGGCCGACGTCGGATACAAGGGCGTTGAACCCGCCGGCCTGCACGGCCACGGCCCGGAGGAGATCCGCAGCATCCTGGACGACCTCGGCATGGTCTGCTCCTCCTCTCACGGCCCGTTGCCGACGAAGGAGAACCTCCAGGAGGTCGTGGATGCGGCCGGCCCCCTCGGCTGCGAGATGATCATCACCGGCGCGGGACGCGACGAGTTCGGCACGCTCGACGCCGTCAAGGCCGTCGCCGACCGCTTCAACGAGGCGGTCGAACTCGTCCGGCCCCACGGCCTGCGCCTCGGCTATCACAACCACTGGTGGGAGATGAACGACGTCGGCGGGCGGCTCGGCCTCGAGGCGCTGCTCGACCTGGCGCCGGAGATCTTCTCGCAGACCGACATCTACTGGGCCGCCAACTTCGGCGCCGTCGACGTGCCCGAACTCATCGCAAAGCACGCCGCACGCATCCCATGCCTCCACGTCAAGGACGGGCCCCTCGTTGAAGGCGAGCCGCACACCGCCGTCGGCAAGGGCAGGATGCCCACTGCCGAGTGCATCGCCGCCGCCGACCCCGCCGTCCTCGAATGGCTCATCGTCGAACTCGACGAATGTGCCGGCGACATGGTCGAGGCCGTCGTCGACAGTTACGCCTACCTCACCGGCGCGGGCTTTGCCGAAGGCAACCGGTAAAGCGAGTCGGCGCGTCTCACCGGCGTTCCCGGCCCGGAAGGCCGCCGAAAAGAATCGCGCCGGACCCATACGGGTCCGTACTGGGACAAGCCCTGCGGCTAACACACGCTCATGGCAAACCAGCGCAACACGTACCTGACCCAGCCCGACGAGAAACTCGTTGCCGCGTGCACCGTCGAGACGTACCGGGCCTCCGGCCCCGGCGGCCAGCACCGCAACAAGCGCGACTCGGCCGTCCGTCTGACGCACAAGCCGACGGGCGTGGTCGCTACCGCCACCGAACGCCGCAGCCAGCACGAGAACCGCCGCCGGGCCATCAAACGGCTCCGGAAGGCCATCGCGCTGGAAGTTCGCGAAAAGGTCCGCACGTCGTCAGACGCGCTGCCGACCGTTCTGGCCGATCCTGCCTGGCCGCGCATCAGCCAAAAAAGCACCGCTTACCCGGTGGCCGCCGCCGGGATTCTCGACCACCTCGCAGCCGACTGCGGGAAGGTGAGCGTGACCGCCAAGCGTCTGGGCGTCTCGACGGCGTCCGTCACGAAGTTCCTCTCGCTCGACTGCGACCTGCTGGCGGCCGCCAACCGCATCCGCCGCCGATGCGGCCACAAACCGCTGCGCTGAGGGTCGCGCAGATTCCTTTTGCTTCCCAGGTCGGGTTCGGCGATTTTCATAGATAAACCTCGCCCCGATTGTCCTCTTTGAGTGTGGAGCCGTCGATGACGCCAGCGCCGGATGCCGAACTCGTTGAGGGCCTCGCCGCCGGAAACGCCAGCGCCTACGCCGCCCTCTACGACCTGTACGGTGCGGCGCTGTTTCGGGTGGCGGTTGCTATCGTCGGTTCTCGGGAGGAGGCGGAAGATGCCGTCCAGGACGTATTCGTCGCGCTTGTGCGGGCAGGGGAGCGCCTCCGGACGGTCCGTAACCTCAAGGCGTACCTGTTCGCGTCGCTCCGGCGAGCGGCGGTCCGTCGGATGCGGGTGCAACGCCCACAGCCGCTGGATGCTGCGGCGGTCTCGCCGTCGCCGCCGGCCGAACCGGTATCCGCCGGCGCCGTTCGCTTGGAACGTGCCTTGGCGTCGCTGCCGCCCGCCCAGCGCCAGGTCATCGCGCTGCATGTTGACGGGGGCCTTACGTTCGCCGAATGTGCTGAGGCGCTCGGCGCGAGCGCCGGCACAGCCGCCAGCCGCTATCGATACGCCATCGAGAAACTCCGCGATGCCCTGAAAGGATAGACTCATGGAACCATCGGCCCTGCCGCCCGACTTGGCGAAGATCGAGGCCCGCCTGAGCGCCCGGCCGGGTCCCGTGCCGAGGGGCGATCACCGGGACCGCGTGATGGCAGCGGTTCGCCGCGAACTCGCCGCCGGCCGCACGCCGTGGTGGCAGCAGAAGGAGACGTGGCATTTTGCCGCTGTCGCCGCCGCGGCGGTCCTCTTCGTGTGGATGAATGTTGCGATGCGTGCCGCCAATCCGCCCGGTTGGCGTCTGCGCGGGCCCGGCAACGGCGTGGCCGTTGCGCAAACGGCCGCCCGGATACAGGAACTCGTTCCGTCTCTGTGCGAGCGGGAAGCACGGCGCCAGGCGGTCGTCCTGCATGCCGGTGCGCATCTGGTGCCCGCGCCGCAGCCGGCCGGCCGCGCCGCCGGCGCGCTCCTGCTCCACGAACTCAAGGAGGGTGCACCGTGGGTTACGCAATGATCTGGATCGAAGGTCTGGCCGCAGCCGGCCTTCTGGTGGCAACGGTCACGGCGCTCGTGGCGAGGCTGACGAGACGTCGGCTTCAGATCGTCCTGATTGCGTTGGCGGCCTTGTTTCCGCTTGCCGCGGGAGTCTGGTTCACGGTCGTGATGGGGATGATGATGCGCTGGATGGGACCGGCCTGGTTCTGCTACGGTCTTTCCTGGACGATTCTCATTGCCGCCGGTGCTGTGGGTGTTGCCTGCCTCGGCCTCAGACGGCGCGGCGCCGAGCCTGTACCTGCTGCGTCGGCATGGCCGCGCGGCAAGTTGGGGCTGGCGCTGGCGGCCGTGGCGGTGCTGTTCGTCATGACGTTCTGGAACATGGACCTGGCGATGCAGAACCGCCTGGAGGCCGTTCGGTCTCAGGCGGGGGCGCTCGCACTGTCGGTGGCGCCGGCCCGCGTGCCGGATGCCGATAACGCCGCGCCCATCTACCGCGAGGCGTTCATCGTCATGAACCAGTCCGGAGACCCGCCGCCTGAATTGTATGAGGAGTGGACCGCTTGGATGGAGCAGGACGACGCAGCCGCGCTTAACCCTGCCGATCCCGCCTTGCTGGCGTATCTCAAGACGCAGGAACCCGCCCTGGCGTTGCTGCGCGAGGCCGCGGGCATGTCCGGCTGCTACTTCGACCGGGACTACGGCCGGCCGAGCCTCTCAATGCTGCTGCCGGAACTGTCGCAGTTCCGCAATGCCTCCTATCTGTTGGCCCTGAGTGCCCGCACTCGCGCCGCCGCAGGGAACGTGCGTCCGGCCTTCGGTGATATCCAGGCCATTCTCCGGATGGGCAAACACGTTCAGAGCGAACCGCTCCTGATCTCGGCTCTCGTGGCAATGGCCGTGGACCGGGCCACCGTGAAGACGCTGGAAGGCGTCCTGGAGTCGGGCGACGTGAAAGCCGACGACCTGTCTGGCATCAGGCTGCGCCGGTCGCAGTTCTACAACCATGCGCTCGGGCGGGCCTTTCGGATGGAAGAGGCGTTCGGCACGACGATCTTTGCCGAAATAAACCGGATGACGGCCGACGGACTCGGAGGGATATTCGGCGGCGGCGCTGACGTAGGCATGACGTTTCCAGGGGGGGCGTCGCTCGGCCTGATGGTCTGGCGGGTCTTCCTCCTTCCGGCCGACCTCGATTTCTACAGCAGCGGCCTGCGCGATTGCCAGAACTTGACTTCCTTACCCTTCCACGAAGCGCGTGAGCGGTGGGAGACGCTCAAGAATCGGTTCGAGACCGATCGTTCCATGATGGGATTGGTCGGCGCCCGGATTTCGCCGGCCCTCTCGGCATGCTCACAGAAGGCTGCCCAGGCGGATGCCGGCCGCGGGCTGGCACGCTTGGGCCTGGCTGCCGCGCGCTATCGCACCGAGATGGGCGCCTGTCCGAAAACCCTCGAGGAACTGACGCCGAAGTTCATTGCCGCTGTTCCGCCCGACCCCTTCGATGGCAAGCCGCTCAGGATGGTCACCAGGGACGGCGCCGTCATCTTCTACAGCATCGGCAGCGACATGAAAGACGACGGCGGCGCACCGCGGGACGACCAGGAAAAGAGCGGCGACATCACCTTCCGCCTCGGCCCTGCGGCCCCCAACCCGCCGCCCCAAGCCAAGCCGGCCGATGAAGGTTAGCCGCCGACCTTGCCCGGCGCGAAGGTGGCGCGCTCGCAAACCGCCGCCCCGGCCCAAGCCGACCGATGAAGGTTAGCCGCCGACCTTGCCCGGCGCGAAGGTGGCGCGCTCGCAAACCGCCGCCCCGGCCCAAGCCGACCGATGAAGGTTAGCCGCCGACCTTGCCCGGCGCGAAGGTTAGCCGCCGACCTTGCCCGGCGCGAAGGTTAGCCGCCGGGCTTGCCCGGCGTGAAGGTTAGCCGCCGGGCTTGCCCGGCGTGTCGGTGGCGCGCACGGCCGCCTTGATTGCCAGGCATGTCTCCAGCAGCGCGTCGATATCCGAGAGCGCGATGGAATTGGGGCCGTCGGATTTGGCGTTGTCCGGATCGGGGTGAACTTCGAGAAACAGTCCGTCGGCCCCGGCCGCGACGGCCGCCTTTGCAAGCAGCGCAGCCGTCTCGCGGCTGCCGCCCGTGGCCGTGTCCAGGCCGCCCGGCTCCTGGGCGCTGTGCGTGGCGTCGAAGACGACGGGGTGTCCGAATTCGGCGAGCGATGGGATGCCGGTCATGTCGGAGACCAGGCGGTTGTAGCCGAAACTCGCGCCGCGTTCGGTCACGAGGATGTTCACGGCGCCCGCATCCTCGGCCTTGGCGACCACGTGCCTCATGTCCCACGGTGCGAGGAACTGACCCTTCTTCAGATTCACGGCGTTGCCCCACTTGGCGGCCGCCTGCACCAGGTCGGTCTGGCGGCAGAGGAAGGCCGGCACCTGGAGGCAGTCGAGGATGCCGCCGGCCTTCTTGGCCTCCTCGACGCTGTGGACGTCGCTCAGCACCGGCACGCCCACCTCCTGTCGGATGCGGTCCAGGATCATGAGCCCCTCGTCCCACCCCGGCCCGCGGAACGACGAAACGCTCGTCCGGTTCGCCTTGTCGTACGAGGCCTTGAAGACGTACGGTATGGCGAGCCGCTCGCAGACCGCTTTCATGTGTTCCGCGACGCGGCGGCAGAGATCCTCCGACTCGATCACGCACGGCCCGCTGATGAGAAAGAGTCGCCCGCTCGTCAGGACCTCGTCGCCAACGGTTGCTTGTCGCTGTGGCATCTTGATCTCCTTCGTCCGGCTAGGTTGCGGCGTCGGGCCGAATCAGCAGCCGGACGGCCTTCGGCCGCAGCGTGTAGACGAGCGGCGTCGTCGCGACCACGTCGCCGTCGGCCTGGACGGGCAGGTCGCGTTGGGCGCACGTTACCTCGATGCGTTTGCCGCGGGCGGCGGCCACAAGCGGATGATCCATGTGCGTGCCCCGCCACGTCCGCATGTAGTGCATCAGCATCTGCCACCGCGACGGCGTCCGGAAACAGACGACGTCGAACAGCCCGTCGTCGCCGCGGGCGCGCGGCGCGAAGCGGATGCGGCCACCGTAGAGCGGTGTGTTGGCGATGAACACCACTCCGGCGTCGTCGGCCAACCGCTGCCCGTCCACCGTGACCGTGATGAGCGGAAAGTCGTAATGGACCAGTTTCCGCACGATGGGCCCGTAGTACGCCGCACGGATGATGGGGCCGTGCCGCCGACGCTGGACCTCCCGGGCCACCTCGGCGTCGAACCCCACACCCGAGAACATGACGAACGGCCGGTCGCCGGCCAGGCCCACGTCCACGTCCACCGTCCGGCCGTGTTGGATCAGGGCCGCCGTCTCGCGGAGCGTGCCGGTCAGCCCGAACGTACGGCCGAGGACGTTCTCGGTGCCCGAGGGAACAATGCACGCCGGCACGGACCGGCCCACCAGGCCCGACAGGACCTCGCGATGGGTGCCGTCGCCGCCGATGCTGACGACGCACCGCGCCTCTTCCGGCGTCTCGCGGGCAAGGTCGTGGGCGTGGCCCGGACGGCCGGTCGGCATCATCTCAACCGGAAAGGCACGCAGCGACAGGTGACGCGCCAGGGCCTCAACGAACCGCCGGTCGTGCCCGCGACCCGAGATGGGGTTGACGATGATGCGCACCAGACCGTGAGCCATCGGTCGAGATACCCTCCGGGTTGGACCGCTGCTCGGTTGCGACACCGGCGTTCATCCGGCGGCCTATCGGGTACCGGCACCCGAATTCGCCGCATAAACTCCCGCCCCGCGAGCGTGTGTAGGGTGACGTGATTATAAGCGGGGCCGATGCGCCCAACCACCGCAAAACTGGTTTCCTTCGCCGGTCTTGGGCGATATGATAGAAGAAGGTGGTGACAGGAGAGGAAAGGAGCACGCGATGACAGGCAAGTGGGCTCATTGGACGGTCGTGGCCCTGGCGGTGACGCTCGTTGCGGTTGCCGCCCAGGCCAAGGAGACGGAAGCGGAGCAGCCGCAAACGCAGGTCGAGGTCCGCATGCAGCAGCCCGGCGAAGAGCCGGCCGCACGCATCTGGATCAACGGCAAGGAAGTCAAGCCCGGCGAGCCGATTTCGGCCGACGCCCTCGGCCAGATCAACGTCCAGACCTTTGTCGACACCGACGGTGCCAAGGGCGGCAAGGCCGGCACCGGGGCCTCGTCCGGCCAGGTCAGCGTTCGCGTGGAGACCCGTGCCGAGAAGCCGGGCGAGCAGCCCAAGGTCCGCATGTGGGTCAACGGCAAAGAGGTTGATCCCGGCAAGAACGTTGGACTCGACGACAAGGGGCAGGTGCGCATCCACTCCTTTGCTCGCCCCGGGCGCAAGGGCGACGAGGACTCCGACAAGGGCGGTGCCGTCCTCGGCGTCATGATCTCGCCCCTCGACGAGGAGACGGCCGAGAGGGCCGGCGTCAAGGCCGGCGCCGTTGTCCGCGGCACGACGCCGGGCAGCGCCGCCGAGAAGGCCGGACTGAAAGAAGGCGACGTCATCACGCGGGTCGACAGCAAGCGGATCGAGACGCCTCAGCAACTCGCCGATTACATCGGCCAGCGCCGCCCAGGCGACCGCATCCGTCTCGAATGGTCCCGCGACGGCCGCCGCATGCGCGAGACCGTCATCCTGGGCAAAGGCGAGGCGCGCCCGCACCGCAGCACGGTCCCGCGCGAGCAGCGGGACGACGAACCCCGGACGGAGCCCCCACCTCAGAAGGATGAGCCGGAGCGAGCCTTCCTCGGCGTCATGGCGGCGTCGCTGACCGACGAGATGCGCGAAATCGCCGGCACCGACACGGGCGTCCTCATCAACAGCCTGAGCGACGACAGTCCCGCCGCCAAGGGCGGACTCCAGCCGGGCGACGTGGTTACCCATGTCGATGACCGTGAGATCGGCGGTCCCGATGAACTCGTTGAGGCGATCCGCGCCCACAAGGCCGGCGACCGCGTCACGATCCGCTACTACCGCATGGGCAAACGCCGCCAGGCCCGGGTCGCACTCGGCGAGCCGCCGCGCGACCTTCCCGGGCAAACAAAAGGCATGCCGCTTCTCAGTGACCTCTTCGGCAACATGCCGCAACTGCGCGAGTACCTCGAGAAGATGCAGCCGGGCCTTGAGCAGTGGGCCAAGCAGTGGGGCGAGCAGCAGGGCAAACGGCGACCGCCGATACCCGCACCCAGGATTCCCGGAACGAAGCCCGAACGCGAGCCCTACGACGTCGGCAAAGACATGGGCCGCATCCTCGAACGCCTCGAACGCATCGAACGACGCCTCGACGAGATGGAACGACGCCTCGAGCGCAGCAGCCGGTAACCGTTCCAGGCCGGACCGTGACCAGGATTGCCGCGCGGCAGGTCGAGTCTTGCGCGGTGGGTCCCCGTTCGGCAGGCTCAGGGCAGGGTCCGACCCACCGCGCGAAATGGCGACGTGGCGTTGTAGTAATAGGCGCGCCGGCCGGCGACCCGTGCGGAAGGCGGCTGCCCGCCGCAAGCGTGAGGCCGGCGAGTCATGGGAGGTGCATGGTCATGAAACGGGTGTGCGTCGTGTTGGCCCTCGCAGCAGCGATGGGCGTCGGTTGGACGACCGTGGCGCGGGTTCGCGGCGGGGAAGCGACGAACGGAGCGGTCACGGCCAAGCCCGTCCGGACCGACCCGCCGCGTCCCGCGGAGGAGCCTCCGGTCACGCCGCCGCCACCGCTGCCGGACGTCGAGATCCCGCCGATCCCCGAAGTGGACGACAACCCCTTCAAGCCGGGCCTGCCGCCCGTCCGCGTCAAGCCCCCAAACATCGTCGAGGAAGGCAAGCGGCTGTTCAACCGCGAAGGCCGCCTCGAAATGGACAAGATCGGCCGGGCCGTCTTCGTCTTCGATTCCGGCGACAAACCGATGCAACTGCTCGAAAACTCCTGGCGCGAGTACCTCGAAAGCCGGACCAACTATGCCAAGAAGAAGGCACGCTGGCGCGTCTCCGGCATCGTGACGGTCTACGGCAAACGCAACTACTTCCTCCTGACCAAATGCACGCAGATCATGCCGGAGGAGGAGAATCTGTAACGGCCATGATGAAGGCCGAGCGCCGAACGACGGATGCTCCGGAGGGGGAGCGCCTCGTGACACGTGTGCCACGGCCGGTCTTGCCCGGCCGTACTCTTTCTTGACGGACCGTGTGTGATCCATCGCAGGCGGCGCCATGGAACTCCTTGCCCCGTGGTCACTGGCAGGCCTTGTCCTGGTTCCAGCGGTCTTTCTGTGGGGCCTTCTGGCGCCGCGCGGCCGGCCGGTGGTCGTCGGCTCGCTCATGCTCTGGAAGAGGGCGCTCGGTAGAGGCGCCGTTGGCAAACCCTCGGCCCGCGTCCGCCTCAAAGACCCGCTCCTCTGGCTCGACGCCCTCCTGGTCCTGGTGATTGTGCTGGCGTGCGCGCAGCCCGCCCTCCGAACACGGAAGCCCATGGAACCCGTCGCCACGATCGTCATCGACCGGACCGCGAGCATGGGCGCGGGCGCCGACGAACCGTTCGGCATGCGGTGGCGGCAGACGCAGGCCATGCTGGCGGCGGTGCTGACGGCGGTCGATGAGGCGCCGATCCGCATCGTCTCGGTCCCCGGCCCCGCCGGCACGACGGTCGCGGAGTTGACGACCATCCGCGAGGTCCGCGATCGCTATGGCCCCGAGATGGGGTTCTTCCTGGTCGCCGCCGACGTCTGGCCCGTCGCGCTGGCCGAGGCCGCTGGCCGGCGCGGCCGGCCCGTTGTCGTGGCGACCGACGTCGCGCCGAGCGAGGCGGTTCCCGAGAACGTGTACGTACTGGCGCCGGGCGCGGTCTCGGCCAACGCCGGCCTCGTGCGTGTTGCGACGCGGATTGAGGACGATGGGTGGTGGGTTCTCGCATCCGCCAAGGCTGCCCCCGACGCGCCGGGTACCTGCAACCTCGTCGCGTCGACGGCTGGGAAGGTCTATCGCACCGAGGAGGCATTTCTCTCGCCCGGCCAGGAGGCCGAGATTGTCCTGCCGCTGACTGGTCCACCGCCGCAGAGGCTTCGCGTTGACCTCAAGGGACCCGGCGATTCGTTTCTGCCGGACGACGCGGCGTTCCTGGTCCTCGAACCGGCTGCAGACCTGCGTGTGCTGCTCGTCGGCCAGGCCGACCCCGCCCTCCGCCGCGCGCTGGCCGCAAGGACCGACACCGTCGTGCTGCAAGCGTCCGGCGACGTGCCCGCGTCAGCCGCCGAGGCCGACCTCGTGATTGCGTCCGGGTCGCCGCTGCCGCCCGCGTGGAAAGGTCCCGCCGCCGTCATCGCGCCGCTGGAGGCCGTCGGCCCGGTCCGTCCTGCCGGAGGGCAGGGGGCCCCCGAATGGCGCGCGGTCGAGAGTCATCCCCTGGCCGAGGCGTTTTACCTGGACCCGCCGCGCCTCTCTGCGGTCGGGCGCTATGCGGTGGACGCTTCCGCGCAGCGGCTCCTCGGCGCAGAAGACACGCCCCTGATGGTCACGTGGGAAGCGGGCGGCGCCCGGCGGCTGGCCGTCCTCTTTGACTTCGATGAGGCGACGACCGATTGGCCGCACCGCGCTGGCTTTCCGGTTTTCTGGTCGCGGGCACTCGACTGGCTTGTGCCGAAGGATCGCCGCCCGGCCGCCCACCGGACGCATGCGCCGCTCGGGCGGCTGCCGCGCTCGGGCGCCCTGGCGCCGAACCTGGCGGGATTCCACGCGCGAGGCGACGAGGTTTTCGGCGTCAGTTTCATCGGCACCGACGAGGGGTTCGAGGCGGGTCCCGGCCGCGACGATTCGGCTGCCGCCATCCAGGCCCTGAGCGCATCCATCAAAGCCCGCCGCCGCGCCACGCTCGTCCCCGTCTGGCCGTACCTGGCCGCCGCCGCCCTG
>Ga0307433_1001661_pt1 | contig 11646 bp, 7 predicted proteins | sample SalMarWE160210MG_FD_202166 | JGI IMG/M metagenome (GOLD analysis project Ga0307433, IMG submission 202166) | Salt marsh sediment microbial communities from the Plum Island Ecosystem LTER, Massachusetts, United States - WE1603-210 | ecosystem: Environmental > Aquatic > Marine > Intertidal zone >...
AGCAGCTGAAGACTTTACTCCACGAGATGGCGCACTACTACTCCGAGGGAGTCTTCCGGATGTCCCGGCGCAGTGCGGAGACCATTGCCGAGAGCGTTGCCTTCACCGTCGGCGCCCACTTCGGCTTTGACACCGGCGCCCGGTCCTTTCCCTACGTGGCGCTGTGGGCGGAGGACAAGAAGGTACTGGAGCAGAACCTGACAGATATACGGAAAGTATCCACGAAGATTATCGATGCCCTGGCCCTGGAGCAAGGCGAACCAGCGCTGGTGAGATGAGTGTAATACGTGACTATTGAGATAAGACCAACCAGGGGCGGTTTCTTAAGACCTTTCGGCTGCGGCTGGTTTATCCGGGAGTTTCTCCTGGGCAAGGGGCCGGAGGGCTCGCGTGTTGTCGACCCGGAGACCGGAGCCGCTCAGGCCGACATCAACTTCGAGTACAAGGAAGCTCTGGCTAGGGCTACCGCCCGGGAGCGGGCCGAGCGTATAATCAGCCGCATGGTAGTCGGCGGTGCAGATGTTACCGAAGAACAAGCAGAAACAATCTACGAGCGAGAGCTAAAGAGGATATCCCGTAAGTTTACCCACATGCGCTACCACTCTTTCCTGATGTACTTCGGTGTGCTCAAGCGGCTCGGGTGGGTGGAGGCTACGGGTCAAACCGAGACTTCGGCCGTTCAGGATAACTACCCGCCAGCCCCGGAACGGACTTACTACCGTCTCACAGAGAAGGGCGTTGAAGCCGGCGATGAGCTGTGGTCTAACCCCTTATTCACCCTGTACCCGGAAATCGGCCCCAGCCACATGAAGAGGTCTGATTAACCGGGGTCACATACTTATCGCTTACCCAGAATTGAAGCCAGTGTTTCCGCCAGTTCCTCCGGTCTGCGCGAACCTATCAACAGGTGTTTCCCGCTGGAGAGCTCAAACTGCACTCCGCGGTTGCCGCTGACGTTATAGGCCTTACCCTTCCGTCCGTAACGGATACCCCAGCCGCCGTAGTCTTTAATCGGGCTGTAAGTGCATGCCTCGAACTCTTTAATTTCTTGGGCACCTATCCTCCTGAAAGACAGGTGAAACGGGAAAAAGCGGAAATACAGACCGTCACTGCGGATTTCGGTGGTCAGATTCGTCGTATACATGAAGAAAGGGAGGCCTATGCCGAATAAGACAGCCAGGACAATCATGACGCCATCCGGGGCTGGATTATTACCGAAAGGTTTTCCTAAAATTAGCTGCTGGAAGGCGCCGTATAGGGAAAGCAGTGCGATAAACAGGACTAAGGCCCACAGCCATACCTGACGGAAATGCTGGGTTTCTTGGTAAAGGGGAGGTAAACTACCTGACCTGCTATCCACTGTTATTTATCTCTCGGTACTGACCAGGTATGTTTCACCATCAGTGGTAACGATGATGGTACCGTTGACATCCGTGCCGTATATCTGGGCACCGATGGCGTTGAGAGCGGTAATGGTCTCCGCGTGGGGATGTCCATAGCTGTTATCTACCCCAGCCATATAGATGGCTACCTCAGGGCTGGTAATGGCTAGAAAATCTGCGGATGAAGCCGTCCTGGAGCCATGATGCCCTACCTTGAGGATTTCCACCTCCGGAAGATGCACGGAGCTGAGCATCATCATGGCCCCTTCGGCTTCCTGCTCGGCGTCACCGGTGAAAAGGAAGTCTATATCCCCGTAGGCAAGATGCAGGACAATGGAGTTGTTATTTGTAGAACCTTCCAGATTGGCCGGATGGTGTACATACAGTTCCAGTTCTCCGGCCTTAATGACGTCATGCAGTCTGGCGGCATGAACCTCTGCTCCTTCAGCATTCACGCCGCTCATGAAATCGGAATAGGTCTTGGATTCGCTGGCATCCCCATTGTGCCATACTTGATCTACCTTGAAAGCGTCCAGGACAGCGATTAAGCCCCCGATATGGTCGGCATGAGGGTGTGTAGCCACCATCACCTCAAGAGGCCCATCAACATACTGGTTAAGGTATCCGGTTACGCCCGGTGACCTGTCGCCACCGTCAATAAGGATCTCGGTATCCTCTAAATCGATAAGAATCGCATCGCCCTGTCCCACGTCTATGAAGTGAACTTTTAGCTCTCCCGTCGGAGGCGTGGTTGGTTCTGGACTGGGTGTGGGAGAAAAAGTGGGGCTGCTGGGTTCGGTTGTTGGTTCTGGAGTTGTGGGAGGCGTTGTAGGACTAGCTGGGGGTGGTGTATTTGCGATGTTACAGGCTGATATTAGTATAAAACAAATGATGAGAACAACTGCCAGCAAAAACCCTTTCATTTTCACTTTCCTAGTACCCGGACTATGCTGACTATCCTTTTGATGCTATAGCCTTCCGGGTTGGCACTAAGAGACGAAGTCAGACATAGCGTTTTGGGAACATTATACACGGTGAATAGCGAAAATCACCCCTATGACAGGTTAGCGGTCTGACTGCCTGTTGTCAACGATAGTGCGTGGTTTCAAGTGCAGAATGGGGAACTCTCTGCTTTCACAAGATACTTGTTTGTTCAATAAATTGAACAGCTATACAATCCAGATTTGTTCGTCTGAAAAAGAATCAAGTAGAAGGTCAGCAAGCTTTTCTCCAACGTAATTGAAGTAATTATCGTGTTCTTCGCTATCAGTGCCAATAAAATCTCTATGCGCTTCCAAGAATTTCCCTCTAGCTATTGAAACATGAAGAAGAGGGATCACATTTGTCTGTCGACTACTATAGTTATTGATGCGGCTTCTAAATTGCTGGCCTAAAAGTTTTGTAGTATCGGGGGGAGTTTGGGAAGGCTGACCAGCTGCTAATGAAGTGCTTAAAAACGCATACACACCGAAGGTAAGGACTATTTGAGGCTTGTGTTTATTAATTAATTCCCGGAGCTTCTCTCTTGCTTGCTGCTGCTGCTCTGGCGTACTAATTGCTAGAGGTATATCAAGAGCGTTACGAACGTAAAGCCGAGACGTGTCGAATCTGCACCCTTGCTGCCGAAATAGTCTGTCTTGAAGAGAGTCTAAGATCGAAGTCCAAATGTTATGCCTTGCTGGGTGCTTCGCATCCAGAGGGAAGTCCAGTTTATCCCCCCAGTTCTCAGGAGGAGAATCGCCTAAAAGCCATATTGGAAATTCAGGATCACCGGAAAATTCTTTCATATACTTGCCTTTGATAGGTCCTTTCACCGCAAGAGATTTATTGGAATATAGTACAACTCATACTGTGAAGAAACAAGTTTGGTTACTTAAACATGCGTGAAATCCAAGCAGCAGTCATTGCCTTTTCAAGCAAGTATAGATTGCCTACCACCTAGAGTTCGCTTCGCAGTTCCGCAAGAGTGGCTGTTAAATCATGGACCAACCTTAGTGCTACCTCACTAAGGTTTGGTGTGTCACCGTCGTCTTTTTTCTTGCCCGTTCGCCCTCGCCCGGGACCATTAGCCGTCGATTTGAGCAAGTCTCCCCATTGCTGGAGCGCTGTCAACAAATGCTGTTCTGTCTCGCTTAAAGCCTCGGTGGCGGAAGGATGCGCCTCTATCGACTTTACGCTAGGGGCTATTTTCATTAATAATAGGGCGATAATTAGACGTGAAAGACCATCGAAAAGGTCTGCTGCAATCTGCTCCTTCTTATTGTCAGCATGATGTCCGAAGTATCGGAACGGGTTATTATCGGGCTGTAGCCGATCTATCACTCTCAGAACATCCTTATATGGCGCTAGTGGATATGCTTTGCCTGGTAGTGATGTCCGATGGTCCCAAATCTTAAGGATTGTTGCAGCTGCTTCCTTACGAGCTTTTGTACGCTTGGCAATAGTTGAACCATTATCAGCTTCATCGATAAGCTCAGCCAAATAGTGAGCCATCCAGCGCCCTAATGTATCAACCCCATCCTCGAGATCTAACTCACGAACTAGGTGCTGTCCAAGTCCCAATACATCCTTCGGCGGCTTCAATGGCTCCCTCTCTTCGTAGGAGGATGACTCTGTCGAATCGAGCCTCCTTTGCCTCTTCTTCATCATATCTTCGATAGTAGCCATATCCGTTATTCCTCCGTGTGATTTCAATCTCAACTATCATGTCAAGATCCTTCCGATTGAGAAACGCTTTTAGAGCTTCCTTCTCAATTTTGAGACGCCAGCCGTTGGATCGAATAGTCTCATCATACTGAAGTCTGTCCTCACGTTCATCTCCACGGCTATCACTCCATGCTTCGTAAAAAAATACTGTATTATCATGACTAGCCTCAACCCATCTAGCCTGATTATCGTAAACAAAGGTGAGATTCAGATCCGTCATCGTTTTACTCGAAGGAGTACACTCAATAGATCTTACATCGTATCTGAGCGGGTCTTTCTCATCAATGCCTAGTTCGCGTTGGCTATCGGTGAGCCAGCCTAGCAATTTGTAAGGGGGATCGTCTATTTCAAGTTCATCTCCCTCCGTTGGGATTCTATAATCCCAGTTATTCTGTATGGTTTGTAGTGCTCGCATGAGAGCCGCGGCGGTTCCACGGGAGACTAAAGCAGTTTTAACCATGACTGATGACCTGAATTTGCATGAACCAGTTTCATGAGAACTCGCAACGACAATAGTTCCGTTACTGTTCGTTAATCCGAGTTCAGTGAGAAACTCATCACTATCAATATTTTCTACCCAAGTATTGATATCCTCACTAGGAGCAGACCATAGTTGATACTCAAGTGATTTGGGGCTGAGGAGGTCGGCAAGCCACAAAGGGGGTGCAGTGAGGCCAGCCCGAGCCAATTGACACTCAAATGTATAGTAGTCATCCTCAGCGGCTTTCGCAAGCGCTCGTTTCTGCATCAACTCCCCTATAGCGCACCACATTGCATGCCACTCAAGATAGGTATGATAACGTTCAAGTGTTGGCATCGAACCGTGGCTGTGGTACGTGGATGTAAATGGACGATTTGTAAAGCGGTGTTTCCGCGGCTCATCATCCCAGCGCCAAGGATTGCTCTCCACTCCCCAGCGATCAACGATCCAATTTTCGGCAGAGTTAAGAAACTCTTCTCCGTTAATGTCCGCGAAAATATTCAGCTTAGATGTGTACCAGTAAGGAAGGGTATCCATGGTATCAAAATGAAAGCGGCGGTCTTCGTCCTCTCGATATTTATATTTGTCAAAGCCAACACTATAAGATGGTCGAGCTTTTCGCCGACGTAATGGACTTGTGTTGATCCTCTGCAATGATTTTCGCTGAGTCGCGCTAAGCATGAGGTTCCCACTATCCACCAGCTTGCTAATGGCAGACTTAGCAAAGGCTCGTACTAGGACATGAGGGAAATCTTCGTTAGTTGCAATTTTAAGAAGAAATACCCCTTGGTGTTTAATAATCGATGGTGTTTCGTTCGCAATTCGGTCAAGTGCAATCATTAGCCAGAGACGGGCTGAGAGCCAATAGAACGGAGCATCTGGTTTGTGATAGCTTTGCTCCGAAGTCTTATCGAAAAGCGACATAAGATTATCGACGATATCGGAATTGCCAAAGCGAGTAAGACATCGGACCACGTGTGCCGCTTGCCAGCGGCTTCGGACATCGATGTCTCCCATAAGAGCATAGAGAAACCTCGCTATACCCTCTGTTGCTTCGGTTGGAATATCGTCTGCGTCCCACGCATCTCTTTCGGCAATAGGTATGCGTTCAAGGAGTCGATCAATATATCGTGACATTATCCGTGATGTCTCATCGGGAGTGCAGTACCCTGCTACTAACCCTACTAGTGCGTACACGGTTGGAGCGTCTAGTGCATCGACGTGATGTTCCATAGCTTCGAGTAGCACCGCACAGACACGTTCAGATCTCACTCCAGATTCTTCAAGTAGACTTGGAAGAGGACATTCCCCATAAGTAAGTCCAAGGCTGAAGGTTGGCAACTGATCGGTAACAATCTCAAGTAGCCGATCTCGACACCAACTAACGACTGATGGTGTGTTATGCCAGTCAGTTACTCGTCTTGCTATAGTCCTTACGAGTGCAAAACCAGATATGCTTGGCGACTCACAGCAGCTTATAGCTTCTAAATGTAAAACTCTATCCCTGAGTTTTACGAAACTTCCAATACGATCAAGAATATCTGTAATGGAGATATATGTCTTTGATTTCTCGGTAGACATCCGTATGTAATCAACTACTTCCTGAATCTCTTTTGCAGAGGTAAAACGATACGCCTTCCAGTTAATATCACCAAATGGATCCGGTTCTTCTGATTCCACCCCATTTGGTGAAGCTTTTCTCTCTTCATCGGAAGATACGAATTCTTGGTTTGTTTTCGTCGCCTGGAGAAAAGCCGTTGAGCATGCCAATTGCTTCATCCAAAATCCGAGGGTACCTTCATTTAGCAATCTCAACTTTTCGGTTACGATGGTACGAGAACCTTTGCCGAATCGTAATATTTCTTCTCGGGCTAGGTGCTCAGCTAATATCTCATGATTGGGATTAGTTCTTTGTGCGATTGTTTCATCAACAATCTGGCTGATTAACTCAACACTCAATTGATCAAGCAGAGGAGACAATGCAGAAATCTGCTCCGGTGTAATACTATGATGCAAAAGTGCTGTTTCCAATAAAGATGGAAGGAATGTTGCACGGTCCACAAGGCTTGAGTCATCCCAACGTGCTGCAGTAGCCAATGCGGCACTGACATTCAATGTTGTGAGGGCTCGTGCTACGTTCTCCCAAGGGAAATGACTATCATCGGCGATACGAACTGCTACGTCTCCTACAACTATTGCAAGGTTACAGGCTATTCTTTTTCTCCCCTCTATTTCCATGCTACTTACGGCACGCTCTGTGAACTGCTTGAATAGAGCTATTTCATGTATAGCTTCCGCATTGACCTCGGCTGCTGCCTCAATCGCATCGATGGCTAGGCTGTTAGAGTCTGCAGGACTGATGGGTAGAAGAAGTCGTGCAAAGCTAATAAGAGTGGAAATTTTATCGTCTGCCGATATTTTCATATTCTTCAAAGCTGCGACTTGAGCTGAAATTTCGCCAAGAATCTTCTCATGCAACGAGCGATCTAGTGCGAGGCTAGCGAGAACTGGCACATCTCCAGCTCTAAAGGTATTTGAGCGTGAAGACAAGAACTCCAGTACACATTCCATTAGAACTATTCGACTGATACTAGGCATAGCCATTAGGCGAGTGATTGATAAAGCGGTCCGAGTTCTCATTGCTGTTGCCCTGTATTGGCTATTAAACCGATAATCCTGGCTATGGAAGTGGTCGATTGCTTCTCGTAGGCGATTTTCAATCTCCTCCGACTTGATTAATCCGAGCAGGATTTGAGCTCGAGTATCATACAAGTCTAGTAACGGACCGATAAAAGACTTCAGCTCTTCCTTCTTTTCATTATCCGCTCTCTTACGTTGCTCTGCCTCCTTGGCTGACAATCCTTTTTCCGGCTCGGGAGGATCAATCAAATATGTCTCCAAAGTCAACTTACGACCCGCTAAACGTTCCAGTAATGCATGTGCACGCAGACTAAGATCAATATGGACGGCTTCTGATGTAAAGAGCCGGTCACGCCGACGTGAACCTGGGTCTGCGATTCGCTCAAGAGCAGGAACAACATATGCTTGGTCACCACCACGAGCGACCATCGTCTCACAGGCGGTCATGATCGTTTCAAGATATTCGGCAGTAGGATCATCATCGCGCCAAGAGTCTTTCAATATATCCAACCGGATAAGACCACGCCGCTGAAGGCTTTCTAGATCGGACTTAAGACGTATTAGTTCCACATCTTTTCCAGATAGCGCTAATGGAATTAGCAAAAATAAATCCCAAGGCGCTGGGATTACAGCCTCACTTATAAAACGCTCGATGAAATGCTCCTCCCCCAAGGTGATTAACCTGTAAGACAGAATTGAAGCCACTTTCAAAGCTAAGTTTCTTGGACGCCATCTTGAGACGCAATCCATCGCTGACTGAGGTCCTCTGGTACGGAGTATAGCCTCGGCTTCCGCTGCTATGTCGAGACTTGTGATATCCCAGCCTTGGGGCGTGTAATTAGGGTGCTCTTTCTTCTGCTCCTCAAAGTACTCGGCCCGACGCTTAAGCCAAGCGATGACTTGCCTATGACTTTCGCGAACCGAGACACCAGCTCCATTACGGGCATCTACTGCCATTAACTGAAACAATAGAGGCCCGTGATTTTCAATCTCGTTAGGTTCGCGCAATATAATGCTACTCGACGTGTCACGAGCAAAGTTGGCAGCAATATCTGGATTTTCATTAAGCATGCGACGAATGACATCGTCGGTCTTGAGCGCCTCAGCGCCCCGGAGGAGCGTTAACACGGCATCAACATTATTGCCCGTTTCTCTACATACCTTCATTGCAATTCGAAGGCGCTGCAGTTGCACATTACGTCGTAAGACCGGGTCACTTATTATTGTTGGTGCGTCCTCTAGATTAATGAGATCGATGATCTCCTGTCTGCGGTTAGCATTGAACAATGCCGAAGTGAGATGAGTCGCAGCGTAGGCATCTGACTTATGCTGGTTGGTGAAGTGATCAGCAATTTTCTCTCGGATCGAGACAAGTTGTTCCTCCGCCTCGACCCGTACAAAATGCTCAAAATCTTCATCAGTAAAGCTAATCAATCCGTTAGCAAGCCGCACTCCAGGAGAAATATCAGCACAGAGATCACGTATACAAGCTTCAGTCAGTCCAGTTACTGCTGAAAGATTGGTTACTGGAATAGGTCGCGGAAGGGCGATGAGTCCAGAGCAAAATGGCTTTATGTCTCGATTGCCACCTAGCTTCTGCCGAGCATATGTGAATTGTTCCTGGAATATCTGGGCGAGATTCTTTCCGCTTGGGCGAAGGTAATCAAGTGCTCTAGTTGGTTCGACTCCAGCACGTTCCAATACATAGCTCTGCACCCGTGGATTCCCACCCGAAAGATGGTGGAAATCATCGATCCAAGTGTCTGGCGCATCATTCCAGATTCGTCGCACATGAGCGGCTGTTTCTTCCGGTGTGAACCCGCCCATCCCCAGTTGAGTGAAATGTTGAGGAAGATCAAGTGACGGTAATTTACCCGTGCGTGTAGTCACGACGAAGCGAACGTTTTTAGGTATTTGGCTCATGGAGACAAAGTCGTGGACAAAGCTTCTCTCTGGCGGCAACTGAGTAGATGCGGCTGTTACAGAATTATCAGCTGCATCTACAACGATAACGAGTAGGGCATCTTTGCCCTTCGATGTAACTACTTCGGCAGCTTTATCTAGCCGTCTCCTAAAAGCCCGGGGATAGTCATGATCTTTTGATCGGCACAACAAAAAGGGAATCTTGAGCTGACTCGCCAAATCATTCGAGAGTTGAAGGAATGCATCTGCACTTCGATGTCGGTAAGCATCAGAATCTAAGTATCTGCCACCGCCATAACAGTCGAAGATAACTATAGCGGAGCCATCCGGTAAAAGATTTTCTATGCCTTGTAAAGCGGTAGTCTTCCCGCAGCCAGCTTCACCATGAAGGCAAATGTGTTGTTCCCCATCCAGCATCTTCTCGGTAATAGCGCGAGAAATATCACGAAGTATAAACCTCTCGACGTTCCTAATGGCTGAAGGGCATGGAAACAGGGCACGCAGATCGGAGAAACCAAGCCAGCTTAAAATCGACTGTCGAGTGATAACCTCTCCTTTACCTTCTGGTAGCATGGCTCGGTGCACGTAACGTAAAAGGTCGTTAACAGCCGAACGTGCATCATCGTCCATCCATTCTGAGATAGTTGATAGAACATTCTCTTCAAGAGCGAAACGCGATCCACTTCCGCATTCAGAGAAGTCAAGGGTGGCTACAAAAATTTCAAAGTCCTCTTCATTTAATCCGCTCGCTTTTTGAAGTGCGGCACGAGTTGCTTGGTGCGATGTGCCCTTGTTTGACGATTCACTGACGACAGCCGGATCAACTTGCTGATTGCTGATGAGCCGCACTTCCAACTTGCCATTTACCGCAAGGTCTGGCCGTATGCTGTTAAGACCTGCAAAGGCTTTAGCCAGTCTTCCGATTACAGAGTTATCACGTTTTTTGTTTGTACTGTGAGTCAAACGAGCGAGGGTCCATATTTGTTCTGCATTTGCGGCGGAGTATTTGACTTGATCAACGATAATCCGTTCGGCTGAGTCTAGACGGTCTCCCCCGAAATAAAAAGTACAATCCACTCCATCCCAAGTATCCTTGGGAGTTCCGCTTTCGTCTTCTGCCCTCAGACCCTCGACCGTGACCGCTTGCAGGTCTGTGTCTTGGTCAAGCAATGTTAGCGCTTGGCGCAATGCCCAAAGCTCATGGAAGTCATCTCCCGCATTTGATCCCCGGGCACCGCGATAATCTGGCTTCGCTACGGTCATAATAGCATCTCTCGTTTATTGTATGTTTTTACTGATTGTACTTCTTCTTCCATATTCAATCAATTTCACCCATAGTTTGGACAGTTTTTCACTTTTTACATCTTCTCTCCTAACCCGAAGGGGGATGATAAACGTGCTAGTTCTTGAAATTTTACCTTATGACTTTTTGTTGGACAATGAAGCTGAAAACACGCACTTTAACAACTGAATAACGAAGCTCTGACCTGAACGCTTGCCCTTTACGAAAGGGGGTAAGTATGAGTTCAAGCGTAGTCGCACCACCAGCACCAAACGGCGATAACGGCAGTCCTCAAGGTCATTGTAGCCGATGTCATCGGGTCTGGACTCTAAAAACAAGGCAGGGCGTTTGTCAGTGGTGCGGTCATCTGGCAATATGCCAGTCATCACCAACAAAGCCCCGCAGTATCAAGTCTAGGTCAAACGGAAGGCGAAAGCAAGCTCCAGCACATAGTAACGGCTATGACCAGCTAGAAGGCGAATGGCTTGCTTACTATAATGTGGCTTCACGCTTTACCGACAGGGTAAAGCCTCAAGACAAAGAGGACATACTCCACACGATAATCACTACCCTTGCCGATGTAGAGCGTAACAACGGACATAAGCCGTTTACCGAAGCCGTGATGTATCGGATAGCCAGCCGAACTGTAGCCGACTACTGGTTTAGCCACTACAGTTACAATAGCGGTCTGGACTGTAAACACTGTAGCAAAGCACAACGGCGGAAGTGTAAAGAGGATTACCTCTATACCGAGTGTCCCAAAGCTATCAAGCTGGAGAGCCTCAATAAGCCTATCATAGACAGTGAAGGGCATACTACCGAGCTTGGAGAACTGATAGCCGATGATAAGGCTCTTGACCTTGACGCTTGGGTGGATGCCCGAACTTTCCTGCTAGGCTTCCCGCAACGGCTCTTGCTGATAGCCGACAAGCTCAATAATGGTGACGCTCTCACGGATAGAGATAGGCAATACATAAGCCGTTTCAGACGGCGAGAGCAAAAAAAGCTCTTTCAGGATGTCACATTTCAGCCGATTTCGGAGACTTATATAGTGGAAGCGCCGATTATGCCAGCGGGTTAGCGGGTAGTCGGTAGCTTACTACTGGGTGAAGCCGATAGCCTTGCCCACTATCGGATAGCCAATAGGGGGTGTTCAAATAGAACAACTGAATATTGAGGGCAAGCGTTCAGGTGAGGGCTTTGTTTCACACAAGGCGATACTGGTAAACGCC
>Ga0307433_1001663_pt1 | contig 11641 bp, 4 predicted proteins | sample SalMarWE160210MG_FD_202166 | JGI IMG/M metagenome (GOLD analysis project Ga0307433, IMG submission 202166) | Salt marsh sediment microbial communities from the Plum Island Ecosystem LTER, Massachusetts, United States - WE1603-210 | ecosystem: Environmental > Aquatic > Marine > Intertidal zone >...
GGGGCGCGGGCCGCCGAGCCGGGCGAGTTCACCTTCCGGGCCCTGGTCAGCGGCCGGCTCGACCTGGCGCAGGCCGAGGCCGTCATGGCGGTGGTCGATGCCGGCAGCCGGGCGGCGCTTCGAGCGGCCGGCGACCTGTTGGCCGGGCACCTGTCGCGCGAGGTCTCGCATCTGGCGGACCGCGTGGGCGAGGTGCTGGCGTTGGTGGAGGCGGGCCTGGATTTCTCGGACCACGACATCGCGCTGGCGCCGCCGGAGGAGATCGCCGCACGCATCGCCGACGTCCGGACGGACCTGGCCGGGATGGGCCGCCGGGCGCGCAGCATCGAGACGTTCGGCGGCGAGGTCCGTCTCGTCCTGGCCGGGTGGCCGAACGTCGGCAAGTCCAGCCTCTTCAACCGACTCCTGGCGAGCGACCGGGCCATCGTCACACCCGTCCCGGGCACCACGCGCGACGAGTTGCGGTCTCGCCTGCACGCCGGCGGGATGACCTTCACGCTGTCGGACGTGGCAGGTCTCGATGAGGCGCGCGACGAACTCGACGGCACGGCCCACGCCCGGGCCGTCCAGGCCATCGGCCGGGCCGACCTCGTCATCCTGGCCCTCGAAGCGACCGCCCCGTCCTACGACCGCACGGACGAACTCCTTTCGCTCGTGGCCGCACCGATGGTCGTCGCGGTGACGAAGTGTGACCTGGCCCCGCCCGACGGCGCCCGCGCGTGGCTCCGGGAACGCGGCGCGGACGCCGAGGTCGTCGCCACCAGCGCCGTGACCGGCGAGGGCATCGAGGAACTCACGGCGGCCCTGGTCCGCGGCGTCGCGGGCGGGACGGTGGACCGTCAGGCGGCGGGTCCGGTGGTGACGGCGCGGCACCGTGCGGCGGTGGAGCAGGCGGCGGCGGCGCTGGCGCGCGCCGCCCGGGTGGCGCGGCGGCCGGGCGGGGCGGGCGAACTCGTGGCCGTGGAACTCAACGAGACGCTCAGGGCTCTTGGAACCATCATCGGTCGAAAGGCAGGCGGCGACGTGCTCGAGGCCATCTTCTCACGGTTCTGCATCGGAAAGTAACCGCATCAGCGCGGCGCTTCTCCGCGTCAGCGCGGCGGGTCTGGAGTATCCGCCGCGCAAGGTCCGCGTCGGACGGCATCGAGGCAGGCCAGCCGGGGGGCCAAACCAACGTTATACGGGCGGCGGGGCGCGCAGCGCGAGGTTTTTCCTTGACGATTCTCCGCGGGTCTCGTCTAAATAGAGGCGGCGGCGTCCGCCACAGCCTGCTTGGCGTGCCGCCTGGCCAACACCGGACGCATGGGGCGGTGAGTGCGGCGGCCGGCCTTCGGGCCGGGTTGCCGCCGATAGCGTCGGGGGCCCGCCGAAGCGTTGCCCAGGTAAGGTGAGGAACGCGTTATGGCAATCACCAAGACCGTTTGGGGTATCGACGTTGGGCAATGTGCGCTGAAGGCGCTGAAACTGCAGATGCGCGACGGCAAACTCCGCGCCCTGGGTTTCGACGTCATCGAGCACGGCAAGGTCCTGAGCCAGCCCGACGCCGACGAACAGGCGCTGATCCGCAGCGCCCTGTCGAAATTCCTCAGCCGCAACGTCATCAAGGGTAGCACGCTCGTCATCAGCGTGCCGGGTCAGGCCAGTTTCACGCGGTTCATCAAGTTGCCGCCCGTCGAGGTCCGCAAGATACCCGAGATCGTTCGTTACGAGGCGCGGCAGCAGATCCCGTTCGACCTGGAAGACGTGGTCTGGGATTACCAGACGATCAGCCCCGCCTCGGCCGGGCCGCGCGAGGTCGAGGTCGGCATCTTCGCCATGAAACGCGATATCGTGGCCGACTACGTGTCGGACTTCCTGGCGATGAAGATCGAACCCGACACCGTCCAGATGGCGCCGGTGGCCCTGTACAACTATCTGCGGTACGACGCGACGCCGACGGGCGGGGCGACGATCCTGTTGGACGTGGGGGCCGAGAATACGAACCTCGTCATCGCCGACGGCGACCGTGTCTGGATCCGCAACGTGCCCCTGGGAGGCAACAACTTCACCCAGGCCCTCTCGAAGGAGTTCAAACTCCAGTTCTCGAAGGCCGAGAACCTCAAGCGACACGCCGCCGAATCGAAGCACGCCCGGCAGGTGTTCCAGGCGATGCGCCCCGTCTTCGGCGATCTGCTGACCGAGATCCAGCGGTCCATCGGCTACTACACGAGCCTGCACCGCGACAGCCGCATCGAACGCGTCGTGGCCCTCGGCAATGCGTTCCGTCTGCCCGGGCTGACGAAATTCCTGTCGCAGAACCTGGGCTTGGAGGTGACCAAGACCGAGGGGTTCGAGACCCTTGGCGACGCCGAGGCGCTGTCGGCGCCGCTGTTCCGCGAGAACGTGCTCTCGTTCGGCGTCAGTTTCGGCCTGGCGCTGCAGGGGCTGGGCGTGGCGCAGATCGGGACGAGCCTGCTGCCGCCCGAGATCCTCAGCAGCAAAATCATGAAGCGGAAGCGCCCGTTCTTCGTGGCGGCCGGCGCGGCGCTGTTGGCCGCCGTCGGCGCATTCGCCTACGACCAACTCGCCGCAAGCAGCGAACTCGACCAGGCCAAGGCCCAACGTCTCAGTGCCAAGGTCAAAAGAATCGAGAAGGACAACGCCTCGTGGCAGGGCAAGTTCGACGAGCAGAAAGACGCCCTCGCCGAGCAACAGAAAAAGATCGGCGAGGTCGAGTCGCTCCTCGAAAACCAGGCCTACGCCTACCAGATCCTCCGGACCGTCTGGGACGCCTGGCCGCACGATGACGCATGGGCGACCTACGATCCCGTCGAAGATGAGCCGCCTCGCTCCACCCTCGGCATCATCGAGATGCTCAGCCTGACGATGCACCCGGTGCTGGACGTGCGGGCCTACTCCGAACAGGTGCAGCGGGGCTCGGCCAGCGCCGAGAAGATCACGGTGGTCGGGCACGGCCCGCCGCCGCCGGCCGAGGGCGAGGAAGAGCCCGCCGATGCCGCCCTGCCGCAGGCCCTGCCCCCCGTGCCGGGCGTCCTCGTCCAGATCACCGGTGTCACCCCCCGAACCGGCACCGACGGACGCCGACACGTTGACCAGAAACTTATCGCCAACCTCAGAGCCTGCAAGCGGACCATCGAACTGCAGACACCGGCCGGCAAGGAAACCCTGGCCATGATGCCGTCGGTCGGCGTGTTCCGGAACCAGCCCGAGTATGCGAAGTACGGCTACAAACGCACCTCCAAAGGACGGACCAGGAGCGGCGAGGCGGTCCCCGACGAACCGAAGGCCGACAAGAGCAAGGACTTCTGGTTCAAGGCCCAGTGGGTCGTCGGGGTCGGCCAACTGGCCGAGACGCAGCGGCTGCACGCCTTCAGCGACATCGTCGATGCGACCCGGAAGGCCCAGCTCGACGACCCCCGCAAGATCGACCTTGCCCGTGCCACCGGCACCGACGCTGCCAAGGTCGCACAGATCGAGGGCGACCTCGCCGACGTCGCACGGGCATGGCTCGTCTCGCGACGCGACCTGTGCGACATCGCCATAGAAGGCGTGACCAAGGAGTGGGCCGGGGTCGAGGTGCCTGCGGCCGAGTGAACGGTAGCGGCGGCGGAGCGAACGGGCCCGCCTCGCCACCGAGGACGGACCCCGCGAGCCGAGACGGAGGCGAGGAGCCATAAGATGATGGAAACCATCAAACGCCACGCGTTCCTGGCGGGACTGGCCGCGGCGGTCGTCGTGATCTCGCTGGCGGTCTTGTTGACGGCCTACTTCTTCTACATGGGGCCGAACCAGACCACACGCACGGTTATCCGCTCCACCGGGTCGCGGGCAAAGGCACTCGAACAGGGGAAACTGTTCAGCGAAGACCTCGCCAACGAGTTGGCCCAACACGTTGACCGTCGCGAGAAGCAGCACGAAGACCTCCTCGGCTATATCAGGGGACTCGGCGCAGCACGCGAACCCCTGGTGGAGGGCCTGTTCCCGACCAGCACCGACGTCAACCTCAGGCACTCGTTCAAGACCGCCTACGATGCCAAGATCGCCACGTTTATGAAAACCCTCGGGGCGGGAACCCCCATCGTGCCGACCGGCAAGGGCGGCAAGGGAAAAAAAGAGACCGACGACCTGGCCAGGGCCGCCGCCAGAGAGGTCTACCGCAAGTTCACCATGTTCGCCCATCCGAAGGAGTCCTTCGAACGCCCCACCTGGGTCGACCAGGATATAGCGCCGTCGGTTGAAGTGGCCCGATACGGCCAGGAAGACATCTGGCTGATGGAAGACATCGTCGCGGTCATCGCCAAGATGAACGCCGACGTCATGGCGGCCAAGAAGGGCGTCCCCGCCGTGGTGGCCAACGTGCCCGTCAAGGAACTTGTCTCGATTCGTATCCGGCCCGGCGCCGACGCGCTCTCGGAGACCGACATGCAGAGCACCTCGGAACGGTACCGGCCCGGCGCCGCCTCGGCCGCGCCCGCCGACATCTCCGGCCGCGCCCCCAGCCTCTCCGGGCGGTACTCCCAAAGCGGGTTCTTCCTCATCCTGCCGTGGCGGCTGACCGTGGTCGTCGAGTCCGCGTACGCCGGTGAACTGATTCGACGCCTGAAAGGCAAGGAAACGTTCCTGAGCGTCGAGGCGTGGCGCATGAACCCCATCACCGGGATCTCGTTCAGTCGCTTGCGGACGTTCATGGCCGACGTGCGGGGGGACTACGGCAAGCGCGGCGTGGCCCTCCTGGAAATCGTCGGCGAATCGATGGTGTTCCAACTGGCGGGGGGACGGGTCACGACGCTTGTGACCGCCGCCAAGACCCCGCCCGAGAAGGCGACCGGGAAGAAGACCGGCAAGTAACGGGAGGTGTACGATCCGCGAGCCTGCCCGCCAAAGGCCCTTTGAGCCGCTACCCGCTTCTCGGCCGGCCTGTCCGCCGTCGCTTTGGCGAAGGCCGAAACCGCGGCGCAGCCCCGTAAGCGGAGGGCGTCGCGCCGGGAGCGGACGCCTGGCGCCGCCCGCCACCGGCACGGAACAGGGCTGACGCAGGGCTCGCTAGAGGAGTGACGCACATGGCAGCCGACCTGACGCAGTCGTTCGTGGGCAAGCACGTCGAAAAGATGATCCTGGCGGCCGCGGCCCTCATCTTTGTCACGTCCGTCGTCTGGTTCGTCTTCATGCGCGAACCCCAGGGACGCGACCTCGTTCAGGTCGAAGGCCTGGTCGAAGGGGTTGCAGCCAGAGCCTACAAGCCTACCATCGTAGACGCCCTGACGAAGGAGGAACGCGTCCGGCTCGGCATCGACAAGTCCGTCACGACGGCGGCCCAGTTCGCTCAGGCGCTCAACGGCCTGCCCGCCACGTGGGACGCCGTGGCCAAGATGGTCGAGGGCATGCCCGAAATAGTGGTCAAAGAAGTGATCGCCGAGGAGGTCAATCCTCCCCAACAGATCCTGGCCGTCGAGGACGTTCACACGGTCTGGGGCCGCGGCGTCACCAGCGACAACGTCGAGATGGCCCTGGCCAAGGTCGACGTCAAGGCCGGAACCCTCAGCGACATCGTCTGGGCCGGGTCCGTCGGGACGTTCAACCTGACCGAGCAACTCAAACAGTACGCCCTGCCGCGCAGGTTTATCTCCCCTCAGAGCCCCGTTACCATCACGAAGGTCGAACTGCGGCGCCGCGAGCGTCAGCCCGACGGGGCGTGGTCCGACTGGAAAGCCGTTCCGGCCTCCGTGCCGGCCGAGGTGGCCGACGCGCTGCCGGCACTTCCCGCCGACCCGAACGACAAACTCGCCGTCCGGGCCTGGGGCGTCGGGGCGATGAAGGCCCAGGCCGAGATCCGCCATCCGCCCTTCTACCAACTCGTCCTCGCGGACCCGGAAGGCAAAACGGTCGAGTCCGAGGCCGGTCCCACCGACGGCGTGGCCAAGCCCGACCCGGCCGTGCTTGAGAAGGCCGAGGAACCCCCCGCCGACGCGAAAGCCGACGACCGGAAGAAACCCGCCACGCCGAAAAAGGAGACCGAGACCAAGAAGACCGGCGAAGACCTCCCAAGGTCCCCGTGGGAAATCAAAGAGACCAGCAGCAAGAAGCCCAAGAAGACGGGAACCGAACCCGAAGAGCAGACGACCGCCGCTGACGTCTATGCCACCGTCTGGGTCAACGATGCCACCGTCCAGCCCGGCAAGACGTACCAGTACCAGATGCGGCTGGCCGTCCTGAACCCGGTCTGGAGCCTGCCGGAGGTCAAGGACGCCAAGGCCCGATGGACCCTCGAACTCGCCGGGCCCTGGAGCGACATGGGCGAGGAGGTGACCATCCCCGGCCTCGTCCAGTTCTATTTCGTCGGCACCTTCGGAGGGCGCGTGAACCTGGAACTGCATCGGTGGATCCACGGGCAGTGGATTGTCGTGCCCAGTGCGCCCTTCCTGCTCGGCGCGCCCGTCTCGTACAAGAAGCGGACCAAGATTGAGATTGGAAGCGCCAAGAGGGGCAAGCCTGAGGAGATCATCAAGGACGTGGACCTCAGCCCGGAGGCCCTGATCGTCGACGTCATCAAGGGGTTCCCCTACAAACCGCAGGGCGGGAACCGGTCGATCCCCACCAACGTGCTCGTCTACGCCGACGGCAGGGGCGCGGTCCGCGAACGGATCGAGTGGGAAGACCGGCAGCGGGCGGCTGAGGCCCGGGTGCGGCGGAAAGAGGCGGCTGCCCCTGTGCCCGAGACGCGGCGGACGCGGACGAAACCGCCGCCCAGCACCCGCCCCAAGAAGACGCCGCCGCGTTCCAGCACCAGGAAGAAACGGTAACATCGCCCGGACCGGCCGACGTGGCGGGGGGCCGCGGTTTCGGAAGTTTTGTCCGGAAGATTTTGCTTGCTCGCCGCTGACGTTGCGTTACAGTGTGCCGTATCCGCAGCAGGGGGTCGTTTTCAGGGTTCATGCCTCTTCATATTGCGTTATAGAATCGTGTTGGGTAAGTAGGTTGTAGTAAGGGGGTCACAGGAGGGCACCGCTAAAAACCGTCTTCCCAGTATAGGGAAGGTGGTCATGCGCCCGCCGAAAAGGTGGGGGGCGGTGTCCGATTGTCTAGGCCCGCAGAGGGAGGTCCGATGAAACTCGGAAAAATCCTGGTGATGGTGGTTGTAATGGGGGCAGCGTTGGCGGTCGTGGGACCGCATCTGGTGGCCCAGGCGGCGCAGGTCCCGCCCAAGCAGTTGCTTGAAGAGGCCAAGAAACTCTACGCCGCCCATGACTACGATGGCGCACTGAAGCGGCTCCAGCGCATCAAACGCGCCGACCTGGGCTTCTTCGAAAAGGGAGGCTACGATTCCCTCCTCGACAAGACCCAGAAGGCCGTGACCGGCAAGGCCGTTGATGAGAAGGCCTTCGCCGACGGCAAGGAGGCCCTGTCGAAAAAACGCTTCGGCACGGCCGTTGAAAAACTGACCCAGGCCGCAAACTCGGCGTACCTCGACGCCGAAAAGGCCGGGCCGGCCAAGGGCCTGCTCCGTCTCGCCAAGGACGGTCACATCAAGGCCCTCGCCGAGGCCAAGACGCTCCTGGCGCAGGCCGCCGCCGACGCCAAGGCCGGCAAGACCGACGATGCCCGCAAGAAGGTCAAACAGGTCGAGGCGATGGACATCCGCCCGGGCCAGGCTGAAAAGCAGGCACTGGCCGATGCGAACAAGGCGATCGCCGCCGCCAAGCCGACTACGAAGGTGGCCGCCAAGCCGCCGGCTAAGCCTGTCGCCAAACCGGCCACGAAGCCGGCCGCCAAACCGGCCACGAAGCCGCCAACGAAACCGGCCGCCAAACCGGCAACGAAGCCGCCGGCCAAACCGGCTCCCAAAAAGCCCGAACCGAAAAAACCGGCCGAGCCCACCGCGGCCGACCTCTACGCCGCTGCCAAGAAGACCTATGAGGCCGGCGACTACGATGCCGCCAAGGCCGGACTCGCCAAGGTCGACCGGGCCAAACTCGGCTTCTTCGAGAAATGGGGATACGACGCCCTCGCCAGAGACATCAAGACCGCCATCGGGAGTCGGGCCGCCGGCGAGAAGGCGCTGACCGACGGCAAGGCCGCACTCACGAAGAAAAAGTACACCGTCGCCCTCGAAAACCTCTCCCAGGCCGCCTCCTGCAAGCACCTGCCACCCGACAAGGAAAAAGCCGCCAAGGCCGCCTATCGAATCGCCAAGGATGAGCACGGCGAGGCCGTTGTCAACGCCAAGAACCTCATAGCCAAGGCCAAGGACGCCTTGAAGGACGGTAAGGCGACCGAGGCACGCACAATGGTCAACCAGGTCAAGGCCCTCGACGTGGACCTCGGCTGGTGGACCGGCCGCGACCTGAAGGGCCTCGACAGCAAGGTCACGTCGGTGGAGGTGGCGTTGGTGGCCGCCAAGCCGGCCGCCAAACCGGTTGCCAAACCGGCCGCCAAGCCAGCGGCCAAGCCCGCCGCCAAGCCCGCCGCCAAACCGGCCGCCAAGCCCGCGGCCAAACCGGCCGCCAAGCCCGCCGCCAAGCCCGCCGCCAAGCCCAAGCCGAAATTCGACCCCGCGGCCCTGGCCAAGCAGGCCAACCGTGCCCGGGCCGAGGATGAGACGACCCTCGGCGAGGCGGCGCTGGCCAAGCACGAGTATCAGAAGGGCAGGATCCACTTCCTGAAGGCTCAGAGCCTGTGGCCCGAATCGGCCAAGGCCAAGCAGGGCCTCGACAAGGCCATGAAACTGCTGGCCGAGCGGGAAGAACCCCTCGGCGACGTCGTCCGCGACGTGCGGGCCTTGGAACGCCAGCGGATTATCGCGGGCGTCCAGGGACTGCTGGCTGAGGCCGAACGCCGCATGGCCCGCGCCGAACGGCCCGAAGATTACGTCGAGGCCGAACGGCCGCTGTCGCAGGCCGACCGCACGGTCGACGTGGCGCCGGTCCTCTCGGTCGAAGAGCAGGAACGCCTTCGCGAAGAGATCTACGTGCTCCGCAAAGAGATCCGGACCCGCAAGGCTTCCGCCGAGGGGAAACGCCGAATCGCCTCCGAGCAGGAGGCGGTTGTACGCGAGGACCAACGCCGCCGACAGGACCGCACGGACCGCGAGAACAAGGTCCGCCAACTCTGGCAGCGGGCCGAGGAACTCCGCAAGAGCATGCAGTTCAACGAAGCGATCGAGATGCTCGACCGCCTCATCGTCATCGATCCGAACGACGAGCGGGCCCTGCGGTGGCGCGAAGATCTGCTGTACCTGGAGGCCCAGGCGCGGCAGGTCGGGCTCCGCACCACTCGGGAGATGGAGACCGTCGAGGCGATCGCCGACGTCGAGAAGGCCGCCATCCTACCCGGCGAGGAGGTGCGCGGCGAAGTCAAGTATCTGCGGTATCCGAAGGCGAAGGACTGGAAAGACCTGACCGATTTCCGCCGTGATTTCACGAAGGCCGTCTCCGCCGAGCCGAGGGCCGTGGCCGAGACACGCCTACGCCTCAAGGAGCCGATCGACCTCGACTTCGAGAAGACCAGCCTCGACAACGTCCTGAAATACATCAGCGAGGTCCAGCGCGGGCTCAACATCGTGATCGACCCCGACGTGAGCACCGCCGGCATCGACCTCTCGACCCGCGTGGTCGACCTGAAGGTGAAACGCGTCGAGGTTGACGCGGTCCTCAGCCTGATCCTCGGCAGCGACCTCGGCTACCGGGTCGAGGCCGGCTACATCCTGGTCACCACCCGTGAGAAACTGCAGCAGAACCTGCCGGTGGTCACCTATCCGGTGCAGGACCTGGTGGCCCAGATTCCGAACTTTGCGGGTGAGGCGCCTCGGTTTGAGGTGGGCGACGTTCTGCAGTCGGCGACCTCTGCCGCGGGCGGCGGCGGGTTCGGCGACCTCTTTGGAGCCGCCGCCGCTGCCCCTACCGATATGACCGCCGGATGGCAGGAACTCGTCGACATCATCCAACGCACCGTCAACAACCAGGCCGACCCCAACGTGGCCGCTTGGTCCGACGAGGGCGGCCCGGCAGCCGTCGAGTTCATGAACGGCCTCTTGATCGTCACCCAGACACGCCAGGGCCACGAGAAGGTGGCCGACCTGCTCGAGCAACTGCGACGCGAACGGGCCATTATGATCAGCGTCGAAGCCCGATTCTGCACGGTCACGGACGACTTCCTCCAGGACATCACCCTCGACGTCGACGTGGCGTTCCACGGTAGCGGGGATAATCACTTCATCCCCCCGCCCGGTACGACGCTGCAGGATCCCGGTGCGCCGCCGTATGACACGCTGCCCGGTGTCCCGGCCGACGTGGCCTTTCCGGTACCGTCTCGCCAGCCCATCATCGTCTCCAGCACGGGCTCCAACGCCGAGGGCACGCAGACCCTGCTGCCGCTGGCCGGCACGGCCTTTGCTAACTTCGGGCCGAACGAGGGCGGCATGGCCATCTCCGGCGTGTTCTTCGACGACGTTCAGGTCGGTTTTCTCCTCAGGGCCATTCAGGCCGACGTCCGGTCCACCCAACTCCAGGCCCCGCGCATCACGCTGTACAACGGCCAGCAGTCCTACATCGCCGTGGCGACCGTGGTCACCTACATCGCGGACGTCGAGCCGGTGGTGGCAGAGGCCGCCGTCGCCTGGGACCCCACGATTGGTGCGGTCCCTGTCGGAACCACCCTCGACGTCAAGGCGACCGTCTCGGCCGACCGACGCTACGTTCAGATGGACCTCATGCCCCAGGTAGCCGACGCCGTCCGTCCGTTCCGGCAGGTCGCGATTCAGGCGGCGACGCCCCTTGGCGGCATCGCGACCGCCTTCCTGGAACTGCCGGAAGTTATGGTCGAGGACTTCAAGACGACCGTCAGCGTGCCGGACGGCGGGACGCTGCTCCTGGGCGGCACGAGGACGTACCTGGAGAGCGACGTCGAGACCGGTGTGCCGGTCCTCTCGAAGATCCCGTTCCTGAAGCGTCTGTTTAACAACCGGGCTTCGCTCCGCAGAGCCCAGAACCTGCTGATCCTCGTCAAGCCCAAGATCATCATCCAGGCTGAGGAAGAGCACAAACTCGGCTACGACGACTTCTAAGCCGATGACGCCACGTTGAACCGCGCCGGGGAGGCCCGAAAACGGCCTCCCCGGTTTTTTCTACCGCCTCCCTGCATCCCACCCCTATCATGACCGCACGCCCGGAGGACCCAGCCGTGACCTCGCTCAGCCCGTTTGTCGTGGCGGTCGAGATGATGCTCCTGCCGCTATGGGTGGGCGTGGTCTACGTCCGCCCGGCGACGTCGGTTGCGGCGAGGGCCGCCCGGACGCCGGCGATCGTCGTCCTGGTGACCGTCGCGCTGGTGGCCCTGGCGGCGGTGGCCGACGGGACAAGCGTGGTTGGCGTCTTCCGGTCGCAGGCCGTGGCCGTCGGCTGGGTGGTGCTGCTCGCCGGAATGGCGGCGATGCTCGACCGGCTTGCCGGTCCGCGTCCTGCACAGATGCTGACCGCGCTGCTTGGGTGGCTGGTGATCGGCGCGATGATCCTGGCGGGGCCCGTCGCCGAGATGGTCGACGAACCGGCCAAGACGGTCGTCGTCCGCACCATCGTTCACGCCAACCCGCTGCTGGTGGCCGAACAGGAACTCGGCCTCGGGTGGCTGCACCAGGCCCTGACCTACC
>Ga0307433_1001664_pt1 | contig 11636 bp, 13 predicted proteins | sample SalMarWE160210MG_FD_202166 | JGI IMG/M metagenome (GOLD analysis project Ga0307433, IMG submission 202166) | Salt marsh sediment microbial communities from the Plum Island Ecosystem LTER, Massachusetts, United States - WE1603-210 | ecosystem: Environmental > Aquatic > Marine > Intertidal zone >...
AAACGTGCGCGTACTTTGAAACCGACATAGTCGTTTGCAGCATACAACTCAACCAGTCGCTGGATCGTGAAACCAACCCGATCACAGATTATATATGCGCTCAGATCACCGAACGCTAACAGCGGATGTCCGTCGGCAGTCAATGCAGCCCAGTTCGCATCCGGGACTTCAATGAAGCCAAAGCCCGCAAGCGTCGGCGGCGTTCCTGCCTGCCACGATGGCTGCCAGAGGAAATTCCCCGTGTCCGCGCCATCGGCATTCGACCTCAGCAAGATCAACTGCAACATCGTTACGTTCGGGATAATCCACCGACATGACGGTGTCCGATATTGCGCTGCAAGCCGGTACGGGAACGCCTGAACATCCTTCGGTACGATAACACCCGATGTTGCCGTTGAGATGTCGTGTCCCGTAATACCTGCAACGAGGAAACCCTCCGGCTGGCTTACGCCAGTTCCCTTGATCCACTTTTGCTCCTGCAGAAGTCCCAGCTTGTAACCGAACCGCTCAGCAATCTTGGTTTCAAGATTGAAGTCCTGATCTTCAAGCAACTCCTGTGATACTTTCAGAACACGACCCGCCTTATGCGGCGTCAAGGTCAATTCACCGGCAACGGTGTCATCCGTCTCTTCGGTGAATGCCTCCGTCTCACCCATCATGTTCATATCCCAGTCATCATCCCACGCCGGATAAATCACTTTATCCTTCGATGTGGTGATAACCTCGCAAAGCGGACGAATGAAAGTTGCCTGGTCCCGCTTGACGATAATCTTGCTCTGAATGTCCGGCGGACATAAATACCCGCCCGCGGGATCGGTCAGACGCGTCAACGCCTTCTTCTCTTCGGGCGGCGCTTCTTTACCCCGTCGAAGCCAGTTATCGAACGCCTTCCTTTCGATAACCATATCCGGCGTCGGTTCGGTAACCTTATCCTTCGTTTCACCATCCCCGACCGGATGCTTATGAACCGGATCATTGAAATAGCCGTCAAGCTCATTGCTCATTCCGTCAAGTTTCTGCATCTCATCGGCTTGATGCTTGAGACTCAACGACTCTTCCCAAAGATCCTTGACCTTCGCGTGCTCCTCGCCGGTCAGTTTGCGCTTCTCTTCGACAGCGACGTCACCAATTGCCTTGCCTTCATTGTACTTCGCCTCCGCCTTTTCAAGCAGAGCCTTAATTTCTGGATTCATTATTAAATTACTCCATGATACTTCAACTGCGTTTCAAGTTGCATCCGTTCAAACGAATGCACATCATCGTCATCCTCTCCTGTGGGTGGTGGCAATTCAAGCTCCGTCCCGGCAATTAAGGATTTCAATATATCAATTCGCTCATCACTGACTAAATTTAATAGCCGATCACAAGCAACTTTGATTTCGTTTTCGTCGATCTTGCCCGCCATTGCCAGATCGAACAACGCGCCAGCCTTGACGCTCGTAATGATAGCTTCTTCGTTCGCCGCGAATGGTACGGCAGACACTTCATACCATTTCACTTCCTCGACATAGCGAATCGTTCGCTCGCTATTGTTCTGCGGCGTCAAGGTCAATTCATCGGAATGTCCGTATCGATCTCTAATCGTTTGAAATCCAAACGATAACCGATTAATGTGTCCTTCCAACATCTTGATCCGTATTTCCTGCGCCGATGGCGCCGCAGACAATTGTGCCTTAAACAAAAGCCCATAATCGTCTTCTTTGGCTTCAATTACGGTACCCAGAACGCTCTCAGCATCCCACCGATGCGATGATAGGAACTTGACCAGACCGGCGGGTACTCGCTCCTTCACCGTCTTCTTAAACGCCCCCCGCACTATTACGTCTTCATCAGTATCGACAACATCGAATACTGACGCATAACCTTCAACTACATTCAGCTCATTGTCAGCCGTCTTGAATGTGACCGGACGGATTAGTATTTCTGGTTTCATATTGTGATTATCCTTCTTTTAGGTCTTGCTGCTGCAGGCGGCGCTGGACGCGGTGACTTCGGAGCTGTATTTATGCCACCCTTATGCACCGGATAATATTCACACGCCTCCCGCCATCGGTAACCGATCGACTTGAAGACTGCTAATAGAAATCTCATTACATAACTCCTTTATACAACCGGAAGTAAAACACACCGGCAATTGCTTGACAATAGCCCATTGGCAGTGTATATTGTAGATAAAGTTTGGAGATCATAAACATGACCATTAAATTTACGAACACTCACGTCGACAACATCTGCCAACGTTATCTCGCTGGCGAATCGGAACTGGCACTCTCGAAGGCTTTCGGTGTTGATCGCGGAGTTATTCGCCGAATCCTTACTGAAGAGCGAATCACTCCCAGAACCGGAAGCCAAGCTAATATCATCAGGATGCAACGACTCACGCCCGCTGAACGCTCTACTCTCACTGCGGCTGCCCATGATGCTGTCCGCGGCGTTACTCAAAGTGAAGAGCATCGATGTAAAATCGCGGCAACCATTGAAACCAATCCTGTCAATATCAGCCCGATTGAAATTCGCCTCTGTAATGCTCTCAAGCGGCGTGGGATTAACTTTACCCATCAAAAAGCCATCGGGCGCTACAATATCGATGTCTCCATTAACGAATCGCGCATCGCCGTGGAGATATTCGGCGGACATTGGCACGCGTCTGGTAGACACGCCAGGCGTTTCCGTAAACGCATTAATTACATCCTTGATCACGGTTGGATACCCGTTATTATTTGGGTTACCCCCGACTATCCGCTTGGACGTGGCGCTATCAAGTATCTGATCACCCTTATGCAAATGCTTCGCGGCGATAAATCCATTCAACGTCAAGAACATGTGATTAGGGGAGACGGTAAGCCGTCTGCCATCGGCAATACCAATATCAACTACAATGCCGTTATAGGTGGCGATAAATGCGGCAAACTGATCAGGGGCAAAGATGGGCGTTTCACCCACTAAGCAGTTCGGGTGAAGTGGTGGTGCCTGTATCGCTTCGTAATTGAAAACCATCGGCTTTATCGGCGGATCCTCCGGGTCCTCCGGGTCCTTAGGAAGCGGTGTCAACGAATCACCCTGCTCATAAAAATTCGCGCCTATATCTGCCGTTTTACCTTGCATTGCAACACAATAATCGCAAGCATCACTTGCTATCTGCCACTCTTTCTCTTTGACGCCCGCCATCCGCCATATCTCTTCAGCTCCCCGATTGCCAGCCCGGATCGTTTCAGTCCGTGCAACCATCAATGCGCGCTTCGATGTCCAATTTTTGAATTGATCGGTAAACGCATCGACCATTTCAGCATAACTCAATCCTTCGGTTTGCGCCCGAAGTATGATTGCTTGTACATCCTGAATCGAAGTGTGTGATATTCCCTCAGCAAACTTGAAACCATAGTCCTTAATGAATGCCTGTACAGCCTCGTTGCCCAATTCAAACGTAACACCAATCAGGGCTGCCTCAGCGATACCAATATCAATCAAAATTATCATTAATATCTCGGCGCCATCCTCGCCAATCCGCTTTGTCCAAAGCTCCTTTAAGTCGAAAAGCTCTTGTTGAAGCAGATCCTTTGTCGTTATACCCTTCGGTGCATATTTCCGGATAACCTTCATTACTTCCTTTGCTTCCAGTTGAAATTCCTTAACAGCCCAAGTCTTGATCTTTGGAATATAAGCCTCTGCCCGCGCCCGGCGACCGATGGCGCTCCGAAGTAATCCCGCGCCGGATTCTCCAGGTGTTGCTTTGATTAAAGAGACTCCCTTAGCACGAGCAGTGACAATCGGCGTCGCCTCCGTCCCCGTTATCGCAAGTCCACGAAGGAACTCGTCGCCGTTCTGTACCTGTGGTAACCCTACTTCAACACGCGCCTCATTGACCGTCATCCAACCACCGACGACACCTTCTTTCGCATTGTTCCACTTTTTCTGTCGAATATCAGCCAGTGCAGTTACTCGCGATATGTCAAACCGACAGGTAACACCTCCGCCGAAGTCCGATACAAGCCCCCGATTAATGCTGTCGTCAACCCGATTCTGAAGCGGTTGAATCGTATCCTGATAAAATGCCTTGCGCGCCTCTTCATAATTCGCGAACGTCGCTCGCTTCAATCCAACATTCAGCCCAATAACAATCGGCGGCACCCGGTACGCAGCACATATCCGCGCCTCACTAATATCACGCAGATCAGGGAACATCAACTCATGCAAGTTAAGACTAACCGTTTGAACGTCCATATCCTTCTGCAGAAACATCGGCTTGCCGCGATTATCAGCATTGTATCGAGCAAGGAATTGCGATCGTAATCGTTCTAACCGAGCCTCGTCAAGTTTTTCTTGTGTCTTGATAATCAAGCCAGGCGCAATCCCTCTGTTCTGTAACGTTACCTTTGTGAAATCCGTTGCTTCATTATCGGTTGCTACCTGACGTAAAGCGGCTTGCAACGGCGACTGTCCAAAGTAATCATTAAGCGGATGTCCATATTTGATATGAATAACGTCCTCGCGCCGAAGCGGGTATTTAACGCCATTGATTTCATATTGATAACCCGCTATAAACTCCTCTTTCGACGGTACAATGTGCGTCCGATCAGGACGCATCGGCAATAACTGAACTACCTTGTTCGACGCAGACCGGACTTTCTCAAAGAACAAATTACCATCTAACAGTAGATATATCAGCCCCATCTCCCATAACTCATATTCGCTGTGAAATGGACTTGGATTTTGAATTAACTGCCGAAGTGGATGTAACGGAATTTCGGAATCATCCTTATCGCTGTAAACCCGAAGCGGCGCCTCCGCGAATGAAGATACTATTGCTGCGATACAGGCATAAACAACCTCATTCTTGCCGTACCCGCCTGCCGCCATATCAGTGTAATCCGACGGCGGATATTGCGGGTAAAGCGATCCAGTACCTACTATCCCGACCTGCGACGTTCCTAACGCCTTCGGTGTAAATATATCAGCAAACCAAGATTTGATACTCATTGTATAAATGACTCCACCCGTTTACTAAGATGCGTCCACAAAGCACCACGCTCTGCATCCATCGCATGGTCATTCTCTTTCTTCGGCTCATCCATTAATCGACCATCCTTATCGACCCGCCATTGATATAAACCCTTTTCAGCATTGTAATTTATGTTCTCAGGACGTGAATGCACCTGAAGCGACTGTATGAAATCAATCCCTGCCTGCACCGAACCGGCACCTTTTGACATCGGATACACATTATATCCTGCGCGCCTGAGCTCTTCAATCCGGTCCGGCTCCGCCGAATCAGCATAAATCGGATCAGACATATTGACACCCAGGCCCGGAAGTAGTTCAATCAGATCGCTTGTCGTACGTCCTGTCGCATAGAATTTCTCTGTGATATAAGCCTCGTTGTCCCTCAAGTCAATTCGCAATAAAGCCATCGGATTATTATATCCAAAATCCAGACCATAGATTGTCTCATCAAACTCCTCCGGATATATATCAAACACCGGCTGGTCATAGATCAAGCCTTCCAGCTTGCCCCACTCACCGAATTTGTATACCTGCCGGGCATTCCCGATCAGCGCATCCAGTACCTCAGCATATTCAGCATCCAGAAAACGATTATCCTTGTACGTCGTATGCAGCGTCAGCGCCTTGCCGTTTGATCTATACCGACCATTATCACTTTCCGGCATCACATCGAAGAACTTCGGCTTCAGCCAATGAAGATGACTGATCGGATTGTATGTCAATATGATCTGCTTATAGTGCTTCGTCTCACCGCGTAATCGTAGATCGACCTGCGTGAAATCTGCCGGCAACAGTTCCGTCGCCTCTTCGATCCATATATCGGTCAGGTGTGCAATCGACTTCAGTTTTTCAGGATCATCCAACCCGACGAACACAATCCGATTCCCGTTTGGAATAAACCGGACTATCATATCGCTTTGATTTACTTTGAAATACGGAAGCAAGTGCCATTCACCGATAACCTTCAGCACCTCCTCGAAACAGCTGCTCCGCAATGTCTTTGCGACTTTCCTGAACACGCCGATCTTGTGTCTAGGCTCCGATATTAGCCTCTTGACTTTCTTCTGCGCCGCGAACACGGATTTACCTGACCCGGCGCCGCCGACGAGATTCAAATATCGGTGTTCATCGCTGAAGAGTGGATAGAAAACCTCGTTGACTCGGCGTCGAAAGCCCCTGAAGTCAATGGTTAATATCTGTGATGCTTGTGGCATTCCAACCTTTCACAAAAAGTTCCCTATATAAGGACGAAATGAGAGACCCCTTCACGACATTCTAAATGCTGACGAGTAAAGGATCAGTACGTAAGTCATTGTGAAACCATGATTGTAATAGGAGTAATATTACAAATACGTTGTCCTATTACAGCTTAAACCCGTAATAGATAAGGGTTGTAATAGGATTGTAATATGTAATATCTAATTTTCGCTATTTCGAGTAAAGTGATTTTCATTTCCTTCCTATTACATATTACTCACGCACGCGTATATAAGGTAATTAAGGCTCAGATGATTATTACAAGATATTACAACCTTGATAATTCAATACTTAAAAACCATCCTCAAACTATTACAACTATTACACACCTGAAAACTATGATATTTAACCGTTTAGAGTTTTTCCGGCTTGTCATCGATAATCTTCACTGTGATGTCGCCGGTCTGTTCTACCTTGACCGGAGCGTCCAGACCCAGCAACCGCGCTCGACGATCCATGACCCTCAGCAGCTTGTCAATGATATTCGCATCACCCTTCAGCATCCGCGTCCAGTAGTTCCGCTGTATCTGATCCAGGCGCTGTAATTCCATCTCCCTGACCTCAAGCGCCGGTTCGGTGATGACCTTCATCAGTGCCCGCTTGATCGCCTCGTATGCGCCAGACCGCCCTCGAAACCCTAACCGCTTGGCAATCGTATTGAGATCATATCCCGCTTTACGCAGTTCCAATGCCTGGACTTCACGCTCCGTGAGCTTGACCTTAGTTGCCGATGCTTTCTGTTTGCCCATGTTCAATCTTTATAAGTTCAGGGTTTTCAATATACAATCCATATTCATCGTTATTTTCAGGAATTACTATATCGGGTTTTAATTTTAATTTATTAATCTTAAATGGTTTATAATTTACACTATGTTGAAATCGCCCCCATTTCTTAACAATTTTAACATGGTTTGGGTGTTGTTTTTGTAGTGATTCTGCATCTTCGGTTTTTATATTTTCGATCAATTTTCTCATCATTTCATTATCGGTAGTCGCCATTTCGCCGATGGGGTCGAGTGTAGCGAGCATGATGTCGGCTTCATTTTCGTCGAGGTCAACGATAATGACCGGGATGTCTTGGTTTGGGTTCATATCTTTCCGGAGATGACCGTCGATCAGAACTAACTGACCGTCGTCGAGTTCACGAGCGACGAGTGCTTGTGCGTAACCTATTTCGGTAAGGATGCTTTTCAGAGCGCGGGATTGCGTTTGCGGGTGCGTGCGCCAGTTTTTGGGATTATCAAGGAGTTCTGATGCTTTAACGCGTCGGAGTTCCTTGATCCTATCGCGGAAGTTACCATTTCCTTCGGGCATGGTATTAATCTGGTGAATGAACGATGGCTTTGAATATACGACAAAAAAGTCCCCCTGTCAAGTGGCAGGGGGATAGGTATTTGTATATTCCCTAAAATATCGATGTGAGGCTATCTACAATCGTCCAGGTTGAACGTTCTCGTTAAATCTATAATCAGGACACTCATAGAGAGAGAAATCGCTTAGAGCGCCTTAAAATGGCTAAGAATTCTATTTCGATAATACTGAAATCTTCCGCATAGCCATGCAGACCATTTTCAACGATGTTCGTGGTGTACAAAATCACTGCACGTCCAAATTAATCTTAACCGACGCTTCTTCGGCGCTGGTTTCTGCTGTAATCGTTGGTATAATGTCGGTTTCATGGTTTCGGTTTCCTCTTTCGTATGGCTTCGACGAGCCAGATTAATAGCTGAACAAGGGTAAAGAAGCCGCCGATCAGCTTGTCTGTAAGGCTTATGGTTTTCATTTTATAATACCGTACCCCAGGTCGTAACTTAGACCTAAATGAAGCCTGAGTATATCATCATCTGCCTCTTGATCTTCAGTGATTTCACGGATGATCGCTTTGACATCTTCGACACAATCGACACGGGACGCGGATCCGCCGGCATCGAGCCAGCGGCGCAGTTCGACATCCTGCAATTTCGTCAACTTCTGTCCGGGGCGTTTGACTTCGAGGATAACAGCTCTCCCGCGGAAGCAACAGAATATATCCGGCAAGTTTGCAGTAAAATTTGAGCTGAAAATCTTGCGGGCGTGACATTCCTCTAAATTATTTAAATAGCGTAAAATGTTCTTCACAATAGTTCGTTCCTTCATTTTTCATCCTCTATGTTGAATGTTGAATTAGGTATCATAGTATTGTCTCCTGTTTGAGGCGTTGGTTGCAGATTTCGACGTATTCCTCACTGATTTCAGTGCCGATGTAGCTGCGACCCAAACGGCGGGCGGTCAGGGCAACAGTGCAGGATCCCATGAACGGGTCGAATACGATTGCTGGTACGTTTGATTGACTGTCGTAGTGTTCCTTCCACTTTGACCAGTCATCTGGCTTCGGGTAGCAGTCGCAGGTGGGCATGTAGCCGAGAGTGGTGGATTCACTAATTTGATGTAATCCGGTCTTTTCAATATCACATCCATATTTAGGCGATTTGGGACCTAAACCTAACACCTTTCGATGGGGTTCAAGTTTGCGTTCTGAGGTTTCCATTACTCTTGCCCATTGTTTACCGCAGGTTGGGTATACGCCTCTTTCCGAAGTTGCTATCTTGATGCAGGTTGCGACGAGCTTTGAAGCGAAAGTTGCGAAGTGCGCCAGTTTACAAGGTTCAGGATTGATACGCCAGACATTGGTATCACAACCGGGAATCGCCCAGACGTTGCGCAGGTTGCGACCGGAGGGGTTGAGATCACCTACCGAAGTTGATCTATTAGCCCTATTATTAAGTCTTTCTGAATGTTTATTGCCGATAGTTCTTTTAGAATGAATTGGTGTTATATGCGCTTCCCTGACCCCTTCCCCGTCTGTCCAGGCTTTATTGGTCTTGGTGAGCATGAGTATGACTTCGTAAGCTTTGGTCGGGCGCCAGTTGCCGTGCCGCAAGATAAACCCGCCGGTCGGCGAGCACTTCGGGCAGCCCGGGCAGTCCTGGTATTTAGCATCCTGTTTGAATGAGCCATCAGGATTGTGATCTTGCTGTCCAGTTTCTTTACGATAAGCCTCTTTACCTCTTCCTCTATTCCCCACCTTAACCCGGTGTCGTTCCCAGCGTTTACCCTTCTGGCTTTCGGGCATGACGCTGCCGGATCGGTCGGGGTTGAAGCTCTCACCCTTAGCCCAGACAATCGTATCCCGCCAGTACCAGCCATCCGCCTGCAACGCCAGCGCAACCCGCTCTGGTACGCCGCACTTGTCAAGGGGCTTGAGGTCGACACCTCCCCGATTGTATGGTCTAAGATATTCATCGCCGCCTTTACCATCCCTGTAATCACCGCCAGGCGATCCCGATCCTGCATAGCTATCCCCCAGATTCCAGAAGACCACGCCCTCGTCTCTCAGCACCCGCCGGACAGCCCGCAGGACTTCAACCTCGTGCTGAACGTACAGGTCGATGGTCGGTTCAAGACCGTGCGAACCGAACCAGCCGTCAGACCATTGCCGGTCGGGTATCCCGTAATCCCGAAGCCCCCAGTACGGCGGGGAGCTGACGACGCAATGGACTATCTCTTCCGGCAAGTCAGCCATAACCTCAAGGCAGTCACCTTGAATGACGGTGTTGACTGGCAAGGTCATTTGCTGTCCTTCCGGCTATAAGGATCACTGCAAATAAACCCCCCATCACTGGTTGGCATACACCCGCCAGTACGTTCAACTTCAATACCCTCAGCTTTGAGGTCGGCGATCCACTTTTCAGGATCAAGCCGCATCCCGTAAAAACAGCGACCACACAATGCTCCATCTTGAGTCTCATGATTGCAGATTTCACACTTTGTATTGCATCTTGTTGTTGTCATTCTGCGTCCTCCTCGTCAACATAAAAGCAGTTCCCTGCGATCGAATAATTATAAAGCGATAGGTCTTGTGACTTAAGTTCGGGATATTGTCTCAGCAAAATACCTTTTATCGCGCCCGATAGATTAATACGCGCAATTTCAAGCCCCTCTACCGTACCCCTGATTTGAATTCTCGATAGAACTAACTGACTTAATTGCCCTCGCAACTCTTCGGGCATATCATATTTCTTTTTCATTCTGTGTCCTCCCTTACTACCGGCTCGGACAGCATTATCCAATCCGAGTCCTCGCCTTCAAATTCTAATGCCAGATGTCTGCAATTTTTGCAGATACAATCGCTTTTATGGACATAGCCTGGCTCGCACTCGTCTATCCCCCCGCAACATGGAGCGAGGTCATCTATTAAACAAGCGCATTCCCTCCATCCGCTATATAAACCGTCATACCCGTTTTTTTTAAGGTAGTCGATAATTATTTCTTTGACCGTCATTTCACCTCCTCCATTTCGTCTTTCATTCTATCCAATGCACTCTGAGGAACATGGTAACCTATTGTTCTAAGCCTCAACAATTTCTGATATGCTTCCTTAAGTGTAAGATGACTATATGTTTCACCATCACACGATAACCCTACTTTTACCATAGAACGGTCATACATAGCCACATGGATTACATGACCACTATTACTTTCATAGCAATAGACATCAGACTTGTTATCATCTGAACTCCACCGACAATAACTCATTTCACCTCCTTGAAGATATTCAATTTTGCAAATTCACCATGATATTTTTTGGCAAATTCGTTATAAGCCTTTGCGGCATCTTCCTCAACAGCATAAAGACCAAGATGTATTCTCTTGTCATTAAAACGAGTATTTACCGTCCAACGTCCTGTTTGTTTGTGTAAACTCACTCCTTTATACTTTGAAGTTATAGGTTTACCTTTACGAATAAACCGTTTATTACTATTCCATTGATTCTGAGTATTAGTTGCAAATCTCAGATTACATCGCCGGTTATCAAGACCGTTTCCGTTTTTGTGATCACATTGAAGCTTAGGATTATCTTCAATTCCCAAAATTAATCGGTGCATTGGTGTTGTTTTACCATTAAAACAAGTATCAGCATATATTATATTCCCACTCCCGCTAAAACGAATATGCCACTTATACTTAATAAGCCATTCATAATCATTGTCATCAACGATTGCTTCGTAGCCTTGAGTGAGTTTAATCGTCTTCATTGTATCCTCAACGTGAAAATCCCGCTGGTGTACACTCAATAGATGACCTATGAGCCAGCGGGATTAATTCACGAAATCCGATGGTCATCCTTAGTGTACAAATACAAGATAACTCTCAAAATAGCAAAAGTCAACTCTTACTATTAAATTCCTCCGGATATTGCGACCATTCCTTGCCGTCCAGCAGACGAGTACCATCCGGCGCTTTCTTTAAGAAAAATGGTACTCCGGCAGCTATACATTGGTCCCGTACCTTACGAAACCAGTTAGGATGAGCTGGTCTTGCGCCGGGTCCGGTTTCGA
>Ga0307433_1001666_pt1 | contig 11635 bp, 10 predicted proteins | sample SalMarWE160210MG_FD_202166 | JGI IMG/M metagenome (GOLD analysis project Ga0307433, IMG submission 202166) | Salt marsh sediment microbial communities from the Plum Island Ecosystem LTER, Massachusetts, United States - WE1603-210 | ecosystem: Environmental > Aquatic > Marine > Intertidal zone >...
GGTGACAACATTGCCGCGGCATGCCGCGGCCTACGGGTGTCAAGGGTGTAGAGTAATGCGAGATGTCAGGTTCGTCAAGGTGAATCATCGGCGGTGACGCTGCGGGTCGGGCCGGGGCGCGGCGGGAAAGATTGCCCGCCGCGCAAACCGCGGATCATCGATTCGGCAACCTCACGGTTCGGCGAGAGAAAAGGCTGCGTGGGTGCGGAGCACCCACCCTACAACTGCGAGCGGCAAGCCGCGAGCCAAGGCCAGCACATGGTCACCCTTCGGGCTGACCATGCCACCCGCCGAGGGCCAATCCGGCATGCCGCGACAGAAAGGGCATCACCATGTCAAGAGTCCCCGGCAAACGCCGAAAGCCCAAGAAGCCCTACCCTTCGTTCCCGCTTACAGACCGGCCAGACTGCCGGGCCGGGCGGCGTCGGAACGGCGCCACGCGCAGCGCCTGTAAACTCTGGTCATCCGTCGGGCCGGCGGGTATGGTGAGGGGCGTGCCGGACACGAGCCGACCGTGGAGCCTCGTATGGGCAGCAAGTATGCCGAGTTCGACCGCGACGCGCTTGACATCCGGCCGCTGGCCGAGCGCGTAAGCGACATGGACCTGGCGGACGTCCTTACGGTCGGCGAGCGGCCGATCCCCTTCGACCATCCGGACCTTCCCTCCCTGGCCGACGCGATAGCCGCCGCGCGGGGCCGCGGCGCCAGCGTCATCCTCCTGATGGGCGCCCACGTCATCAAGCAGGGCCTGAGCCGGTACGTCATCGACCTGGTGCGGCGCAGGTGGCTCTCGGTCATCGCGATGAACGGCGCCTGCGCGATCCACGACTACGAACTCGCGCGGTTCGGCGAGACGACCGAGTCGGTCGCCCGCTACGTCTCCCAGGGGCAGTTCGGCCTATGGACCGAGACGGCGGAACTCAACCATGTCGTCGCGGCGGGCCGGCGCGAGGGCCTGGGCTTCGGCGAGGCGCTCGGGCGGCATGTCGCGGCGAGCAACTACCCGCACCGCGACGTCTCGATCTTTGCAGCGGCCTACGAGGCCGCCGTGCCGGCCACGGTTCACGTCGGCGTTGGGTACGACATCGTCCACGAGCATCCGAACTGCGACGGCGCGGCCATCGGGGCGGCGAGTTACCGCGACTTTCTTGTTTTCACGCGGGTCGTCGAGGGCTTGGAAGGCGGCGTCGTGCTCTGTTGCGGCAGCGCGGTCATGGGGCCGGAGGTGTACCTGAAGGCCCTGGCGATGGCGCGAAACGTCGCGCAACAGCAGGGGCGCGAGATCCGCCGCGTCACCTCGGCCGTCTTCGATCTCGTTGCGCTCACGGGCGACCTCAAGACCGAGCCGCCCAAGGACTCGTCGCAGTACTACTATCGGCCGCAGAAGACGGTCCTGGTTCGAACGGTGCGCGACGGCGGCACGAGTTACTACATCCGCGGCGATCACCGGGCGACGCTGCCGGCGCTGCACGGACTGCTCGTCGAACGGATGGGTGGCTGAGATGAGGCCCGCGCCCCCCGGTATCGAGATGATCCGCCGGCCCGAGGGGCGCCGGTTCCGCTTCGTTCTCTTCGACTTCGACGGGACCCTGTCGCTGCTGCGCGAAGGCTGGCAGGGCGTCATGATCCCGATGATGGTCGAGGTCCTTGAGCCGATCGCGACCCGCCTCGACCGCGACGCCCTCGCGCGGCTCATAACCGAGGATGTCGAAGAGACGACCGGCCTGCCGACGATCCACCAGATGATGCGCCTGGCCGAGCGCGTGAGCGAGGTCGGCGGCACGCCGCCCGATCCGAAGGCGTACAAGGGGGAATACCTGCGGCGGCTGCTTGCACACATCAAAGGCCGGCGCGACGCCGTGGCGTCGGGGCAGGTCGAGCCCGACCAGATGCTGTTGGCCGGCGCGCGGGCTTTTCTTGAGGCCCTCGCCAAGCGCGACCTCGTCCTGTGCCTGGCGTCCGGGACGGACGAGCCGTACGTTCTTGAGGAAGCGCGGCTGCTGGAGATCGACCGCTACTTCGGCCCGCACGTCTACGGTGCCCGCGATGACGACGAGGCGTCGAGCAAGAGTGCGGTCATCGGGCGGATGCTGGCCGAGAATCGCATCCCCGGCGATGAACTCCTCGTCCTCGGCGATGGGTTTGTCGAGATCGCGGACTGCAAGGAGGCCGGGGGGTACGCCGTGGCGGTCGCCAGCGACGAGGTGGCGGGCGGCGGCTGCATCAACGAGTGGAAGCGCGACCGCCTTCTGCGGGCCGGGGCCGACATGGTCATCGCCGACTTCATGTGCCGCGACGGACTCGTGCGGCTGCTGTTCGGCGCGTAGGCGCCGTCGCGAGCAGACGGTGTGCGTGGGGGCCGGGTATTGAGCCGCGAAAGAATTCCTGTGTCTCCCGAAAACCCCATCCGGCCCCGACGTGGCTGTGATCGCATCCCCTCCTCCCTGCGTCCGCCCGGCCTCGGCGTCATCCTCACACGCCGGCCCGCGCTCTTCCCTTCGCCCTTGCCTCGGGCGAGGGGTGGGGGTAGGATGCGAATCAACAGCCGATTCTCTCATAACGCCTGGTACAGGGGTCGGGAATTCGGAGCCGTCCCTCCTGTTCCCGCCCAAAGGAGAAGCGTACACGAGGCCGACGGCTGGAATGGTGGACCGCCTTCACCGATCGGGAGACGCGCTCGAGAAGATCTTTCATTTTCCCTTCATCTTCGCCCATTAGACTTGTCTCTTGTCCGGGCGGGCTGTCAAGGCGGACTTTGGGACGACCGGAGCCGCCGGCGGCCTTGGCTACAGAAGGAGAGCGATCATGAACGCGATGTCAGGTGGGTCACGCGCCCTATCGGTGGCTGTTGCCTTGTCGGCGATGCTGGCGGTCATTGGCCCTGTGTCTCAGGCGGCGGCACAGGAAAGGAAGGTTTCCGTCTCGCCCTCCGATCTGCCGCCTCTGATAAGGAAGGCCATCGAGGAGGCCTTCCCGAAGGGGGAAATCCTGCGAATCGAGAAGGAGGTCGAGGGGAAGGACGTGGGCCAGTTTGATGTGGAGATCCGCCGCGGCGGGAAAGATTACGAAGTGGAGATCTCATGCGAGGGCAAGGTCATCGAAACCAAGGAGAGACCGCCCGCGGCGAGTGTCGCACGCCGGAAGGGCAAAGAGTGGACCAAGGATTTCGCCATAGAGGATTGCGACTTCTCGTCGGTCGGAACGAACCGATTCTTCATCCTGAAACCCGGTCATCGACTCGTGCTCCAGAATGACACCGAAAAAGTGGTCATCACGGTCCTGAACGACACCGTGAGGGTCGGGAAAACTGAAACAAGAGTGGTGGAAGAGCGCGAATATGAGAATGGCGAGTTGAAGGAGGTCTCCAGGAACTTCTTCGCCATCTGCAAAAAGACGGGCAACGTATTCTACTTCGGCGAGGACGTCGATGTTTACAGCAAGGGAAAGATCGTCCGCCATTCGGGAGCATGGAGAGCCGACCGCAAGGATTCCCGGGCAGGCATCATCATGCCCGGGACGATTCTCCTTGGCGCGAGGCATTACCAGGAAATCGCGCCGACCGCCATGGACAGGGCTGAGATCCTAAGCACCGACGTGACCCTGAAGACCCCGGCTGGAACGTTCAGGAACTGCTTGAGAGTCGAGGAGACCTCGGGGTTGGATCCCGACGAGAAATGTTACAAGACCTATGCCCCGGGCATCGGCCTTATTCAGGACGAGGATCTCCTGTTGACAGAATACCGCATCGGCAAAGAATGATGTGAGCGGCTGGTGCCGCGTCACGCCTCAATCTGCGGGTAGAGCCGTCGCGGTCCGATACGGGCGCCGGCGGTGCGCGGGTTATTCCGGTCGAGGGTCATCCCGGGGATACCCATAACCGCCCTCGTGTCAAGGGCGACCTTGCCTTCCCTCACACGGCGCTCTCTCCCTCTTCCCCTCGGCCTTGCCTCGGGCCAGGGGTGGGATCAGGATGCGAACACCGGTCGAATCGCTTGCATCGCTTGGTCCGGAAATCGGGAAGGGGGCAACTCAAAGGAGCCAAGGATGATGAAGCGAGTCGTCATTGCCGGCGTGATCGCTGTTTTGTTGGCGCTGGTCGCCGCGGGCATGTGGGCCGCGGACCGTGAAGGCCCAGGGGAAGGGAAACCCGTCATGTGGGAGCATCTGGCACTTCAACATGACGCCAGCCGTGGCTTTGCCGATGCCGACCTTTCCGGGCGCATCGTGAGTTTGGGGAAACAGGGATGGCCATTGGTGACATGGCCATTGGTGACACACACTTTAATTCGCCTAGACGCTAGCCCTACAACGCTACTTCGCCTTTTTGTCCGCCTGGTGGCCTTCCCAGGCCACCAGGAACAGGGATAAACTGCGTTCGCGGCGGCCTGGGAAGGCCGCCGCGCGGAACGTAGCGTAGTAGTACTAGGGGGCGCGGGCAATAGGGTAGGGGCATGACCCGCATCGCACGAGTGGTGGCCGCAGGGGTGGCGCATCATATCACGCAGCGCGGCAACGGCGGCAGCGGACGTTCTTCGAGGAGGAGGATTACGAGACATATCTGCGCCTGATGGCCGCGCCGTGCGCCGAGCACCGCGTGACGATCTGGGCCTGGTGCCTGATGCCGAATCACGTCCACCTGATCGCGATTCCCAAGACGGCCGAGGGGCTGGCGCAGGCGGTCGGCCGCGCTTAGGTTCAGCGAAGCGCTGCAGGACTACGACCGGGGCTGGATCCGCCGGGCGGGACGATCGTGCCTTTGACGACGGCCTTCTTCCGCTCCTGCGGGTCGAGAAGCATCAGGCGTTTGCCCGTGCCGAAGTTCTGGGTCCACGTCGAACGCCACATGCCGACGCCGATGGCCGTGCTGCGGCCGGCGGCCATGTTCTTGTGATGGCCGGGGCTGTCGAACCACATGCGGAAGACGCCCTCGCCGCCCGCCCAGCCGCCCGCGATGTTCTCGCTGTAGGGGCGGTCGTAGCCGGCCTTCTTCATCCGCATCGTGTGCGTCCGGTTCTCCGGCGTCGGCGACGTGTGCGAGAAGTACCCGAGCGTAACCATCTCCTTGCTGTGGCGGCGGGCGCTCTGGAGCAGCCGCGCATCCACCTCCAGCGGCAGGATGCCCAGCATCTCGCGGTACGCGTTGACGGTGCGGACGTTCTTGGCCTCGCCGGCGCTCATCTTGCCGGTCAACGTGGCGTTGTAGGCTTCGATTCGGCGGCAGACATCGTCGAACCACAGGTGCCAGGCGGTGGTGCCCTTTTCGGGCGGCGGGCCCTGGCCGAACTCAGGGATGCAGCCGACCTGGTCGATGGACAGACCGAGGATCGCCTCGGCATCGGCCGCCAGCGTCTTCTCGTTGTCGGGGGCGAACCGCCGGTCCTCGCTGCCGAGTTCCTGCCACAGGGCGAGCAGACCCGCCCGGCGCTTCATCACCCGGTAGACGCCGCGGCGGACCTCGTTCACCTTGCCGAGCACCTCGAGCATCGGCTCCAGTTTCTCGTAGTACTCGTGGGCCAGTTGAATCGGTTTACCCTTTTCGAGTTTGGCGATGTTCGCCGCAGCCTCGGCCCGCGTTTGGGTCAGGTCCGCCTCGAGTTGCTTCACCTTCGACGGGTCCTTGACCAGCCGCTTGGCCTGACGGATGACGTTGCGGCCGCGGTCCAGCAACTGCGCCAGGACGTCGACCAGCCGGGGCTTGGCCGCCTCCCCGTACGCCTTGAGCGCCTCGATGCCCTTCTCGGAGGTGGCCAGGTCGGCCGAGAAGGCCTGCTTCGCGAGCGCACCGATCTCCTTCCGCTGCTGCGGCGTCAGCGATGCGGCCCCGAGCGGCGCGGCAAGAACGGCGCCGAGCACGATCAGGACCGTCACACGTCTCATCACGGCCTTCGGCATGCGCGGCTCCTCACTGCGGGTATCGGCGCGACAGGGCGCCTTGTCCATCGCCCCCTTTATACGCATCAGCAGCCGGTTTCAACAAGCTTCGCTCGTCGGGATTCTGCGGTCTCGGGGCTGGACCGGTAGGCCATGCTGCCGGACCGGGAGCACCTGCCGCGACAGTCCCGTCGAAAGCGCGGCGGGTCTCCGCACCCGCCGCGCGGGGCCCTCCCGGGGGCGAAAACGCAGCCTTGGGCGCGGTGGGTACGGAGACCCACCGCGCAATGCCCTGGTACACTCGAACGTAGACTGCTGTAGCGTGTCGGCAGCACAACGGCCTGGGAAATCCGTAAGGCGCAAGCCATTGCGCGCAACAGAGCGGCCAAGCAATCCTACTTCTCCACCGGCCGCAGCAGCCGGGCCTCGCCCGAGAGCATTCGAAGACGCACGCGGCGAAAGGCCACGGCCGACCCCCATGTGCCCAAACCCAGGCACCGGCGTACAGGGAGCTGCCAGGCCCCGGGCGGTGATAGCGCGGACTGGGGGCCTTGCCACTGGATCACCTGCTTGCCGTTGAGGCTTACATCGACCCGGGCGTTATTGCCCTGCGCGAGGACGCTGATTCGAACGGTGTACGGCCGGCCGTTCTCAAGCGCGCCCACCTCCACCTCGGTCGCATTGTCGGGTTTCCCATGGACGCATTCCAAGCGGGCTTTCTTGTACCAGGCGTTGAGACTGACCGCGACCTTGCCCGTTCCGACCGGAATCAGGATGGCGACGTTATCTTTGCCTTCCGTGCGAACGAGCACGACTTCGAGTTCGTAACTTCCCGTGACCGCCACGGGGATGACCGTTCGCTGGCCGTCTGTGCGACTGGTCACCGCTAACCCACCGCCCCGGCGCGTCCACTTGCCCTTGACGACATCCTTCTCCGGATCGACGAGCGGCAACAGGTCCATCCACTGGCCGGGTTTGATGATGCCGGACTCTGCGGGCTTGGCCGGCGTCGCAGGTTTTGCCGGCCGGCCGGCGGCGGCGAGTTCCGATTCCGCCTCTTTGACCTTCTCCAGCGCCACCTGGCCGCGCGTGCGGTTCAGGTCTTTGGGCGTGTGCAGCGTGAGGAAACGCTCCAGGTACGCCTTGGCGCGGGCGTACATGGCGGCCTTGGCGTGCTTGGGCGCCTTCTCGACAAGGCCCCGGTACCACTCGCCGAGTTCCAGGCACGCGAACTCCGGCGCGGCTTCGACCGGCTTGGCGGCCGCCGGGACGTACTTCAGGAGGTCCTTGTCCTCGCAGCCGTCGAGGACCTTGCCGGCCTCGGCCGGGTCGTCGCATTCGATGACCAGCAGCCGCACGAGGCCCTCGCGGGCCGAGACGTTCTTCGGGTCACGCTCAAGGAGTGCCTTGACGTCCCGGACGCGGCGCTCGAGTTTCATCCGCCAGGCGAGTCGTGCGGCCCGCGATTCGATCTCGTCGGCCCGCGGGCTGCCCGTGGCGGCGGCGATCGTCTTGGCTTTGCGGTACAGGGCGGCCGCCTCGGCCAGGTCGCCGGCCTTTTCCTTCGCCTCGATGACCGGGAGGAGGGAGTTCAGGAGCAGTTCGCCGGCCGCCTTCTTCTCATCGCCCTGCGTGGTCTGGTACTGCATCTCGCGGATCTCGAAGGTGCGTGCAGCACACGCGGCCGCCTTATCCGGGACCGTCCGGGCCAGCAGGTCCATCGCCGCCAGCGCGGTGCCGTACCCCGTCGGATGGCTGACGGCCAGATCACAGGCCTTCTCGCACAGCACCGTCAGGAACAGTGGCTGATCGGTGGCCTTCTTCGCGGCCGCCAGCAGACGGGCCGCCAGTTCCACGTCGTCGCGCGCGTCTCCCGTCTCACGGACGCGCTTCAGGTCCGTGCCGTAGAGCGCGTTGAAGGTTTCGGTCGCCTCATCGGTCCCGGCTGCGCGCAGCGGCATCGCCGAGACCGCGAGCGCGGCGCATAGAACGCGAATGAGACCTCTCGTGCGGGCCATCACAGACCTCCGATTCTGCTTCCGCAAACGCAACGGCCGCATCTACCTTCCCGCCGGCCTCAGCAGCCGCGCCTCGCCCGAGAGCATCCGCAGGCGGACGCTGCGCCACGTCACAGCCGAATTGGACGCGGCCAGCCCCAAGCAGCCGTGCTGGCCGAGGCTCCACGTGGTGCCGAGAGACAGCGCCGACACCGGGCCCCGCCACTCGATATATGGCTTTGCGTCCACATGGACGGCAATGTGGGCGACTTCCTGCTGAAGCAGAACCCGGACACGCACGCCGTATAATCTGTTGTTATCAAGTTTGGCTGGCTTGACCGCCGTCTCGTTGTCCGCGGGGACCTTCCCATACAGCATGTCGAGTCCGCTCGCCTTTCCGTGCGAGTGACCCAACATCAATCCAACCTGCCTCGATCCCACGGGCAGGATGATGGCGACGGTATCGTCGCCCGACGTGCGCACGAATTCGGCCAGCAATTCATAACTGCCTTCCGGAATCATCGGAAACCCCAGTCGCGCCTCCTGGGCAGGACCCACCAGCGCAAGCGCGGGACCCAGACACCGCCACGTGCCGGAGACCGCATCCTTCGCGGGGTCGACGAGCGACAACAGGTCGATCCACTGGAGGGCTTTGATGATGCCGGGTTCGGCGGGCTTGGCCGGCTTCGCCGGCTTCGGCGGCCGGGCCTTGGCGGAGGCCTCCGCTTCCAACGTCGCGAGGGCCTCGGCCACCTTCTCGAGCGCCACCTGGCCGCGCGTGCGGTTCAGGTCTTTGGGCGTGTGCAGCGTGAGGAAGCGCTGGAGGTAGGCTTTGGCGCGGGCGTACATGGCGGCCTTGGCATGGGGCGGGGCTTTCGCCGCGAGGTCGCGATACCACTCGCCCAGTTCGAGGCACGCCAGTTCCGGCGGCGCTTCGATGCCCTTGGCGGCCGCAGGGACGTACTTGAGCAGGGCCTTGTCCTCGCAGCCCTTCAGGTGTCTGGCGGCTTCGGCCGGTTGGTCGAGGTCGATCAAGTAAATCCGCACCAGGCCTTCGCGGGCCGAGACGTTCGCCGGGTCGCGCGCCAGCAGCGCCTTCACGTCGGCGATGCGTGCGGCAATCTTTATGCGCTGGGCGAGCGTCTCGGCCGCAGCCTCGATGCCGGCCAGGCGTTCGCTGCCGGCCGCCTTCGCCACCGTCCGCGCCTCCCGGTAGAGAGCAACGGCCTCGGCCATGGCGTCGGCCTTTTGCTTCTCCTGAATGAGGGCAAGGAGCGAGTCAAGCAGGGCCTCGCCGACGACCTTCCGCTCGTCGCCGCGGGAAGCCTCGAACTGCTTGCGGCGGACCGCCAGAATACGCTGCCGCGCCTCGGCCGCCTGCTCGGGCACGCACCCGGCCAGGAGTTCCATCGCCCGGATCGCCGCGGCGTAGCCGGTGGGATGGCCCGACCCAAGGCGGTACGCGTGCTCGCACAGCAGGCCCAGGAACGCCGGCTGGCCGGTCGTCTTCCCGGCCGTTTCGAGAAGGCGTGCGGCCAGGGCGGCGGCGTCGCGGGCATCGCCCGTCCCGCGGACGCGCGCGAGGTCCTCGCCGAACAGGGCGTTAAACGTCTCGGCGGCCTGCTCGACATCGTCGGCGCGAACGGGCCGGGCAACCACGCAGAGAAAGATGCAGCCAAGCGGCAAGAGACGGGGCGATCGGGCCATGGGGTTCCCCCTATCGCATTCACCCTTATTACTACAATGCTACAAGGGCATTTTGCGCGGTGGGTCTCCGCACCCACCGCGCCGAAAACGGCGATTTCACCCATGCGCGGCGGGTACGGAGACCCGCCGCGCACGAATCGGGTTCCCGCTATCGCATGCACGCCCATCCTACCCGCCGATGACCGAGAAAACAACATCTTTGAGAATACCCTCTTCGACGAACCGCGCCAGGACGGGGTCGAGTTCGCTCGGAGACCCCGCCAGGAAGTACCTCAACACGCCGCCCTTCTCGGCCATCAGTTCGCACGTCAGGAACGCCTCGCGGCCGGCCACGTCGGGAGGGGCCAGACGGCGGGAGACCCGAACCAAGGCACTCTTGCGAAGGCTCTCCGACTCATACGCATGTTCCTCGAGCAACACCACCTTCGACAGACGCTCCACCACCCGGACGATCTCGCGCTTCTCCTGCTGCGAGCACCAGAACGTCACCACGACCGCCCCCCCGGGCGCACCCGGATACGCCAAGCCGTGCCCGACGACCGTCTCGATCGAAATGCCGCGGTTCGAGAACGCCGACGCAATGCTCGTCAGCGCACCCGCCCGGTCGGCCACGCCCACGCGGAACACCCAGTGCCGTTTCTCATCGTCGTTGGCCATACCGGACTCCTTCCTCCGCCCGCTCCCGTCCCGTCGCACGGAAAACCTTCCGGCTGGTGGCCTTCCCAGGCCACCAGCACACCGTCTCGCTGCCCCCCCCGCGGCACGCCAATCTCTCCAATACAGCCGCTACGGCGCCGCCGGCCTCTCCATGTTCAGCCACTCGCGGGCAATGCTGCACAGCGCGATCGACTGCAGTTTCGTCTCCACGCTGTCGGACCGCGACAGGATCACGTACGGCACCATCACGCCCACCGTCACGCCCGCGAACGTGCCCAGCCCGTACTTCACCATCTCCATGATGACCTTGTAGAGGATGTTGGCAGAGTCGAGCGACGGACAGACCAGGACGTCGGCCCTGCCGGCAACCTCGCGCGCGGCGCCGTCGAGCGTCGCGCCCTTCAGCCGGACCGACTCCTCGCTCACCGCCAGGTCGAACGAGAGCGGACCGTAGACGAGGGCGTGCGGCCACCGGCGCTCGGCCAGGTTCCTGCCCATCTGCGTTGACGGCAAGGACTCGATGACCTTCTCGTTGGCGCTCAGGATGGCGACGCGCGGCCGGTCCATGCCCAGGATGGAGCGGGCCACGTCCACGGCGTTCTCCACCAGGCCGACCATACGCTGCTCGCTGCACACGGTCGTGACGCCGGGGTCCGTCAAGAGCATCGGCCGCCCGTCGGCGATGGGGGCCGCGTCGAACACCGTCACGAGGCTGACCGTGTCGCGGACGCGGAGGCGCAGGATCGCGCGGTTCAGGATCGGCGTCGAGATGTTGCCCTTCAGAATCAGGTCCACCCCGCCCGCTTCAACGCACTCAACCGTCCGGGCCGCCGTCTCCTCCTGGCTTTCGGCGCCAATGACGTCCGCGTCGGCAAGGTGGACGCCCACCCGGTCGGCCGCGCGGCGAACGGCCTGCTCATCACCCGCCAGGATGATCCGCTCGACGATGCCGTGATCGCGCGCCGACTCCACCAGGCGCAGGTCATCCTCGCGGTCGCCTCCCGCAACGATGACCGTCTTCGGCCTGAGCCGCCCGGCCACGAGCACCAGGTCGGAGACCGCCTCGATGTGGGCCGGACACGGCCCGGCGTCCGTCGCGTCTTCCGTCACGGCAGTCGCTCTCCTCACAGAAAGGCTATCGCAACCACCGGCGCATTATGCCCGTCGGGCGGACGCCTGTAAACAGGAAGGTGTGGTCGCACCCGCGCAGGGTGTGGGAACGATTTCCGGCATGGGACTCTTTTCCTGCGGATTGGCCGCACGAGCCGGGGTTTATCCCCGTACGTGTTTAGCGTGTCGGTTGTGGCTGTCACCCTGAGCGAAGCGAAGGGTCTCGCCGTGGAAACGACGAAACAGCAAAGACCACGGCGAGATTCTTCGGCCCGCAAGCGGGCCTCAGAATG
>Ga0307433_1001668_pt1 | contig 11618 bp, 7 predicted proteins | sample SalMarWE160210MG_FD_202166 | JGI IMG/M metagenome (GOLD analysis project Ga0307433, IMG submission 202166) | Salt marsh sediment microbial communities from the Plum Island Ecosystem LTER, Massachusetts, United States - WE1603-210 | ecosystem: Environmental > Aquatic > Marine > Intertidal zone >...
AGAGGTCCCGGTGTCGTTATAGACCTCATAGCCATCGGCCCTGTCGGCAGGGTATGAGCCAGCCTTCCCCCGGATATAGGTATTCTGTGCGCCCTCACCTTTAGACCAGGTCAGAGTAATGGTCCCGTTGCCACTTGTAGTAGCAGCAAGGTCATAGGGAGTGTCAGGTTTGGTCAGGAACTTCAGTTCACTACCATACCCTGTCCCATAGGTATTGGTGGCGTAGGCTCTAAAATAATAAAGCTCACCCTTTGTTAAAGCGGTTAATCCGTGAGAATAGACCCCTGCACCACCGGAGCCATCCTCATACCAGTCATTTGCATAGGGAGCCCCGGAGTCTATATCCCACTCAAATCCCCTGATAGATGGCCAATATTCACCTGATTCAGGAGCACTGAAGGTAATATATCCATCGGGCGTTCCAAAGAGCCCCTTCTGCTGGTTATATTGAGCCTCAATCTCCTCTGCACTCAAGGCTCGGTTGTTGACACGTGGCAATGCAATATAGCCATTCATCTTATAATATTGCCCACTCATTCGTGCGCCAATTTCCATAGCACCCGTAGGTGTATAGTCACCAGTAAGAGTAGTATTGCTGTCCTCTATTCCATCAACATAGATTATTAGATTTTTTGTGGCATTATAAAAGGTGGAAGCAACAAAGTGCCACTCACGAGTATCATAGGTGCTGTCACTAGAAGTCCATTCTGGGGTCATGCCTCCAAATCTAATTTTAACTCGCTTATCAGTGCCGTAACCTCCAATGTAGAGAACAGGAATTTCGTAAGGGTCTGTTCCTCTTAGACCCATTACAGTTTGTTGGTTAGAATCTGAATTATCTCCAAGGCTTTTTACCCAACCCATATAGGTAAGATTGACAGTCCTCAGACTATCGCTAGATGGTAAACTTACATAATCATCCGTGCCATCAAAGCTCAGCACCCAGAGGCTACTGTCAAGTTGTGACCAAGCAGGCTCACCTACCCCCTTAAATGTTCCGTTATTACTATACGCTGTGGCATCCTCGAAGCTGCTGCTGGTGGAATTTCTATAAGTCTCCGCTAAAACACATCCATTAATAAAGACATTCGTTGGGTTCTGAGCATCTAAGACATACTCATTCCCCCAATACATATAGATATAGTCGGTGGCAGACTCCGCATCAATCTGCGGCACATTGACCCAGATGATAGCCTCCTCGGCGGTGGCATTCCAGCTGCTTACCAAATAGGATAGAGGAGTGCCGTCAGCATCAGTAAACCTTATATCTTCCCCGTTGGTCTGAGCCTGATTGAAGGTAAAATTGGCACTGTTCAGCAAGACCGGGACTGCTATATCCGTCAGGTTTTCGGAGCTTGCTGAGTTGTCAAAGGTCAGTGTTTTTCTGTATGTCCAGTTGTCCCCACACGCAGTGATATTCCCGCTCAGGGTAGCAGCAGTCTCCTCAATGCTGGTTGCCGCTAGGGTTGTGACTGGGGGGGGAGGAAAAGTATAGGTGACTGTCAATTTGGGCTTGTAGCCCTCCCCCTTATCGGCTGAAAAAATGGTAGCTTGTGCATTACCCACATTAAACCATGCAGGAGGAGAGTCGCCGGCATCCGCAGTAGTCCTGAACCCGAATTTAGATACGTCGGTTAGTGATATGGCTGCCAGCCCCGATGCGTTAAGAGTAAAGGTGTTTGGCGCCGGTGCTGACAGGTTTACACTCAGGTCGGCATATGCGATGGCAGTGGCAAAGGCGGTGGTGCCAAAATTAGTGTAAAGGTAGTCGGCATCAATAATTTCAGTATCAGAAGCAGGGTCTGATGAATAGACATTGAAATCAGGTGCCCAGCCAGCACTATCCTCTTTACTCCTTCCATATACCGTGAGGGTAGCAGCGGTTAATATTACATCATCAGATAAGGGGGAGGTATCAAACAAGGCGGCACCTCTAATTATCTGTCTCCACTTACCAATCCCCTCATCAGCATAGAGTTGACCAAGAAAAAGATACTCTGCCGTATCATCAGAACCCGTCCCCGCTCCAGTCCTTATATCTGCCCAGGTAGCGCCCTCCCCTAAAAGTCGTTGAGCGAAACCATCAACACTCGTAGTCTCCTCGTGGGCGTCGGGGTAAAAGGTCTCGGGGTCAAGAATGGCGGTTTGCCCGGCGGGGGTATTGAACTCTCCAAAGGTGATGGTTGCCTTTCTCCCCTTGGCATGGGTTTCAGTAATCGGCACTATATTGGAGCAGGCATCCAGCTCATCAAACCACCTTATTGTCTGGACAATGGCGCCGACAGCATCATAATAGTTAATCCCCGATGTTCTCCCCTTGTGCTCGCTATCCTCTGCAACGATATTGCGTTCAGTGCTGGCAACTACACCGCTGGGCTTCCACACAAACCTTATTGTCTGGTCATCGTCACAGGTCTGCCTTATCTCTATCTTGCAGGGGGAGCCGTTCCGGAAGAAATATACTTCTTCCCTCTGCCCGATGGCTGTGTCTCCAGTTCTCTTTAGTTTTATGCCATCGGAGACAACCTCATAAGACCGTGTGATATTCCAGAAGCCAGAGTCTTTCCATTTCTCCTGTTTATTCTGGTATTCAACCACCCACCGGTCATCATATATCTTGACCTCGGTAAACTCCTCATTCCACACCTCTGTGTAGTAGTCATAGAACTTAACGCTACTCCATGGGTGCTGGACCTTGTAGTAGTCACCCATGTCGGAGAAGACATACTCAACCCAGGCATCCCCGCTCCTGGTAAACTCCGGGCTACCGGCAAACTCAGCTTGGTAGACTCCATCCCCCTGATAGACAACCCTGCTGTTTCTCTCCCTCTCGCTGGTTATCTCCTGCCCCGGGTAGTACTTGGTCCCGTCAATAGATACGTAATCAACGGGGGACTCCGGTGCTGTGGGGACGGCAGAAACCACGCCGGACAGCACCCCGGTAATCAGCGCCAGAGACAGGATTGAAAATAAAAACCTCTTCAGCATATCACTTCACCCACACCTTGATGGACTCCACGTAGGGCATAACGTAGTTCTGGAAAAGCCTCCATGTATTCTCGTTATCGGTGACGTTAGCACCTATTGCACTGCTGTCTTCAAGGCTATCATCAATGTAAATAAAGAGGTGTGTGATGTTGGCCGACACGCTAAGGGTATACTCCCCTGAAGATATGGCGGTGGCAGTTACACTATTTCCACCGGTTATGGAGGCCGTGATATTGCCACTGGCGCTTACGTATACCCTGAAGGCACTATCCTTGTAGATTACGTTCTTATCAGCACCGGAGCTGGTATCAAAGAGGCCCTTAACCTCAATCAGAAAGTCGTCCCCCAGCTCAATACTGGAGTGGTCCGTAACATTCGCTCCCTCGCTGCCGGGGAAGTAACGGAGCTTTCCATCCATAGCATCCCCACCGGCATAGAGCCTGTATTCAATGACAGTATTTCCATCTATAGAGGGGATCCAGATAACCCAGTCGGTGGTGTTGCCAGAGGCGGGCATATAGGCAGTGTCTTCTCCTACAGTATCATGAACGGCGGTATTATTTGCTGAGCTGTTTATATATCCACTATCAATAAGAGCCTGTGTGCTGATATTGGCTGTGACGACGACATTTTCAGTGGTTGTGCCATTGTTTGAGATGGTGATTTTGCCAGAATAAATGGCCCCGCTAATATCAGAAGCCAGGGCTGCCGCTCCTATGCACAGCACCATGATGATAGTTAAGGCTAAAGTAGTTAGGGTCTTTCTCACCTGGCTATACCCCATATCTTCGCCCCCGTATAAATGACACACAGTGCAGCTATCAATCCTAAATAACCAAGTCCATACATACCTAGCCTGGCTCCGAGTATAAATATAATCAGGGCATCAATCATCCCGTTCCATGCATCGCCGGTTAACATTATATTGCCAATCAACAAACCGAGACACAGTACAGCTATAATAATTATTGCGACTAAATCATATTCCTTTCCAAATAATGCCTTATTAGCCTCCCTTGCCGTGTCTATCCATGTCCCATTCCACTGCTCCGTAAGGTCTTCGCTGTACTCTAATTCCCACTCACGGTCCGGAGCATCTGTATCCCTTAGAACAAAGCGAAATATGCTGGGAGCCATTGCCTGTATTCCATATATAGCCGTTCGAAAGAATACCTCCCCTGTATAAACTGATAACACTGTGCCGAGTTCTAGTTGCGCCAATAACGAGTTCTCAGAGGTCAAACCCCACCTGATATCTAAATCACTGACTATATCAAGCAAGCACGTAGCTAATTCAGCTTTAACCTCAGTACTCTCAGTTAGCGTGGTGTAATCAGCAGCCGTTATCTGGAAATTATAGGTTGGGGGAGCACCAAAGGCGGAGGGATTGCCATTTAGCCGTATTGTATAAGGCTGCCCCCAGGTTAGCGAATCCCCTGCGTATTCGGCATCAAAATAAAAAGAGAACAAATTATAGCCATAACCCGAGTCATTATAAGCATTGCCAGTCGTAGTTCCTAGCTCAGTCTCCCCATCCACATCAAAGAGTCGCCAGATAAATGCCTGTGTGACTAGAGTATCCGGGATATCAGCATAGGGGATATTGGCATAAATAAGAATTAAGACATCCCCGGTCTCAAGAAGATTACGGTAAATATATATATCTTCTACTGAAGGGGGTTCATCAGGCAAGGGAGTATCGGCATAGGCGGGCGTGGCACTGAGCAATGACAAGCCCACGATAGCTAATACAATAGCCACAGATATTCGTGTTTTCTTCACTCAGTTGCTCTCCTCCCCTTCGGCAAAGGAAATACCTTGCCATTTCTATCCAGCTTACCGCTTTTCTTTGTAAGGCTAATATCCCCGGTTGTTGTTATCTTCGGGTCAGCCTTAAAGCTAATCTTAACCCCCTTTTTACCAGATATCGGAGATAACCGGATATCCATGACACCTAGGTCAATAAATATTTCTTTATTCGGTCGTTTCCCATATAGCACGCGTGCAGTTTTATAGGCACTCTCGGGTCCTCTAACAATGGTTGCCCCTGCCGGTTTCCTCCCCAGCACAGATATATGGTCCTTGTTGCTCTTGTATGGGTCTGTTATGACGTGCCACACATCTTTATCGTGTAATTGCCCCATGCGAAAGGCTATTGCTCCCTTGGCTGCCTTAATCCGCCTGCGCTTCTCTCTATCAGTTTCAGGTAAAGGGGATTCAGGAGGTGGAGTCGTTGTATCAGGAATTGTTGTATCAGGGGTCGTTGTGTCAGGTGTTGTCGTATCAGGAATTGTTGTATCAGGTGTTGTTGTATCAGGGGTCGTTGTGTCAGGTGTTGTCGTATCAGGAATTGTTGTATCAGGGGTCGTTGTGTCAGTATCTATATCAGTGTCAGTTTGAATAGCAGTCTTAACCGCTGTCTTTATGGCCGTCTGAATGGCAGTCTCAACAGCAGGCTTAATAGCCGTCTGAGTAAGAGATTTCGTTATCGTCTTGGTGGCATTTTCAACATCTGCTTCAGCTGCTGATTGTGCTACTGTGATAGCTTGCGTCTGAGTTTTACCATCAGTAATTGCCTTGGTGTAGGCCTCGGTAGCAGTCCTTGTAGCACCTCTGGTTGCACTTGCGAAAGACAATTGAATCATGGCAGCAATTATCAATGCTTGATTCATATTAAGAGGTGTTTCACCCTTTGGTAACTTGGCTGTACTGCTAGCTTCTTGAATCTGCATGGCAAGTTCCAATAATGCTCTAGTAGTATTGTATTCACTCTGGATTTTATGGGGGACCTCCTCCCCTTTGCTCCTACTTTTGGCCATACTTTTTTCAGCCAGTTTTGATATCCTCTCTAGTTCCTCTCTCCATCTTCTCTTAACCTCTGGCCACCGCTCACGGATCCCAGCAAGCCTCTGCATTTCATCTCTGGCTGCTTTTTCAATAGCAAGTTGCTCAGGACTGGAAAATTTGGATTCCCTTATCTTCTTCTTCCTCAATTCTTCCCTAAATTCTTCCCAATAGCGCTGCACCATCTGAGACCATTTAAATTGTTCCCCGGACTTTAAATATAAAAGGTGAACTCCTGCTATTTGTACTAATGGTGAATCAGAGAGCGGGGTAGGATAAATACTACCCATATAAGCTTCCACAGTATCCGCTAGCTGCTCCTGATTAGCGACGTATCTACGTCTGGCATTCCAGTATGATTTCGCTTGCTTTGACGTAATTTCGCCTTTCTGCGCTGCCTCAGAAACAGCATCATCAAGTGCTCTCAGTGCCGTTTCTTTTTTATTTACTGTGGCAGGGACATTTTTGCCTAGATTTTCAGGCGGTATAATATTGGGGAATATCGTTATCAGTTCTTCCTCTTTTTCTGCTAATGCTTGTGCCTTCAATATCACATCCTGTGCTGTAATGGGATATGGCTTTGCACCAGGCAGAATAGTGCGTTGTTCAACCTTTGGTGGAGTGAGGGCTGGAACCTCGACATTTACCTTTGGGGGGGTGAGAGCCGGAACCTCAGTTTTTATCTTGGGGGGGGTGAGAGCCGGAACCTCAAGATTCACCTTCGGAGCAATAAGAGGGGGGACCTCAGTCTTCAACCCTGCCGGCAATTGCACTGTAGGCATTATTTCCGCTAGGGTAGCGCTATTACCAGCAGTATCAGTTATGACTATATTGCTGGATGCTACACTCTTGCCAGTTCTCCTCTTAAATGATGCAGCAAGTTTAGCAAAATCCTCCCGCTGACCCCATGCCAGTGCCCCAAGCAAAACTAGGCTAAGAATTAGCTCCCCAATAGGGGTTGGTTCTGCCAGTGCGACTGGGGCACCGGCTGCAGCAATCTTAGCTACCTCCGGAGGAAGAACCGTCTCTTTCCTTTCCTCCTTTTCCTTCTCTATATGCAGGTAAACTCCCCATTTTCTAAGGTAATTTAACTCCTCTTCCGTTGGTTTCTTAAATTTGGATAATGGACCGGTATCAATCTCTTGGATAATCTTGACATTTTTAGCCTGTGCAGGATACATAGCTACATCTTTCTGAGCCTGCACAACATCCTTGTCCTTAAACCCTGCATCTCTCACACTCTCAATTTTGCCATCCCTTATGGCTTGCACGAGATTATAGCCATCCTCTGTTTTATATTCCTGGAGGTCAGTCAGGGCTTTTGCGGTAGTCTGGGCATCCTTAATCTGTTTATCCGACACACCCAGTGCTTCAAGCACCTGTGTCTCTTTTGGATGGTCCTGCAGGTACTTGACTATATTAACCTTGCCTTTCTCCAGGTAACCGCCTTGAGCTAAGACCCGTATATTCTTTGCCCATGTTCGTGCATCAGCTAAGACGGTCTCACGTTTCTTGACCTCTTCAGGCCCTAAATATCTCCATCCTGAAGGTTTAAGTTCACTTATTGCCTTCAAGTCGGCGGCAGCTAGCCCGCCTGTGTTTGCCGCCTTCTGGATAGCCTTTACATCTTCCTCAGTGACAGGAGGAATGTACTCTGAACCCTCCGGGATATTTCCTTGTTTAACCTGCCAATCAAACTGCCCTTGAGGGCTCATTTTGTCATATTCAGCCCCAGTTATAGTTATCAACCCTAGCTTTTTGGCATATTGCTCCAGTTTTATGCCCTGTAGATTGGACATCGTCTGGGCCTGTTTGGACGTTATTAAAACCTCGCCCTCTGAGCTCCCGGCCGGGACCCGGTATTCCTTCCCTTTCTGCGCGTTGAGGTAATCGGATACCCGGCGCCACCCCATTTTATACATGGTTGAGCCCGGCAAGTAATACTTCTCACCCTTAATAGTAACCTGCTGCCCCCCGGGTTTATCAGGTCCCCGTTTTATCAGGTCAGCCTCTGTCGGTAAGGGGATTGGTTTCGTTGCTGGAGCCGCTTTAGCGCCTGCCTTAAATTGCTCCGGCGTACCAAGCTCTTCCTTTAGCTGAGTTTTGAGTTCCGCCTCTGTGAGTCCTGTCTTTTTAAGATAGGCAGCTTCTGCCTTGGTAGTTTTTTTGCTTCCCTCTTTAGCCTTCTCAGCGGCTGTCGTTAGTTGTTTGTAAAGGTCTTCCCCTTCACCACTTGCTGCGGCGCTCAACTTAGAGGTACCCCCTTCAAGCCTTTTCTTATCCTTTGTCGCCTTCCGTAGAATACGAGTAGGGACCGAGACTAGCCCTTTATATGGGCCTACTGTCTCTTTCTTTCCCTGGAATATCCATTCAGGAAGGTATTTATCCATGTCGCTAAAATCTTTATCGAGATTGGCATAAGTCATTCTCTCTCTTGGGAAAATCTTCCCCCATACTTCCTTCTGCTCAGATGTCATCTTCGGATATAGAGTCTTCTTCAGGGTTGGCATGTTTGTTTCGGGGGCCGGCTTCGGCTCCGGAGTCTTTGTCTCCGGAGGGGCGAAGGAAGGTATTCCTGTAGGTATATCCGGCACCGCCGGGATATCTACTGCTGGTATATCAGGCATATTCTCTCTTTACCTCCACCAGAGTTATTGCATCTATCAATCTATATCTCTCCAAAAGATATATCTAAACGCAAACCCCAGGCAGCAAAAACAATAAACTATAAGTGAAAGCCCTATTGCTAATCCCTGAGGGGTGACATACTGGTCAAACCAGTAAAGCCCACTAAATAGAGATGTCGCGGCAGCCAGCATGAACAACACCGGGTTATTTCTCCAGAATGCCAGTGCGCTGAAGAACATCATCGGTATGAATTGCGCTATGCTCTGTATTACTTCTGCTGTTTCCATATATGTTATTACTCTTCTTCCCTTGTTGTTGTTGCGGTTAGTATTTCATCTGGTAGTTCATAAACTCTAAATCTCTTACCATTTCTTGTTATTGTTGTAGCCTCTATATTATATAAATCACTCAATTTTCGGCTTAATATGTGTTGAGGTATCTCCCTCTTCTGAGCTTCATCTCTATTAATAACTTCCTGACAAGGAATATATTTTCTGCCGTCAGCATATAACTCCTTTGCAATAGGATTGAGCCAGTCCCATTTACTTTTCGCCTCAATAATTGCAGGGTCTTCCTCAATTTCAAAATTAGCCCTCGTAGTCCCCATATCTACTGAATATTTAACCCTCTTCTGTCGCTCCAATGTATCAATAATCCCCCACCATCTTTTACCATGGAAGTAAATAGGTGGTAATGTTTGATATTTATCGGCATAGCGCCAGCCTGTCAATTTTCGAGACATTGGGTAGACCGTCCACATGAAGTCAGTGCCGGGCCTTCTTCTCTGCACCAGACCTTCAGGGGTTAGAGCGGTATCCTGAGACTCAATGTATACATCAGTGTTATCCCGAAAACGGTTTTCAACAAACATCTCACTGAGAGAGCTATATATCAATGCAGACTGTAATTTCCTTAATTCCTGCCCGATATCACTGGCTATCAGGTTTTGGTTGGACATCGCACGCCGGGCATCAGCCAGCCAGATATTGAATTCATCAATAAAGAAGACTCCACCCTGGTATTCAGGGTCAAAATTCAGGAATTTATACTTATTTAGCGGTTTTGATTCAAAAATAGCCTGGCCGCCCTCCAACCCATATTTACCTGCTATTGCATTATCAATATCAAAAACTACCTTTATCTTCATATTGGACCAGCAGGGCTCATTTTGTAGCATATAATCAAACAGAGCAATGATTGAGCCACCAAGAGATTTACCATCCCCACGGTCGCCTATTAGCCCAATAACAGTGTCGCGATTGAGGTGCTGTCTCCTGAAGAGCGGTGGCAATTCATATTGGACAATATCATTGAGAGAGAGGACTTTTCCTTGTGCTTTGACGGTCATTTCTCTTCCTATCCTGATTATTATTGGAAAAGTTAATATGAGTTAAGGCTCGTATCACCGCCTCTACCCTGTTGGCCTTGACTGAGCAACGTGATAAAGCCTTATCAATAATTGGGTCAATCGGGATACCATAACGCAGGGAGAAAGATATTGCCCCCGAAAATCGGTCTGCTTCGTCAGAAGACATGAAGTCAAGAAGTAAAAGTATTTGCCGGTATTCCTTGCTATGTTGCGGCGCCGTTATCACCCTCTGCAAAAGGCTTGTCTGCGCTTTGCCCATGGTGATAATGCCGTCAGCCCGCTTCAGGTTTTGTAGATTAACAAGGGCTCCCTTCTTTATATCATCTTCAAGTGCTCCAGCATCATCCCCGTCATCCTCAAAATAACCTTCATCGGTCATTAGCCTTTACCTCCAAAGATAAGCATAGCAAATACAATTATTCCCATAGCCCCCAGAAATACCCAGGGGGATATCTTTTCCAATAGTTCATTTCGCCGCTCAAAATAACGGCGAATTGGCTCCGCTCCTACTATCTGGGCCAACTCCTTTGGGTTGTAATAGGGCTCATCGGGGAAACGAAGAGGGACAAGGGCTTTCTTCTCTTTGTCCCATATATGCACGTGATACCACCTGCTATCATTTAGCGATTGCTGCAGGTGCCCCACGGGGTTCTCCACGTTCTCGAATTTAATACCTTCCATCTCAGGGGGATAAATATTCATAGAATTGGGGGCTATTCCTTTCATTAAAGGAATAACTGTAGGGATTACTATCTCCGGTTCCTCCTCCGGTTTCGGAGAGGGGGTTATTTCAACCGGTACTTCCATTTTAGGTGTTCTTACTCTTCTCTTCCTTCGCCTGGTTTTCTCTTTTGTCTCTACCATAATTACACCACCAGAATTATAACTATGAGAGCCACCGCCATCAGTAATACCGCCCCACCAAGCAGAGCCATCTGCGTAGTGAGCGCCATTCTTCTGCTGCTCTCCTGCTGCGCCGTATAGGTTTGAGACTCGGCAATATCGCGTATCCATGGTTTCGTAATAGCTCGGGACCCTTCGGCGGGCATCCCCTTTGGCGATTGAGCATCATGGTCAAATGCTGAGGGTTTCTGCGACCCCCTTAGTAGATTAAATGGGTCAAATATAATATCACGGGCATATGATATAGTGACATTATTCGGCTTCACTCCCCCACCCCCGGCAAAGGGAATTTGTGATTGGTAAGCAAGTAGCCAAGCCGCGACTCGATTTCCGTTTTTCTTTTCAATAAGGAAGGTGTCCTCAACTGACAGCCTGCGGAATAGGAACTTTCCATCCTCACGGAAATACAACTGCCCACGCTTCTCTTTGCCTGTGAAGATGGCTGCTCGCTTTTTCCAGACAACGAAACCAACAACCGCCACAAGCAGAAGTATCACAACTATTACAACCATACCGTAAGACATTTTATCTCCCTTTTTTTGACCACCTGAGAGGGGGCAGTCTCATAACCCACCCCCTCTTCAGGCAATCACTCAGGCTTAGCCCATGATGTTCTTGATGCCGAAGAAGCCGGTGACAACCCCAGCGGAAACAAAACCGATCAGGACGATTAGGGGAACTACCTTGGCTACCGGTTCAAGCCCGGTATAGCTATCGATGCTATCACTGTTGAGCACCTCGACAATTCCATCCAGAACTATCGGGTACACGATAAAACCGACCGCAATGAATATCATCCCGATGCCCAGCATCAGGATGTTTCCGATGTTTATGCCCCCTACCTCTACCCGAAAAACTGCCTTAATTCTCCTCCACATTGCCCTCA
>Ga0307433_1001669_pt1 | contig 11617 bp, 26 predicted proteins | sample SalMarWE160210MG_FD_202166 | JGI IMG/M metagenome (GOLD analysis project Ga0307433, IMG submission 202166) | Salt marsh sediment microbial communities from the Plum Island Ecosystem LTER, Massachusetts, United States - WE1603-210 | ecosystem: Environmental > Aquatic > Marine > Intertidal zone >...
AGGAAGATAAATTATGGGAGCAGTGGCATAAATTGTGTGCCCCCGCCGATAAAGGAGGTGCAGTTAGAGAGAACAGATGACACGAAAAGGGGGAGAGGCCGACCTGCCTCTCCCTCAACAAAAAAAGATTACCTAATTATAGCAGACTAAAAGGAGAAAGTAAAACAATGGACGAAGATGAATTGAAAGACAGTGACTTCAAGAAGATGTGGGAGAGGGAGAGCAATGAATTACATGATTTATGTTATAAAGGGGTTCCCGCTATAAGTACCGAACTGTTAACAGGATACAGAGCGCTTATATGGGCTAGCGCTCTCCATGACCGACACATAGCAACCCTAGAGGCAAAATTAAAGACAGTGGGGGTTAATTAAATGGCTGTAGTCGAAATCCCAAGGATAGAAGAGGGTGAATGGCTAACAGGCGGAAGGAAGGAATATGAAGATGAGGAATGCCCTCATGTTATCCACAAAGGTTATGGCGATGAGACCTGGGATATATGCGAAATAGCAGGGGATAGGTGCATGTTAGAGACGCAGGGTCATTGCCCTTATTGGGATGAAATTAAAAAGGGAGATTAAAAGATGATAGAAAAGGAAATCGTAATTAGCGATAAGAAAAGATTAAAGACCAAGAAAGGGAAGGATTATTTCAGATTAATAGTATCAGATCAGGAGGGGTACAACATATTCGACCCAACTAAGGATAGCATAACGGCTATCGGTAACACGGTTAAGCTAACCGGGGAATGGGAGGGGAACTACTTTAACACCAAGGAATTGACACTGATAGCCGAAGCCACGCCAGATCAGGTAAAGGCTATCACAACAGAGAGGACCACAGACAAGACTAATGAGAGGTCTTCTATTGAGGGGCAAGTAGCAGCTAAGGTAGTGGCTGAGTTGTGGGAGAACGGGAAGTATAACGATAAAGATGATGAGGTTATGCTACTCCGGGGCTGGCTCTGTAATAAACTGGAGATACCGATAGAGGTTAACGCTACAACTAAAACCCCGGTTAAAGTGCCTGAACCGATAATACTTCCAGCAGAAAAGAAGCTGATAGAGAACACCCCCGAAGGCGATGCTGGTGATAACCCCTTATTACAAGCAGCTATAGAAATGGGCTTTAAGGAAGGAACGCTGAAAAGTGAGCATGAGGAAGGCGAGGCTTTCGCTAGCCTGGGGGATTTCCTGATGTATTGCTTCAAGAGGAAAGGGTTAACCAAGACTCAGATATACAAGGGCTTTGAGTTAAAGATGAACGAACCGTTGGGAGACCTGCAGGAAGCCTGGGCGGTGATTGATGCCAAATATCCTGACAAATCTCCGGTGAAGGCGTAAAATGGCGATAGAAAAGAAAGACCCAGAACGGATACCGACTCGGCAGGAGACCATAAATCAATGCTATGCTGCATTTGATAAGTTGATTGACCTGGTTGCTCTTTCAAGAGAAGCCTTTAAGTTAGGGTTTAGCGGCTCAGCAAAGTCTTATCTCCAGGACGCTGAAAAAGAAATAGACAAAATAAGAGGATTTATAATTTGACAACAACCAGTTAGTAGTGTTAGAGTATTATAAATGGATAAGATACAGAGCAGTTTAATACAGCAGAAGGCTAAAGGCACGTTAAAACGGAACCAATACATAAGGTTCCTTCACAAGCAAGGCGAAAACATGGCGGAGATAGGCAGGCAACTTAGTCTATCCCGCCAAACAGTCAGGAAAATAATAAGCGAAGCCGAGGAATAAAATGGAAAAATATGGCCAGCCATTTTGTGTTATCGGATCCAAAGGAAAGTTCAGAGGTGCGCGGTTCAATCACTTGCCACCACTGGAATATACCCACCAAGATTATACCCCAGAACTTGAGGGCCGGGTTAATGACCTTGAGGCAATATCGGCAGAGCCAGGGCAAATGCCCCGGCAATACCATGATAAATTACAGCAATTGCAAGGTAAGGTAATCTACCTCGAAGGCAAACTAAACGAGCATATCGACCTAGCCAAACGTAGAAAGCAGGGAGTTGAATTATAATGGCAAAGCCTAGTATCACGGAAGCCCCCGGCATATACACTATGGAATGGGCTGAGGATCGCATAAAGATTGTTGCCTCAAAGGTCAGGCAGCACAGGGACGGCAGGGTAACTGGGGAAATCACGGTAACAACAACCGCAGTAAACTATCACAGTCATTTACACCAAGCGCAGTTCAATTTCTCCTCTACCCAGGCTAGAACTAGCCTTGCCAAAGTTATGTTGAGCAAATACCCTGATGCAAATTGGAGCAATCTCTTGGAACAGTTATGCTTCTATGTTTTAGGTTGGGTGAGGCAAGGCGAGCCAGTGCAAGAATTATGCGCAGATGATGATTTTAAACCGCCTGAATATTTATTATATCCAATTATTTTAAAGGATGAACCAACAATAATATTCGGGGAAGGGGAGAGTGCTAAAAGTTTAATAGCCTTATTATTGGGGATATGCGTTGAATTGCCCTGGACTGATAATCCGTTCAAGCTAAAGCCCCTTGCCACTACAAGCAGGGCGCTTTACCTGGACTGGGAAACTTCAAGGGCAGAGATAGGTTGGCGGTTAAAGTGTTTTCAAAATGGCTTAGGGCTACCTAGTTTATTTATTAATTATAGGCGGTGTGCTTTGCCATTAGCAGATGATATGGAGCAGATACATGAAATGATACAGCAAACACACAGCAACTTCCTTATTGTGGACAGCATCGCTGCTGCCTCCGGGGGGGATATAAATAGTGCAGAGGTGGCTTTAAGATTCTTTGCCGCATTAAGGCAATTAAAGATTACCAGCCTGTTGATAGCTCATACAGCTAAGAATTTGGACGGGAAGCATCAAACTGTATACGGTTCAGCTTTCTATCATAACTCTGCCCGCTCTGTGTGGCTGGTTAAAAGAGTTTCAGAAACAGATGAGAATGAGATTAGCGTTGGACTATTTCATAAAAAGCATAATAACTCTCAAGGCTTCAAACCAATCGGATTTAAGATGATATTCAACGAGCATCAAACAATGGTAGAACTACAAGATGTTAAACAAGTCGGCGAATTTCTACAAGAAACTAGCCTCCCAACAAGAATACTAGAACTCTTAAAGAATGGCGCCGCACCTACCGCAGAGATAGCAGAGGCGCTGGAAGCAGGCAAAGAATCAACAAGAGCTACATTAAATCGCATGAAACAACGGAGCCAGGTTGTTAAAGTCGGTAATGATTGGGGGTTGACTTATAGTGATTGACATAACAGGCGTAACAGACATAACACACTTGGTGGATATAGCGGGGAAAAATCCACCTAAAAGCATAACACCCTGTTACGAACATGGAAGTTGGTTTTGTATTAGAACTCATAACACCGTAACAGGTGTTACGGAACACGTTATGGAGCGTAACATAACAGGGGGGGGTATATTTATATACCCCCTGTTATGCTTACATGTTACGTTTTAATAAATATAATATTTAAAAGGTAGATGAAAGATAAAAAGATGGATAAGCTGTCAAGGGTAATAAGGTTCTGCTTACTTACCAGGCTACAGATCAGAACAGGCGGGATAGAGCTAAGGGATTATTGGTGCTTCCCTTTAGAGCGGGTGGGGAATTTAATGTTGAGATTAAGGAGGTGAAATGAAAATAATTAGAGTATTCCCGAGGCGAACTAGCATGACCCCGAAAGATGATTATGCCTTTGTTGGTTGGCCTGGCTTACCTAGTTTCCGGCCAGAAGCAGATGAGGTGCATATATCAACAGTGTTCACATGGGATATTTTGAGAGCAATAGATTTAGGCAGATCATGGCAAAGATATTATCCATTAGTGAGGATCGGTGGGCCTGCTTTTAGTGACCATTGTAATGGTTTCCAGCCAGGAATGTATATCAGGGAAGGCATCACATTTACTAGCAGGGGATGCAATAATCATTGCCCATGGTGTCTAGTCCCGGAGCGGGAAGGTAGGTTAAAGGAAATAGCAGACTTCGCCGAAGGCAATGTCATTCAAGACAACAATCTTCTCCAGTGTAACGACGATCATATCTCCAAAGTCTTTGCCATGCTTAGAAAGCAGAAAGCGATACAGTTTAGTGGTGGGCTTGAGGCTAGGCTTATAAAAGATTGGGTGGCAGATGAGATAAGGAGCCTTCGAGTAAAGCAGATTTTCCTTGCTGCTGATACTGATGCGGCGATCAAGCCGCTTGAGAGAGCGGTTAAGTTGCTTGGCATATCCAGGGAGAAGATCCGCTGCTATGTCCTTTTGGCTTATAAAGGGGAATCAATGAGCAAGGGAATAGAGCGCCTGGAGAAAGCCTGGTATGCTGGAACGATCCCCTTCGCACAACTCTACCAGCCGCCGGATAAACATATTGCATACAGCCAGGAATGGCACAAATTAGCCAGAACGTGGTCCAGACCGGCAGCAACAAAGGCGTTAATGAGAGGCAAATGAAACAGCGGGCAATTGATAGAGAAGCAAGCCGTGATAAAAATGGGCGCTTGCCATGCAGAAATTCAAAGAAATAGAGGAGGTGAAATGAGCGAGATTAAAAGGATTAACTTCTATTGTGAACGTTGTGACGCAAGGATAACCGTAGAAGAAGAGGGGGCACTACAGGAGTTAGAGGATTTAGGCTGGCGGGTTGGTGAGCATATCCTTTGCCCTCATTGCGTTGGTGTAATGAGATATGTTAATGTAACTATGGTAGAGTCAATAGGGGAGGAAATTGTTAGTGAGTTCATATCAGCTTCACAAGCTTATGGGTCTTTCAATAACGCCCATGAGGGGTTGGCTGTACTATGGGAAGAGTTTGAGGAATTAAAAGCAGAAGTGTTTAAGAAGCAAAGTCAATATGATTTGGAAAATATGAGAAAAGAGGCGATACAAGTCGGGGCTATGGCTTTAAGATTTGTTTATGATGTTTGTGTGTATCCAAAGCAGGAGGTGAAATGAAAAACACTGTAATGAGTCCAGAGCAACGATTAAAAATAATCAATGACAATATGCCCCCAGAGGCCAAGTATGGCGATGTATTCCAAGCGATTGCTGAAGCGCAAGCCAGAACCACTTGCCCTATTTGTTTCAAGGCTGGGATAAAGGAAGCGGTGGATTGGATAGAGTCAGCGCCTACTAGGAAAATCGATGGTGCCGAACAGTATATTTGCACACTGGAACAATGGCAATCCCAGCTCAGGAAATGGGGAATAGAGAAGGTGAAATGAAACAGACTGAACCAATTGTGCCAGCACATTTACAACCGTTAGAGGCTTATCACAAAGAATTGAAAATGGCTGGAACTATCAGGGATAAAAAGATACTGGCAGCAGAGAGAGCCTTTAAAAAAGTAGAGTATAAAGCCTGGAAGAAATACAAGGCAGCAGGGGGGGAATGAGATGAACGAAATAGACAAGGAATATCTTTATCAGGAAGTGGACAAGCTAATAGACAAAAAGATGTTTGGTGATTTAACCACTGGAGAAACTATGCAGCTTGATTATGACCAGCAACAAATAGCGATATTAGAGCAGCAGGAGAGGGACAAGGTAGAAGCGGGCAGGCTGGTTAGGCGGAAGCGGGCAAAGAAGGTTAATAAGCAGTTCAAGCGAGACGAGGATTGGCTGTGCGAGCAGTTGGGATTGAAGCGTGAAGGCCACATGAAGCGGGGAATATCCTGCGCCGATGGCGTTAACGAGATGTTTAGTTATGACGCTACCAGGACTACTAAGAAGCTGTCTTATCTCAGGGGTGAATTGGCAGACGCTAAGGCTCATGCTACTCAATGCCGTACTCCTGTGGTGGTGATATTCCAGAACGATTATGAGAGGAAACATGCGATGGTGTTATTAGATTTTAGCCACTGGGTGGATTTACATGGATAAAGGAATAACTTTTGGAGAAGTTGTAAGGGAATATTTCCCAGGTGCCAGTGATGATTATGTGGATTTTATTCTCTGGGAGAAAACAGGCTACCCTGGCTTCTGGAATATCCCCGAAGATGGCTTAACAGTTGAGGAGTGTTTAAGAACTCAGTTGCAGAGGTTGAAGGATAAAAAGCATGGCTAAAGAACTTACTCATATGAGTTTGTTCGCCGGCATAGGTGGTATAGACATAGCAGCAGAGTGGGCGGGATTTAAGACAATCCTATTCTGTGAGATAGATGAGTATTGCCAGAAGGTACTAACGAAGCATTGGCCTGATGTCCCTATCATTAGTGATGTCCGTGATGTAAACATTGACACTATAGCCAATATTTGTTATAATAATGGTGGAGGTAAAAGATGCGAATATGTAGCAAATGTGGGCAAGAACCAGCAATGTCAGGGCAAACTTGGGAAGGATACTTGTGTAGAAAATGCCACAATAAATACCAAACTGAATGGAGAAATAAAAACAGAGGGAAATGGAGAGAATACACAAACAGTTGGGAAAAAGAACAGAGAGATAAAGTCATTGCACACTACGGGGGAAAATGTGTTTGTTGTGGAGAAACAACTCCGGAATTTCTCACCATTGACCACAAAAACAACAACGGAAGCGATGAACGCAAAAGATACAATTATATCAAAATGTGGAAAATCGTTATTAAACGAGGATATCCAGACGATTACCAAATCCTCTGCTATAACTGTAACCACGCAAAAGAAATCTATGGAGTTTGCCCCCACCAACGAAAGTGAGGACGTGAAAGATGTCACCAAAGAAAAGATTATGGCCTACACCGAAAGCAACTATGCCCAACAATTTGAAGTCAGCAACGGCGGACGAGAAGGGCAGGTTTCACAGGAAAACAGGCTCGGACTTCGGGTTGAACCTGGCCGATATGGTACAAGAGGAATCACCCTCATCACAGGTGGCTTTCCCTGTCAGCCCTTCTCGGTGGCTGGGAAGCGACGAGGCAAGGATGATAACCGTTACCTCTGGCCAGAGATGCTCAGGGTTATCAAAGAGTTCAAGCCCACTTGGGTGTGTTGTGAAAATGTTGTTGGGATCGTCAATATGGCACTCGACACTGTGTGTTCTGACCTGGAAGCCGAAGGCTACGAAGTGCAACCGATTATACTTCCAGCTTGCGGTGTCAATGCCCCGCACAGACGGTACAGGGTGTTCATTGTGGCTCACTCCACCGGCAAGGGAAGGGGAGAGGTCGAATCTCAAAATGGAATCACTATCCAAGAGATACGACAAGCATCCACAGGGGAATCTATCAGAACAACTAGCTCATGTGATGTTACCGACTCCGACATTAACAGGCAACAACAACCGAAAGGGAATATCAGTGAAGGCGGGGGACGGATTAGCAACCGTGGCGAAGATGTGGCCGACACCAAATGCAAGCCACGTGGATACAGCGAGCATAGAGGGTGCGAGATATTCTGGGGAAAACAGGCCGGAGGGAGTTTACCAGGGCGGCGGGCAGTTGAATCCGAATTGGGTAGAGAAACTGATGGGATTCCCAGAATTTTGGACGATGCTTGGGCCGAAGGATGGGAAACAAATATCCCCAGGGTTGCGACAGGAGTTAGGTATAGGGTTGATAGATTGCGATGCCTCGGAAACGCCGTAGTACCACAACAAATATACCCGATATTAAAAGCAATAGCGGAGATTGAATTGTGCTATGATAGAAAACAGGATTAAGGCGGTGATGATATGACAAAAATTTTGGTCAAATTAAAGAAAATTGTAGCCAAGCTAAAAGAAATTAATGAAAAGATAGATGCTTGGGATGATGGTGATTGCCACGGATGTATTTATATGTATAAAGATGTGTATGGGCATATGTGCAAGTATAGTGCTTTTATTGGGGAAGTTCAGATAAAAGATGGTGTGTGTAATAAATACACACCAAAAGTGGCAAATAAAGGAATGGATGGGTGATGCTATGACAACATTTTGGGAACACCTGGAAGATGGAGACAAGGAAAAGCTACTAAAGGAATTCCCATCTTTGAAACCGCCGACTAAGAAGCAGCTAAACGTCAAGGTCGAGGGGAAGATTACAGGGAATATCGACAAGGAAATGAGGAAAGTTCCCCGGGATACTAGGAGACATTGAGTACATGAATATTTTAATAGCCTGTGAATTTTCAGGGATAGTCAGGGAAGCCTTTAGGAAACGAGGGCATAATGCTTGGAGTTGCGATTTACTTCCCACAGAGATACCAGGGCAGCACATACAAGACGACATATTAAAGCATCTTGAAGGCTGGGATTTAATGATAGCTCATCCACCTTGTACTTATCTAACACTCACAGGTAATAAATGGTTTAAGCCTGAATATCGGGAACGTTTCCCCAACAGGCAAGAGGATAGGGAAGATGCAGTTCGGTTTTTTATGGAATTTGCTAATGCTAATGTGCCTAAAATCTGCATTGAAAATCCATTAGGGGTAATGAGTACAAGGTGGCGTAAACCCGACCAACTGATCCAACCGTATCAATTTGGGCATACCGAGGCAAAGCTAACCTGTCTTTGGTTAAAAAATCTTCCCCTGTTGCGATATGGGCAAGGTGGACAGTTGATGTTTGGGGAGAAGTTACCACCGGAACTAACGGAAATAAAAGAGCCTGAATATATAACACTCAAAAGCGGGAAGCGAATGGCAAAATGGTACGTGGAAGCCGCCTCACAATCCAACAGGGCGGATATAAGAAGCAAAACATTCCAAGGAATAGCTAATGCTATGGCTGAACAGTGGGGTAATGAAGTTGATTAACGAAGCCGCCGGCTGGTGGAGTCCCGGAGAGTTTTGCTTCCACCCTGTTCAAACTAAGTGGTATTTAGAATGTTATGAGATTATGGCCAGGGGGGACTGGCCAGTGGACCCTAATCGAGTGAGGAGTGAGACCTTATCGCCACACGGTTATTTCGAGACTCCCGAAGCAGTTTGGATTGAATTTTTACCTAGATTCCAGTCTACCGAGCGTGATGGGGAACTGGCTATTGATTTGTATGCTTATCAGAAAGAATTGGGCAGGCTGGCTCAGATTTATAACTGTAGTTATGACAAGATTGGGAAGAGGGCAAGGCGAGTGGTTAAGTATATCTCAGGGTTGGACAGGAAAGAGACGACATACCGTGAATACTACCAGCACAAGCGTTCTGGATGCCCGATGCCCAAAGCTAAACATCGGGAATGGGAATTTCCCCCCAAAGAAAATTTAGGAGGTGGCTAATGATGAATAACAGGGTAGCAAAGAAGATACGCAAATACAGTAGGCGCCAATTCCTGGAATATGTCAGGGAGGTAAAGAAGTGGCCGTTCAAGGTACGCTTACGATTTGCTTGGCGTATCTTATTCCGTAAATTTTAAGAGGAGGTGAATAGAATGGAGCCAGACAGCATAACACCTGGCTATACGCCAGACAGGGGAGCTGATGGAGCCTGTGAACCAAACGAACCTGCAAAGTAAATTAGGAGGTAAATAATGTTACAAGATGGCGTGATAATTAGATATTGGGATGAAGAGGGGGGAGATGGCACTATTGAACTTGATTTAGATAATAGCCCAAAAGAGGAAAGAATACTACACATTTGTTTACCTAGATTGGATGGTTCAAAGACCTTGTCTGTATACTTGGCAGATTTTGAAAGAGCATTGCGTAGGTTGAGAATAGATTAAGGCGCAACAAAGTAAATTAAAAGGAGGATTAGAATGAAATTAAAGGAAAAGGGAGAACTTTGAAATGACTAAACAAGAAGAGATTAAGCGAGGGCTGGCAAGGGAATTAGTAAGGATTAGAGGTGTGAAGTGGTCGTACATAGTCAAAGAGAAACTTGAACCTATGTGGCTTGAGGATGCTGAAGCAATCCTACACTATCTCCACTCTCAAGGGGTGGTGATTAAGGTGGTAGGAACTCGGGAAATTGAACATCCAGGGATAACGCTAAAAACAAAGGTGCCAATCAGAGCTACCGTGCCACTAATAGAGGTGAAACCATGAGCATAGAAACTACAGTAAAGGAAATGGTGCGCCCGGATAGAGTGCAGCACACGATTAAAGAGAACCTTAAAATCCAGGTTAAATACAAGCCTAAAGCGATACCGCAAGTTAATGAATATCGGGGCAGCACGGTCCATGCGGGGCCAGCCATTTGACATTTTGGAGTCGGTTGTTTTATACTATTTGTGCGGGTGTTTTATACCCTTTTTTAGTTCGGGCTATCCAGTCTGGACTTTTTTTGTGTCATCTTTTTCTCTCTAGCTGTACCCAAATGTATACGATTGTATACAAAGGAGGTACATATCAAAGTAACTAAAGACATAATACAAGGTGAGCCAATCTATTATGCCCATGTACTAGACCCTCAATTCAAGGAAGTGCTATTGCCTCCTATTTCTGATGCCCACTATGGCAATCCTTTGTTTAGTAAGAAACACTTTCTGAATACTGTTAATTTTATTTATGCTACACCTAACGCCGTTACCGTGTTGAATGGTGATTTGTGCGAGTCGAGCTTAAGAACATCCAAAGGGCAGATATATAAGCAAGTTGGCTCGCCACAAGACCAACGGGATTATATGATAGACAAGCTATACCCCATAAGGTCCCAGATATTAGGTGCGACTATTGGCAACCATGAGCTCAGAATTAAGAATGAAGTTGGGATAGATATTTGCCAGGATATAGCAAAGGCACTCGGAGTACCCTACCGGGCAGAAGGTATTATATTAAAGATAAGTTTCGGGGATTATAATAAGCACACTAGAGGGAAACCCTATACATATTGGATATATGTTACTCATGGCTATGGTGGGGCTAGAACGGCTGCTGCTAAGGCAGTGAAGGTTGAGAGGTCTTCTACTTTTATTCATGCCGATGCTTACCTTATGAGCCATGACCATGTAGTAAATGCTGCTCCTGTGGTTTACCTGATGCCTGACCCTAGAAATCATGTTGACCCTAAAACTGGGTTTACCGTAGGAAGGGTAACGGCACACCGGAAGATGCTTATTAAAACTAATGCCTATCTGAAGTGGGGTGGTTATGCAGAGATGGGTGGTTTCTCACCTACTGATTTGGAGACGCCGATTGTAAAATTAGCAGGGGTTGGTAAACCTAAAATAAAGGTAGAGATTTAATTGGTTTTTAAGAGTGAATAAATGGAAATCGAGCTAAAGCAAGAGGATTTAAGCAACTTCGATACCGGCGGTGGGGCAAGGGAAATCAAGGCGAGCATAACGATTGATTCCAATATGCCATACCGCAGAAAGAGGGAAGCTGTTATATTTGAAACGCTGGCTGTATTCCTTGATACTGAGTTGGAGCTTAACCGGGAGTTCGTGCAGTATCTAACGGACCATATCACCTTGAACCTGGATGAGCTAGATAGTAGTGGAGATAAAAATGCAGCTGCTTATTGCAGGTTGGCTTAGAACAGGAGAGATAGATGAATGATCGAGACGTAGTAAGAATATTTGACAGAGAGATAGCAAGTTACTTTCAAAGCAGGACTTGCCCCGTGTGTGGGAGAGAATCCGACATGGTTAAAATAGAAGCCTGGAAGGATAGCGAGAGTTTTGATGGCTTCAAGTGCCTATATTGTGGGGCTTTATTGGTTGAGAAGATGGAAGTAGTTGAGCAACAAGCATAAGTTA
>Ga0307433_1001670_pt1 | contig 11605 bp, 8 predicted proteins | sample SalMarWE160210MG_FD_202166 | JGI IMG/M metagenome (GOLD analysis project Ga0307433, IMG submission 202166) | Salt marsh sediment microbial communities from the Plum Island Ecosystem LTER, Massachusetts, United States - WE1603-210 | ecosystem: Environmental > Aquatic > Marine > Intertidal zone >...
CTAGACTTCGACAAAAAGCCCATCTTAGACAAACACAGCATAGGCGGAGTGCCAGGAGACAAAACCACCCTGCTTGTGATTCCCATAGTTGCAGCCGCAGGCTTCACTATCCCCAAGACATCTTCTCGGGCGATAACTTCTCCGGCGGGAACAGCAGACCGAATGGAGGTTTTGTGTCCTGTTGACCTGACCATTGAGGAGATGAGGGACACGGTGAAAAAAACTAACGCTTGCATAGCTTGGGGTGGAACGCTTGAGCTTGCTCCGGCGGACGACCTTTTCATCCAAGTGGAGTATCCTCTCTCCATTGACCCGCTTCTTTTGCCGTCCATTATGAGCAAGAAGAAGGCGATAGGCGCAGACTATGTGGTAATAGACATACCTACGGGTAGAGGCGCAAAGATCAAGACTATCGGGGAAGCCCATGCTCTAGCACAAGAGTTCATAGAGTTAGGTAAAAGATTGGACATGCATATTCAGTGCGCAGTAACTTTTGGCGAACAACCCATAGGATATGGTATAGGACCAGCTCTTGAGGCGCGGGAGGCGCTTTCTGCGCTGATTGGTGACGGCCCCATAGACTTGGTGAATAAGGCTGCTAGTTTGGCGGGGTTACTGTTCGAGATGATGGGGGTCAAAGATGGCACACAAAAAGCAAAAGACATACTAGAATCAGGTGAAGCAGAGAAAAAGTTCAGAGAGATAATTGCTGCTCAAGGCGGCGACCCTGATGTACAACCTGAGGGCATAAAGATTGAAAAGGAAACAGTGGAGATTCGTTCAGAGGAGAAGGGAAGAATTCAATGGATCAACAACAGGGCTATGGCGCAGATAGCAAGAGAGGCTGGGGCTCCCAAAACTCGGGGCGCAGGGGTTCTGCTGAGTAAGAAACTTGGAGACAAAGTTGCAGAGGGAGATATATTGTATACAATCTTTTCTGGAAGCGCCCAAAAACTTGAGTCATCAGTTACATTAGCTGAGAACCTTAACCCCATAGGAGTAACTGGGAAGTTTGGCGAGAAAATGCTGGTTGACCGCATCCCAACAAAGAAGATTTCCCGTGAGAAGCCTTTCATTCTGGAACGATAAGCAACGCTGTGATTCATGATTGGGGTGGGGATGGTTAAGGCAGTTATCTTTGACTGGGACGGAACACTCGCGGACACTAAGAAGGCGGTGGTGCAGTCCTTCCAGGAGGTCTTGGAGGAGGCTGGTTGCAGGGTTAGCGACGAGTTTATAGAGAGGCGGATTGGCATCGGAACAAAGAAGACAATCATAGAAGCCTTCAGAGAGTGCCACATGAGACTGGACGTTTCGAAGCTGGAAAAGCTTGCTGAAGAAAAGATTAGGATTCAAGCAGAACTCGCAGATATTGTAAGGCTCTTTGATGGAGTCACTGAACTTTTGGAGGCGCTGCAGGGGAGAATCCAGCTTGCTTTAGCGACGATGAGCAGCAGAAAAGTTGTTGACAAGTTACTTCCAGAGAAGGAGATAGGAGGGTATTTTGATGTGGTGGTCACAGCGGATGAAGTTGTTAATCCGAAACCTGACCCTGAAATTTTTCTTGTTTCTGCGGCGAGGTTGGGGGTCGAACCGGAAGATTGTGTGGTTGTGGAGGATTCCATTTTTGGTGTGAGGGCTGCTAAGGCGGCAGGGATGAAGTGTATAGCTGTGTCTTCGGGAGTCTACAGCAAGGAAGAACTTGAGGAAGAGAATCCGGATTTGATGATTGATTCTCTTGTTGAAAAAGATAGGGTGCTGAATTTCGTTTTTGGTAGCGTATGATGCAGTTATTGGGTTTAGTGAATTATGCAACTGATGTTTGTTATAGTGAAGTTAATATGACATACGTCATTCTTATATACATTGGCGCAGCAACAATATGGTGGTGAAAGAGAAGCATGACTCTCCCATGCGAAGTTGCAGTTAAATCCGTGATTCCAGCCATTCGATCAGCCATAGCAAGAGAACTGACCCAATCTTATGGGCTTAAACAGGAAGAGGTGGCTCAGCTTTTAGGTGTCACCCAAACCGCTGTGAGCAAATACACGAGGCACTGGAGAGGCGCGGTTCTTGAGGTTGAAGAAGTGGATGACGCTCAGCCTGTTCTCAAGGAAACGGTGTGGTCGTTGGCTAATGGTCAAATGAACAAATATGAACTTGCGGAGAAGCTGTGTATGGTCTGCAAGATAATCAGAAAGAAAGGGCTCATGTGTAAACTATGTGCACTCTCTGACCCAACCATAGACAGCAGCCAATGCATAGTCTGCCACCCAAACGGCAAATCCAGAAAATAGATCAAAAGTGTACGAAGATACCCTTTTCATATTAAAAGACTATTACACTCTCTTTCGTGGCTTCCCTCTTCTAGGCTCGATTCCTTTTGTTTGTTGACAATCCACTCAAACTCTTCACAAGAGATAAAGACACTATGGGATATAATATATAGAAGGATGGAGAATTTCGTTAGTGAGTAAGATGGCTCTCAAAGAAGCTAAGGTTGAAGGAGAACTATATTATTTAATTAAGACCATTCTTAAAAAGAATGATTACAAGATTCACGATGTAGAATTTGGAGATGTTGAACGCCAGCAAAAAGTTGATGGTGGAATAGCTGATTTAACCGTACCTTTTTCAGATGGCAAACATTGTCTTGTGATTGAGTGTAAGAGAAAAATCATAAAACCTTCAGGGTTTAGAACTATACGAGATTTTGATGTTTTTGGTTCAAGAGTTATAGGTCAAGCCTTAAATTATGCGGTCAGGCTAGGTTCACGGACATTTGCTACGACAAATGGTGCAAGACTAGCTCTGTTTAGGACGCCAAAAGCAGGAGAACCTTTCAGGATTGATACTCACAGGCTTTTAGTTCAAGATCCCTTTAAACTTGAAGAGAAAAATGTTGAGGATTTACTCGATTTTTTGGCTAAATGGCATACTGGACTTCCAGTTCGTTTAGTAGAGATTGACTGGTTTTTTATATCACGGCTTAGAAGTTTTGTGGATTTCCTCTCAAAGTCTTTGGAACCCGTTGTTAAAGAGCTCAAGGCTGATAAGGTATTTTCTAAGAAGCTAGAAGAGTTTTCAACGAAGATTGGAACAACCATAACTAATGAGCAGCTAGCTAGAGAAACAGCTTATCTACTGATGAATAAGATTGTTTTTTACAAAATACTTGAAAGGCATTATAAAGCTCTCCCTAAACTTAGACCCATCTCAGCTCCAGATGGGAAATACTTCATTGAGTTCTTGAAAGGATATTTTGAGAAAGCGATTAAGGTTACTGGAGATTTTGAGCCCATTTTTATCACTGAATTATATGGTGATATTCCACTGCCCGCTTTGGACTATGTCTTTGAAGAGGTGAACTCGTTCATTGAAGATATGGATATACACAAGCTTGAAGAAATAGGTTCAGATGTTGTTGGCTACATTTATGAGGAACTCCTCCCAGATGAAGAGAGACATAGACTCGGACAGTTCTATACGCCTCCTCCGATAGCTGAGCTTATTGTTAAGTGGGCTGTAAGAAGTCATAAAGATGTGGTGTTAGATCCTGCTGTAGGGAGTGGAACATTTTTAGTCAAAGCATACCAAAGATTGATTGAACTTAAATCTGAACATTCAAAGAGAGTGAAGAAAAGAATACGTAGAAAGGATATCCATAAAGAGATTCTTTCTCAGTTGTATGCTGATGATATAAATCCATTTCCAGCTCATCTAACATCCATGAATTTAGCTATGAGAGATGTAAGATACCCAACAAGTGAGATGAATGTTATTATTGAAAACTTCTTTGATCTGAAATCAAAATCACGTGTTTTTGCTCCATATGTAGTAAAAACTCCCAAAGGAGAGATCAGGAGATACTTCAATATTCCAACATTTGATGCTGTAGTTGCTAATCCACCGTATACTAGATGGATTGAGATTCCTGAGAAAACGCAGAAATCGATAAATAAGAACATTGGGACTCTACTAAAAAAGTACAAATTATCTAGAGGTATTGGAAAAGAGACAGGAATTTATGTCCATTTCATAATGCATGCCTACGATTTCTTAAAGAAGAACGGCAGACTTGGGATGATCACTTCAAATAGCTGGCTTCAATCAGCCTATGGTATTAATTTTGTCAACTTCTTATTAGATCACTTCAAAGTCAAAGCCATCATCGACTTTAACCAAAGGCTTTTTACAATACCATTGGTTGCTACATGTGTCATTTTGCTTGAGAAAGAGAAGAGCGAAGAAGCAAGAAATGAAAATGAAACAGTGCTTATTTATGTGGAAGAGGAAGCAAAGGTTGAGGAAATCTTAGATGCCATAGACAACCCAGAAGGATGGAAAGAAAAGTTTTTAATTAGTGTTGCCAGACAAAGCGAGATTCCTAGAGATGAGAAAATAATTAAGACTATGTTTGGGGCAGTTGATGTTGAAGAAATGGTTAAAAGTTCACATCTTGTCACCGAGATGCAAAATCTCTTCGACCTAAGATATGGCAACATTAAAGGAGTCTTTGCTAGAGGAGGCACTGGTGGTGACAAGTTCTTCTACTTGACAAGAAAGAATGCAGAGTATAGAGGACTAATTCCTGAGTATGTCTATCCAGTTTTGGTTAGTTCAAGATATTCCAAAACATTCAGATTCTCAAATGAAGACTGGCAGGAACTCAAGAAAAACAACAAACCTTGCTATGTTTTTGTGTCTCATAAACCGATGCACGAATTACCAACTAATGTTAAGGAATACATCAAATGGGGAGAAAAGACACCAATTCTTAGAGTAAGAAAAGGAGAAAACCCCAAAACACCAAAAGAATCTATTGCTTCACAAATGAGAGAGAAAAGCAAGGAGTTTTTTGGTTGGTATGATTTGGGGGGAGTGATGAATACTCCAGCTTTTGCTACATACCGCGCTCAATATCGCCACAGATTTTGTCTAGCACCCATGACATTGGCAATAGATAAAGATCTGCTAGCTCTTATACCTAAGAACAAACTCAGCAAAAATCATTTAAAAGCATTATTAACTTTCTTGAATTCGACTATCTCCCAGTTCTTTATTGAAATCTATGGCAGGTCTACGGGTGGAGGAATGATAGAGCTGGACGTGAAGGCTGCTACAAAGTTGCCACTATTAAATGTAAAAAAACTAACAACCGAACAAGTTCATTCCCTCACTACACTTTACGAAAGGCTGGAAAGTGAATCTAGAAAAATTGGCGGAGTTGATACTCAAGGAAATCTAGAAGAAATTAGTCCAATAATAGATGATATTGATTCCCAGATATCTTCAATAATGGGTTTGAATAAATCCATCTTGAGTAAAATCAAGACCGGTGTCAAAATATTATCTGAACGAAGAATTTCTAGGTCTAGAAAGGCTATTCCTGAATCAGTGAAAGGTGAGGAGGAGCCTAAAATAAGACCACCGAAAAAGAGGGGGAGACGAAGGAAAGAAGAATTTCATAGACCACTTACTAGGTGGATGGAAGAGTATAGGTAAACATATTTTAATTGCTCAGAATGATTCTCAGATATCTTAGTGTTACGGGTTAGCTGGTTTCTTTCGCGGCTTTCTTTGTGCTTTTCTTTGCGGCTTTTTTCACAGGTTTCTTCTCTGTTTTCTTCTCGGTTTTGGCGGTTTTCTTTTCTGCCTTCTTTTTTGTTTTCTTTGCCTTCTTTTTGGTCTCCTTCTTGGGTTCTTTGGCAGCTCCCGGTTTTTGGAAGGTTTCAACAAATTCGACGGTTGTTATTTCTGGAAGGAATCTCTGAATGTCTAGGGCGATGCCTCTTTTTGCCAGCTGTATCCCCTCAACGTAAAAGGCTTCTTCAGGCACATTCACCTTAACGTCTGCTTTTCCAACCTCAAAGACAAACTTCTCAGCCTCAACCGCAGGTATTCGACGATGAATAAGAACAGCAATTTTTTCCTTCTCCGTTTTGAGTTCCTTTTTGACAGTAACCTCGTAAACTAGGGTTTTTCCAGCCAAAGGTGGATTAAAGTCAAGTGTCACCCGCCCAGACCCGATGATTCGCACAGTGGCGAGCTTCTTGTCGTACTCGATCTGTTCTCCCAGTCTGGGGGTTATTCCTCGGGCTGCCAGCCGCCTGAAGGGAACAAGCTTCACTTTTTCTGGGTCCCGTTGCCCGAATGCTTTCTCTGGCGGAATTTCAACGGTTTCGCTTTTTCCGATTTTGAATTTAAGGAGAGCTTCGTCTAGGGCTTTCAGAACCCAGCCTTCTCCGACCACCACGAGTCTTGGCTCGTAGATTTCTCCCTCTTTGTAGAGTTTGCTTTCTTTCGCGGTTTCTTCGGAGGTGGTGTCGAAAACCTCTCCTGTCTCCTTAACTTTCCCAGTGTAATCAACAAGGATAAAGTCACTTTTCTGAATGGGCACACATATCCTTCCTATATTACTAGACTTCTCTGCTGATTTCTAGCCGCCAACAGCATTCATAAAGGTTACGTATCCATCACACGAACCACACAACAGCAGAAATGAAAGATTGCCTGGAATTGTTGTGTCTCTGGTTCAGTTTATGGAATACAGGAAAAAGATAAAGAAAGGGTTAGGATTTGGAAAAAAGTTGGTTATTTACATGTCGCTTTAGTATGTGTCTTCGATAGTTAACTCTTCGTCGTCTGCAACCTCTTCTTCCATCGGAGCTTCTTCTTCAGTTATAGCTTCTTCACTGTCTGCTTCGGCTGTATCCTCTTCAGTAGACTGGTCTTCCAGAATTTCCTCAGAATCCGCCTCTTCTGCAGGTACCTCAACAGCTTCTTCGTATACTTCAGCTTCCACTGTTTCTTGAGGTTCTTCGATCGTTGGCTCTTCAAACATGGGTTCAACTTCGATTTGCCCTTCAACAGGCGCTTCAACAGCAGCTTCAGGAACCTCAACAGAAGGAGCACCAATCTCCTCAACAGGAGCATCTAGCACCTCATCAGCAGCTTCCTCAACGTATGTCTCCACCGGAGCCTCAACAGCCTCAACGGTCTCTTCAACAGATTCCTCAACCGACAGGTCAACCTCTTCAACTGGAGCCTCAATAGACTCTTCAACGGTCTCCTCGACAGCCTCTTCAACCGGAACCTCAGGAACCCCAACCGCTTCCTCAACTTCAGCAACTTCAGCAGCAGCCTCAGCTTGAAAATCAACTGGCATCTCAACTGGAGCCTCAGGAGCCTCTAGAATCTCCTCTTCGGCGGAAACGTCAACAGAGGGAGTAATCGACTCTTCAGCTTCTTCCACAAAGGGAATTTCAGGAACCTCAACGGCAGCCTCGGCATACTCTTCAATTGGCGACTCAGCAGCAGCTTCAACAGGAGCCTCAACGGTCTCTTCAACAGATTCCTCAACCGACAGGTCAGCCTCTTCAACTGGAGACTCAATCGGCACCTCAAAAGGCACCTCGACAGCGGCATCCAAGGATATCGCAGCAGTTTCCTCAACGATGCCTTCGGCGGATTGTGTCGTCTCCTCTTCTACTGGTGCGGGTGGGGGGGTTGGCGCTGCAGCTTCTGGCATAAGACTGTTTACTGCCTCCTTGAGGGAAATCAACTGTTGCTTCAAGGCGTTTAGGCCATTTGAAAAAGCGTTACTTTCGTTAGCGTGTAACTCTTCGTCAATCTCTCCTGCAACATACTGGATTTCAGAGTTGGCGAGAAACACTTCTAAGGTACCGATCTGCTTTTCGAGGTCATCTACTTTGGAGGCCAGATTGTCGGCTAACATTTTCTGGCGCATCTCGATGTCGGAGATGATGGTGGAAAGTTCATTGTCTAGTGAATCATATGTAGACGCCGAAATTCTGCCTGAATTGAAAAGATCGTCAAGAGCCTGCTTCTTTTTCCTAGCTAATTCCAAATCCTTGTTTATTTTCTCGAAAGAGTACTTCCATGAGATCAAATTCTAACACCCAGTCGAAAGCTACTATAAAAGAACGAAATAACTGTTGTTAACATGCAGATATATCGTTAGCTGTCAAAAACGGCTCCTTTTCCACAATTATCCCCGAGACACGTTTAAACAACCATAGATACCAACACACACGCAACATCAATCATTAACACTCTTAACTAAACATGAAACATTATTGAATTAACCATTTTTTGATTTATAAAAGACGCAGCGAAGGCGGGAACGTTTGAATGACCCAAATCTGCATTCAGAATATTCATATATCTGGATTTCAGTTCATACAAAACTATAAATATATGAACCGTCTATAAAATTGGAACACGATTAAACAAAGCCATACTCAAGAAGGGAACGACAGTTGAAGCCCGAAGCCCCAAAAAAGACATGTAAAAGAGTCAGTAAGAGCTTCACAAACACATTCAAACAGACTGAACCACAAAATCGTCTCCTGAGCGGCTACAACACCATCGCAGCCGTTCACAGCAAATTCAGCAGTTTAGTCAGCTCAAAAACAGTTTACTCCCTTCGATACTCACCTAAAACGAGGCACAATAAATAGCAGGCGAGTGAAAAATGGCTTATCCCCCGATTCTTGGAGGCAAGTAGACCAGAGACAAACCTTTAGAGGATTTCATTAATCCGAGCACAAAATAAAACGCTGCTTCAGAAAGGGTTGTCCACGATTTCAACCGATTTGCAGATTCTATTATTATGTGTGCAATCTAGGAGATCACGCCGGTGGCATTGGCGAGTTTCTTGGCGGAGTCGTAATCCAGTTTTTTTTCGTTCAAAATTGTGTAACGTTCGGGGCGAATGTCAGAGGCTTGCACTAGAGCCTTTATGATGGACTCGGGTTCCATGCCCAGTTCTTCAGCCGTTGTTGGAGCCCCGGTTTTTTGAAGCGTATCTTTGATTCCTTTCCAATCTGTGTTATAGAGATAAGCCATCATTATTGCTCCCACGCCACATTGCTCTCCATGCAAGGCTCCATTGGGTTCAATCAGATCAAGAGAGTGGCTGAACAGATGCTCTGAACCGCTGCAGGGTTTGCTGCTTCCCGCGATGCTCATGGCAACTCCGCAGCTTATGAGACCCTCCAGAACAAGGCGGAGTCCCTCTTCTGCTCCAGGCTTGATTGCATCAGCGTTTTTCGTAATAAGCCGTGCACTCATGAGAGCCAAACTTGCTGCGTATTCCCCGTAGTATTCATGTTTTACTTTGTAGGCTAGTTCCCAGTCTCTGACAGACGTGAACTTGGACACAAGGTCTCCGCAGCCGCTGGCAGTGAAACGGTAATCTGAGTTAATAATGACGTCTGTGTCCGCGATTATAGCCATGGGAGACTGCGCCATCACCGAGTAAGGCTTCTTCGACCCCTTTACAGCAGCCACAGGGCTTGCAATGCCATCGTGAGAGGCGGTTGTGGGCACACTTATGAAGGCGATTCCCTGACGCGTAGAACTCAGCTTGGCAACATCAATTTTGGTTCCTCCGCCTACGCCGAGAACGACCTGAGGCTTTAGTTCTTGAATTTTTTCTTCAACAGCCCGGACTTCCCACATTGTAGAGGAGTTCACAACAAGATAGTCAACAATCATTTTCTTGTCGGTGAGCAGATCGATAACCCTGCGACCTGCGATATCTTTGGTGTCTGGACCAGTCACTACAAGCGCGGATTCGTCGAAGCCTAACCTCTGGCAAATCTCGCTTACAAGAGGTAAAGTTTCGTTTCCAACCACAACTTCACGTGGAAGCTGCATTCGATGTAACTGCATTTTCAATGCAATCACGGATATGATTAAAGGCTCCCTATTAAGTTTCAGGTTTCCCACATTTAAGACGTTTGATGCCAACAACATACAACCCAGTTTCGAAATGTTTTTAAATACGTCGGGGATGTATATACACCTCTGACTTCTCCCGAGTCATTCTGCTATCTATCAATTTTCGGGGGACATAAAATGCATGAATCTACCGAGAAATTAGCATTAAAAGGAACAACAACCGTGGGCGTAGTTTGCACCGACGGTGTTATCCTATCCTCAGACACCCGTGTGACAATGGGATACTTCGTAGCCCACAAGCAAGGCAAAAAAATCTACCAGATTGACGATCACATAGCCATGACAATATCAGGCGGCGTCGCAGACGCGCAGTACGTCGTTGAGGTACTCAAGGTAAACGCGAAACTCTATAAACTGAACAACGGTAGACCCATGCCAATACAAGCTGCATCCCGCCTAGTCGCAAACGTCCTCTTCTCTGCACGTGGGGGGCTGCTGGCACAGATCCTCGTTGGCGGGGTTGACTCTACAGGACCTCACGTTTTCTCTTTAGATCCTTTCGGCAGCCTCATAGAAGAGAAATGTGTGGCTACAGGTTCAGGCTCCCCCATAGCTTACGGAGTTCTGGAGGACAAATACAAGGAAGGAGCCAAAATAAAGAACATGTTGCCTGTGGTTGTGCGCGCTGTTGACTCAGCTATGAAGAGAGACATAGCAAGCGGAGACAGCTTTGACGTAGCGGTCATAACAAAGGAAGGTTACCGTGCACTCAGCACTGAAGAAAAGAAGGAAATTCTAGGGGGCTCCTGAGGAGCGATAAAACAGCGTTGAAAACATCTGAGAAAGACCAAGTGGACATAAGTCAGCACATACTGGAGAACATTCCTCCGCAGGCTGAAGTCACCAGAATAGAGTATGAAGGACCAGCTCTCGCTGTTTACACCAAAAAACCGGAGGTTCTAGTTGAGCAAAGCTACATAATCGCGGATATAGTCAAGCTGATCAGAAAGAGGATAGTTGTGCGCTCCGACCCTTCAATAAGAGCTAAAGAAAGGGATACAGAAAGAATCATAAAAAAGATTGTCTCCGAAGAGGCAGAGATCACAAACATAAACTTTGACCCCAGCCTCGGAGAAGTTATAATAGAAGCGAAAAAACCAGGAGTCGTTATCGGAAAAAACGGCGAGGTCCTGCAAGAGATAATCAAGCAGACACATTGGCGACCCCGAATTCTAAGAAGCCCACCGATACCCTCCAAAATCATCGCTCACATGCGACATTTTCTTTACTCAGAAAGCAAGGAACGAGAAAGGATACTGCGCTCCATCGGCGAACGGATTTTCAGACCCACAGTCTATGAGGCGGGTGATGTCCGCCTAACCGCCTTGGGCGGCTTCCAGCAGGTGGGAAGATCAGCGATTCTTGTTCAAACAAGAGAAAGCAACGTGCTGCTGGATTGTGGCATCAACCCGGGGTCTACAAGTCCCACAGTGGCGTTTCCAAGATTGGATATGCCCCAGTTTGATTTGGATGCCTTAGATGCTGTGGTTATAAGCCATGCTCATCTGGATCATTGCGGATTTCTGCCCTTTCTTTTCAAGTACGGTTACGATGGGCCAGTCTACTGTACGGCTCCCACTTCAAGTCTTATGACTCTGCTTCAGCTGGATTACTTGGATGTTGCAAGCAAGCAGGGAATCATGCCGCCGTACAGTCAGAAGGAGGTAAGAGACACGGTTATGCACACGATTCCTCTGCGATACGGCTCTGTAACCGACATCGCTCCAGACATTCGTTTGACTCTGCACAATTCTGGGCACATCCTCGGCTCATCATTAATTCATCTACATATTGGCGAAGGGCTCCACAATCTGGTTTACACTGGAGATTACAAGTA
>Ga0307433_1001673_pt1 | contig 11595 bp, 9 predicted proteins | sample SalMarWE160210MG_FD_202166 | JGI IMG/M metagenome (GOLD analysis project Ga0307433, IMG submission 202166) | Salt marsh sediment microbial communities from the Plum Island Ecosystem LTER, Massachusetts, United States - WE1603-210 | ecosystem: Environmental > Aquatic > Marine > Intertidal zone >...
AGAAGCCTTTAATTTTGAACCACTGGCATTATACACGACAATATACTTTTTATTATTAGCCTGTTTGGACATCTTATTCCAATAATTTATGTTTGCGATAAGGGAATCTATCTTACTTGCAGCTTTCTTTTTGGCTTTATAAACACGATTCATTTCATTATAGAATTTTAAAGCTTTAGGAAATGATTCAAAATATTTCTGGTCAAATTTAAAATCCTTGGTAATTGGTAAAAACACGTTTCTTTTCTTTTTTATATAAAAGGGAATTAAATCCTTGTTTAAAAAAGTCTTATATCGAAACTGAGGCTCGATTTCTTTATTTGAAAACAAATGATACCAATTCTTTTTTGAACGCTTTACTACTTCTTGATCAGAAGAAATAGATAGAGTATTCTCTAGTTTCTGATTAACTTCAAAAAAGACTAGGGTTCGAGGAACCAATGTGGCCCCTTGGAAAAATTTATCTTTATACTCACTTTCTCTCATTTCATTTAAAAATTTTAAATCTTGTTCTGGTAAGATGATTTTTACTCCCTCTTCATCAATATTGAAGCTATCATAAAAAATTTCTTCTGTAACATGGAGATTTTGATCTAATAATTTAGTTTTAATGGGATATTTTTCAGATATAGGAATTTTATTCTTAGTACCAATAAACTCCGCTTTCAAACAAATATGATTGACATTAAAAACATAATTTTTGGGAAAGTCCCATATTTCTAAATTATTAAATATTGGAAATAATCGAAATTTATAACAATGATCTCCGTTGAGAACACTTTTAGTCATGACGAAAAATATGGAACCCCCAATTTTTAAGAACTTTGAAGGTATAGCATAGAAGAAAATTGAAGCTAATTCAATGTGTGTTATATATTGACTTGTTGGTTTTATTTTCAAGGTATCGGATAAATTCCGTATCTTATTTTGATAGTTCTTATCGTTTAAATCTTTATAGGTAAGCCAAGGAGGATTTCCAATAACTAAATCAAATGTATTGTTAATCTTTTTTAAATTAAAAGAATTGTTATTAATTAGATTCTCTGGAAATAATGAATCTATTAAAATAATTGAATTATTTAAATAATGAATATCAAATGAGTCTATAGTATCGTGTATCATAAAAGCTAGGTTAACCTTAGATGATAAAACTGCCAAAGGATTAATATCAAACCCATACACATTTTTTATCGCCTCTATTTTAGAATCAATGTCGCCCTTTGAATTCAAAATTATGCGAATAATCTCAATTAGAAATGTTCCAGAACCACATGATGGATCTAAGATTTTTGAACCATACTTATATAAACTTTCAACCATTTTTTTCGCAAGATTTGGAAATGTATAAAACTCACCAATCTTATGCCTTGTTATCATAAAAAAAATTTGTTGATATAGCTCTTGAAATAAGTCTTCTTTTTTTAAATTAATATCCAAGATTTTATTATTGAAATCTTTTAATAAGGTTGGACTTAATTTTGTCCAATTATAAATCTCAAATTCGCCAAAAATAGTTGTTTTTGGTGAAATAACCATATTGAGTTTATTTATAACAAATAATTCTAGAAGTAAAGCAAAATAGGTATGCTTTAAGAAAAGCTGAATATTAGCATCTTTACCATAAATATTATGAAAAAAAAGGTTCCATAAATCATACTTCTCTTGGAACTCCTTCTTATCTTTCTTAACTTCATTTTCAAGAAAGGAAAGAGACTTTTGGAAGAAGCTTGAGTTTAACCCAAATAACATTCCAATATCTTTAGATGTGATTACTTTTTTGTTCTCGACCATCCTTTATCAAAAATCCAATCCCAATCAAATGTTTCATTTAATTCTATATCTGCTCTTTTTTTTGAAATCTTTTTTTCTCTTTTATGAGAAATGTCTTTTTTCTCATTCATAATTTCTTTAAAACTTAATATATAAGTAGTTATATTCAGACCTTTTTAGGTCTCATGAAGGATGGAAGCATTAAATTAAAAATCTCTGCTAATTTTCTTAATTGAGCAGGTTCTCTAATAATAGTGACGATAAGTATTGATTTTTCTAAAGCTTCCTTGTCTAATGCGCCCCCGGAATAAATTGCTTCGTTAAAATTGAAAACTAATAAATATCTTACATTTGGATTATTAATGATTTTAATTCCCGGAGTTGATTTAAGATCGTCATAAATTTCTTGGAATTCTCTGGTAATTGCCCCCCGATCATTAGTAATTATTAAGACAGCTATTCCTTTCTTGGTTAAATTTCTCAATTCAGTCGCATAAAACTTATCTATATGAGGACTTACAATATTTAGTTGATCTTTTGTAGAATAAATTATACTCATTAGATGGTCATTAAGTATATTTTTTCTGTCAGGTCCTCCAGAAGATTCTATGCTTGTCATACCAACTAATGAGAGAACTTTTTCTTCTAAACTTTCTACTTGCTGTTTAAGCCTTTGATTCTCCACTCGGAGTTCAATTATTCTATCTGACATTTTTATTCAATATATCTTTAATTTTGCATTTATATGGTTATATAATTACTTTTAAATAAATTTTTATACTTCAATTACTTAATTCCTATTCTACCTTTTTCCATGGTTTCCCATATAAAGTATAACTCGAAATCGCCAAAGAACTTTGGACGTCAATACTCATTATACCATCTTCAACAGTTAAATCTTTAGCTTTTTTCAAGGCAAGTTCAGTCAATTTGTTTGCCATACATATTTGACGTGCTTTAAGCAGTGACACCCCTTGGCCATAATCCATAAATATATGATCATAGAAATTCTTTGTCAATTCTTTGGTCTCCTCATCAAAAATAGGATAATTATGAGAGATGATGCCAATAATATATTCATAATCAAATTTTTCGGCAATATCACCAAAAATTCTTACTACATTGTTCAATTTCTTTCCAACTACATCAAAAAGTTGGGAATTAATAAATAATAAGGGTGGTATTTTATGAGGATTTATTTTGATAGCGTTATTTATATCGGATATTGTTACAATTTCATTATCGTTAGTTAATAAGAAACTATTACTTGGATTCCATTTAGAATAAAATATATTGCCAACGAGATGAATAATATGATATGCTCCTTGAGATATATGAGTTAAAATCTGTTCTCGGGTAGAATTATAATTAGATAATATTGTCATTTCATTAACTTCATCTCTATTATTAAAAAAATCCGTGATAAATTTCATTTCTGACAACCCTGCAGCAAATGGAAATATCAATTCTTTAGATTTAGTTTCCTCATTCCATTTCAAAGGTCCACTGGAATTCATTGAATCGATGATTAAAATATTATATCTTTTATTCGTCTCTCTATTTTGGCTACTTTCCTCTAAACGGTCAAAACTTATCCCTCCAAGGGAAGGTTCTCCGATAATATATCCGATTGAATACTTTAATAAGAAAAAGTTATTATCATAGACAAGTTCGAATGGAATAGTCATCTGATCTAAAATAAAATTGATTTCAGGAATCATATTCAATGCTTTTATTTCAAACGTTTTCAAAATTTTCCTTATGGTATTTGGCAGAAATAAATATAATATTCTCCCAAAATCGGTTAAGGATATTTCATACTCTTTCTTTTTATCGGAAAAAATATCACTATAAATGTCAATTATTTGCATATCATTCCAAAATTCATCTTTAATTCTGCCTTCTAAAATTTCACCAGTATTTGAGATCATTCGGTAAGAAATTAATCCTTTTGAATTAATCCGAAATATTATTTGCTTAATAACAAAATTTTCATTTAGTAACTCAGCACTGGGCGTTACAACTTCAAATGAGTAAATTTCTCGCTCCAATGCCTTAGTTTCATTATAAAATGTCTCTGGATCCGGAATCATGGAAACTATATTTTTGTCAAGATAAGAAACTAATTTTCGTGCCAATTCAAAATTTTGTTCTTCATAAATCGCCCTATAAAAGATCATTCTCCAGAAATCTTTTTGATCTAAAGAAAAAAATAACGATTTGAATTGCCATAAGAAATTACACGTGTAAAAGTAATGGTAAATCTGGGCATTAGTTTGGGGTGATTTTAAATGAGTATCCAGTTTTTCCAAAGACTGTAATAGGAATTTTTTCTCTTTCATATCTACAAATTTCTTACACGCCTCAACCCACAACTCAATGAGGATATTATCATATCCCAGATCAGTTTTATATAGGAATAAATCCTCCAAAAAATCGTAAATTTCAAAGGCTATTTCAAATTTATTTCTATTTATTGAAAAATTGATGTATTTTCGTATATAAGTCACAGCATCGCCATATGATTGAAATTTTTGAATTTTCGAAAACATATTTTTAACAATAATTATAATCCATGAGAATTCACCGATATAATTCAAATAGGAAACAAGGATTTCTAGATCTTCAATAATACTATTATATGTATTTTCATTTATAATGATTTTATTTAAATTTGTGAACTCACTTTTTAAATATCCCGGGATTCTATGTGATAAGATTTTTGCCATTTCTTTAATAAATTCATCGGGATCAGCAGTAAGTTGATAATTGATATTAATATTTTCTAATATAACGTATAAGAATAGAGCTCTTTTTGAGGGATCTAACTTAAATAAGATTTTGCCTAAAACCTCCATACTATTATAAAAATATTCTTGTGGAATAACAGACTTTCTGAGATACATTAATAAAATCTGCAGTTCTACTAACTTTAAATGCTCCCCTCTTTCAATAACCTTAACACAATAAGAATTTATGAACCTTGTAATTCCTCTTGGGGATAAATTCTCCATTTCTATAAACGTCTTTAACAGATTGGTGGCAAAATTATTAAAGAGATAAAAGTCATCCAGTTTTGATAAAAACGAAAAGAAGCGCTTATATGCATCTATATATCGTATGATATCCACATCTATCTCATCATCTGTTCTCTTTATCAGAGAATTAATATACATCCACCATGAGTTTGAAATTATCATTACTAATTGATGCTTTTTCTGAATATCTAACCATTCTGTCTTTTCGATATCAAAATAGAGATCGGTTAAAAGCCGATCCGCCCATCGATGATTTGCTGTCTGTAGTAATCTTCTGCCTTGAATGATTCTTTTTTGAAAATCTTCTAAAAACTTTTTTTTGGTAATTGCTTTGACTGACATGATTTTTTATCTAAGATTCGTTTTCTAATTCATTCTTCTTTTCAGAAACTATATGTGGATTATCAATCCAACCCTTCTTTAATTGGTCCTTGGCAAATAATACTGAAGCTCCAATCCAAGAAAGATGTTCCCTTCCAGATGCTGCAACCACTTTAATCTTGTCTCTTAATTTCTCAGAGAAATAACTCTGAAGTTCACTCTGTAATCGCTCACCTAACCCTTGGATTAAGCTTCCACCACCAGATAAAATAATATTTGAAACTAGTTCTTGCCAATTTTCGCGCTCCCAAGTCTTTACAACCTTAGAAATCGCCTCAGCAAGACTAAAATAATCTACGTGAATCATTCTAGGATTGAATAATGGTTCAGATACTAAAAACCGTTCTTGATTAATCTTTAAATTAGTTCCATCTGGTAAATCAATTATACGATCATATTTTGTTAAGCCTTCTTTGACTCTTTTTTTTTCTTCTTCACAATTTAGTATGCATAAGGACAATTTTTCTTTAATTTCCTTTGCAATAATGGAATCAAGGTAAAAATTTTTTCCACTTCCAATTTTCGATAAAATTAAGTTGAGAATATGATCACTTAATTCTTTTCCAGCAATAGGAAATAGATCACGTGCCATAATGTTCGTAAACCCATGAAATATACTAGAAATGTAGGTATATGATTCTCCTAAATTCACAATCACTCCACTAGATTTTTGCAATGTAGATAAAATTGCTTGACTTTCTGAGAGAAATAGTATAGAAGGAAAGTGGTATATATCAAAAAATATTTCTTGAAGCTTTGACTTTCCTAAATCTGAGATATAAAAGGGGGTTAAAATTATCAATGGTTGCTTAAAATGATATTCTTCTGGTATATTAAGTTGAGAATAATAATGAAGAAAAAATTTGGAAAGAACATTATAGTTATTTTCTTTTATAAACTCATGCATTCTTAGTATGTTTTGATATTTTAAAGCTGCGTGTCCTACGAGATGGACTTGATCAGTATCTCCAAGATAGATATCTTCTAACCCATCAATTACGTCTGAAGTGAATAAATAATCAGAAATGTCTACATATACTGTGGGTGCAATAATATCGGGAAAATCATCTAAAGCCCATCCCATTCTAAAAGTATTACTCCCAATATCCAATATTAATGGTCGCTTATAATCATTTTTAACAGAAGCCATGAATCTCATTAACCCTATATATTAATATACCTACTTAAATAACTGCAATAATAGTACTTCAAAAACGCTATCTGTTTATATCTATCCATAAAAGAAGTATTATTTATATTTGAGCAGAAAAAAGAGAAGACCATGTTAGAAGATTTTTCTACGGAAGAAAACTATTTTCATGAACAAATTCATCTGTTAACCGTTTTAATTGATATTCTTTCACTTGCAATTCTAACAAACCTAATACTCTTTTAAATTCGCTAGACATCGATTCTATATCTATTTCTGAAATCAATTCTACTTGATCTCTTTTTACTTTAAATTGTTCCAAATGTATTTGAATTTTTTCATGCATATTATTAATGGAAGAAACTAAATCCTCCGTATTTTTCTTAGTAATCTTCCTCATTTTCCTAAGAATTGATAATATTGAAGATACGGAATTTTCCCATCGTTCATAACGATCTGAATATCCTGAAATCATCTCCTCAAAAAATACTGCTAATTTTTCATAAATTCCCCCTTTTTTTGAAAATGAAGGTTCCTTTTTAGTTGAAGGTGCCTTTATTTCTTCTGGTTTTTCCTCTTTAATTTCAACTTGCGCATTGTCCATCTGTTGAGTTAGTTGTGTTCGATTTTTTAATGGTTCTCTTTCAGACAAGGGAACTGCTTCCATCATATAATCTTCCGCAATTTTTTTTTTGCTCTCATAAGAAAGTTGAGGCTCAATCTTCTTTTCTTCTTTTTGAATAGAAATGTATCCTTTTTCCTCAGAAAAACCTTCTAATATCCCTTGAAGGTCTGATTTAGCAGATTTTGATGATTTCAAGGCAGCATCTAAAGTGTATTGAGGAGCCTCCTCACTTTCTTTTTGCTTATCTTTCTTCTTTTTTTTAGCCATAAAACTTCAATGTTTTTAATTTTGAATCTAATTCATTATTCCAGCGAAAGTACTTCAACTTTTATAGCATTTCCTTCCTTCATTAACTTCTGCTTCAATTCATCGATCGAAAAATCAGGGCTTTCCGAGATTACAGTCCATACCGCAGTTTTATCCTTCTCAACTATTACTGCTTCACTATATATCATACTTAACCCATAATCACCAAACATCGAAGCTAATTTAGCTAATGCGCCAGGTATATCTGCCATAGTGATTTTAAGTTTAATCGGAACCTTTTCATCGCCCAACCCTATAGGAGATATTCGTATTTCCTTGGTTTCCGAGTCACTCACCATCATAAGCTGAGAATTGGTAGTAAGCCCAAGACTTTTTCGAATGATCTGAGGAATTACAATCCGTCCTCGGTTATCAATGGTGAGAATTTTAATTTCTTTCATCTAAATTCTTTCTTTCATATTTCTTTTGCTTATAATTATTATTAAATTGCATATATAAAAATTTTATATTTCTCTCTTCTCTGAAATCTACTTTTTTCTTAAAGATTCATACTAATTTAAAGATTTATATAGAATTAGGATTATTTAGATTTAATCAAAATTCAAATTAATAATTGCTTAAATTATTTGAATAATAAAGAGAAAAAGAAATTATTCCTTATGTGCTTTGAGCTTTACTGTTAAATCGCGTGCTCTCTTAGAATACCAGATCAAAAGCTCACCAGCATCTTCAGGCTTGAAATACTCGCCACCGCATAATTGTGCTGCGCGGGTCATTAACTCATCATCAGGGTTTCCCAAACCAACTATATATATTACGACATTTGGGTTATCTGCGAACATTTTTATTGCTTTAAAGAAATCGTCTCCATCGGTTGGAACACCATCGGTAAGAAGGATTATCATAGATGGTTGATTTGGACTAATTCTATTAAACTCTGTAAGAACTTGATATGCCTTTACCATAGCTTGTCCCATATTCGTAGATTGGCCATACGCATTTCCTATACGATCTACAATTAAACGAGCAGCTTCTTCAAGAACACCTTTTTTACCGCTAGCAGAATCCATATAGTAGCCTTCTTGAAACGGTAATATTTGAGCTTCATCGGCAAACCGTATAACGGACACTTTCTCACCAAATCCACGGCCAACTTTTTCACTTAGAAAGAGCACTGCTGCAAATGCCGCAGAAATTCTCCGCGGAATATTGATACCTGCTTTAAAATTCTTTAGGAATTCTTGAATTTCTCGTGATTCCATTGCCGCTTTGATACCTTCTATAGCGGGAGCGATGTTGGTCACAAACACATCACGTGCCATCATCGAGCGGCTTATATCTATGATGAGAATTGCGTTAAATGGTATTAATCCTGTTGGTGTAAGATTTATTGTCGTATTCTCGGTGATTTGTGCGAGAATATCCCCTGTTAAATCGGGTGTTGTATTTAGAATTGAGCAAGCGATATTTACCGCATTCCATCGTAATTTGATTCCTTTGAAGATAATATAATTCGAAAGCCATCCTTTCAATGAATCAACGTTCTGTCGCGCAGTGCTGATAATTTCCCACATATTTTCTCCCGAAATCGGATTAATTCCTAAAGACACACTTTGAAGGGGAATGATTGGTCGTAAGTTTTTATACACTTTTACTTCAAAACTACCAATACCAGAGGCTTCTAAAATCTCACTATCAATAATGATGGTATTATTTGGAGCAGATTCAAGAATCTCTGCTTTAGCAGCACCGATTGCACCAGTAAGCTCATCTTCAAAAGCAAGTACATCATCTTGGTTAATCGAGAGCGTATATTGGGTACGTGGACTCACTAAACAATAACCTAGCAAATTTGGTTGCGACTGCACTTCCAGCATCATTTCAGAAGCTTTTTGAATGGGTGGTTCAGTTGAATAGACTACAATTTGTTGAGCTTGTATGTTTGTATCTTGTTTCGTATCGCGGCTCATTCTGATCTCAGTAGGGTTAATTAGAGCTTGGCTGACTCGAGCTGATCCTACTGATCGTGTGAGTGGATCCTCCCATGCTACAAGCAATCCAGGAGCAAGTCCTAATTGCTGAATTACAGTGCTACTGAGCTGAATCTTGCCACCTTCAATACCATTATCTACAATGGGATTTAAAATAATCCCTCCTTTTTGATTTTGAAGGGTATATATATCAATTTGATTTGAATAAGGTGTAGGTGATGGAGCTTCTATCCCCATATCTTGACCTGGCATAGGTGGGACTTGTTGAGGAGGTGGTGTTGGAACCATTTGAGGCTGAGGTGTGGGTGAAGGTGGTCGAGGCATAGGAGTGACTTGTGGAATAGAGGCTTGGGTGGGTTTTGGTGCTGGTGGAGGCGTAGGCTGCGGCATTGGAGGCTGAAAAGGTTGAGATATAGGTGTTGGCTGAGTTGCTGGTTCGGGAGGTATTTGGGGAAGTGGTGCTGCTCTTGGTTGGGGCATGGGCCTAGAAGGTGCCATCTGAGGTGGAGGAGTAGGTAAAGGCGTTAAAGATGAATCTGTAGCAGAGCGAACTTGAGGCTGAGGTACTGGAACAGGGCGAGGTGATGGAACCTTTGGAATTTGAAGTTTAGGTGGAGCTAATCCAGTACTACTGACTGGACGAAGGATCAATTCTACTCCCGAAAATTCTAAGGCGTCCACAATATTCTTTGAGATTTGAGCAGCAAAATCTAACACCATATTTGAAATTTCTACAACAGCATTAATTTTTTTAGCATTATCAGGATTTTCGACCTCAATGGAAGTGCCATTTGAAACATGTAATTTCGTTGCATTTTCTTGGCAGATTACTACTTTATTTGTAGAGCTTTCACTTACATCGACAAATATTTTTAATTCACTCATATTTCATCTCCTAATTATTTTTCTTAATTTTTATCTACATTTTATCTAATAGGATAACGCACACCTATCTCTTTGGCATAATAGCGAAATACAGATACAATTTTCCCTAAATCTTCGGTTTTTCTGCTTGCCCCCATCAGAAAAAAGCGTCCTGCGGCACTCAGAATAATAAATGCATTATCTCCTCTTAATACTACTTCAAGTAAATTAAGATATCCTAATGCATCAATAGAATCTTGACCACTCTGCATTACAACAGCACTTAGGCTGGAGAATAAATCGGGGTCCACATCATAATCTGGTATGCATGAAAATGCAAGTCGCAAGCCATCACGTGTTACAAGAGCAAGAGCCTCGAGTTCTGTGTGCTCTGTGATGTTTCCAAGAAAATTTGATAGACTATGGGCTTCCTCTGGGGTTAGATCACTCATAAAGATTTCAGAATTTGCTATTTGATAATGAAAATTTTTATTTAATTAATAATAAATAAAAGTTTCATGCTTAAAAATTTATATTTCAACAATGATTTAACTGTATTGGGAGAGTAAAAGATCTTGAAATAAAATAATGCTTTAGATAAAGAGTAATAAATGAGGGTACTACCTAAAAAAGTATTAGTTATTTTCCCTCTAATTGAGTTTTTATTTGATCTTTTAAAATTTCTTTTTTCGATTTATATTCGATTTTGGCATCGGTTGGTTGTCCAATACGTTTTAAAAATTCTATTGCTAGAATTTTACCATTTTCTGACAAAATCCGTGGAGAATAATCTTCAGCAAAATAAATTCCTTCAGGGACAGAACCGACTTTAGATATTTCTTTGGTGACTTGTTTTTCTCCTAAAAAGGTTTGCACTTTTTCAACTACAGAATAAGCATGATTTCCAATAATTATTAACTCTCTCTCGAAACCATCAGGCATTTTAATTTCTTCTAACTTCTGCATGATCTCTTCAAAATTTATATGCGTTTGATCTTGCATTAAAGTTGAAAATGACTCATCTCCTCGGTATAACGGACCAGTATTTTGAGAAATTCTATCTTTACTTCCCGCAATATTCATTCCTGCTGCTGGTTCTGGAATTCCAAAAGGATCTTTTTCCCTAAGAGGGTGCACGGCAGGAACAGGAGGGCCTTTAGGTTTTGCAGGTGCTTCATGAGCTTTAATTTCTTTTGCAATACCGCTTTCTGTTTTTCCACCTATTAATTTAATAAAATCGGGGTCTTCATCTCCCTCATCTTGGGGGACAACTGCGTAATGCATTCCAACCTGACCTCTAATTTCTTGGCTTCTTTTGGCTCCAATAAATTTAGATCTCACGTTACTTTCCAAACCTTTCCAAAGAAAAACCTTTCTTAACTCATCAGCGACGAGTACATAGCATTCATCACTTTTTAATACATCTTTAATAGAACCTTCTGAAAACACTTCTGTGGTCGTTCCATCTGGATTAATAAGAAAAACTTGATTTCCCATTTATGTCCTCAA
>Ga0307433_1001675_pt1 | contig 11582 bp, 7 predicted proteins | sample SalMarWE160210MG_FD_202166 | JGI IMG/M metagenome (GOLD analysis project Ga0307433, IMG submission 202166) | Salt marsh sediment microbial communities from the Plum Island Ecosystem LTER, Massachusetts, United States - WE1603-210 | ecosystem: Environmental > Aquatic > Marine > Intertidal zone >...
AATAAGAATATCTTCGGCGTTGGTACCTGCAAATTCGCAAAATTCCATGATTTCATTAGGTCGTAGCATTACTAAACGAATATCTTTTTTCTTCTCACCTAAAAACAGCTGTCCATCTTTTTCTTCAATATTTATTTGTAAATCTTTTTTTAACTTTTTAAACATTGTAAAAACCTATAAATTCATATATTAAAAGAAAAAATGTAATATAATAGAAATTTAATTGTCCAAGTTTATAAATTTAATGATTAGGAGATACTTTCTAATTTTTATTTATAATAGAATCAATTTGACGCTATTAATTGAAATATAGAATCAATTATTTTTGGAATATTGTAATTAGTTTTAACCGAACTAAAGATAAATTGCCATAACCTATTCTCAAGGCTATTAAATCCAAAATATTCCATTATTTCTTTTTTTGTTCTTTTTAATTGATCTTTATCAATATGATGATTATGATTAAGTAAATCAACTTTATTGGCAATGATAATAATGGGTATCTCTTTAACTTCTTCTCTATTTGCGATATTCCAGAATTCCTCTTTTGATTCTTTAAAAGATATTTGATTAGCGATATCAATCATATATATTAAAATATTTGATTCTTGAATACCATGCAGCCAATTTTTTCGTAGTATTAAGTTTCCAGGCATATCCCAAAAAGCTAATTGTCCATCATCTTCTTGAATATATTCAATATTGAATTTTTTAGTTGGAGCATAAAAATTATCACTAAATTGACCGGTTTTTAGTCTTCTTAATAATGAAGTTTTCCCAACATCATCAATTCCAAATAAAAACACTTTTGTAAATATATCAGAGGATTGAAATGCGATTTCATGTGATTTCTGTAAAATTTCATCTCCATATCTTCGAATATCAATAAATAACGTTATCAGGAAATTCTCAATTTCGATCTCATCCTCAAAGTAACAGCACATTTCATTATTTAACATTTCATTGACAAGATCTTCGAAAATATCATTATAATCATAAGGATTATCTTCATAATCAAAATTTAATCCAATAATTATCTCAGAATTAATACACATTGTAAATATGTTTTGTTCCTCGATTTTTTGGGGTATGGGTGAATCCATTTTAAAATTAATTGAGTTCTGAGTAAGAATTTGAATGTTTTGCTCTGCTATGTTTTGATTTCTATTTTTTTTAAGTATAGCTCCCGCTTCATGGCCATTAATTACTTTTTTAATGAAATCTTTATGTTTTTTTCCAGAGATATCAATAGGATAGCTGTAAATATCGAGATGATTCAAATCATCGAAGTTCTTACCCTTTAGCAGAAATATATTGGATAACAAATAATAATCCTAAAACATTTAAAGATTTAATTTTGTAAATAATAAATGATTAAAAAAAGTTTGGAATCTCCATTAAATTGCTACTTTTATACTTTTCGAAAATAATTGGGGATGATTAGAGATGTAAAATTAATTCATTTGAGAGAAATGAAGAAATTTTCAAATTTAAGAACCATTTTTTTCATTACTTTCTTTCTTATTTTCCATATTGTCATCTTGAGACTCTTGCGGATGGGAGTCATCTTCTTGGGGTTGTTCTTCTTTTTTACCCTCACCTATGGGTGTTTCACAGATTGGACATTTTTTCCACCCAGGTCTCAAACTATATCCACAATTCAGGCATTCTAGCATATCTTCATCTGGTTTCCATTCTGGTATATTTAATCCACCGCCTCTTCTTTTTTCGGCTAGATCTTGTAATTCATCTTCTGTCCATACTTCCATTCCTTCTGGAATTCCTGAATTTCTCCCCTCCGAGAATTTAGATAGCTCTTCTTCTGTCCAAGTCGGCATATTTGGCTGAGTTTCTAATCTTTTCTGTGCTTCTTCAGTTAATTCTTCTGCGGTCCATGGTTTTAATTCTTGTCCACCAGGTGTTCTTATACTCTCAGTTTCTTGTATATCTTCTGCACTTGGGGGAGAAGGTACTTGACAACTTATTGCTGAAAATTTCAATAATGCTTCAAAGCACTTTGTATATTTATCTTGATTTTCACTCTCATTATTTACCAAAATGAGTGTGGTTTTATCAGAAGGAATAGGTAAGGCAATACTCAATATAGCTATATCTGATGATGATCTCCCTGAATCTAAACTCGTACTAACATTACCCATCGATTTAAGCAATAGCTCATCTTCCATTAGAAAATCACAAATTGGATCTCCATGTCGTTGATAATCTTCGTGATACTTAGCAAGCTGATTTTTGGTAACCACAGAGTCAAATGAATTAAGAATCGCGCTGATATAGGGATAATTCTGTGATTTTGCCCCCTTGTAAGTTTCTTCAATTTTAAATCCTCCTAAATCTAGATTTCCCATAATAGGTGCAAATAAGGGCTCATTGTCCTTAATTTTTCCAAACACAATCGTTTTTCCTAATACACATTTTATTTCTCCATAATAGGCGATCGAATAATCGTGAATTTCAACTTTATCTTTTATTTCTATTCTTGGAATAGTACGAAAAATTATTTCATTCCAGGGAAGCTCTTTCACGGGAGCGATTGCTATACAAGATTTTATGATAAGTTCGGGAAGCTTCTTAAGGTAATCTTTAAGCAGTTTTACGATTTCTTTATATTTCTCTTTCTTGAGTTCTTCTGTTGCTTGTTTCATCATCTCGTTAAATTTTTCTTCATTTTTCTTTACTGATCCTCCAAACGATTTAATTTCTCCCAGAATGTTTCCTTTGAAAATTAAAGTCGCATTATCGATGATTTCTTTTTGCATATCTGTGATTTCTTCTATTAGATAATCTTCCACATGAAATTCAAGACTCTGGATAAAAATTGAAATTAATTTCGCTTCAGACAATTTAATTACCTTATTTTTTATATTCTTTCTATTCTTTTTATAAATATTGAAACGGAATGGATATAAAAATTTATTTGAATCTTATTCCAATCGTATTCCTAAATTTTCTAATAAATGGAATAGAACATGAAAAAATCCAATAAATAACCTAAATCTGGAAAAAGATTATTAAAATCCTTGCTGAAATCCCTATTTTTAATAAGTTTAAATAATCCAGCTCAGAAGAAACATAAAAAGAGATAGTTGTAATTCAACGTGGTTTCAGAATCAAAAAGAGAAAAATCACAATCATTTGAGCATATGAGAATGAAATTATACTTCTATGAGAACCTACCACTTTCAAATCAAGTTGTACGCTTAGAAGAAGAATACAAGATAGGAGATCAAATTGCAGATGTATATTTTGAGTTAGAAAACGGTGAAAAAATTGCGATTGAAATTCAACACTCCAAAATAACTGAGGCTAATTTGACTGAGCGAACATTAAAGTATACTAAAAGAGGGATACATGTTTTATGGATTCTTAATGGAAAGTCTTTTAATAAATATCCCCAAAATCAAGATGGAAAAAGAATTTCACTGTTAGAAAGTAAATTACATAAAATGTATAATGGTCGTGTTTATTATTTAAATATGGATTCGAAAGGAATCATAAGTGGTGTGTACGCTTTAAGCTATTTCCCTTACTTTAATATCAAAGATGTTATGTATAAAAAGAAATCTATAAGTAAAAAGAGTATATACTGCCAAGAGATTCAGTCTTTAAAATTAAAATGTCGTTCTATGAAATATAAGTTAGCTCTGTTTGAAGATGAAGATGTGAAATCTCTCTGTGAAGAGGATATTTTTAAAATTCTTAAAGCTTATTGTATGAATGAAGTTAAACATACCCCAAATAATAATGAGACTTATCTAATTATACCTATAATTAAAATTGTATCCGCATTACGACCAAGATACGGATTTTTTCTTGTATATGATGTTTTGCAAACTTCAAGAAAGAGGGCAAGAAACGTGAAAATTACAAAATTTGGCTTTATGAAAGATAAAGATAATAAAGTTAAAGAAAGTATTAAGATTCAGGTGTCAGATTACATTTGAAACGATGGTATTTAATAATTTTTTTTATGAAATTGTAATTTATTCATAGTTGTTTATCCAATTCCTATAATAAGATTATTTAATCGTTCGAATAATTATAAAAATCCTATTCGTATTTCATAATATTCTTAGGAAAAAAACGACAAAAATGGATTTGGTGAAATTATTTTTGAAAAATTTTTATAGAAAATGAACAAAAATTCAAATTTCTAATAAATATACAAAACAAATTGATATCCACTTTTTAAACATGGACAAAAAAAAACGTAAAAAGTGCGCTAAGGCTTTATATTTGTCCATTTAAAGCCCAAATAACTAAATCGATTCTAAACTCACTCCAATTAGAGAATAGGTAAAATTTTGTTTTTTATCATATATTAATGTGTTAAAAAAAAAGGTTTATATATCATTTTGCAATAACTAATAATATTAAAAAAATTTAATCAAAAATAAGGTTAAGGCGATTACATGAAAATCGTGACAGTTAATGTACCAGAAAGTTATATAGATGCTATTAATAAATTAATTGGGGAGAATGGCCTTTATCCCTCTCGATCCGAACTCATTAGATGTGCAGTTCGTGATTTTCTTTTAAAAGAACTTAAAGCTGCCAATAATATTGTTCGTTTTAATAATAGTGAATTACATGATTTTGACGAGGAAAATTTTGTACGAATCCCAGTTGAACGTTTAGATGAGAATTCTGAACCTGTTCGAGAATTTAAAACTTATAAAATTGTTAAGAGGCTAGAATATTAAATCTTTATGTAATATAATTGTATTTTAACCAGTATTACTGGTAACAAAAAGTTCTTTTTATTCTTTCTTTTTTTAAAATTAAAAAAAAAGCTCTAAATTTTCAATGTTTGACAGAATAGTCTAAATTAAAGCAATTACAAAATTTTCATTTTTTTCAACTTTTTTTTAAACAATACTGTAATTAAATAACTATTTTTTTGAAGAATAAGGACAAATTAGATATGTATAAAATAATACATGTCAATTAATAACTGATGAATTGAATAAAATTCCATTAAATTTTATATTTACAGAGAGTTGGTGACTTGCAATAGAGGATAATGAACGTAAAGAAGATATATATAAGCCAAAATTTATGGAATGGGGTATCATCAATAAAGATAATTTTCGCGATATTTATGATATTCCCATAAAAAGATGGGATCCCTTATCTACGATTTCTATTACTACAAATGAATTTGGACTTCATAAACAGCAAAAGAGATATTATGGTCATTATTCCTACCTAAGCCCGATAAGAGGAAAAAGACCTAAAGGATATAAAACAATTGAGAAGATATCTGAGAAGCCAAATATAAATAAAGAAAATGAAATGGCTTATAATGATGTATTTAAAGCAATTACTGAAGGTAAGCCTATTTATGATGATAATGGAAATCAAATCGGGGATGGTAATACCATGATTATTACTCTGGATGAAAGTAAACGAGATAAACCGTTTTCAGATAAACCTCACAGGATTGAAAAGATATCCGATAAGTGTAAAGCATTAACGTTAATAAATCGCTACCCCGCTATGGCACGCGTAATTGATGAAGAAATCCTTAATTATATTCAGGAGCATCTTCCTACTCATTTAAAATTAGCAAAGGGTATTAATCTAATAACCATTTCACGGAATTTTTATCCATCATCTAATTTTAAAGTAATTCCTGCAGACATTTTAGCTGGTATTTTTTTATCTATGAAAGAAGCAATATTATATTGCATATTAGAAGCAATTGAAAGGGATTACTACGATATTCCTGTAAATCCTTTCTTCAATATTGGGACAAAAGCAGGAGGATCTCAACCTCGAATACATAGTCAAGTCTATATTGATTTAAATGGTGATGGTCATGGATCTCGGCTTGAAGGCTACCTAAGAGCATTTAAAGAAATGGGGGAAAACTGCCATCTTTGCGAAACATCTCATGGAAACAGTGATAGGGTCATAATTCAAACGCAATTCTGGACTTTTTATACTACAGGAAGTCCCGTAAGAAATTATCATGTGAGATTTCACCCAAATGAGCATATCCGAAGATTCTCACAACTAAAAGTGAATCAAATTGATGATTTGGCAAAAACATTAAGAAATATATTTATAGCATTAGATAATATTGGAATAGATGCTAATCGAAATATATTATTCAATTGTTGTCCCTATGGTTATAATGCTGATTTTCATATGTTTGGTGATATTATACCACATGAAGTTATAGGTGGTGCAGAAATGGCTGATGATATGCGCGTTGCACGAAAATTGCCACATATTGCAGCATCTGAAATAAGAGAATCATTAGAAAAGGTCATATAGCCCCACTCAAATACTACTAATTAACAAATTTTAAATTCTATTTTAAATTAGTTTATTTTTGAACAAGTAATAAAGAGAGGAATTCATTGAGAGAATGGTCTGCCATAATACTTGCTGGAGGGAAGGGTTCAAGGCTAATGCCGTTAACCTCATTACTGCCAAAACCTCTTGTAAAAGTTACCAATAAACCAATGGTGGATTATTCTATAGCACACCTAATATATGCTGATATCAAGCATATTATTCTTGCATTAGCCTATCAAGGAGAAGAATTAAAAGAATATATAAATAAAACTTGGTCTGCAGATAAATTAGGCGATGTTGAGTTAGAATGCGTTATACAAGAAAGCAAGGGAACTGCAGATGCTTATCGAATGCTTGCGGATCATCTTGACTCAGAAAAAGTGGTAGTGAGCATGGCAGATATTGTAACTAATCTACCAATGAGAGAATTTATGACTTTTCACACACAAAAGGGTGGCATGAGTACAATTTCGATGAAAACTAGTGAAAGCCACACAAGTCAATATGGAGTGGTATTACTAGATAAGAACAGAAAGATCTATCTATTTATGGAAAAACCAGCTCCTATGGAACTCTATTTAAGTAGTATGGCACAAAGAGCTGATCTATTTTTGCATACAAACATCATCAATACAGGGATTTACTGTTTTAATAAAGAAATTAGTAGTGTTTTACAAGAGACGGGTTTAATGGATTTTGGCAGTGAAGTTTTTCCTTATATGCTTGAAAATAATTATGACTTATATGGCTTCGTAAAGAATTATTATTGGCTAGATTGTGGGAATGCCCAAACATACATTTGGGCAAATTGGGACTTATTACGTAAGTATTCATGGCCAATTACGCCTAATGGAGAGGAATATGATGGTGTTTATGTAATGGGGATTATCAATTCGGGACAAAATGTTACAATCGAAAAACCGACTTGTTTTGGAGAATGTGTTGAATTAAGGAATAGAGTTAGAATCAAAGAATTATCATCTATCGGAAATCAAGTAATTATCGGAGAAGATTCTGTAATTGAAAAAAGTATAATTTGGGACAATGTAAAAATTGGAGCAGGCTGTCATATAATTGAGTCAATAATTTGTAATAATTGTGAGATTGGAAATAATGTAAGTTTGAATCAAGCGATTATTGCTCCAAATTGTAAAATTAGTAATGACTCTCAAATTCAAGATAAAACCATTGATCTTGGGACTATTTTATGACCTAATGAATGTTTGAATTTTTCTCGATATCTAAAAACTTTTGAACTTGATACTCCGCTGTTTTTGCGCTCTCAAAGCATTTATTTATATTTATTAGGGTTTTTTGAATTTTCTTCATCCTCAAATCGTCTTTTATAGTTAGAGATTGGATTAATGTTATCAAGAATAACCACCTCATTAATATTTTAAACCTTTCAGCATTAAACCATAAGATATTTTGATATCTATTAAAAAGAAGAAATTGTTGGATTTCAGGATCGCTCATCAAAATGACCATATATGAAGGTTTTATATTTTCAGTAATAGAAATCGTACTAAAAATGTTTTGATGTTTAATTAATATTTTAATAAGGGATATTTTCTCTAATATTTCCTCATTATCGTTTGGAAGAAAGTATATGAGAAGGTTTTGAATATATTTTATTAAATGCCAATCATCAATCAGGCTTCTAGTTCGCAGTTCATAGTTTTCTATGCTAACAACTTTACCTAAATTATGAACAACAGCCCAACATAAGAGAATTGCCTTTTCAAAATATGTTTTTGGAAGTAAGTTAGAAATTTCATTAATTAGAGATAAGGATAAATCACTATTATCTAAATTTTCTTCAAGATTTAATATTAGAACTAACTTATCTAATATTTCTTCTCTAAGTGTGCTTATTTCACCCTTAGTGGCGGAATATTTTTTCGCCTCATCTAAAAATTTATTCAAGTTCTTTTTAATTTCATGAATAATTTTTGAAATATTCTTGCTAGAAAATAAATTTTTTATAGTTACAGAATTTATGATATCTTTAAATGGCTGATTTAAAGGTTTAAAAATCATCTCTTGTAATGTATCTTTTATATTGTAAACACCTTTTCCTGCTAATAAATCATATAGTTGAGCATAATGAAAGAATTCATTATCAAAAACTACTTGAAAATCAACATATACGAATCTTTGATAAGCATGTAATTCTATATAAAGTCCTTTTTCAAATAATTCATTATTTCTTCTGATATATTCTAAGCCAGTAATTTGATCTTTAAAGATGCAATAACCTTCTTTTGGTAAATCGAGACCTTCTGAAAGGGTCTTCTGAATTATTGTGCTTTCATCGCCGATTTTTACTAAAAAACCGACAGAATTTTTAATAAAGCCTTTCGTTTCTGCAAATTTATTATGATAGATAACTAAGGCACGCTCTTTATTGAGTCTATTTGAGTATGCAAACACATCCTCATTAACATGATTTCCTACCCAAAAATCATACAGTAAAAAATTTTTTACTTCAGCAAATAAATATCTCTTTTTCAAGAGAGGGAAGATAGTATATTTATGATGTTGCAAGAGCCCAGAGTTCACTTCTTCATTCCAATATGGTTTTGGATATTCCATACCATACTTCTCATGATATCCTTCTATTTGACCATGCCCAAACATCGGCAATCCTGGCATTGTAGCCATTAGGGTGCATATGCCAAAATACTTTTCTCCATCACCAAATTGCTTAATAGCAGTTTCTTCATCAGGATTATTCATAAAATTAACGAATCGTTTTAATATTTTCGGGTCAAACTCAATAGTATTCCGTATAACCGCTCTATATTTTGCGTTATCTTCATCCCGTAGCATATTCATAAATGCGGAATTATACACTCGATGCATCCCAAGAGTTCTTACGAAAAAACCCTCTAACAACCAAAATGCTTCGGCAAGTAGCAGAGTATCTGGATTTTCTTCTTTTATTCTATCGACTACTTCTCGCCAAAATTCATTCGGAACTGCATTCAAAAAGTCATTTCGAGACATTCCATGTTCTGCTCTTGAAGGTATAGCCCCACCTGTACCAGGTTCTGGAAACCATAATCTTTGATAATGTTTACGTGTAAGTGTCATTGCAGCATCGAAGCGGATGATAGAAAATAATTGGGATACATGTAAAATCGTTTGAATTACTGCTTCTCTCACATTTGGATTTAGAAAATTCAATTGGGCAGTATCATTCCACGGGAAGCTTGTTCCATCGTTCCCATGATAAATATATCTCTCATCTCCGTTTCTGTAGTCAATTCGTTTAAAGGTAACCGCAGCATCAGTTCTTGAAAAATATTTGTCTTCAATGTATATTCCAATATTAGGATCTCCAGAAAGACTTTCCCCAGAGTAGCTATAGGACGGGAATGGAGGGTATGGTAAGGCAATAAACCAATCTGGATGTTCCATAACCCATTTAGAAACAATTCCCATATGATTGGGAACCATATCGCTAGCTAATCGAATCCCTCGTTCCCAGGCTCTCTTTTTAAGATTCATTAAAGATTCATATCCCCCTAGTTCATTTGATATGGCATAATCATATATAGAATAAGCACTAGCCTCCGCTTCAGGATTTCCACACCATCGTTTGATTGTCTTTGAGGCTTGACTACGCTCCCATACTCCTATGAGCCAAATGGCATTAAAACCCCATTCTTTTAATTGATCTAACTCCTCATTAGGAATATCATGAAGTTGCGTTTTAGGCTGTTGATATTTTTTAGAAAGTTGAGCAAGCCATACATATATATTTTTAGCAATCATTACTACTTTAGGCATCCATTCTTTATCAGGAGTAAAATTTTCGTACATTAATTGATCATATTCATAAACTAAGGACTCTCCAGAGCCTAAACCCCTAAATAATTCTTCTTCTCTTATCAAATCTAAAGCCGTAAGAATTTTGTAAAGATTTTTACCTAATATCTCACCCCAATTTTGACTCATATATTCAAGTTGTTCACGGATAGAATGGGGAAATTGTTTTGCTGGCTCTTTTAACATCTCAATTAAATTTTGATCATTAGGTCCGAACTTTGGTTTATTATCAAAAAAGTTCTGTATTTCCTTTACTATTTGATTGTATTCTGTCTTTTTCTCTAGTGGGGCATCATCAAAAAACTCTAAATAGGCGGAAAAAGAAGGATTTTCATTTGCAATCCACAGATTTACAAATTCATCTAAAAAAGTAATTTTATTTTCAAAATTAGCAGTCTTACTCTCTAAAAAGTCATTTACTTTAACTTGATTTGTAAATATATTAACAGGGGGAAAAGTTTCAATTAAATTTCTTGTTGTTTCTAATAGTTTTTCTTCTCCTATCTTTTCAGATAAATGGTTATATAATTCTTTAAATAGAAAATCATCTTCTGCTTCTTGGATATATGACTTTATTAAATCATTATTAATTTCACAAATTAAAGCCATTCCATTAAATTGACCAACTTTTATCGCTAATTCAGGATAATTAATTAGATCTCTCTTTTGATTTAATTTCTGAACGAACAATCTAACGGAGTAGATATCTCCATCAAATTCTATATTTCCCTTTTCATCATATTTAAAATTGTTCAATTCATATTTCCTACGAGCTTCTCTAGATAATTTCATGAGATACACCTGGAGTAGAATGTGATATTTATTATTTTAGTTTTATATAGCTAAATAGATTCGCAGAGATGAAAATTTTAATTTTTTCTACTAAGAATAATAGTCCTTAATTATTAAAAACAGTTAAAATTATAAATTTAAAACTAGCTATATTAATTATATTTTCCAATTAGAAAATTCAAATTTCGATTGATTTAAATGGTTGAGAATCTTAGTGAATTAAATAAAAACGGTAGAATAATCGGGAGAGCAAATTATATCTTCACTCCAGAAATTTCAAGCTCAATTGGATCGATTCATGGAAGTATATTTAATGAAAATGAAACAATTGTCATTGGACGTGATTATCATAATGACAGTCGTATGTTGAAAAGAGGGTATACATCAGGTGTAATGAGTACAGGGGTAAATCTCTTAAATTTATCTGATTGCACATATCCTTTACTTCAATTCACGATTAGGAGATTTGGAGCCAGTGGAGGTGTTTATTTTTCAGGGGGCCATTTATATAGTGAAGATGTAGGTGTAAGATTTGTTGACGCTAGTGGAATTGAATTAGCACCTAGTGAAATTAATAAGTTGATTGAATTGTATAATAATTATCCAAATCAAGTCCGACGTGTAGAACCGAA
>Ga0307433_1001679_pt1 | contig 11556 bp, 7 predicted proteins | sample SalMarWE160210MG_FD_202166 | JGI IMG/M metagenome (GOLD analysis project Ga0307433, IMG submission 202166) | Salt marsh sediment microbial communities from the Plum Island Ecosystem LTER, Massachusetts, United States - WE1603-210 | ecosystem: Environmental > Aquatic > Marine > Intertidal zone >...
AAGGACATATGAATGACTAATGATCAATTACAATTAAACCGCTCACTCATTTACCCGTTTACTCATTTACGCATTGACTCTTTGGTCAATCAAATTGACCAAAGTATGCAAAACAAACCCAATTTTCCTCAAAATCGGGTGAATTTAAGTTATGTTAAAACAGAGGGTTATGAAAATGGACATCGATTTTTGGCCTAAAAATCCCAAAGCCAATTTCCAAAACGGAAAAATGAACACAAGTTCTTTTAATACAATGAACTACGCTTGTCCGCCGAAGCCTCGGCGAAGGCGGAAACAAACCCAATTCAAACCCAAAACAAACCCAATCAAAGCCAAATTACTTACACAAGATTCTCTCGGTACCAGTCTATAGCTTTTTGCAGGCCTTGTTTGAATTGGACTTTTGGTTTGAAGCCGATTGTCTTTTCGGCGAGTGTGATATCGGCGAGGGAATGTTTTACATCGCCTGGACGAGGAGGGTCATATTTCGGCTTAATATTTTTGCCGAGCAATCCATTAATTATCTCAATAACTTCATTGACAGTTACGGCTTGGCCGCAGGCGATATTCAAGACTTCCCCTTTGGTTTGTTTTGCCCGTGCAGCCAACAAATTCGCATCAACGACATTGTCCACGTATGTAAAATCCCTGCTTTGCAGGCCGTCACCATAGATGGTCGGCGGCTCATCCTTCAAAATAGCCGTTACAAAAGCCGGTATGGCGGCTGCATATTGGCTGGCGGGATCCTGATGGGGGCCGAATACATTGAAATAACGCAGCGAAATCGTTTCCAGGCCGAAAACCTTGTAAAATACCGAGCAGTAGTACTCCCCGACGAGTTTGCCCACTGCGTAAGGCGAGAGGGGCTGTGGCGGCATCGTCTCAACCTTTGGCATAGTTGGGGTATCGCCGTAAGCCGAGGAGCTTGACGCATATACAAAGCGTTTTATGCCGGCATCACGAGCGGCCAGAAGAAGCGTAAAAGTGGCATCGACACAGTGTTTATGGGTTAAAGCGGGGTCGTCAACGCTGCGCGGCACCGAGGGCAAAGCACCCTCGTGCAGAACAACATCAATATCTTTCATCGCTGAACGGGCAACCTGGTCATCGCCCATATCGGCCTGGATAAACTCGATTTTGTCTATAATACCGGCCAGATTGCTTTTTTTGCCTGTGAGCAGGTTATCAACAACCCGGACAAAACAACCTTCTGAAATGAGTTTTTTGCAGATATTTGAACCGATGAATCCGGCTCCGCCAGTTACTAAAAATCGCTCCATAGAACTATCTCTCACAAAGACATTTTATACAGAAATGACCCCATTCGCAAAGTATTGCAAAATGGGGTCTCTAGTTTACATTTCCGCTATTGCATGCTGCTAAGTTGAGGCAGCAGCAGTCTGCGCTTTCTGATACTCTTTGTAAGACCTGAACTGCTCTCCGAAATAGCCACCCTTAATAGTCCTCGCGGCAAGGAGCACACAGCCAACAATTTGGGCATTCGCTTCTTTTAATTGAGCAATGGTCCTTTGAGCGGCACCTCTTCTTGTAGCAGCGGCATTAAAGACCAAAATCGTTGCATCAGCAAGTTTTGCAAGTATCTTGCTGTCAGTCACCAGCAGCACAGGCGGGCTGTCAAGCACAATGTAATCATATTTTTCACGGAGTTCTTTAAATAGTTTATCCATCTGTGCGCCATCGAGCAGTTCAGCCGGATTGGACGGCAATGGTCCTGCATCAATTATATCCATCCCCTCGACACTACTGGGCCTTATCGCATCCTGTGCACTGCACTGTTTCATAAGCACATTGCTCAAGCCAAAATTAAACTGATCGGCTTCCATACCCTGTCGGCCTATTCTTGGGAATAATATCTGCAAACTTGGACGCCTGAGGTTGGCATCTATCAACAGTACCCTTTTGTTTTCAGTAACAAAGGTTGTCGCAAGATTAACCGCCACAGAGGTTTTACCATCCCCTGCCGAACCACTGGTAACAAGTAATACCTTAGGCTCAACAGTACATGATAGTTTCAAATCTGTCCGAAGCTGCCTATAGGATTCACTTATAAGGGAATGAGGTGCCAGGCGAACAATATGACAGGGGTCAATCCCACGAGCTTGTGCATCTTCAACAGTATCGGGAATCATACTCAAAAGCGGAATACGCAAATATCTGCGAACATCTCCCGGCGTGCTTACCAGGTCATTCAGTGCCTCGATGAAGAAAGTAAGCCCTATGGCAAGTAGAAGACCCAACATCGTCCCACTTGGGAAATGAACCCACCACTTCCGGGAAGTTACCATTTCCAATGGCACCGGAGCTAATCCAACACGCTGAACCTTAGGCGTTCTCGGGTCATCATGTATTATCTTCAATTTCTCAATCTGCTCCTTAATTGAATCGAGCATCGTGACTCTTTCATCTCTTATCTTTAGCCGCTGCTCATATTGTACACGGGCTAAATCGAGGTCTCTTTTTTTCGCAGATGCATCCGCTCGCAACCTTTCCATCTCTGTCAACCTTTCTTGCATCACAATCAAGTGGTCCTGGGCATTTTCGTAGTTTGCCTGACGGGTCTGCTCTGCTATTTCTTCTCTCCTAAGCCGCCTTTTTTCTCTGACCTCGTTTATATACTCTTGCAACTGGAGTACAATCCTGTGATTTTCACCGAACCTTGTAAGCCTGCTAGACAGTTGACTTTCTATCATGGCAAGCTGTTCGGCAAGCATAACCATAACAGGGTCGGCCTCTATTGCATTTTCAACTTGCACACTAATAGGACCTGTCGCCAGTTCCTCAAGATTTTTTATATCAGCTTGATATTGTTTTACTATTAGAGAAAGCTCGTTTTCCCTAACACTTAAATCGTCCAGTACCACCTCAATTGTTTGTCGGTAACCATAACCTGCATGTCTTTCCAGGTCGGTCATACCCCATGCCGTACGAACCTCACTGAGTCCTCTATCGGCTGCATCTAATTCTCTTTGAACCCGACCTCTTTGCTCTTCCAGCCTTGTCAGTTGGTCAGCAATTTCTGCTCTTTTTGCGCCTCCTTGCGAAGAAACAAACAAATCTACCATCTCGTTAACTATAAGTGCTGCTTCATCGGGTTTGCCGCTGGACATCGATACTTCAATATAACCGGCATCTCTATGAGCAAGAGCACCAAAATCCCTGCCCAAATCCTTAACACGTTGTGACTCATTAGCTCTTCGGGTGAACCAGGTAGTTTTTCTAATGCTATCTCTGGCGAGCAACTGCTGCAGTGTACTTTGTTGTCCCATCAGGGTGGCCAGTGATATACGGTGACCGTATTGGATATCCTTTTGCACCTGAACCGAGCTAATAGTCATAGGGTCTGTTTCTACAGGCGGCAATACTTCAATGTAGGTCGAGGCGGTATATTTTGGGAAATATTGCTCTAGAAGATACCACGTTGCACCACCGGTTACCATACCCAATCCGGTTAGAACAATTATAAGTAATACGTGTCGACGCAGTATCCCGAAGATTTCCTTCGACGTTAATCCGGTAGCAATTGGTGGCCTTACCCCGGCTGGTCCTGCCGTCCTATTTATTACCCCTGGTCTTTCTTCTGCCATTTTAATCTCCAATCTGGACTCACTGTTTGCTTACTAAAAGCAGATATTGTATTAAATATTTTTTTCGCGTGACACATCATCTAATACATCACTGCGAAAGGCGTTCAATGGCTTTGCTTATCTTTTCTCTTACTTTTTTCGGCAATTTATCAGCCCCTATTTCCAATGCTTGCTTATAAGCATCAAGAGCTTGCTCTTTTGCGCCAAGTTTTTCTTTTATCATACCTGTATGTTCATATACCTCAGCAGGTGGAAGAATTCCACTCTGCTCATACTGCTGCAAAGCAGCAGCCGCATATTCGGCAGCCTGAGAAAGTTTACCATTTTTATACAACACATAAGCATAAGTATCCAAAAAGCCCGGATTATTTGGTACTGCCTCAACTGCCTGTTCAGCATACCGAAGGGCTACAGAGAGCCTTTCGTCGTTTACAGCAAGCATATATGCTAAATTATTGAGAACACTGGTATTATTCGGCATTTTAGCTAATAAACTTTCGTAATCTGCGATACTCTGCTTAAGATAATTATTATCGGAAGTTTTTTCGAAAGCCAAGCTTAAAGTCTCCACTTTTTTCACCATGTAATTAATCCCACGAGGGCTGTCCAGCCCGGCTATTTTGATACATTTATCAAGATACTCTATGGCCTTATCGTAGTCGGCATTAATATTAGCAAGATTAAACATGGTCCAGTTAGCAGCAAGCGAATCAGGGCTAGTTGAAAGTTTTTGTGAGCAGTACATCGAAACTTCCTCAGGTCCCAGCAGTAAGAACATTTTTAACAGAATCTCAGAGGCAAGCATCTCATTTGTCTGGGCTTCGTCAGCAGCTTTTCGGCAATATTCTATGGCAACTTTTTCTTCACCGAGCTTCATCTTTGCTTCAGCCATTCTGTAGAAAGCAATAGGGGCAAAGGGACCGTCAACATGCTTGCCACATTCTTCAAGAACCTCCTTTAGCTTATGTGGTTGCCAGTTACTTGAACTTGAGGTTCCTGCTCCTAAGACAAGTGCCTGTAAATATCCATCAAACGCTGTTACATATTCTTTATCTGGCATTGTATTGTTCAGATCTTGTCCGAGATATTCTTGTCGTTTCAGCAGATAAGCTTCTTTATATAGTCGATCAGCTCTTTTGAAATCGTTATCAGCTATAGCAGATGCTCCCGCAAGATTATACCAGGACACATCAGTGGGAAACTTCTCCAAGGTATCATCATAGAGTTTTCGTAGAGCGTCTTTTCTGCCAAGTCTTAGGTAAACCCGTTCAAGCAACGTTCTGGCTTCTTTAGGACAATCCGGTATGTCAATTATATTTTTAAGTTCGATTATAGCATCATCTTCCCGGTTCACACGCAGATAAGCTTTGGCCAGGTTAAGTCTGGTGTTGGGTTCATCAGACAGTGACTTGCTCTTATTAAAGTCAGCTATTGCCTGTTCGTAATTTGCCATCATGAGGTTGATTTGGCCCCTTAGCCTCCAAATCGTTCCATCGTTCTGCCCGCTTTGAAGAATTCGATTTACCATCTCCATTGCCTCCTCCAGTCGCCCATGTCTCATTAGTAACCAAGCCCCAAGCATCGCTGCCCGGGGTTCATCTGGATAATTCTCATTGAAACTTTGCAGTTTGTGTTCAGCTTCCTTAACAAGCCCAACTTTAAGGAAAGTCTGAATTTGAAGAAGGTGGTTTTCTACGCTGTCTTGAAGTGATAAAAGTTCATCAGAATATCTCTTTACAGCCTCCCCATCGAGCGATTTTTCTGCTATGTATAAAAGGCCCCTAATCACACGGATGTCTTTGGGGTCATTTCTATACGACTGCTCTAAAACCTCTTTGGCTTTTTCAAATTGCCCGCTCTGTAAATAATGCTCCCATAGCAATATCTGTTCTTCTGATTCTTGCAATATCTTCTCAGCCTCTTTCTCCATCCCCCTCGCACGATAGTATTCTGCATACCCGGATAGCATTTCTCTATCATTTGGGCCCATTTCCTTTGCTTGTTCTAAGAACGCAGCCGCAGCAGCAAATAGACTACCCCTTCGCTCCGCATCTGCTTCTTCAGTAGCTAATCTCGTTGATAGCATCCCGAGCCGTACAGCATTCCGAATGCTTGGGGCGATTTTCTGTATATTCTGCCGAATTACCAACGCTCTTAACGGCTGTGTCTGGCTTATATAATCAGCGTAAAAGCCAAGTAAATTTAAATTGTTTGGATTTAATGCCAAGGCTCTTTCCAAAGCGGTGGTGGCCTCAATTACTTGTCCAGGCGATACATTATCACCAAGCTCTCGATTGCGATGGTACAACGTAATAGCCAATGCTTGTGCAATACTTCCATCAAGAGGATTCAGAGATGCAGCTTTTCGAATATCCGCAATAGCAGTGTGCTCATTTCCAAGCTTAGCATTGATGCTGCTTCTTAACATATAAGCACGAGAAAATATGGGTCTTTGCTTCAGACTTTCATCAAGTTTAGACAATGCGTTCTTGAAATCCCCTTTAGCCAAATCAAGACGAGCTGCAAAAACCTGCCCTTGACATCTATCCAGATTGTTACTCACAGCCGTCTCTACGATTTGCCCTGCCAGTCCCCAATCCTCCATCCTAATTGCTATATCCAAAAGATAATCTGCCGTAATGGCCTGCAAATTTGTTTCTTCCACTTGTTCAAAAACCGGTCTCGTAGCAGCACTCTCCTTCGGAAGCTCTGTTTTAAGGGCCTTTTTGAATTCTGTAGCAGCTTTCTCCAGTTCGTCGTTGCCTCGATAAAATAATCCAAGTTTGATAGCCCGACTAGTCGGGTCAGCAATATTAGATAGAACATACTCTTCTATTTCATAACGCCTTTGCTGCGAAACATTTCCAGGCTCAGGTTCGGAAAGTATTTGCTTGTATATCAGAACTGATGTATTATCAGGAAAATAATGCAGAAATCGACCGACTAAATCCTTGGCCTCACTTATCTGGCCCTGCTCTATGTAATTTGCGCAAAGATTAATAATCGTTGCTTGTGGAACATAATTTGGTTCCATTGGCAGTAACTTTCGCACTAATTCTGTTACAAGCTGCCTATATCCATTTAATTCTTTTGTCATTAATGGCATAGATGCCTCCGACTCTGGCGGCCCTTCTGCTTCGGACTTTGCTATCTGTTGCAAAATAATACCCAAGCGATCTCCTGCTTGCTTCTGTCTTATTGCCCTTTGGACTTGGCCAATCTGGACCTGTGCCATCGCCAAATTAAGCTTAATTGTATTTGGGTCATTCGGCTTGAGTTTGGCTAATTCTTCTTTAGCCTCATCGAGTTGATTTGCGCCGATATAAGCCCTAATGCGAAGCAGTCGGCTCTTCTCAGTAGCACCGAAAGATTCTTCAAAAGCATTTATGTTAGATATGACTGCCGTCCAAGCATTAACCTTCAAAAGAACCTCCGCGTAATCTAAAGCCACTTCGGGTTTGGTTTGAGCAACATTTGCTTGCAGCGCGCTCACCAGAAATTCCATAACTGCACCATCCTCAGAAGTGTTCCTAAAAATCTCTGCAAGAGTATAGGAAAGTAATGCATCTGGTCTTGCGGACGCCCTAAGTTGCTCGTAGGTTGCATATAGCTTTCTGATGGCGAAGTCTCTATTTCCCCTTGCAAGCTCAAGCATTCCTCTCCATTTAATAACCTGTGGGTCTTCACCACTGCCAACGATCTGTTCAATTTCGTGCACCACTTGCTCGGCATCTCTTAGCCAAACTGCGGTTTGCGAATCTGTTCTCTGCTCACAAGGCTCAAGCACCTGCTCGATATAGCACTTTGCAAGAAAGGCACATAATGTTGCTTTATTTATTCTATTTGCCCAGCTACGTGGACCACCTTTCTCTTGTGCGTCTGGCAGAGTAAGCGCGTTCTTCGCCGTTTCTATCGCTTTAAAGACATCTGACTTTTGCCCGTAATAAGAAAACTTTCGATAGTACAAATTGACCAGAACTACTGCGTAAACTACATTCTCTTTGTCTAATCTAAGTGCCTCTTCAGCTGCTTTAGTAGCTTTATCAAGATTTTTAGGTCCCATAAGAGGATCTGAATAGTATCGAGCAATTATCGAATATACTTCTGCATTGGAAGGGAATTTGTCTAAAAGTGATAAAAATTCCGGTTCGAGCGATCGAACTTGTTCGTTGCCAACCCTCTGAGCCAGCATATATTTCATTAATAAAAGATTAATATGTGCTTTCGGGCTATCTTCTGCAATCTTAACCGCTTGCTCTAAAAACTCCTTGGCTTGTTCTACGGCTTTGTCCTTTTCCTCAAGGGAACCTCTTGATTCAAGGATACTTCCCCTTGTATAGGCTGCCTGTGCCAAATACCGATAGACATCAACGTTATCTGGTTCATATTCCTGCGCATTTGTCAAATCGTCGACCGCCTGAACAAGCAATTCGTCACGATTGGTCCCTGCACCCATCCGTGCCAGTTCAAAACTGGCTCGACCTCTAATTAAATACAGAGTTGTACCCAAGTGCTGCTCGTCAGTTCCTATTTTTGGCATTCCATATACTTCCCATTTGGCAATGTTTTCCATAAATATATCTGTATTCTTTGCTATCTCTATGAATTCTGACGCTCTGTCGCACACCTCCTGCCAAACTTGATCTATACCGCTATCAGCCATTATGTAGAAGTATTTCAACTCGACAAATCGGGCTTCCGCATTCTTCGGGTCTACATTGACTATCTGATTCAAGCACCCCATCGCATAGCGCCATTGGTCAGCTTCGGTATACTTATCCATTTCGAGGTACAAATCCGCGAGTTTAAAAAGGATATCTATTTTGACCGAGTCGGACTTTGCCTGAGCACGCGCCTTATGGTAGTTGTGCTCGGCCCTCTGGTACTCTCGCATTTTTACATCCTTGTCTGCCGCCCCAGCCGCCACTTTCCTCGCTGCATCGCCCTCTTTGATGAACTTTTCCGGGTCTCGTGTCTGACGCAGAATTAGTAAGATAGAAATCACCATAATGATGGCAAGAACTGCCGAGCCAACAAGTGCAACTTTTTTATTCAATCTCTTCCTAGCCATAAATTTTCCCTTCTCACGGTCTACCGCGACAAAAACCTGCCCCCGCTGCTTCTTGCGAAGCAAGAGTGGGGGCTGATGATTTATGAGTTTGGGTGATATTTTGCATCATACTGTAAGGTTCCGATTCTACGATGTATTGCCTGCCCCCGCGTATTCCGACGCGAGGTGGCGGGCAGAGTAAGAACCTGACAGCCCACCTTCGCCAATGCTACGTTGGGTAAAAATAGTAACTTTCCCAGATGTCCTATATTAGGCTCCCACAACGCAAGGGGGCATTCCCTCAACTTCGATCGGGATGATGAGCTTGTCGAACCGTTTGGTGTCCTGTTACCTGTTATAAAACCGCCTATATACATCAATTTATTCACCACCGCCCTCCTTTTTCCCTTCGACTTCGCTCAGAGCAGGCCAGTCAGGCCAATGCTTTGCCTCCAAAATCGGCAAAATTACACCTAAAAGCTTTTCTCCTGCTGCAAGGGCTTCTTCTTTGTCTGGTATAACAGGGCTCTGATTAAAAGCCAATTCAACTTTAGAAAAGTACGAAAATTTGCCAAAAATGTTCTTATTTAGAGTTATTCGGGTCTCTTCCCTGCTGCCCATATATTTACCATTGACCCTAAAAAAGTACAGAACTGGGAATTTCCCTTGGCTCTGCCAGAAATTGGATTTCGTACGGCCAAAGACAAGATATTTGCCCTGTATATTCTTCCTGAAGCCCGCTTCGCCCGTGAAGCGAGGCGAGCCGCCTGTATTGTTTATTTCAAACGTTATACTATCCGACACCAGTCTTTCATAGCCACCACCTGTATAGCACTCTTCAGGTGCATGTACCACCTTATCTGGAAGGTCGTAATAAGTAATAAATAACAGCAGACTCCGTACGGCATTACCAGCCGATACTTCGGTATCTTCCAAAACCCATTGAATATAATCTTTCGTACCGAGCTCTTTGACAAGCTGTTTGTTGTCGATTTCCATTTCCGATATTACTTTATAAGGACTTAAATTCTCTTCATCCAGAAATTCTAAAGGCTTTTTCAACGGCAAGGGTTCTTTATCCGCGATTACCACGCCTAATATCGGTTTAATAATTTCTCCTGCCGCAAGAACTGCAACACAAACCAAAAAGGCCGGCTGAAAATAAGCTCTCATATTATGCCCCATACCCTGCCTCACAAACTACTCGCCTCGCTGTCGCCCCGGCGAAGCGGGCTTTCGAATCACAATATCCTCGGAAACCGCCTGTTCTTCCTCGATAAGCAGACCAGACATAAACCACGCAAGAAAACCATATAAGCCAAAGGCTAATGGAAGCATCGCCAGCCCAAGCATATCGTGATAAATACCCTGTGTGTATTTAGGATGCAACAGCACGTAAATGAACCCCGTAACCGTTACACGTACGATGTTACAGAGTATCGCTATTGGAATTGTGCTGGCTAAAAGGATTATTCTCTGCCATATAGGCCTGTAGTGCAGATATGCCATAGCGACACCGAGGGCCAAAAAGGCCATCAGCAATCGCATCCCACTGCAGGCCTCAGCCACATTAAGGGGAGGTTCTAAGTGCTGGCCCTTATAAAAGATATCTATCACAACACCACTGACCGTAGCCTCCATTTGAGGGACCAGGTTCAATAATGCAGTTGCTATGGCAGCAGCAAGTTTTCTCATCGGCATAGTCACCGAAACATAAAATCTCTGAGGCAATGGTACAGCAAATACCAGAAAACCAATCGGCAACCAGGTATATCTGACCAGACACCAACCGCCCAGAAATAATACAACTGCTCCGAGCGATGCTATTGCAGAAATGCCGCGAAAGTATCCATATCCGGCTGGACTAATTATGTTGAAAAAATAAAAAGAAATCCCGCAAATCAGAAAAAACAGGCCCAGATAGTTCGGCTTCAACTCGTTATGTTGAACGGAGTGAAGAATCCCCTCTTTTTTTTGATTAATGAAGTATAAACTAAAAAGCGGGATTAAAAAACCATGCGACCAGCTGCTGTCCGTAAGCCATCTTTGGACAATATTTCCAATCACACCGCGGAAAAGATAGTAAAATGCCCCCCCTATTATCAATATCTTAACGTAATTATGCAACCCAAGCTGACACCAACTTTGCTTTTGCAAGGGCGCACTTATTTCGCTCCTTTCTGATGTGGGAGAAACAATATTGTCCACCATGCTAAAAACACAAAACTAAAAATTAAGAACCAAAAACGGTGGAAATTCCACAGTTTTACGCTTTTCGCTCTATAGTGTTGACCATAACTCGAAAATTCTACTAAACTAAAACAACCCCTTACCCGTCATTTTAAAACCTTTACCGAAATCTGCATCTGCAAAGTTACGGTCATAAATAAAGCCGAATCCATAAGCGGCCCTGAACGAATTTCGCAAAACTGCACGCCATACCGAGGAGTAGTGTGTGCCGACATTGATCAAATCGTTCGGTTTGATAAAGAAGTCCGGCTGTTCGCCGCTGGCAATTTTATCAAGATCGACCATCACTACTTCTTCTTTATTCTCGCCGATTCTCCTCACTACCTCACACTTCTTCGGCCAGGCATATTCATCTAAACCACCTGCCGCGGCAATGGCCATTTTCAGGGTCAATGGTCGGCCCGTCATATTAATGAATCCCTGATAGTTGGTATTACCCAGTATACAAAATTCACCGATAACGTCAACAGGAATATGAATATTATCGCCTGGTTTTATCACAATATTATATCGTGGGTCACCAACAAGCAGTTTATCCACCGGAATCTTTATGAGTCGCCCCTGTGTCTTCTTAGCCCACTCGTAACCCGGTGCTACCAATTCCGTAGATATCCTCCCGGCTTCTTCTCTCGGCTCAAATTCGACATCCGG
>Ga0307433_1001680_pt1 | contig 11554 bp, 12 predicted proteins | sample SalMarWE160210MG_FD_202166 | JGI IMG/M metagenome (GOLD analysis project Ga0307433, IMG submission 202166) | Salt marsh sediment microbial communities from the Plum Island Ecosystem LTER, Massachusetts, United States - WE1603-210 | ecosystem: Environmental > Aquatic > Marine > Intertidal zone >...
AGCTGAGACTCCGCCATACAGTAAGGGAGCAACAATCTTGAGCAGCAAGAAAGGATCCAACCGCGTGAGGTTACCCAAAGAAATCATTATTCCATAAGGGAGCCAAGTCGAGAAAACATCATTCCAGTAACCAAACAGTGCCCCATCACTAATCCGGTAAGCGTAGTAGACGGTGTCCCAGCCAATCGGATACGGATAGGAGAGAATCTCTGGGATAAGCCGAACCGCAAACCCCACCAGAAAAGCGATAAGGAAACCTTTCCGGAAATCCAGATTATCCAACCTTAAACTCATACTACACTCAACAGTAAAAGAGGCTTTGATTTCGGGTCATGTCTTGTTCGCTTTTTCTCACTTTCTAGGCAATCCCAAAAGATGACAGATTGTTAACTGTCAGATACTGAATAAAGCCTTGGTCAGTTGCCCACGACCTTGCAGATTGGTTGCCCCAAAGCTGACCAATACGAGACAGTTTCTCCGCAAGACCTCGCCCCTTTGTTCTCATGATGCAATAAACCCTGCTCTCCACGGCTTCACACAACTTACCTACTATCCGGGAAACCAGTCTGGCTAAGATGAAGCTGCGTATTCGTTGGACAACGCTGATCGTCAAATTTAGAAGCCTGCGCTCACTTTGCTTCAAATCTCTGAACCATATGCCCCTACGCAATGCCTTCAGCCTCAGCTTAGCCAAAGCCTCCCGGGTAAGAGGAACCGATCTGGCGCCACTACTTGATCTTCTTGATGCTGCACTCAACCAAATCACCCTCCCTCAAATCATAAGCGTCCCTAAGCTCCTTAGGAACAGTAACCCTGCCCTCACGCCTCATATACACCGTGAAGGTAATCCCCGCATTCTCTGTGCTCGACACTTCAGAACCCCAAAAGCTGAACCAACGTTAGATTGTGCTTGAGACCTTGTGCTGTGCAAAAATAAAAAATTTGCGGTATATAGACACTATATGTACCTGTTTGGGATTTGCAACACTGTAGAGCAAAGAAGCGCCCAACCAACTAAGCTTGGTTTTCGGTGTTTGCTTTAGAAGAGGCAAATAGGCAAGGTTGCTTGTTTTCTAGAGCAAAAGTTGAGTTGGCGATTATGCCCTTCTTTTCGGTTCTTAACCAGTGTTTGGGTCTGCGCATAAGAATCTGCAACAGAGCGTATGAGGCTATGAAGTTCTGTATGATCCAGTACAGGAAGACGAAGGGCACCCATAGAAGATTCTTGATTTTGCGCGGTTTTTTGCCGCAAATCATGGCCACACCCGCAGCAACCAATAACACAACGGTGAGAACTGAGGTTACGTTTGCCAAAGACAAGGACAGAAAATCAAGTTCAACAGGAAAGATGAAAGACAGCGCCGAGATTAGGTATCCGAGAATAAAGGAGATGAAAACGAAAGGCCCAACCAAAGTGATTTCCGCATCCAACGACATTCTGTTCAGGTTACCCAGCAGTTTTCCGTACTTGACTCCGACTTCCATTGTTCCCCTGAACCATCTGGCTCTCTGCTTGAAAAAGCCAGTTAGGGACGCTGGATACTCTTGCCAAGACCGCACATCGGAAGCATACTTTATTTTGTGACCGTTATGAACAAGTCGGGCAGCCAACTCCATATCCTCAGAAAGAACTGTGGTATTCCATCCGCCGACATCTTCGATAACAGTTTTTCGAACAAAGTAGCAGCTACCGTTGAGAGGAACAAAGAGACCTAGAACCTCCTTGCCGCCCATGAACCCTTCATATCTAACGGTCTCCTCTTGGGCTACAAACTTGGTCAACATGTTCTCTTCGGCATTTATAGCCAAAACCTTTCCCTGCAAGGCAACAACTGAAGAATCACTGAAGTGGCTGGCAACCCTTAACAGAACGTCTGGTTCCGGAACATTATCAGCATCAAAGACGCCCACGATCTCTCCAGTGACATGTTTCAGAGCAGCCATCAAAGCAGAAGGCTTCCCATCCGACATAGAACGTCTCACCAGCTTCACCTGACTCGGATGCTCCTCTGCGAATTTTCTGCAAATCTCAGCAGTTCTGTCTACGCTTCCATCCTCGACAATAACAATCTCTTTCTTGTCCTGAGGATAATCCGCTTTCATGAGCGCGTTGATAAGCCGCCCCACAACATTCTCCTCATTCTTAACAGGAACAATAACAGATATAGTGGGCAATCTTTTCTTGTCGCTAAACAACAGCTTTTTTTTACGTTTGTTTGAATGGAGGTTCCTGACCCCGGCAACAACAATAGGTATGTTGTACAAGGTCCAGATGTAAACTAGAGAAATAACAATAACTGCGACCAAATACAGTGGATTCATATCAATCATAGACTCTTCGTCGTTTCTAGATGACTCTAAGTCTTGAAGGATGGCAGATTGTTGATTGCCAAATACTGTATGAAGCCGCTGTCTTTAGCCCAGGACTTGGCTGCCCTGTTGCCCCAAACTTCAGCTATCTTGGAGATTTTTTCTGCTAGGCTCTTCCCCTCGGTTCTCATGAAGCGAAAGACCCTGCCTTCCATGGCTTCACATAATTTACTTACTATTCGGGAAACCAGTCTGGCTAAGATGAAGCTGCGAACCTGCTCGACAACCCTGATCGTCAAACTTAGAAGCTTACGCTCACCCTGCTTCAAATCTCTGAACCATATGCCCCTACGCAATGCCTTAAGCCTCAGCTTAGCCAATGCTTCCCTAGTGAGGGGGACCGGTTTAGCGCCATCACTTGATCTTCTTGATGCTGCACTCAACCAAATCGCCCTCCCTCAAATCATAAGCGTCCCTCAGCTCCTTAGGAACAGTGATCCTGCCTTCTTGTCGCATATACACTGCGAAGGTGATTTCCGTTTTCCTGTTATTTGCCAACATTCTTGAACCCCAGGACGCTACATCGTTTTTCTGTCTTTTTTTGTCTGATTTCCTCGTTTTTTATCGAAGATTATTGAAGTGTTATGAATTCTGGATAAGCAGCAACAATTTTTCAAGCCCACAAATCGTGTGCAGTCCACTATCATCAGATCATCTCACTCTTCACAACCGTATGCTGTTTCGTGACGCAAGGCTTTCTTTGGTTGTCACATTTAATATATATGAATCTGTAATCTGTATCGGTAATAATAATCCATATTTGCAATCTGAATGGATAATCCATGAAGGAGGTGTGAAAGTTTCTTGTTGGCGAAGGGGAACAGATGCTGTGGAGCTGTTTTCCAGACTCACTTCAAACACCGAAAATCTACGTTTTTCTACTTTTATCTGCGTGGAGCAATAAAAAGTTTTGCGAATAAAAACGAAAAAAACATTCAGATTCTGAATGAGAATTAATGAATCTAAACATGTGTAAAACATTCAAGAATATAGCTACATATTAAACACCAAAGTCAAAAACAAACCCAAAAACTCAAAACAAAAATGCGAACATAATTACCCCAAAAAAAGCCGATTAAAACTCGTTTTTTGAAATAGAGCTGTTCATTATTTCTTATCTTGATTAAAAGAACTGATTATAAAGCGGCATATTTCTCATTTTTAGCCAGTATATCCGTAAAACTTTGAATTAACAAATTAGGTGGTGGGTAACGCTTCTTTGAATGATCCGCCTTTTTTTAACTATTTTAACTCTCTTTTTAATGAGTTGCGAGTTGTTTCTGTATTTGTTTCTGTATAGTGCTGGCGGATACGTGTTGTTCTTGGGGGCTTTGTGTTATTAGGCGTTTCTGGATGAACTTGTAACCGCACTCACACCTGAATCCAACAACTTCATCGTTTTCTTTGATCAGACTGTGGATTCTGGATGCATTACATCTGTCCCGCTGCTTGTGCACCTTCCAGGTTAAAGCCAGATCGTCTATAGTCAGGGGCTGAACAGTTTTTGCCCTAAAGAAATACCACAGCACATAAGCTATTAATGTCATCCATAAACCGGCCACCAACCAAATCAACAAGGTTTTCATTCCACCGTTTTTGTTTTGTTCTCCCGCTTAGCACATCTATATCATATTATATGTGGATTCGCATCCTTTGGCAGCAACTTTTGTGGCGGTAACTGGTTTCACCGTTTCCGGGAACCAGAATGTGGACTTCGTAGGTTTCTTTTTCCGTAGCTTCTGCACATTTGTTTGCTGGTTCAGCATTGAAAATTGTCGCGGATATAGAACGCACAGAAGCCCTCAAGCTTTACATTTCCTTTCCAGTCAATGCTCGAGTCATCTCGTTGTAAGCACTGAGCATTTTGGCTTTCTTAACAAGATTTGCTTCGGTGTCTATTCGCCGTCGGATGGTGTGCAATTCATTTTCCAGTCGCCTAATAACGATTACTTTCTCCTTCAAATCTGATACCCCGCTTTATACCACGTTTCATTTTGCCTGATAGAAAATCAACAACGACTAGCTTTAAATCATATGAAGATATGGTATGAATTGATATTAAGCATGTACATTCCGACTCCGAATAAAAATACACAGAATGTGGGTGCCAACATAAAAGAAAAATGTGCATAAGCTGAATATTTAAGAACGCGGAAGCCATGGATATAGAACATAATGTGGAATTAAAATGATTGTTCCTCCTTATCTCGTATCGTATGCCATTACAAGAAAATGCAACCTTAAATGCAAGCACTGCTACAGCGATGCCACGGAGACAGCTGCTCCTGACGAATTAACCCTTACCGAAGCAAAGAAACTCTTAGACGACCTCGCAGGCTGGGGCATCAAACTCTTAATCCTAGATGGCGGCGAACCACTATGCAGAGAAGACTTCCTTGAAATTGCCAGCTACGCCTCAAGCAAGGGCATCAGAGTCGTAGTAGGAAGCAACGGAACCCTCATAGACAACCAGACCGCCCTTAAAATGAAAAAAGCTGGAGTACAAGGCGTAGCCATATCCATAGATGGAGCGACGGCCAAAAGCCATGACGAATTTAGAGGCGAAGACGGCACCTTTAACAAAACCCTTGAAGGCGCCAAAGCATGCAAAGAAGCTAATCTACCATTCCAATTCAACACCATAATCAGAAAAACAACTCTCCATGAAATTCCGGACATCTTGAACCTCGCCATCAAAAGCGGGGCAAACGCTGCAGAATTCTTTGACCTTATACAAGTTTCAAGAGTCAAGGAAAGATGCGCCGAAGAAATCTTAGGCAAAAAGGAGAGAAAAGAAATCATGACATGGCTGGCTGAAGCCCAAGAAGATTGCCCGATCTTAATCAGGGTTCCAGCATGCCCCATGTACCCCCTCCTCCTTAAAGAGAAGAATATTCAGCCCAAGCACTTCCCAGCGCAGCTCTTACATCACATACCATACTATCATACAGGTTGCGCTGCGGGGATCCCAAGGGGCTACATAACTATACTGCCGAATGGCGATGTAATACCCTGTATGCTTCTACAAGTCAAACTCGGCAACATAAGAGAGAAAAATATCATAAAAATCTGGGAAGAATCACCAATACTAGCTAAACTTAGATCAAGAGAATTGTTAGAGGGCGAATGCGGCAAGTGCGTTTACAGAGATACGTGTGCTGGATGCCGTGGCAGAGCTTATGAAGAAACAGGCAACATGATGGCTACTGACCCAGGATGCTGGCTCATATAGTAGTTTTCCCTCACCTTTGTCCAACGTTAATTGAGTGCACGCACAAAAACATGATGTTCAAATAAACTGTTTTGCAAACTATCCCTAGCTGTCAGACCCTTAGCTGAATTTAGAATGGTCGATCAGGGTTCGGATGATGCCTAGGGGGACCCGACGGTTCAAAGGGGTTGGATGGACCCAATGGATTAAGGGGGTCTAAAGGCTGATCCAATCCAAAGGCTTGCAGTTTCATGATTTTCCACTCAAACAGTAAATTTTGCTTTTTAACACTAAGCTTTAATCATCATTAAGGTAATGGAGATATTTGTTGACGGAGAATAGATGAAAGTCAGTCACATCTAAGCTGATAACCTGTATGAATCATAACGGTCAAAGTATGCCACTCGGTTGCTGTCCACTTTTGAAATAAGATCGGTTATATAGTCCATAAGCTGGTAAGAAGCTTTTAATGCAATATTCAGGTTCTTCTCCCATAACATCTTGGCGTCTATGTTAAGGTGGCCAAGAGAAAAAATGGCTGAAATTATAATTCCGCCATCCTCGGTAATCCACTTCAGAACAACACCTTTCTTATTCTCGGAATAGCCTAACCAACGAAGAACACCGAACCATTTGCCTTTAAGATTGGAAACCACATGTTGGACCGGAACGTCTGGAGGCAGAAGCGTTTGAAGCAGGCATACTGTGGGGACCCTAGAATCGAAAGAGTGTGACTTAAGCAACTCTTTAGCCTTGGAGGTAACAGTGTAGCCTTCCACACCTTTTTCTACTATGCCCTGATCCGCTAATCTGTAAAGAACCCTAGAAAGAGTCTCAGGATGCATCCCCAATCTTCTCTTCAGCCCTTCAAATGTGAAGCTAGTTAAATTCTCTTCATCTATGATGTGAAGAACATTGGCGTCTCTTTCGCTAAACTCCAAATCGGAAATGTCGTCCCAATCCTTATCCATGACTAAAGAAGTCTCCAAACAATCCCTACAACGCGGCTTCTATTGAACCTTACCCTTTACGTGCACAACCAAGATTTTGTCGTTCATTAAAATTCATCACAACTACTGCAGTTAATGTGAACAAGTAGGGCAACTGAGACATCTAGACGAAAATTTCTCACAAACTTCGGGTCTCTCCATGAGACATAACTCTAAGATTCGTAAAAAGTTGGCTATGAAAATTGCAAAAAAATAGCCAGAAAGAGAAAAAAAGTTTTTGGATAGAGAAAAAGCTCTATAGAATGAAGTTGAACCGCTGAACGAACTGTTGGAGAGGTTTATGGTAAGGGAATGTTATGCTTTGATCTTCTCTTTTTTGATCGCTTTTCTGAACGTTTTGCCGCATTTTTCGCAGTTGTATAGCGCTATTGTCAATTGGAGCCGTTCACCAGCATTACTAGGTCTTCCAGCCATCTGCCACGTCTTAACTGGCGTCGCTAGGGTTCCACATTCAGGGCACTCAGCTACTTCAGGGTTACCTAAAGCATTTAACAGCTCTAGCCTGAGGGCTTCCCCAGTGCTAGACATCCTTGAGATTCTCTCAGCCAACCGAGTTTCTTTGAAGACATCACGGATCCATCGAGCAAAGTCCCCTCTGTTTTGGTGAAATTCTAGAGAAGCAACTGGAACCTTCGCCACTTTCTTCTTCAGATCTTCTAGATTGAAGGCAGCCTCAAAGAGCGGTTTGTTGAAGGCTTCGTAAAAGTAGAATCCCCATTCTGGAGTAACTTTTTCTTCCGGTTTTAATGGATTATTCAATTTAGGTATTTCTCCACACTCCTGTTTATATTCGTCTAGAAACTTCTTAACTGTTTCTTCCCAGTCGGGGGTAACCGTCCGTCGATAGTATACAGTTTCACGTTTCCGATGGTCATCAGAAAAGTTTGTCTCCAGATAGCGACTGAAGGTTTGCCTAAGATTGGGACTGCCGCCAACGTAGATCATCATTCGGTTCTTGTCGTAAAAAGCGTACACACCCGTCTCTTCTGGAACGCCTTTTGCTCGCTCTCCCCATAGATACAGTTTACCTTGTATTGGCATCGTATCGACCAAGGTGAATAATATGTAAACGCGTATTTATGAAACTTTAGCTTGTTCTATCTCCAAACAACCCAGCAAACACAAAAAGAGCCGATTCATCAATCTTTTTTGTATTTATTCCATTGAACCATGTCTTTGAGATCCCACTTGGGCACATGCAACACTCCGTCATCATCAAGCCAATATTTTGTATCTCCATCCTTTACAGCGTCTATTGCAGGATTTTCTGCTGGATACCCCAAAGCAACCACCAACTCGACAGCTAAGCTTTCTGGCACATCCAATATTCTACGTAGTTTTTCCCTGTCCACTGATGCCATAATGCAGGAACCTAACCCTTCATCATACGCAACCATAGAGATGCTCATTGAAGCAATGCCTGCGTCGTGAATAGGAGTTCGACCGTTCTTATCTAACAACAATACAATGTAGGCTTGAGGCATCTCATCTTCACTAGGGTAGTAGTCAGGCAGATAAACAGCCCAACTCAACGTGCCAAAGACCCTCTTCAGCAACTGCTTGTCATCAACAATAACATACCGCAGAGGCTGAAAGTTTACTCCAGAAGGCGAAAGCCTTGCGGCATCTACACATCTCAGCAAAACGTCTCTTGGAACGGATTTCTGAAGATACTTCCTGATGCTTCTCCGGTTTATTATCTTCTCGTAGACACTATTTTCTCCCAACCTATTCTCCCACCTCAAATATGCTAAACAAGCCTCAATCCTGTTTTACCAAATATTCGCTTATCTTATCGGCAATAAGGTTGTGAAGGCTTGCTCGGTTCTTGTAGGTTACCTCAAGAATTTCTGCTTCTTCTCTATTTCTGATGCTGTCAAGTATAGGGTTCTTTAGTCCATAATGAATTGTCCCTATCAGGGGTTTGCTGCTTTCCACAGCCGCAACTAAGGCTTTACTGAAGGCTGGCGAAGAAAGCTCCATGGGACCAATCTCATCCACCGCCAGCACATCCGCGTTTTGAAGTGCATCCAGAATAGCACCCACACCAATAACATCCAGATCGGTCAAGTTAACATGATACTTGCCTATTTTGGGGCCTGTTGGCTGGTTCACGTGGGCTAACCATCCCCTTGTTCCAGTGGACAAATCCATGATTTCGAAGCCTACTCTCACTCCTCCCTCACGGACTTCACGGCAAATCATTCCGCCGACCTCATATCTTCTGTTCTTAAGCTCCTTCACTGCTCGACGGAGTATACTCGTTTTGCCAATCCCGGGCTTCCCAGTCACAAGTATCAGAGGCTTCAATGTTAACACCCTGCATTCTTTTAGACGAACCCTAATATCTAGTTTCGACAAATAAAAGCTTCAGTGCGCACAGAGGAGCAGTGAAGGGTGAGCATGGATTTCCCTAACGAGACAATACAAGAGGGCGAAGTTAAGGTAGTGGTGCCCAAGCTTGCTGCTTACGTGAAAAAGCCGTGGGATTACGCTCCGTCTAAGGCGCCAGTGTTTTATAACCCCACCATGGAACTGAACAGGGACTTGGCAGTTTTAGCATTACAGACTCATCAGAAGCTTTCGAAAAGAGAAGTCTCAGTTTGTGAACCTTTGACTGGATGTGGACTTCGGGGCGTAAGATTTGCGGCGGAAGTCGGAGGCGTCCGCAAAGTCTTTTTGAATGACATTAAGCCAGAAGCGGCTAGGCTTGCAGGCTTAAACGCTGAACTGAACAACGTAGCAAACTGTGTCGAGGTGTCTAACGAAGACGCTAACCTTTTTTTGAGCAGACACGCAGCACCTAGAAAACGATTTGACTACGTTGACGTTGACCCCTTTGGACCTCCCGTGCCCTACCTAGATTCTGCCATACGGGCTCTACGCAACGGCGGCTTGCTTGCGTTAACAGCCACGGACATGGCTCCATTATGTGGGGTTCACCCCCGAGCATGCCTCAGAAAGTATGGTGGACAGCCCTTACGCACAGAATACTGCCACGAGCTTGCTGTTCGCCTCTTGATCGGATGCCTAGCCATGATGGCTGCAAAACATGCGATAGGCGTCAAAGTCCTGTTCAGCCACAGCACAGACCATTACATCAGAGTATACGCAGCTGTAGACTATGGCGCCCGACAAGCGGACAAGAGCATCCAGCAGATGGGATACATCCTCCACTGCTTCTCATGTTTTCACAGAGAAACAGTTTCAGGAATAACCTCTCCACTAAAACGTGTCTGTCCCAGTTGCGGAGCGAAGTTGGGTGCTGCTGGTCCTCTGTGGCTCGGCAGGATAGCGGACAAAAACTTCTGTTCCCTGATGGAGAGGGAAGCGAAACAAAGAAAGTTAGGACAGGAAAAGAGGATTCTCAAGATGCTGTCTTTGGTTCAGAATGAGGCTGAGGCGCCAGTCACATATTATGCCGTAGACAAAATCTGCGACAAGCTAAACTTGCCCATTCCAGCCCTAAAAAAAGTGATTGACAGGATAAGAAAGGCGGGTTTTCAAGTGGTTCCCACACATTTCAACAGCAGAGGCGTTAAAACAGATGCTCCAGCAGACACGGTGAAAGAAGCCATAGCAGACCTTGCAACCCAAAAAGGATAGGTTATACTTTTTGCTGCAGTCCCATCTGGTGGTCGGTGACCGCTCATCGAACGTTTTATCTGCATTATAGTCTAACTTAAATATGCACATGCTATTGCGTTTAAGTCGGGAACTGAGACGCCAAAATGACTGAGGAGCCAACCCTAGAAAAGAAGAGATACGAACGCTTGGAAGACCTTGACATAGGGTCAGCCACATCCAAAAAGCTGCGGGAACTAGGATTCCACACCGTGGAGTCTCTTGCCATGGCTACAGCTAAGGAGCTGGAGCAAGCGGGTTTAAGCAAAACAAACGCCGAAAAGCTGATTCGCAAGGCACGTTCATGTATGCCTCTCCAGTTCATCAGGGGAGACGAGTTGGTGAAGATGCGGCGGAATGTTCATCGTTTGACTACGGGAAGCAGCATGCTGGATAAACTGTTGGGCGGAGGCATCGAATCCCAGTCCATCACCGAATTCTATGGAGAATACGGGAGCGGCAAAAGCCAGATTTGCCATCAGCTGTGCGTGAACGTTCAGTTGCCTCCTGAGCAGGGCGGTTTAGGCGGCGCAGCCCTTTACATAGACACTGAGAACACATTCAGAACTGAGCGAATATTTCAGATGGCCCAGAATGTGGGGTTAGACCCTGAAGAGGCTGTTAAAAAAATCATTTTCGCCGAGGCATACACTTCCGATCATCAGATATTTCTTTTAGAGAACGCAGACAAGGTGATTAAAGAAAACGGCGTCCGCCTGATAATCGTGGATTCCCTGACGTCCCACTTCAGAAGCGAGTATCTGGGCAGGGAGATGCTGGCTGAGAGGCAGCAGAAACTCAACAAGCATATGCACAGGTTGATTCGGCTGGCTCGGGGCTTCAACGCCGCGGCTGTTGCCACAAATCAGGTTATGTCCAAACCGGACGTTTTCTTCGGTGACGCCATACATCCCGTGGGCGGTCACATAGTAGCCCACACCAGCCACACCCGTGTTTTTCTCCGAAAATCTGCTCGTGGGCCAGTCCGAATTGCGCGTCTTGTTTCCAGTCCATATCTGCCTGAGGGGGAGGGAGTGTTCAGGATTTCCGAAAGAGGAATAGAGGACGTTAACGAAGATGGAGGTAGAGTTGATTAGATGCCGATTTCGAAGATGTTTGTAGTCAGATTCTTTCAGCTTGTGAATGCAAGACGGTTTGCTGAGGCGGAGCGTGTACTTGAGCGGATAAGGCAGAAAACAAACGAGACAGAATGGAACAGCGGGTACATCCACGCTCTAGACGGCATACTTCAAGCCCAAAAATCAGGCGACTCGTACTCGTTCATCAAGAACGTGAACTTTGATGACGAAAACGAACTGAAAAAATTTAGGAAAGAGTT
>Ga0307433_1001681_pt1 | contig 11545 bp, 8 predicted proteins | sample SalMarWE160210MG_FD_202166 | JGI IMG/M metagenome (GOLD analysis project Ga0307433, IMG submission 202166) | Salt marsh sediment microbial communities from the Plum Island Ecosystem LTER, Massachusetts, United States - WE1603-210 | ecosystem: Environmental > Aquatic > Marine > Intertidal zone >...
ACAGCCACCTATTCTACCTCAGAGAGTGATGACCCGTCTAATGCCTGGTTCGCCTATATTTGTGATGGCCATGCCACTGCCGCTGCCTGTAATGCTACTGTCAAACAAGGTTCAGGAAACACCATTTCACCATTTATCGTTAACCACGGCCCAAGCTTTACGGTGGTCGGCGACGCCGCTGATCCCGTTAATCCCGGAGCCACGGTGACCATTACCACCACGGCCAGTGATGCGGAAGGCGCAGAGGCGGATGATACCCTAACGCTCTATGTTTGTAAGGTCGCAGGCGCCACTTCTTCGGGTTGCACCGGAGGAGCGCCGGATGAGTGGTGCAATGATACGTCAAGCCCGACAACCGATCCCACTTGTAACTGGACAATGGATATTACCAAGACCAATAGTGTAACTTCCGGTTCCTGTGAGGGTTCTTACAATTACTATCCTTATATCTTTGACAATCATGGTTTTGCCGCCACTGCTACTGGTGGTCAACAAGGAGTAGTAAAAACCAACACGGTCAATAATGTTAAACCAGTGGTTGACAGCATAGCCTGGGATACCAGCCCTCTTACATTAACTGTAGAGGAAAGCACTACTGACCTTACAGCGACCGCTACCGTCCACGATGATAATGGATGCGGGGATATTGATTCCGGAGATAATGATATCTATATTGACGCTTATCGGTCTTCAGTAACTCACGGTGGTTGTGATATTGCCGGAGAAGCTGACTATGATAGTTGCTATTCAATAGTTGACTCTGCTGCCCCAGATGAGTGTGGAGGCGGGACTGATATTTCAGTAAGTATTGTTAGTACGGTTTCTTTCCAGTATCACGCTGACCCTACGGTAGCTGACAGTGAATTTCCTGATGATACCTGGATAATCACTATGATTGCCAAAGACGAAGCTTTGGCTTCTGATGCTGTAAGTTCAACCGGAGTGGAAATGGGTATGTTTCAAATGTACGATTTTCACGAGACTTATGACGAACTTACCTTCGGCACCCTATCAGAAGGAGAAGCAAGCAGTTCGGATGTAATAATTAGAACGGAGGCAACCGGGAATATTGGTTTGGATGAAGAATACTCAGCTCATAACAATGTCGATTATATGTGTACTGATTACCCAACCTGTACAGGTTCCCCTCCCGAGTACAGATTTGCAGTTGCTCAAGAGAAATATGACTTAACTGGCAGCAAGGCTTGGGGCAGTATGGATTACGTTTTGACTATCACCGCCGTTGAGCGGGAGCTCAATTGTGCAAAGACAGAAGATACTACTCCGGGGTCGCATAATGTTGTCCAGGGCACAAAAGATACTTTTTGGAGGATAAGCATACCTGGTGGCCAGGCCGCCGATTCTTATACCGGGCAAAATGTTATTACCGGGGTTACCGGAGAAGCAGTTGGCTGGTAATAATTACTAATTGATTTCTATGAAGAAGGTAGGCCAGGTTTTGGTTATTATTTTATTGTTTACTTTTGGCTTAAGCCAGATAGCTCAAGCCGGTTTCGGTATTTCTCCCCCTTATGTTAGGAATGATAAGTTGACTTACGGCTCCCATTATGAACAAAAAATTATCTTGGTTAGGGGGGATCCTATTGAAGACTTAAAAGCTGAAATAAGTATTGATATTCCTGAAGCCGGAGATTGGGTATCTATTGATAAAGGGATGGAATTCATTTTACCGAAAGGAGAAAAACAGGTGCCGATGATTGTTAGTGTAGATGTGCCAAAAGATGCCGAGTACAAAGATTATAAGGGTTATATTAGAGTAGTAACTTCCTCTCTTAAACCGTTAGAAGAAGGAAAAATAACCATAGCTTTGGGTGCCAGAATTGATGTTGATTTAACCGTAGCCGAAATTAAAATTTTCGATTTCAATATTTTATCAATCAACACCCCCCTTGATTTAGAAGAGGGTTGGAAGTTTTGGAAAATAAAGCTTCCCGGAGAAATAAAGGTCTTAATGAGAATTACCAATACCGGGAACATTGAAGCAGCTCCGACGCGCGCTCATCTAGATGTTTATGACATAAGTTGTAGAGATTTGTTAGAATCAAGCGACAGCATTAGTTTAGAGAAGGTAAAACCGTTTGAGACAAAGGAAATTTTTGCTAAATTCAAAACTAAATTAGAAATTGGTGCCTACTGTGGAGAAATTAAGATTTTTAAGGAAGATGAAATTGTAAAAGAACAGAAGGTATTCTTCAATGTTGTGGCAAGAGGAACTTTACCCTCAGAGGCCAAAGAATTTCTGGGTTTAGCTATTTGGATTTGGGTAGTAATTGGAATTGTGGCTTTGGCTGGAATTGGCTATGGCGGATATAGGGGATATAAAGTTTGGGAAAAGAAGAAAAAGAAGAAAAAGAAGAAAAATAAAGGGAAATTATGATTTTATGCTTTTATATTCAGGAAAGTCCATAATTCGCTTATTAATTATTCCAATTTTACTGGGACTAATTTTTAGTCCTATTTTTTTCCCTTTTCAAGAGGTTCAGGCAGATAATTTATCAACTTCGGTGACGGTCAGTATCACCGGACCTGTTTGCGGCAATGGCGTGGTTGAATCAGGAGAGCAGTGCGACGACGGCGGATCTAACGGTCCCTGCCCGGCCGTTTGTTCTACCTCTTGCACTATTAATTCTTGCGGCGGCGGTGGTGGAGGATATGTTCCGCCGCCCACTGTAACCAAAGTTATTATTCAAGGGAAAGCCTATCCTCAAGCTGAAATTACTCTTTTAGAAGATGGAAAAGTAGTAACTACTAAAAAAGCAGATACTCTTGCTAATTTTGAAATAGAGATTGCGGATATTACCGCTGGTATTTGGACTTTTGGAATTTGGGCAGAAGATAAAGACGGCAGAAAATCTATTACTTTTAGTTTTACTACCAGCGTCACCGCAGGGGTGACTACTACAGTTTCGGGTATTTTTATTCCTCCCACCATTGAACTTTCTAAGGTTAGTCTTCAAAAAGGAGAAACCTTAAATATTTTTGGCCAGACTGCTCCAGAGAGTGAAATTAGTATCTCAGTTGAATCTCCAGAAATAGTAAAAAAAACTATAGCCACTGAAGAAGGAAATTGGGATTACTCTTTTGACACCGGCATTTTAGATGAAGGTTCTTATACTACTCGAGCCAAAGCCACTTCACCAGAAGGATTATTAAGTTCTTATTCCGAAGTTTTAAGTTTTTATATAGGAAAAGGAGTACCAGGGGTTATTTGTCCTAATGCTGATTTAAATGGAGATGGAAAAGTAAATTTAATTGATTTTTCAATTTTGCTTTATTGGTGGGGGAAAGATGATTCTTGTTCTGACCAAAATGGAAATGGAGTAGTAGATTTGCCTGATTTTTCCATTATGATGTACTACTGGACTGGCTAAAAAATTCAAAATTAAAAACCGAGCTTCCATTTATGGAAGCGAAGGTGAAGAAGAGGACAAAGCCCTCTTCGCCTATCAAAATGCAAAATTATAATTCAAAATTTAAAAATACTATTATCCTTTTAATTATTGGTTTTGCCTTGTTTCCGGTTATTACTTTTGCGGCAATTTTGTATTTAGAGCCATCAAGTGGTGAATACCAGCCGGGGGATACTTTTTTGGTCGAAATGAAAATAGATACTGAAGGTGAATGTATTAATACTATTGAGGCCAATTTAAGCTTTTCTCAGGATATTTTAAAGGCAGTTGATTTTAGCCAGGGTAAATCGATTATCACCCTTTGGGTAAAATCTCCAGAAATTAATCAGGAAAAAGGTGAAATCTCTTTTAGAGGGGGAATTCCTGGTGGCTATTGCGGCAGAATACCCGGTGATCCCGAAGCCAGCAATTCCTTAGGAAAAATAATATTCAGGATACCGGGAATGATAGTGGGGGAATTAATGGAAAGTTCGGCCGAAGTAAAAATTTTAGACACTTCTCAGATACTTTTAAATGATGGCTTAGGCACAAAAGCAAAACTCACTACTCAAGGAGCAACTTTTAAAATTTTAAGTAAGTTAGAGCCATCTAAAGACGAATGGCAAGAAGAATTAGAAAAAGATAATATCCCCCCCGAGCCATTTGAAATAGAAACTCAGCAAACGCCGGCCATTTTTGAAGGAAAATATTTTATTACTTTTTCTACTACTGACAAACAAACCGGAGTTGATTATTATGAAGTCAAAGAGGGGAAAAGAGATTGGCAAACAGCAGAGAGTCCTTATTTATTGGAGGACCAGAGATTACAAAGCATAATAAAAGTGAAGGCAGTAGATAAAACGGGAAACGAAAGGATTGCCGAATACACCCCGGAAATTCCGAAGAGAACCTTCCTTTACTGGATAATTATTTTGGTTTTAATTGGAGTTGGGATATTTTGGTGGATTCTTAAAAGAATTAAAAAATGAAAAGGATATTTCTAATCTTGGTTATCTTAATACTTTCTTTTATAAGTGGACCTTCTGCTGAGGCAGCTAGTGCTGAACTTTATCTTTCTCCTTCTTCGGGGAGTTTTTTAGTGGGAAGTACTTTTAGCGTTTCGGTTTTTCTAAATACTGAGGGAAATGAAATTAATGCAGTCGGGGCTGAGTTAAAATTTCCCCCTGAAATCTTGCAGGTTACCTCTCCCACGGCTGGAACTTCATTTATTACTGTGTGGCTTACTCCTCCCAACTATTCAAATGAAAGAGGAATAGTTAACTTTAGGGGAGGGGTTCCCGGAGGAATTACCACTTCCGCTGGCCTAATTTCTTCGATTACTTTCCGGGCGATAGCCTCAGGAATGGCCAAAGTTGAATTTAGAGAGGGTTCCAGGGTTCTTTTAAATGATGGAAAGGGAACTGATATTTTAACTACCAAAATTAATGGCGAATATCATATTTTAGTTCCGCCGTCAGAAGGTCCTAAAGTTTTTTCTCCTACTCATCCTAATCCCAATGTTTGGTATTCAGATTCAACTCCTAGTTTTTCCTGGGAAAAAGAAGAGGGGGTAACTGATTTTTCCTGGAGCTTTGACCAAAATCCAAGCGAAAGACCAGATGGGATTTCTGAAGGAGGAGGAACTCTTGCTTCCTTTACTGAAGTAGGGGATGGAATATGGTATTTTCATATCAGGCAGAAAAAAGAAGAAGTCTGGGGGAAGACCAGTCATTCGCAAGTTCGGATCGACGCCACTCCCCCCAATGAATTTACTCCTCGAGTGGAAATTTATACCAGATTAATTGACTATCAGGCCATGGTTTATTTTGAAACTACTGATAATTTTTCAGGAATTTCCCATTATGAGGTAAGTTTAATTGACTTGAGCGCTGCTGAACTTTCTCGTTCATTTTTTACCGAAGAAATGAGTCCTTACCAAGTTCCTTTTAAAAAAGCCGGGAAATATAATGTTATAATAAAAGCAGTAGATAAAGCCGGAAATACCAGGGAAGCCGAAGCCAGATTTCGAATGGTCACTCCTTTGATATCTCATATTGAAGGTCGAGGACTGGAAATCAGGGGAATCCTTTTTCCTTGGTGGCTAATTTGGATTTTGGGATTTTTATTACTGGGAAGTGGAGGAGCTGTTGGCTGGTGGTTCTACAAAAGATATATTAAGCCACGAAGATATAAATGAGAAAGACATTCTTAATATCATTTATCCTATTTTTTCTTTTTTTTGCTGGAAAGGATTTTGTTGAAGCTCAGGGGGCTTCTCTTTATCTCTCTCCCCAGTCAGGCACCTTTTTTGTAGGTAGCACTTTTGATGTTTCAATATTTGTCAATACCGGAGGAAACAATGTTAATGCCGTAAAAGTAGATTTAAAATTTAATCAAAGAAAACTTCAAATAGCCAGTCCAACTGCCGGAAGGTCTTTCATTGCTGTCTGGATTTCTCAGCCCACTTTTTCCAATATTGAGGGGAAGGCCTTTTTTCAGGGAGGAGCACCTTCCCCAGGAATTAATACTTCCTCTGGTTTAGTTTCGACCATTACTTTTCGAGCCATTAACCCTGGGGAAGCGGTAGTTTCCATTTTAGATTCTTCTCAAGTTCTTTTAGATGATGGAAAGGGAACTAATATTTTGAGCTCAATAGGAAGGGGAGTTTACAAAATTATTATCCCTCCTCCTGAAGGGCCCAAAGTTTTTTCTCCCACTCATCCTGATCAAAATAAATGGTATAACAACAATTCTCCTACTCTTTCCTGGGAAAAGGAAGAGGGGGTAATAGATTTTAATTATAGCATTGATGATAGCTTTTACGGAGTGCCCGATAATATTTCTGAAGGAGATTATACTTCAGTTTCTTACACTGACCTGGAAGATGGAATCCGGTATTTTCACATTAAAGCTAAAAAGGGAGATGTCTGGGGAGGAGTAACTCATTATATTTTGCTAATTGACACTACTCCCCCGGCTGTTTTTGCTCTTTCTTTCGAACCAACTTTAAGGTCTCCGGTGATGACTGCTAAAGAACCAATAGTTTCTTTTATCACTACTGATAGTCTTTCTGGTCTAGACCATTATGAGCTAAAGCTTATTGATTTGACCGAAGCTCCTCAGAAAAAGGAAACTGGATTTTTTGTTGAAGTATCTTCTCCTTATAAGTTGCCTTCTTTAGATACTGGAGAATATGGGGTAATGGTTAGAGCTTTTGATCGAGCGATGAATTGGCAAGATTCAAGTGAGAAAATTGAAGTTATTCCAGTTGAAAAAATATTCTATATTACCAAAAGGGGAATTAATATTTGGACATTTTTTCTTCCCTGGTGGAAGGTAATTTTAATCTTCTTAACTCTAATCGTTGCTATTTTAGTGATTGTTTTCTTTTGGCATAAACGTCAGAAAAGCCTTGGCCGAAAAAGAGCAGCTCTAAAAGAAATAAAAGATAAAACAGAGAAAAACGGCCGAGAACTTAAAAGAAAATTGAACGGAATATGAAAAAGGCAATAATTCCAATTACCATCCTATTTTTCTTTATTGCTGTCCCTGTTCAAGCTCAGGGAGGTTCGCTTTTTCTTTCTTCAGGAAGTGGAAGTTTCATTGTCGGAGATGCTTTTTCAGCAGAAGTTAAAGTAGATACCGCCGGCATTCCTATTAATGCTGCTCAAGCTACTATTTATTTTCCTTTAGATAAATTAGAAGTATTAAATATTTCAAAAGAGAGTTCTATTTTTACTCTTTGGCCAGAGGAGCCGGTTTTTTCCAATTCCTCTGGTGAAATATCATTTTCTGGAGGGATGCCTCACCCTGGTTTTATTGGAGTGGGCAATATAATTACTATAAACTTCAAAGCTAAAGAAGAAGGGATGGTCGATCTTACTCTGGGCGAGGGACGAGTTTTAGCTGACGATGGAAAAGGAACAAATATTTTAGTTTTTCTTAAAGAAGCAAAATATTTTATTCAAAAGGCGAGAGTTCTCCCTGAGGCAAAAGCCGAAGCTCGGCTTGGTCAAGCTCCTTTACCTCCTCAGATTCTTTGCCTGACTCATCCTCAAGAAAAAGGGTGGTATAACAATAACAGCCCTCGTTTTCAGTGGGAGATGGGGCCGGACGTAACCGGAGCGAGTTTTATTTTAGACCGTGACCCTAATACTATACCTGATACCGATTCTGAGGGCAAAATTCAATCTAAGATTTACAAAAACATTAATGATGGGATTTGGTACTTCCACCTCAGGTTAGAAAATGAAATAGGCTGGAGTGAACCTGCTCACTATAAGATTCAAGTTGATGTTCGTCCTCCTTATCCCTTTGAAGTAATAATTGATAATGCCGGGGATTCTACCAATCCTCGACCAAACTTATATTTTGAAACGAATGATGATATCTCGGGAATTAGTTATTACAAACTTAAAATTGGAGAAGAAAACTTTTTAAATTTAATGCTTGCTCAAATTAATCCTTTTCCCTTGTTTTTCCAAACTCCTGGCCACCGTTCAGTTATAGTCCGAGCCATGGATGAAGCTGGAAACGGAGTTGAAGCCAAAACAATAATAGACGTAGAGCCTATTGAGAGTCCCCAGATTACCATCTGGCCCAGGACATACGTTTCTGGAGAGGAAACATTTTATGCAGAGGGGACAGCTCTTCCAGAAAATGAGATTACAATTTTCTTGAAAAAAAATAAAAAAGTAATTAAAAATTGGCTAACTTTAAGTAACAATCAGGGAGAATGGTCATTTTCTACAAAAGACCTAATTAAATCTGGCGCTTATTTTTTATCAGCCCAAGCTAAAGACAAAAGAGGGGCGGTGAGTGAAGTGACTGAACCAAAAACAGTGGAAATCTCCCTAAGTGGGTTAGCTTTCGGGCCAATTTTGATTACCTTCAAGACCTTAGCTTTAATTTTTGCTCTGATTTCGATTTTAGGAATTTTAATATTTGGATTTTTAGTTTTCCGAATTTGGCAATCAAAAAAAATATTAAAGAAAGAAACCCAAGAGGCGAAAGAAAGCGTCCGGACATCTTTTGAAGGGCTAAGAAAAGAAATTGAAAAACGAATTGAAATGTTGGATTCACAGCCGGGATTTACTGAGAAAGAAAGAAAAGTTTGTGATGAATTGAAAGAGACTCTAAAAGTTACCGAAGAATCTGTGAGCAAAGAAATAAAAGATATAGAGAAAGAGTTAGAGTAAAATTGCCAAAAGAAAAAAACACATAGACTTTTTATCTAAATTTTGTTATAAAAGGGATTAGATATGCCTTTTTTAGTTAAAAAAACTTTAATCTCAATTTTTTTAGTTATTGTTATTCTGGCCAGTTTTGGTGGAGGTTTTTATTTTGGAAAATCCCAATGTAAAATTTGTCCTCCCGAAGAAATTGATTTTTCCCTCTTTTGGGAAACCTGGGATAAGCTCCAAGAAAAATTTGCTGATAAAGAAAAGTTTGATATTCAAGAAATGATTTACGGAGCAATTTCGGGAATGGTCAAGTCTTTGGAAGATCCTTATACTACCTTTTTAAACCCAGAAGACACTAAAAGATTTATTGAAGATGTTAAGGGAACTTTTGAGGGGGTGGGCATGGAAATTGGTCAAAAAAAAGGCCAACTTCAGGTAATTGCTCCTCTGGAAGGGACTCCGGCTCAAAAAGCCGGATTGCGAGCCGGAGACAAAATCATCAAAGTGGATGATACTTTAACCCTTGATATTACTCTTGATGAAGCAGTTAATTTAATCCGGGGTGAAAAGGGGACGGAAGTAATTTTAAGCATTTGGCGGGAAGAATGGGGAACCACTAAAGAAATTAAAATTGTCAGAGGAGTAATTGAGATTCCCTCTTTAAAATGGGAGATAATCGATGAAAATATTGCCTATTTAAAACTTTATCATTTTTCAGAAAAAGCCAGTTTTGATTTTAGGGAAGCGGCTATTGAAATTTTAACCAGCCCCTGCCAAAAAATAATTTTGGATTTAAGAAATAATCCTGGTGGTTATTTGGAGGTAGCTCAGGATATTGCTGGTTGGTTTTTGGAAAGAGGACAAATTGTGGTCATTGAGGATTTTGGTCAAATTAAGGAGCAGAAGATTTACAAAGCCGAAGGTAATGCTAGTTTTGCAGAATATCCAGTAGTGATTTTAATAAATCAGGGTTCAGCTTCAGGTTCAGAAATTTTAGCTGGCGCTTTGAGAGACAATCAGGGTATAAAATTAATTGGAGAGAAATCTTTTGGTAAAGGTTCAGTCCAGGAATTAGAAAGATTAAGAGAAGGGTCTTCTTTAAAAATAACCGTAGCCAAATGGCTAACCCCAAACGGCGAGCTCATCGCTGACAAGGGGTTGGAGCCAGATATAAAAATAGAAATGACTGAAGAAGATTATGAAGAAGAGAGAGATCCTCAGCTGGATAAGGCAATTGAAATAATTAAAAATTTATAATATAATTTAATAATATGCGGGTTATACTATTACAAGACGTTGAGAATCTGGGAAAGAAATACGAGATTAAGGAAGTTAAAGATGGCTATGCCAGGAATTTTTTGATTCCTAAAGGTTTAGCAAAAAAAGCTGAAAAAGAAGCTCTTTTATGGTTAGAAACTCAAAAAGAAGCAGAAATCCAAAAGGCGGAGGAAGAATTAAAGAAAACCCAAGGGTTGGCTAGTGCAATTGATGGTCAGGAGGTGATTATCCCAGTTAAAATCGGCGAAGAAGGCCAACTTTTTGAATCAATTACTTCTCAAAAAATTTTTGAGAAATTAAAAGAACTCGGCTTTGAAATTAAAAAAATTCAACTTGAGTTAAAAGAACCAATTAAAGAACTGGGAGAATTTCCAGTAAAAATTAAGTTTGAGCATAATTTAGAAGCTGAAATAAAAGTAATCGTTACCAAAGAAGAAGAGAAACCAGAATGACATCAAAATATATTTTTGTTGCTGGTGGCGTAATGTCTGGCATTGGCAAAGGGGTAGCCGTGGCTTCAATTGGAAGGATTCTAAAGTCAAAAGGCTTCCAGGTTACGGCAGTTAAAATTGACCCCTATATCAATGTCGATGCTGGAACCATGAACCCCATTGAACATGGGGAAATTTTTGTAACTGATGACGGAATAGAATGCGACCAGGATGTTGGAAATTATGAAAGATTTTTAGATGAAAATTTAACTACTGATAATTATATTACCACTGGCCGAGTTTATCAGGCAGTGATAAGCAGAGAAAGAAATTTAGAATACGAAGGGAGATGCGTAGAGGTAGTTCCCGATATTCCTAATGAAGTTATATCGCGAATAAAAAAAGCAGCCCAAAAAAACAAGGCTGATTTTGTTTTAATTGAGATTGGGGGGACAGTGGGTGAATATCAAAATATGCTATTTTTGGAAGCAGCCAGAATGATGCGGTTGGCAAATCCCAAAGACATTCTTTTTATTTTAGTTAGTTATTTACCAATTCCAGAAATGATTGGCGAAATGAAAACTAAACCAACCCAAAACGCGGTTAAAACTCTAAACGAAGCAGGAATTCAGCCCGATATTATTCTGGGCCGAGCTCGGGTTCCCTTAGACCCTCCCCGAAAAAGAAAAATCTCCATTTTTTGTAATGTAGATATCAAAGATGTTATTTCTGCTCCCGACATCGAATCAATTTATGAAATTCCAGTTAATTTTGAAAAAGAAAATTTAGGCAATCGAATTTTAAAAAAATTTGATTTGCGGCCTCGAAAAAATAACTTAAAGGATTGGAAAAAATTGGTAAATACTGTTGAAAATGCTAAAAAACCCATCAAAATTGGCATAGTTGGAAAATATTTTGAAAGTGGAAAATTTACTTTAATGGATTCTTATATTTCAATAATCGAGGCCATCAAACATGCTGCCTGGTTCCATAAAAGAAAACCGGAAATTCATTGGATAGGAGCCGAAGGTTATGAAAAAAAATCCCGGCTAGTTGAAGAGTTAAAAGATTATGATGGAATAATTATTCCTGGTGGTTTTGGTAAGAGGGGAGTGGAAGGGAAGATAAAGGCCATTGAATTCTGCCGAAAACAAAAAATCCCTTATTTGGGACTTTGTTTAGGAATGCAACTGGCCGTAGTAGAATGGGCTAGAAATGTTTGCGGTTTAAAGGGAGCAGGTTC
>Ga0307433_1001691_pt1 | contig 11491 bp, 20 predicted proteins | sample SalMarWE160210MG_FD_202166 | JGI IMG/M metagenome (GOLD analysis project Ga0307433, IMG submission 202166) | Salt marsh sediment microbial communities from the Plum Island Ecosystem LTER, Massachusetts, United States - WE1603-210 | ecosystem: Environmental > Aquatic > Marine > Intertidal zone >...
TAATCTAGGATCGGCGTCCAGCGTGCAGCGGGCCGTTTCCCGCCTCATGATCGAGGAGATCCTGGAGAAGCTAACCGGCGGATACCAGTTCACGGATATCTTCTTCAAGCGGTGGATCAGAAATGAGGTTACATAAGTCTGTAAAGGAGTTTAGATGAGAATCCCCTTGGCAAGGCCGGACATCACCGAGCAGGAGATCGAGGCGGTAGTTGCGGTGCTGAGAACGCCTTACTTGAGCCTTGGCCCGAAGGTCGAGGACTTTGAAAAGCGGCTAGCTGAGTACGCTGGGGTTCGTTATGCCGTTGCCGTCAATAGCGGGACCAGCGCTCTCCATCTCATCATCCGTGCTTTGAAGATTGGGCCAGGAGATGAGGTGATCACTACTCCGTTTAGCTTCATCTCCTCGTCCAATTGCATCTTGTTCGAGGGGGCGAAGCCGGTCTTTGTCGATATCGAGCCAAAGACCCTCAACATCGATCCCGAGCTGATTGAAGCGGCGATTACCCCTCGCACAAAGGCAATCCTGGCAGTGGACGTGTTCGGCCATCCCGCTGAATGGGATAGGCTGAAAGAGATCGCTGACAAGCATGGCTTGAGGCTCATCGAGGACTCGGCGGAAGCACTGGGGGCAGAATGGCGTAGTCCAAAGTCCAAAGTCCATAGTCCAAAGTCGGAAAACCAAGAAAATCCACTGCGTAGCGAATGGAAGAAGGCGGGGAGCTTTGGCAATGCTGGTGTGTTCGCCTTCTATCCGAACAAGCAGATCACAACCGGGGAAGGGGGAGTGATCGTCACAGACGACGTCGAGCTTGCTCGGGTGTGTCGCAGCATGGCGAACCAGGGGCGCGGTGAGGGGGGAGAGTGGCTGCAGCATGTACGTCTTGGCTATAACTACCGGATGGATGAGATGTCTGCGGTGTTGGGGCTTGTGCAACTCTCCCGGATCGAGGAGATCGTTGCTTCCCGTGCGCAGGTGGCCGACTGGTACGCGAAGGCGCTGAAGGAGGTTGAGGGGATAGAACCCCCCTACGTCTCGCCGAATATCAGGATGAGCTGGTTCGTGTACGTCGTGCGACTGAGCGAGGCGTTCACGCAAAAGGACCGCGATCGTATCTTGCAGGGGCTGCAAGAGAAGGGGATTGAATGTCGCAACTACTTCGCGCCGATTCACCTGCAACCCTTCTACCGGGAGATTCTGGGAACGAAAGAGGGCGACTTCCCGGTGACAGAATCTATCGCCGCACGCACAATCGCTTTGCCGTTCTACAATAGGCTAACCGAGGGTGAGGTAGACTATGTTGTGGAGAATTTAGATGATATACTGAAATAGTCCAAAGTCTAAAATAAAGTCCAAGGTCCAGAGTCGCAACTTCAGAGTCAAGGATCGAGAGTTGTGAGTCGAAGATCTCAAATCAAAGCGCTCAGGCGAAACCCGGGAAAGAAGACTAGAACGTCGACCTTATGGTCCCGATTCGAGGATCCCGTGGTGGGGCTGAACCCTGGTTTGACAGAGTGCGAACGAGTGGGTAGGCTGAAGAACAAGGTGGTGGTCATTGTGCCTAAGGTTGAAGTCAATCTGGACCAATTAGCAAAGGCTTTGGAGGAGTTGTCCCCCGGTGAGCTCGAGACCCTGGAGATCCGATTCAATCCAGAGTTGAGGGCCGAACTGAAGGATCGCTGGGCAAAGGCTAGGAGGGAGCTCGAGGAGGGGAAGACTCTATCCAAGGAGAATTTGGTTGCAGAGTAATAGCCCATACAGGATCGAAACCTATAGCGGGGTCAAACGCGACCTTAAAAAGCTAGATAAGAGAGTACAAGAACAGATTCTGGAAAAGCACTATTCCAACATTGAGGCGGATCCTTACCAGGCTTATCCGCTCTCTCATGAATTTGGCGGTCTTTGGTCCTATCATGTCAGCTACCATGGAGGCGAGTACAGGATTGTCTATGAAATCTATCCTCAAGATGGGATCGTCTTGGTCATAATGATCGGCCCGAGAGAGGGGTTCTATAAGGCCTTGCGCAGGAGGGTCAAGGGGTAGCATTCACAGCTAAGCTTAACCGGGGGCAAGCCGAGCATGGGTCACAGGCAGTGCTGCAAGGAGGATTTCCCGATCACGGAATCCGTGGCTGCCCGGACGATTGCTTTGCCATTCTACAACAATCTAACCGAGGGTAAGGTAGACTATGTTGTGGAGAATCGGGCCGATATACTGAAATAGTCCAAAGTCTAAAATAAAGTCCAAGGTCTAAGGTGCAAAGTCCAAAGTCTAAAATGAAGACCAAAGTCCAACGAGAAAAGGAAAAACAATGGCCTTTAAGCGTTTTGAGGATATTGAGGCATGGAAAGCCGCTCGAGAGCTAACGCGAGCGATCTATCGCGCAACGGCTCAGGGGAAGTTTACTAAAGACTTTGGGTTGCCCCATGGAATATGGAATATCACTTATTCCACAGGGCAGGCGTGATCAGATCCAACGAGCCCCGTGGAATAAGTCCCAAGTTGCTATTCCATGGGGCGGGCCTCCGTTTCTATCATGGCAAATATCGTTTACCCCGTGAAATACATGAGATGGACATTATTTCACGGGGCAGGGGTTTCGATAGTAACTCGGATGACGAATTTGTCCGCTTTTTGAGGTATGCGTTGAGGTCAGGGACGGAAGTTCAATCACACTTATATGTGGCTGTTGACCAAGGCTACATATCGGGAGAAGACTTCGATCAGATCTACGAGCAAGCAACGGAGGTTAAGAAGATGATCAGTGGCTTCATCAAGTATTTGAGAAGTTAAATTCGGGCCTTGGACTATAGACGTTGGACTAGACTCACGCATTGTATGAGAGCGTAGAGATCACGGAGATGATGCTGAGGAGGCAACGCAACGCATGAAGCCGGGACCGCTTCGGGAATTTTGCATCAAGGATCACGCCCGTTTTCAGATGAAACGGCGCCAGATTTCCGAAGATCAGGTGCGTCAGGTACTGACAGCTCCCCAGCAGATTATTGAGAAGGAAGGCGGCCGTTATATCTATCAATCTAAGCTCTTCTTGCCAAACTCAGGTAAAGAGCGCCTCTTTCGCGTTGTAGTGGACACTAGGCACGAGCCGGTTGAAGTTGTTACCGTGTACCGCACGAGTAAAATAGCCAAGTATTGGAGGTAAATATGAAGCTTGTCTACGATCGGGATTTAGACATTCTGACGGTAATTCTCAAGGAGATGTCTGTGGAGGAGAGCGACGAGGTAAAAGAAGGCATCATTCTGGATTACGATGCCCACGGCAACCTTGTCGCGATGGAGATCCTAGACGCATCCCGGCTTATCGCTCAGCCCGCAGGCGTTGAGTTCCAGTTGGCTAAATAGCCTTCAGCTAGCTTAGAGCAGTTCTACCGCTTTTCGGAGGGTGGAGAACAGAAGAGGAACCCAACCTTGTGTCGGCACAATCGCCTTGCCCTTCTACAACAGTTTGACCAAGAAGGAGAGCGAATATGTTGTGGAGGATCTGGCTGATATACTGAGATCGATCGACTGAAGGAGGAGACGATGAGAAGGTTCAAGATTATTGTCCAAAGGAGCGAGGAGGGCTACGTAGCTTATCCTCCGGGGTTAAAGGGCGTTGTGGTGGGCGATGGAGATACGTTCGAGGATGTCTTGGATAACATTAAGTCAGCGATTGCGTTCCATATCGAGACCTTTGGAGATGAAGTTCTCGGACAGATTGCCGCACCAGAGGATATCTATGATGAATAGTCCAAGGTCCATGGTCAGACAGTGGACATTGAACCAAAGCTTGGGAACCATCCTTACACAGGCTGGAATCTCTAGGGATGACTTTCTAACGGCTTACTACAAATCATGAATATCGCAAAACGATTATTTCAGAAGACTCGCCGAAGGCGAACTGCGTTTTTCCTGCTTGCGGACATCGCTCTTATTGCCCTCTCGATGTATGCGGCCTTCCTCCTCCGGTTTGAGGGACGAATCCCTCTAAAATTCGTAGAGGACCTGTGGATTCTAATCCTGATTGCCGTGGCAGTGAAGGTTCCCATCTTCTACCTCCAGAGGCTCTATCATATCAGTTGGTCTTACGTAAGTGTTCGGGAACTAATGTCGGTCTTTAAGGGGGGCTTCTACAGTTCCCTTCTTCTGGGGACGGCTCTCTTTATCCTGAGGACTACCCCGGTCTTTATCGGCTTTCCTAGGTCCATCCTGTTCATCGATTTCTTCCTGACGGTTACCTTGATTGGGGGTTTCCGATCGGCCAAGCGGGTCTATCTGCAGTTTGCCAAAAGGTTCCCCATGGAGGGGCGAAGGACCCTGATCGTCGGTGCCGGGGATGCCGGGGAGCAGCTCCTGCGGAGTATGCTCAAGTCTGGCCATAGCGATTATTTGCCGATCGGATTCGTCGATGACGATCCGAGAAAGCTTTCGACCTCAATCCAAGGGATCAAGGTATTGGGTACAAGAAAGGAGATTCCCCGACTTGTAGAAGCCTATGACATTGAAGAGCTGTTGATTGCTATACCCTCCGTCTCCTCCAAGGTCATCAAGGAGACGGTCGAGATAGGCAGGAAGGCCAAGGTAAAGTCGATGAAGATACTCCCTGATATCAGCGAGATCCTTTCTGGTAGCGTGGGCTTAGCCAATGTGCGAGAGGTTAGGTTAGAGGATCTTTTGGGGAGGGAGCCGGTCAAGATCGATACCCAGGGAATCAGGAACTATTTGAAAGGTAAAACCGTTCTGGTCACCGGAGCGGCCGGTTCCATCGGCTCGGAGCTCTGCCGTCAGGTTGCCAAGTTCCAGCCTCGGGAGCTCATGATGTTGGATCATGAGGAGACGGGGCTCTTTAAGATCGAGCGGGAGCTTAAAGAAAAACTTCCCGGGATGGAGCGTATTGCCGTATTAGGGGATATAAGGGATGAGGGGAAGATGGAGAGAGTCTTCACCCAATACAAGCCGGAAGTGGTCTTTCATGCCGCTGCTTACAAGCATGTGCGGATGATGAAGGAGCACCCCGATGAGGCGGTGAAGAATAACATCTTTGGCACAAGAGTCCTGGGGGAGACCGCGATCACGGCCGGGGCAGAGAAGTTCATCTTGATCTCCACTGATAAGGCGGTCAACCCGGTTGGAGTGATGGGGATGTCCAAGCGGGTCGCGGAGATGGTTATCCAAGACCTCAACCAGAGAGGGATGACAAGGTTCTCGGCGGTGAGATTCGGGAACGTCCTGGGAAGCCGCGGGAGCGTGGTCCCCATCTTTAGAGAGCAGATCAAGAAACGTGGTCCGGTGACGGTGACCGATTCCCAGATGCGCCGCTACTTCATGATGACCTCCGAGGCCGTCCTTCTGGTCTTACAGGCGGGCGCCATAAGCGAAGGGGGAGAGATCTTTGTCCTGGACATGGGGGAGCCGGTGAACATCCTGGACCTCGCCCGGGAGATGATCAGGTTGTCAGGATATGAGCCGGATACGGATATCCCCATCACCATTACCGGCCCCGGTGAGGACGAGAAGCTCTTTGAGGATATCCTGACGGCAGAGGAGGGTACCGAGGCCACTGAGTATGAGCAGATCTTCGTGGCCCGGATGAACACTGGGCTCTCTTCGGTGGAGCTTTCGAGGCATTTAGAGAGCCTTGAGAAGCTGGTCGAACAAGAGAAAGACGCGGGTGAGATCAAAGAGGCGCTTAGGGGGATAGTGGGTGGGTGGTAGTGAATAGTGAATCGTAAATGGTGAATCGTAAGGCAGGGAATGAGAGATGAGGCCGCATAGGAAGCTCGATGTCTGGAAGGAGGCTGTCGAATTCGTCGTTGCCGTGTATCAAGCTACCAGGTCATTTCCAAAGACGGAACAGTATGCGCTCGCTGATCAGCTAAGACGTGCCGCCGTCTCGATACCGAGCAACATCGCCGAGGGAGCAGCAAGGCAGACGAAGAAGGAGTTTGTTCAATTCTTGTATATTGCCCAGGGCTCGGCAAGTGAGATCGATACACAGTTAGAAGTGGCTCTGAAACTGAATTACATAGACGAAAGCGAGAAAGATAGACTGGATGCCAAGTTGGACACGATTGGCAAGATGTTAACCGGACTGATTAGGTCGGTGAAGAATGAATCGTAAATGGGAAATCGTAGATGGTAAATGGTGAATCGTGATGAGTGATGAGTTCTAGGTTCGGCTCATTGGGTTCGTAGAGTTGGTGGAGTTTATAGGGTTCGTTGGGTTTGTAGCCCCGTGAAATAGGTGTGTTGGTTGCAATTGCACGGGGCAGGGGTTCGTAGAGTTCGTGGGGTTTGTTGGGTTGAGGGAGAGAAGCGGTTAAGTAGGGGAATAGTTAAGTGGTTGAGTGGGGAAAGCGAAGGAGCGGAGGGCCAGGTGAGGAAGGAAATGGTTAAGTGGAGGAGCGGTTGAGTGCAAGGAATGAACGAATGAAACCACGGCGTCTATATCTGGATACTAGCGTCTACAACCGGCCCTTTGATGACCTCTCACAAGCACGAGTCTGGCTTGAAGCGTTAGCCTTTGCTATCATACTGCAGATGATTGAATCGGGCGGCGCGAGATTAGTAAGCTCTGAGGTACTAGAGTTTGAAAACAGCAGAAATCCCTTTGCACATAGAAAGGGTTGGGTAAGTTTCTATCTTGGTTTGGCCAAAGATTACCAAGAATTGGACGAGTCGATCCGGAAGCGAGCGCTAGTTTTGGAAAGTCAGAGACTAGAACCACTCGATGCTTTACATCTGGCCTGCGCGGAGGAAGCTAGGGCTGAGTATTTCATAACCTGCGATGATCGGATCATAAAGAGATACCAAGGGGAAGCACTGAAAGTGATGAACCCCGTGAATTTTGTGATCAGTGAGGTGATGGGAGATGGTGGAGATCAAGGTAAACAGTGATCAGGAGATCCTTCGGGAGGCAGAAGAGGTTCTGCGAGAGCATCTGGGTCCGGCCAAAGCAACTCGCTTTTGGGTCGCTCTGGGCGGTGGGAGCGGAGACTACCTCCAAATTAAAGAAACGCTCTTCAAAGGAGAGACTGTCGATACCCTGTACGAGAAAATCCAAGGGCCGAAGAGAAGGGCAGAGCCCAATTCTGTTGAATAAGCTTGCGATGGGTTCGACACAATGGCTGCGAAAAACGATAGACATGGGTTTGAGTGAATCGAGTTCATGGAGTTCGTAGAGTTCATCGGGTTCGTAGAGTTAAAAACACTGTCAGGAGTCGGGAGTCCAGCGTCATGAGTCGAGTGCCGAGATTCAGTGCTCACTAGATTTTCAAGCTAGATAGAAGGATTTGAACTAGGGAAACTGGACGTGGTAAGATAAGTTTCCAGGGATGGCAGAGATTAGGATAGAATATCGTGAATCGGCGGAGGTGGGAAAGTATGTCTGATCAGGTAGATCTTGGAACACTCCTTAAGCGGGTTGATTCCTTGGAAGGGGAGATAGGACGGCTTAAGCGCGACTTGCTCCGCAGCTTAGTAGTCCAGCCACGGGGAAAGAAGGTGAAATCCTTGTTTGGTAGTGTACAGGGCGGTGATGTGACTGAAGAGATGATTGAGGAAGCGAAGCGGACCCTGTTTCGGCCCCTGGAAGACTTGTAGATCGTATGGAAGAGCCGACGCTTTATGTTCTCGATACCCATGTGCTCATCTGGTACTTCATCGGGAGTAACCGTCTGCGGCAGAAGTTCAAAGAACGCATCGATAAAGCTCGCCGACGAGGCGGTCGCCTGTTGGTCCCGACTATCGTGTTATCCGAAGCGCTGGATGTCGCTGAAAAGGGTCGAGTAGAGCTGGATTTTGTTGGGATGTATCGGTTGATTCGGGAAGAACCGGAGTTTGAGATTGTCGGCTTTGGGCCTGACGTTTTTGAGGAAACGATGCGAATCGGGGAGATTCAAGAGATTCACGATCGGATCATCGTGGCTACAGCCAGGTTTTATGAAGCAGGGATGCTAACAAAAGATCGAATCATCCGTGACTCAGGAGAGGTTGAAACTCTATGATCATGTACTGTTTTGACTCTATAAGCTCTGCGTAGCAGCGCTGAATCGGCGGGCTCTTGAGTTTTCCCATGTCTGTGGGGTCATGCCTTGGTACTGACTGTTGATCGCTGAATGCTGATGGCGAAAGCCAAAAGCTTATTGCTTGAAAGGGAAAGGCCATGATCGTTGCTCCGTTTTTTGTGTCCTTGTTGATCAGCCTTTTTTCTGTCCCCGTTTTGATTCGCCGGTTAAGAGGAGCGGGCATCTCCGGGAGTGATATTCACAAGACCGGTCGGCCTGAGGTCTCCGAGATGGGCGGGCTGGCGATCGTAGTGGGGTTCGGTTCCGGGATTTTGCTTGCCACAGCCATGGTGAGCTTCTTTCACGTTTTCCCTTCGGTCGATCTGATCGTCTTGCTAGCGATACTGTCTACCGTCCTATTGGCTGGGCTGATCGGGATAGTGGATGACTTGCTTGGGGGGTGTAGTAAGTCGAATCCAGTTACTACACCCCCCGAGGGGATGCGGCAGTGGATGAAGGCACTGTTGCCGGTGTTCGCGGCGTTACCGTTGATGGCGGTGCGGGCGGGGCATACGTTCATGAAGATCCCTTTTGTGGGCACGCTCAACTTCTGGATCTTCTATCCATTGTTTGTGATCCCTGTGGGAGTCACGGTCGCGGCGAACGCGGTGAACATGCTCGCCGGGTTCAACGGCGTGGAGGTGGGACTGGGAATCGTCGCAATGGGGAGCCTATCAATCATCGCCGCCATCCTGCATGAGACCACCGCGCTGATCCTTCTTCTCTCCGGCCTGGGCGCGCTTCTTGGCATTATCTACTTCAATTGGTATCCGGCGAGGATCCTGGTGGGAGACGTGGGAACGCTTTCGATTGGGGCCATCATCGCCACCGCGGTGATCGTGGGTAACTTCGAGACAGCGGGTGTGATCGTGATCATCCCATATGCGATCGATTTTCTGTTCAAAGCAGTGCACCGCTTCCCTACGAGGTTCGGCGAGCTCCGTGAGGATGGGAAACTGCATTGTCCTGCGGAAGGGCCTGTGGGGTTGGGGCAGTTCATCATGAAGGTTGCAGGAGGGATTCATGAGAGGACGTTGGTGATTGTTCTTATGGGGGTTGAGGCGATTTTCGGGCTAGTAGCTATTGCGTTGTATGTGTGGAGGTGAGGCGATTGCGGTTTACTTGATGTAATAGTTAGTTGGTTCATGGAGTTCGTAGGGTTCATTGAGTTTGTTGAGTTCATAGAGTTCATTGGGTTTGTAGGGTTTGTTGAGTTCATAGGGTTCGTGGGGTTTGAAAAGATCAAAGGAATAGACTAGAAATAGAATATGCCTCCAGCAGAGAAATTCGAAGATCTACGGGTTTGGCAAACGGCAAGACAGATTGTATCTAGTATCTATCGGCTGTCCTCGGTGGACGGGTTCTCCAAGGATTACGCCCTTCGTGATCAGATAAGACGAGCAGCTATCTCAATTCCATCCAATATCTCAGAAGGCTTTGCCAGGCGAAGTAACCGTGAGTTTGTCCAGTTCTTGTTTATCGTTCACCCCGTGAAATACATGAGAACGTTCTTATTTCACGGGGCAGGGGGTTCCGCGGCTGAAGTTGAAAACCAGCTTTATCTTGCGTTAGATCAGAGCTATATAACACAAGAAGAATTCGACTCGATCTACGAGGGACTCGAACTACTATCCAAACAGCTCTCGAAGTTCATTACCTACCTAAAGAAAGCAGGCTAACCCCACGAACCCCATGAACTCAACGAACTGGGTGACTCTGCTTCACGGATTCATTCGCTATTTACGCAAGTCGAAACCCTGGAAAGAAGACTAGAACGTCGAATTTAGGGTCCCGAACTCGATGATCTTGAGGGGCTGCCCCCGGGGACGAATCCCGATCAGAACATTGGGCATAAGTGATGTGATTGTCACAGCACTTGTTCCGGTTCCGAGCTTTCGTGATAATGTTTTCACTGGGTAATGTATCTAGCGAGGAGGTCAAAATGAAGGTGAAGGAGCTCTCGAGAGAGGAATTACAGGCGCTGATTCAAGAAGCGGTGGAGAATGCAATGTTTGAGCTTCTTGGCGACCCCGACCAGGGACTGGATCTGAAGGAAGGGGTAAAAGAGCGGCTCACGCGTTCCCTTGAAGGTGCCCAGCGAGGCGAGCGCGGCACACCAGCGGAAGAGGTAGCGAAAAGGGCAGGCCTCAATTGGTGATGGCCCATCGGGTAGAGTTTCTTCCCCAGGCTGCGGATGAGTTTGCTGCTCTTGACAAAGCCGTTGCCCAGCGCATTTTGAAGAAACTAAAGTGGCTGGATAGGAACTTTGACACCCTTACTCCTCAGCCTTTGGGGCATGGATTGAAAGGGCTTTATAAACTCCGCGTGGGGAGTTACCGAGTCCTGTATTCTTTCGATTGTGAAAGACAAGTCATCATTATCCATCTTGTAGGGCACCGCAGGGAAATTTACAAGGCCTCATGAGAACCGCCCGCGGAATTTACGCGCGGACGCTGGCGTTGATGGAGATTGAAGTGGTCTTTGGAGGGCTAGCGGTTGCAATTTATTTGATGTAGGGGTTCATTGAGTTCGTAGGGTTTGTAGAGTTCATTGAGTTCGTAGAGTTCATCGGGTTTGTTGGGTTCATAGCCCCGTGAAATAGGTGCGTTGGTTGTGATTGCACGGGGCAGGGGTTCGTAGGGTTGGGGGAGGGTCAATCGTGAGTGGTGAATAGTAGGAGCGAGTCTAGCGTCCAAAGTCCAAAGTCCAGAGTCAAGAGTCGTGGAGCCGGGGTTCGAAGTTCTGCGTTCTAGGTCCGAAGTCCAAAGTCAATGGTCCACTGTCGATCGCAAACCTTAACTCTCTCCTCTTCCTTTCTCTTCCTCATCTATTTCTACTCCCGCTTCTTGCACTCTCCTAATTGCCTGGGAGAGTTGAGGTTGTTCAAAACTTTCTCCCAAAGAGGCGAGTGTCTGAAGGAATTGAGGATCCTCCAGGACCATGATGTGGCGATTCCACAGCTCCTTCTCAAACCGGTTATACGAGATGCCAGCTATTGCTGCCCCTTCCCCGATGGAGATCTCATGCCGGGTGTAGGCGGCAATAGCCTTCTCCAGCTTGTAGCGGGTTAATCCTTCCAGAACCAAGCGCTTCATCAACGCCGACTCGGTGAATGGTTCCTCTTGACAGATCTTGGAGAATTCCTCCGCTTCCTCTGGCGTGAGCCGGATCGTCTTGGAGACCTTAGCCTTGTTGGCACTTGCATTCCTAGTCTTCACCTTCCTTCACCTCCCTTCTGCTCAGCGAGTTTCTAAAACGACCGCCCTGGCTTCGGCGAGCAATGCCGGGCTGGTGACTGGGGTCAGCCGGTTCAGATATCCTAAGGTAGCTTTCTTGCTGATCCTCTTAGCCTCATAGAGCATGACCACAAAGTGGGGCACGCTAATACAGCGGATTCCCAGGCCTTGGGCATGGACCAACGGCCGA
>Ga0307433_1001693_pt1 | contig 11489 bp, 5 predicted proteins | sample SalMarWE160210MG_FD_202166 | JGI IMG/M metagenome (GOLD analysis project Ga0307433, IMG submission 202166) | Salt marsh sediment microbial communities from the Plum Island Ecosystem LTER, Massachusetts, United States - WE1603-210 | ecosystem: Environmental > Aquatic > Marine > Intertidal zone >...
TTTGAGCAGAAACCTTAATGATACCCGTTATGCGGCAAGGCATATAGCCGATTATCTTCGAAAGTATTTTGATTTTTCAAAATCCAAACGAGACGAAATCAAAGAAGTTAACAGGATACAGTTACGGAGTGGCGGGGTAACGGCATTTCTGCGGCACATGTGGGGGTTGAATAAAAATAGAGAAGAAAATGATTTACACCACGCGATAGACGCTTTGGTAGTATCCTGTTCGACTTATGGCCATGTTTATCTGGTATCCAACTTAGCCCGGGAGATAGAAAGAAAAGGTAAGAACTGGTATAAGCATTTTGGACGAGACAAGTTTAAGCCCTGGGATAATATCAGAGATGACATTCAGGCCGCTGTTGATAAGATATTTGTTTCGAGAATGCCCAGACACACGGTAACCGCTGCCGCACATGAAGAGACTATAATCAGCAAAGAAAAAATAAGTAAAAACAGAAAAATCGAGGTCCGTGGCGGATATGCGGAAATGGGGGATATGGTTCGGGCGGACGTGTTTGTGGACAAAGACGGGAAGAATTACGTTGTGCCGATATATTCGGTTGATATTTTCAGCAATAAACCTTTGCCGGATAAATATCTGCATAAAAACGATGCTCCTTATGACCAGTGGCCAAGCGTAAAAGAGGGCAAACTTAAATTTAAATTTTCGCTATTCAAAGATGACTTGATAAGCATTGACGGTCAAATGTATTATGTCGATTATATACGTGCTACTAGAAGTAAAATAAGTGTCAAGAAAACTGATGGTTCGTTCATAGACAACATAAAAGAAGAAAAAACTAAAGAAGTAGGTTATAAAAATATGGAATTGAAGAAATACTCTGTTGATATGCTGGGGAACTATAAGGAGGTAAAGCAGGAAAAAAGGCTCGGCAATAGATTTAAGAGCGGAGTATAAGGAAGTGTTCCAGTCTTACAATATTCTACGCCAATTGGGTAAAAAAGTGAGTCTTTGATGACTGTTTACGATAAAAATAACGCATTTTTTTACATCAAAAACGGTCACAATCCCTTTAGTAACAAATACTTACATATCTGCCATTATAGCAGATATGAATTTGAGAGCAAGTTATAACGAATAATCGTTTTGCCGTTTATGTTTTCTAATTATAGCAGATATGAATTTGAGAGCAAGTTATAACCTAAACAGCATGGCCTGCATATTCGCTTTATTATAGCAGATATGAATTTGAGAGCAAGTTATAACAAAGCAATCAATTCGGCAAAATTGACAAGAATTATAGCAGATATGAATTTGAGAGCAAGTTATAACTGCACGCTCGATACTATCACTGCTCTATAAATTATAGCAGATATGAATTTGAGAGCAAGTTATAACCCATCTTACGGAACGGCAAAACCGTTAATCATTATAGCAGATATGAATTTGAGAGCAAGTTATAACTCGAGACACACGGCCTCGCTCTGCTCTTTCATTATAGCAGATATGAATTTGAGAGCAAGTTATAACATTAACCTTGTGCTACAGATGATATTGCTGATTATAGCAGATATGAATTTGAGAGCAAGTTATAACTCGCAAAGACCTTATCAATAAACTCAAACGATTATAGCAGATATGAATTTGAGAGCAAGTTATAACATGAATTTCTAACGGAGTTCGGTGTGCCGAATTATAGCAGATATGAATTTGAGAGCAAGTTATAACTACAGACTGTCGATTCCAATTGTCTATCCATTATAGCAGATATGAATTTGAGAGCAAGTTATAACGGCAACTCCCGAAGAAGCAACAACCGGATTATTATAGCAGATATGAATTTGAGAGCAAGTTATAACCGAGAAATTGGCCGGGCGCCGGTCTCTCGTATTATAGCAGATATGAATTTGAGAGCAAGTTATAACAAGTGATCATCTTAACCGACTCGATATTTAATTATAGCAGATATGAATTTGAGAGCAAGTTATAACGCCACGCACGGAAAGGGACTGATACCCTACATTATAGCAGATATGAATTTGAGAGCAAGTTATAACGGTCGTTAACGTCTAAGCCGTGCATACTCGATTATAGCAGATATGAATTTGAGAGCAAGTTATAACAGGAATTGGCGGTGTTCCCATTCGAGGTATATTATAGCAGATATGAATTTGAGAGCAAGTTATAACGGCAGTATCAACCCTCACATAACGGTTGTAATTATAGCAGATATGAATTTGAGAGCAAGTTATAACACAGTTGGGTCAGAGGGAAGGTAAAATCCCGGTTTATTTTATCAGCTTTATAATTTCATCGAGGTCGTTGGGCGCTTCTATTGGCGGATTGCTGAATTCGCCCTGTTTTTCCTTGTGGTAATTGACCGTTACGTTGGGGTCTTTTAACGGATGGCCTGTCAGCACGCAGGCAACCCGCTCGTCGGCGTCGATTATGCCTTCAGACCTGAGATGCCTTAAGCCGGCTATTGTTGCCGCCGAGGCCGGCTCACAGCCTAATCCGTATTTGCCTATAAGGGCCTTTGCGTCGAGAATCTCTTCGTCGGTAACAGCGCGGACAATGCCGTCGCATAGAGCGAGCGCCCGCAGGCATTTCTTTAGATTCACAGGGCGTGAAATTTCTATGGCTGAAGCACAGGTGTGCGGTGAAAAATGACGGGCAGTCAAATCAGCGTAATAATCATCGATGATTTTCTGATTAACTTCGCTGTTGTTCCAAAGGAGCTTTTTGTTATTGACCAAATCGGTAAGTGTGTCTGCCCCGGTAGCGTTAATAATTGCCATTCGTGGTATCTGCTTGATTAGGCCGAGCTGTTTCAGCTCGTAAAAGGCCTTGCCGAATGCGCTTGAATTTCCGAGGTTTCCGCCCGGAACCACAATCCAGTCCGGCACTTCCCAGCCGAGGGCTTCGATAATCCGGTACATTATTGTCTTTTGGCCTTCGAGGCGGAATGGATTCAGCGAATTGAGCAGGTATAGGCCCAGCTTTGAACAGACGTCCTGAACCTGCCGCATACAGTCATCGAAATCACCACGTATCTGGATAGTTTGTGCGCCGTAATCCATCGACTGGCTCAATTTGCCAAAAGCAATTCTGCCTGAGCCGATAAAGACCGTGCATTTGAGTCCGCAGTGATGTGCATACAGGGCCACCGATGCCGATGTGTTGCCCGTTGAGGCGCAGGCGCATGATTTTGCGCCGACCAGCTTTGCATGGCTGAACGCCGCTGTCATTCCGTTGTCCTTGAATGAGCCGGATGGGTTCAGTCCTTCGTATTGCAGATAGAGGCGGCCCGGCTTCAGAGCGACATATTCAGCGACAGCGTCATTTTGCTGCAGGATGGTCTGGCCTTCGCCTATGGTTACTTTGAATTTGTCATCACAGAAGTTAAGCAGCTCGCGGAATCGCCATACACCGGAAAAATCCAGAGGATTGTCTCTGTTTGCCCAGCGTTTGGCAAAGTCGCTTAATTTATTTGGAACATCAATTTTGTCCCAGTTATATTGTGCATCCAACAATTCGCCACATTTGGGACACTTAAAAAGCGCCTGGCCACAGTCGAACTGGGCCCCGCAATCAGGATTGATACACTTCTGAAAAGCAGCGTTGGTTATGCTCATACACAGGTTCCTATCTCAAATTTGAAATGCTACTCTGCGAAGTATGCTACGTAGCACGAGTCTCAAATCTCAAAAATGTAACGGCGTAGTAATCTTATCCAAACTTTGGATTTTATACCATAATTTTACGCTTTTTGCTATCCTTGTTTTGTGTTGATTTTTTCTATTAGCTCTGGCAGCTCGGAAAGCTGGTTTATTTTCAAGGCACCTTTCGGAATTTTCTTTCCGTCATTGGTGTAAGCGGCTTTTAAAACGGCTCTCATGCCGGTCTTTACCGCGGGATTAATATCCTTATTAATGCGGTCTCCTACGAACAATATATTTTCAGACAGCTCGCCGATTCTGTCTGCGGCAATCTTAAAAATTCGGGTGTCCGGTTTTCGGAAGGCAAATTCATACGAGTAAACTCTGACTGTAAAAAAATCGAGCATGCCCAGCTCTTTTAAATGCTGCTCCAGGGAACAGGCGTTCACGCAGGTATTTGAGACTATGCCGAGCTTAAGACCCAGATTTTTAAGGGCACTTAAGGTCTCTATTATTTTCGGCTCGACCTGCGTGATTTTACTCAACGGCTCATACCACAGCCACGCCAGGTGCCGCCACTGCTGCTCGTTAAGCCCGAGTCTTTTTTTCGTGCCGACCTTTTTTAACAGTGCCAGCGTATCGAAATCCCGCCCAATTATATTCCACAGCAGGCGGCGTATATGCAAACGTATCAGGTTTAGGCAGAGTTGATATTTAAAACAATTGACCGGTTGGCCCAGATTTTTCAGGAAATCGTAAGATGCTTTTGCCCCAGCCATGAAAATCCGGGTCGTTTTGACCCTGCCGAAGTCCAACAGAGTGTCACCCAGGTCAAAAAGTACCGCTTTAACCCTTCGACTTCGCTCAGGGTCAATGGTGAGCGGTGTCGAACCATTGATTTTTTTGTCCGGCATAATTAGCGTAAATGCGTTGATGCGTAGATGAGTATATGCGTTTACTCATCGACTCATCCACTTATTTTTTTAATGGCGGTAAGTCATTGCCGAAAGCGTCCCGGATCCACTCGAACATTTCCTCATCCGATACCATAGCTACCCTGTCGGCTGCATACTCGGTGTCAATTTTGTCTTTTATTTTGGTTATACGAGGGTCGTGCTTGGGTATTTCAATCTGGTACCTGGCTTCTATCCAGTGTTTGATGCCCGCTGCCCCGCTTTTATCAGTAATTGCTACACCGGTGGGGCGATTGAGTATTTTTTTGGTGTCGAAGCAATTGTATATTTCCTCGTTTTTCAGCAGGCCGTCCGCGTGAATTCCAGCCCTGGTCATATTGAAATCTCTTCCGACCAGCGGGTAGTTATGTGGAATATCAAAGCCGAGCTCTTTTCTGGCGTACTCAGCTAATTCGGTTATGGCCTGATAGTTGACACCTTCGACCATGCCTTTCAATTGGGCATGTTCGACCACAATCGCCTCCAGAGGAGGATTGCCCGTTCTCTCTCCAGAGCCGAATATTGCGGCGTTGGCGGCGCTGCAGCCATACAGCCAGGCCGTTACAGCATTTACCTGAACCTTGTGCAAATCGTTATGGCCGTGCCATTCCAATCGTTCTGAGGGGACCCCAATTTGCCGAAGCCCGTGCACAAGTTTCGGGACACTGCGCGGTAAGGCGACCTCCGGCCAGGGAAGACCAAAGCCGAGAGTGTCACAAAGGCGTATCTTGACCGGCTTATTATATTCTTCGGAGAGCTTCATTAACTCCGCAGCGAACGGCAGAACGAAACCTTCATAATCGGCCCGCGTGATGTCCTCGAAATGACAGCGTGGTATAACGCCATTATCGAGAGCGGCTTTTGCAATATCAAGATATGCAGCCATTGCCTGTGCCCGCGTCTTTCGCAGTTTCAGGAATATATGGTAATCGCTTGCCGAGGTCAAAATTCCGGTTTCGGCAAGCCCCATTTGTGAGACCAGCTTAAAATCGGCTGCCACAGCCCTGATCCAGCCGGTTATCTCAGGATACTTATAACCTCGCTCTTTGCACAGCTCTACCGCTTTTCTGTCGCGTTTGGAGTATAAAAAGAACTCGCTTTGACGAATCAAGCCGGTGCCGCCGTCTATCTCGTGCAGAAAGTCGAATATCCTCAGGATTTGCTCCGGCGTATAGGGCGGCCGGGCCTGCTGACCGTCGCGGAAGGTCGTGTCCGTTACCCAGATTTCGTCTGGAATGTCATACTCAACTTTTTTATTGTCGAGTTTTACCCTGGGAAATTCAGTATAGGGGAAAGTTTCACGGTATAGATTAGGTTTATTTACGTCAACGAGTTTGGTGGTTTTTTTCGCCATTATTCATCTCCAATCTAACTGCGGTTTGGCGCCTATGCCAAAACAAGTACGTTGTCGGCTCTTTAATTGTTCAACTGACCATCTTATATATCACTCGAAATATAAGCAGTGGCCGAGATGGGAGTCGAACCCATACGCCCTTTCGGACAGGGGATTTTAAGTCCCCAGCGTCTGCCATTCCGCCACTCGGCCAAAATCTCGTATTGCGTATATCGTTCCTTCGGCTACGCTCAGGACAAGCTTGCGTGATGCGTATAGTGCCGGTTTTTTTACGCAATACCCAATACGCACGACGCACAACGAAATAGCTTAACGCAATTAGCGAAATTTTGCAAATGCTTTTAGAGCTATTTTTCACCATATGCTTAGAAATAGCAGAGATTTTAGTTGACATTACTCAAAGAGCACGTTATGCTTTTATATTGTTCGGCAGAGGCGGAACGAAACATTTGGGGTGATAATTTAAGAAGGCGGGTATAATATGTCCATGCGCAAAACATTACTGGTTATTATTGCTATTTTGACGGTTGTTTCGGATGCTAATGCGGAGTTGATTCTAACGGTCAACGGTCTTGATGTGACAGAGCTGCCGGAGGTAAATGGAACGAAAGATTTAATCATTGCTATTGCAGGGGAAAACGAGGCCGAAGCACAAGATATATCGGTCACAGCCGATAGTGGAAACCTTGAAATATTAACAGAGCCAAACACGTCGGCAGAGGAACCTGCCTCGGTCAAATATCTGTTTAACTTTACCGATGAAGTGGGGACGGACACTGTTAAACTTACTGTTGGTGGTGAACTCATCTATCAACTTGTTTTATTTTCTGTGCCAGAAGAAAATAAGACAATCGTTTTTGGCATAGATGCTGAGGCCCTTGCTGCTTCGCAGTTACAGCCAGAAGCTACCGTACAAGAGACTGCTACTATAGAGGCTCGAGAGATTATTTATTCAGAATCTGACATGCAGGGGAGTGGTCAATCGGGCTCACCAATATCCGGGTCACCTGTATATGGCCCTTCTTTTTGTCCAGATTTGCACAGAGACCATATCGTCAATTTTATTGACTTTGCCATATTCGCAGAGAATTGGCTGCAAACAGGTGGTGGTCTCGACGGTGATTTCGATGGCAGCGGCACAGTAAACGTAGTTGACTTGGCAAACATTTGTTTCTACTGGCTTGAGGAAGAACCTATAGTTGCTGAGAGTCAGGATGTCAATGTAACGGAGGACCAGGCTGTCGGTATTCCCCTAAGAGCTTATGATTGTGATGGCAATGAAGGCTTTGCTTACTCAATAATAGAACAGCCGCTTTATGGTTTTATGGCGCTCGATGTCAACAGAGTGATTTATGCTCCTGATATCAACTATGTCGGAGAGGACCATTTTACCTTTGTTGCTGAGAAGGATGGATATCAAAGTAATATCGCCAATATTTCGATAACTGTTTTGGCTGATACGGATGATGATGGCCTGTCAGATTACGATGAAATCAACGGAACCTATGGGTATGTAACTGACCCGTACGACCCTAATACTGATAGCGACGACATGCCTGACGGCTGGGAAATTGAAGCCGAACTGAATCCAACTGTCAATGATGCCAGTGGCAATCCAGATAACGATGGGCTTACGAATATCGAAGAGTACAATGTTGGTACGCATCCAAATATCGCAGATACTGATGGTGATGGCCTAAAAGATGGTGATGAGGTCAATGGCACGCTGAGCAGCTATGGACCAATCTGGCCATACGACAACAGCTATCCTGAATACTCTACTCCTTTTGTCGACCAACCATACGACGTTCCACTTAATCCCCTCGACCCAGATACCGATTTAGATGGAGTTATGGATGGTGACGAAATTAAGTGGGGTCTCGACCCGAATAACGCGGATACTGACGGTGATGGTGTGAATGATAGTATTGAAACATCTTATGATGGTGACGCAGGGTCTTTCTATCCTTGGCCTCTTTGGAATCATTTGCACGGTGACCTATATAATGAATGTGACTTAAATGCTAACGATGAGGATACTGATGGTGATACTATGCCAGATGCGTGGGAGGCTAAATATGCTAACGATTATATGGACCCAAGGAACGATGGGGGTATGTGGCCGGAAGTCGACGATGACCCTGATAATGATAACTTAACTAATATACAGGAATATAACGCCGGCACTAATCCAAAACCACCGGAAGGATGGGATACTGATGGCGACGGACGCTCCGATGGTGATGGATTAGTCGACGGAGATAGTTATAGCGTCAGGCCTGAGGATTATCCTGAAGGTATTTTTGAATGCCGTAGCGGTTCGCATGAATATGTATTTGGAGAGGCGGACTGCGATACAGACCCGAACAATCAGGATACCGACGGAGATGGTATGCCGGATGGCTGGGAGACATGGAACTGGAATTTGAGTTATCATGATTTTTTTGACCCGGCCTATAATAAGCCTGGTGTTCCTGGCGATGATTTCGATGGTGATGGCCTTTTAAATCTGCAGGAGTCGGCGCATCTGGTATATGCCTGGCTTCTCGATACCGATGGTGATAACGCAGGTGATGGTTATGAGGTCAACACCTTACAGACAAATCCTAAAAACGACGATACTGACGGCGACGGCCTAAAAGACGGCGATGAATCCGGTCATGGCACAAGCCCGTTAGAATACGACAGCGATGGCGACCTTTTGGCTGACGGATGGGAAGTCAAGTATGGCTTTGACCCGACAGATTCAAATGTTTTTTCCGTCGACCCTAACGGCAATAACGTTTACTTAGATTGTGACTGGGATGGCTTGGACGATTTCGAAGAGGTAATATATGGAACCAATCCTAACAACAATGATACCGACGGCGACGGTGTAAAAGATGGGGACGAGGTCAATCAGTGTAGTGACCCTAATGATGAGTATGACAATACGGCTCCGCCGGCCAATGAAATCTGCCAGCTCAGATTGACTGTCGGCGACCCAAGCATCAGCAATTCGGAACGTTATAAACTTATTGTCGGCCCTGTAACTCATATAGCCAGAAAGTTCGGCGAGCCTCAGTGGGGGGTGTATAAGTTCAGGACCGGCCGGGCGTATGATGTTAAGATTGAACACATAGACAGCACTCGGGAAGAGCCGGACTACGACTATACCGCGAATATAGAAAAGGTAGATATGCCTGCAGGCACTGCATTTGGCAAAGATGACCCCGATGAGATTTTAAAAGAGCATAGCGACTGGAACGCTACTACCGAATTTTATGCTAAAGGCAAAATGGCACGGATAGGCCTTTACCGACCTACGCACACCAACAGCTTTAGAGGAAAGCTCCGATCTGGTAACACAGTATTCTATTACCATCAGGTTTTTGTTAGCGGCAAGACCGAACCCTTAGACTTTCCTGGCATTCCATGTCAGGAGGTGATTAGATGGACGGAAGATGCACCATTGATAGCAAGGATTTTTGGTAAGGAAGGGTCAGGCAACACCTGGACATGGCCAAAAGATAACGAGTGGCAACACCAAAACGGAGTAGACGTAGCCATCCAAGACGTGTTACGTCTTCCACTATTTCTCGATAAAGCTAACAGCCTTCAGACACTTAAGGTGGATGGGGTTGAAACAGAACCCATATACAGTATTCATTTTGACAAATTGGATATCAGAAAAACATGGAAAGAATAAATAGCAAAATGAAAAAGACGATGGAAACATTAATTTGTTATGCATTTGTGACTGTGCTTCTTCTTGGGCAAGCTCTTGCAACTACGCACAGCAATGATTCTAACGAAATAGAGCTTGAGCTTGTAATTCGATGTCCCAAAACTGATATAAAAACAGGCGATGAGATTCCAATTATTTTCACAATTACTAATACAGGTCGAATATCTTATACCTGCGAAATTAAAAACTACGATCGTAGCGGACGTATTTTTGAATACCAACTGTTAGTAAAAGATCAGAGTGGAGAAGTTGTCCCCGATCCTAGAGAGGAAATAAAATGGCTAGCCCTTGGCGGATTATCGGCAGGGCAGGGCAAAATAAAAACCGGTGAATCATTCACAAAAACCATTGTGTTGAATCGATGGGCCCTGATATGCGAGCCTGGGCGTTATACTGTAACCGGAACCTACTATAGCGAAGCAGTTGACGCAAATGGAAAGCAAATAATAGTTGAATCAGCTCCTATTGAAATCCTTGTTGAGTCACGCACGGATGAGGAGATGGCACACTATATAGAAAAGCTGGCAGGGCAGCTCAAAGCAATTAAAGCCGGCAAAGAAATGGGTTGGCAAGAAAAATACAAACAAGCTGAAAAAAGAGAAGAAGTTCTTAAAAAGCTGATGTTTACCTGCGATTCAAGGATAATACCGGTTTTAATCGATTTTATGTATGAGAAACATAATCATCGTAACGAGATGTCTTGTGTTAATGAGGCGTTTGCTTTTTATCTGCAAGAAAAAACGCTGATAAAAGATGCTATTTTTGAGAGTGTTAAAAAACGTGGTTTGGCACCTGAAATGCTTAGCACCCTAATTCTTTTGGACTGTAAAACAGAGAAGATTACTCCGCTGATTCCGATAGCATTAGATTCGAATAATCCTGATATTGTATCAGACGGCGCCCAAGCAGCAGCGGAGTACCCAGACGACTCATATATGCCGCGACTTATTTCTTTGGCCTTAGACCCTAATCATCCGGCTCGATGGGATGCAATTGGAGCAATTGCCAATAACCGTACTGATGAAGGAGTCAAGACTCTTAAGGTTCTCCTGGAAGACCCAGATAAGATGATTCGCGAAATCACTACGGGAGCTATCCGGTCTGCTTATGACCATCATAGAGTATATCCGGAACATTGTGATGATGAATATACGGCCGAGTTAGCTGCCGCTGCGACAGATTTCAAAGAGCCGTATGCAGTTCTTGAAATACTCAAAACCCGCGACAAAGAAAGTATTGAAGCTATCAAAGGTCTTTTAGATGACCCAAGCAAGGATATCCCCTTGGCGGCAACCGATAAAGGAGTTAAAGCAATTAAAACCCTTTTAAATCATCCTGATGAAATTATTCGAACAGGGGCAATCGAAATGATTAAGTCCACTTATCGTACCTACCGGGGCAGGCCACTAAGTAACGATGACTTTGGAGAAGAGTTCAAAGAAAATCCTGAAGAGCGAAAGAAAAAGGTTTTAAAAGCTATAAGAAGTAGATGAGTCTAACCTGCAAAAAAACACGAGTCATAGGGGGATTTTGCACATCTGGCTTTACACTTTTCTGGACCAGAGGCGCGAGAGGGAATCGCTTAATCGCTGTGTTATTTGGGCCAGAAGAATTTTGCGGCTAAGAGATTTTAATTGTGGGTCATTGGCGGACTCGCGATGAGCTAAATCCAAGGCGTATTTGACCCTTTTTGAGGCATCAGATAATCTACCCATTTTAAGGTACACAAGAGCAGAATCCCGTAAAGCCGGGATATGCTCGCGGTTGATATCAAGTGCGTTGGCGAAGAATTCTGCAGCCTCCTCGAAAGCGCCATTCATGGCCCTGA
>Ga0307433_1001696_pt1 | contig 11467 bp, 8 predicted proteins | sample SalMarWE160210MG_FD_202166 | JGI IMG/M metagenome (GOLD analysis project Ga0307433, IMG submission 202166) | Salt marsh sediment microbial communities from the Plum Island Ecosystem LTER, Massachusetts, United States - WE1603-210 | ecosystem: Environmental > Aquatic > Marine > Intertidal zone >...
TGCCTTACTTACAATAATTTAGAGTTTAAAGACGTCTCGGAACAGTGTAAAGAAACAGATAAACCATTTAAGCCCTTCACATCGATCGACGAGAAGCGTAAAACTCTTTATCTGGGCTTTGATAAGAAACTGAAAAAAGGTCCGATAAGTATTTTCTTCTCTCCGGAAGTTCGGGAATTATTTGAAAAAATCGCGCCAAAAGTCGAGTGGCATTATTATTCCGAAGATAAGGAATGGGTTAGATTAGAAGTTACAGATAATACACAAAATCTCACGAGACAGGGAACAATAGAGTTTTTCCTCCCCAATGACTTTACCAAAAAATCCGAATTTGGACACGGAATCTATTGGCTAAAAGCATCTTACGTCGAGGATGGAATCCGGACGTTTCCCAAGGTGAGAGGAATCTATGTCAATACCGTTTTTGCGACTTAGGCAGAAACTATAAAAGATGAAATCCTCGGTTCCAGTGATGCCGGTAAAAATCAAAATTTTAAATTTACAAGAATACCCATTATCACAGAGGAGATATGGATTAACGAAATAAAAACTCTTTCTGATGATGATAGAAAGAACATTATCGAAAAAGAGGGTAGTTATTTCATTTTAGATAAAAAAGATGAAACTGGAAAGCTGACAGAGGTCTGGGTCCTATGGCAGGCAGTGGAAGACTTTTTTAGTTCTTTACCAGGTAGCCGGCATTATATTATTGATCGCTCGATAGGGGAAGTTGAATTTGGAGATGGAGAGCACGGAAAGATTCCACCCATTGGGAGAGATAATATTAAAACCACTTATAATGTTGGAGGAGGCGTAAAAGGAAATGTTGGAGCATATGAAATTTCGTCTTTAAAAACATCCATTCCTTATGTTGATATGGTCAAAAATCCCGAACCTGGTGAAGGAGGCTCAGACACTGAGTTGATAGAATCGGTTTTCGAAAGAGGTCCCTACTTAATAAGACACAGAAATAGAGCTGTAACGGAAGAAGATTTTGAGAGACTTGCCAAATCAGCATCAAGGTATATTGCAAGAACCAAATGTCTTATAGAAAACAATAAATTGAAAATTATTATAATTCCTAAAGGACAAGAAGATAAGCCGAGCCCTTCATTAAGCCTTATAAGGACTGTCGAAAAATATCTTTTAGGCCGTACTCTAAATTTAATACTACCCGGTAATGTCGTTGTGCAGGGACCTATATACCAGGAAATTAGTATAACTGCTGAAGTCGTTCCGGAATCCATGGATATAGCAATCCCTTTGGAGGAAGATATTTTAAAGAAACTGAAAGAATTTCTACATCCTCTTACCGGAGGGCCCGAAAAAAAAGGTTGGGAGTTTGGGAGAAGTGTTCATATTTCCGACATCTATGCACTGCTTGAAGGCATTAAGGGCGTAGATCATCTGAGGGTGCTGCGTCTTAATGGCAAAGAGGGAGATTTTGAAATAGAAGAGGCTCCTCAAACTGTCTGTTCCGGAGAGCACAGTATAACAATGAGATTAGGAGGTTAAATCTTGCCGCTGCCGAAAGAAAATCTTGATAATAAAACTTTTGATGAACTCTTAACGGAGGCTTTATCCCGTCTTCCCATATACGCACCTGAATGGTCGGATCATAATGTGCATGATCCTGGTATTACCTTTGTAGAACTTTTTGCCTGGTTGACAGAGATACAGATATACCGTTTAAATAAAATTACCGATAAAAATAAAACGAAGTTTCTAAAGCTCCTCGGCGTTCCGTATTTAGAACCTGCAAAACCATCTAAAGTTGACGTTACTTTTACAAAACAAACTCAAAATTCTCTTATTGTTCCAGCTGGTACAAAGCTGGCTGCCGCGGACCCGGTTTCAGAGAAAGATATAATATTTGAGACTCAGGACGATCTGAACATGGTAGATTCAAAATTAGAAGCTGTACTATCATGTCCTAATGGAATTGAGCTTATTAATAACACCGAAGCAAACGAAAATGAAAATGTGTATTACTACGCATTTAGATATAATCCGAAAAAAGACGATGCACTGTACTTAGGTTTTGATAAAAGCCTTATTGGTGAAATAGTCTTGGCTTTTTATCTTTATGAGGAGAAAACAGATGTTGTAGAGGAATATGGACGAAAGGAATCAGATGTATCTACTTCTGTTAAATTAAAATGGGAATATTTTGCTGGCGGAGACTGGAAGGTCGCTGAAATCCAAGATGAAACAAATTATCTTACAGTAAGTGGTAAAATCCAAATAAAGCTTACAGAAGAAATGGAAAAAACAACTATTGACGAGCGAGAATTTTTCTGGCTTAGATGCAGGGTAGAAGAGGAAGGCTATGAAATTCCTCCAAGGATAGATGTGATACGTCTGAATACAGTCTCTGCGATTCAGTGCGATACTTCAGAACCCTGTGTCTTCTCCGGTAGTGGACTGCCTGAATTTTATATAGATTTAAAAAATACGCCGATTTTAGAAAAAACATTGAAAGTTCAAATCAATGGAATTGATTGGGACAGGGTGGAGGATTTCGATGCCTCAAAACCTGGCGACAGGCATTATGTTGCGGATCTTGCTGCCGGTCGAATTAGGTTTGGTGACGGTATCAATGGTAAAGTTCCACCTGAAGGAAAAAATAATATATGTGTTTCTTATTCCTGTGGGGGTGGAGAGTGGGGAAATGTACCTCCCAATACGGTCAATATAGTGCTAAGTGAGCTTCCTGAAGAGTTATGTGTCACAAATAAGAAAGCCGCATCCGGAGGTATGGAAGCTGAGACCCTTGAGCAAGCAATACATCGGGTAAGAAAAGATATGAAAAAGAGTTATAGGGCAGTCACTTCCGAGGACTATGAGTATCTCGCCAAAAATACACCGGGCATAAAAGTTGCAAGAGCCAAGGCAATACCCCGGTATCACAAAATACGCTATCGTGAGATTCCCGGTATTGTTACAGTTGTAGTCGTTCCTTATAGTCCATATACTGAGCCCATGCCGAGTCCAGGATTCCTGGAAACAGTTTACAAACACTTAGATAAACACCGTCTGCTTACAACCGAGTTATTTGTTATACCTCCTCAATATGTTGAGATTTCCGTGATTGCTGAAGTTGTAATAAAACTCAAATACCTTAAAGTCACCGTAGAAGAAACAGTGAGAGAAGCATTAAAAAACTTTTTAAATCCTATTAAAGGGTGGGATGGCAATGGCTGGCCTTTCGGAAGGTCTGTTTATCTCTCGGAGATTTATGAGCTTATAGAAGGAGTGGAAGGTGTCGACTATGTTGATGTTGAAAGTGTAAAATTAAAGAGGGGAAAAGGAGAGGGGCAAGAAGACGATGTTAATATACCGGAGTTTGGCCTGGTATTTTCCGGGGAGCATGATATTAACGTAAGGGAAGAAACGAATGTCTACGATTAGTGAGTTTAAATTCAGAGCATTAACAAGTGAGAATTGGATAGAAGGAGAAGTTGAGTTCGAAAACCTGTTTGCCAAGGAACTCGTAAAACTTGAAGATAATAAAACAACAGGAACATATACCTCACAGTTCCTTGATAGTGGAATTGGGAGTTGCCGCTGGCATCGAATTGTCTTAGATGCCGATATTCCCGAAAATGCTACACTTGAAGTTTCCTTCTGGACTACAGACGTAAAAAAAGCAGAAGAGAGCTGGTCGGGCACAATCATCTTTAAAAACACAAAAGATGCGCTTGTAAAAGCGCCACCGGGACGATATATAAAGCTGCAAATAAGATTCTATCGTAAGGACGAAGAAGCAGAGAGTCCTGTGCTGAGGCAGGTGAAGATATATTATCCCAGACTTTCATACTTACGATACCTTCCCGCGACGTACCAGGAAGATGCCAAAAGTAAAGAATTTTTAGAGCGATTTTTGTCAATATTTGAAACCTTTTTATATGACAAGGAAGAGATAATATCCGGAATCTCTAAATATTTTGATCCGATAGCAGCACCCGAAGATTTTTATAACTGGCTTGCCAATTGGATGTCTCTTGATTTATATGAGCTGTTGGGAGAAAAAAATCGTGAATATATTTTACGTGCAATAGAGTTTTACAAACAGAAAGGTACTGTATCCGGAATAGCTAATCTTGTGTCTTTTTTGACGGGTAAAAAATGTTGTGTTAAGGAATATATGAATAATGTATTTCGCTCTTATGGGATGGACGAAGGTCGGGAAAATGAAAAAGAAGAGATTAATGGGTGGGAATGCACGAAATTTTATCGTAAAGTATCAAAAACAGTGAAGACAAACGATTTAAAATTATTAAGGAATATGGGTAAATATGAAGATGAGATGCATTACGTTACAGATACAAGCAAAAATGGGCTTTATTCAAGGAACGTGATCGGTTTGTTTATTTACATTAATTCTCCGGAACAGGAGTTCAGAATAAAAGAAGAGCTCCATAAGATAATTGATTCTTTTTTGCCGGTATTTGTAAGAGCGGAAATAAAAGTTATAGAAGAGATCGATTTTTATGAGACTTATAATATAAACTCTATCATCGATGAATACAAAAGCAAAGTTAGGGTAAAAGCTGGAGAAGAATACAGTAACGTACAGGGTGTGTATGTAGACAGCACTAACTGGAACTGGCTTTACACGTATTATGTAGGCGATGATCAAACCTACGATGGCAATACCAATGATTTACAATATAGGACGCCGCATAGTAAAATTGATGTAGAATTAGAGCTCTGATAAAGTGTATTTATATATTTTTAAAATTTATGGAGGTAAAAGTGGATGAGAAGATAAAATTGAAAATAAAAGGAGAATACAGGGATGTTGTATATAGAAAAGGAAAAATCATCAAGGATAATGGGTGGAAATCCAATGCTATAGTCGAAGATTGCGGCAGATTTCTTGCTGCTTTAATGAAAAAAGACTTTTATGGGCAGGCAATAGGGGTAGAGTACATAGCTGTGGGCACTGGAAATGGTGAGAATCCTGAGGACTTTAGAACTAAAACAAAGGGCTACTTTGAATGGCTTAACGATCCGGAAAACACAGAACAACCAGACGGAGTCTGGATAAAAAAAATTGAAGACATTAAATATCTCGATGAGGAAGATAATGAAGTTACTGATCCTGATATTACAACAAATAAGCTCAAAATAAGTGTTACAATTGGAGAAGATGAACCTCCAGGAGGTACTTTCAATTTGAAGGAATTTTCTTTAGTTGGAATTTGTAAAAACGGTGATCTGTTTGTTACGAACAGAATGTTTTTAATAAATTATGTCGTTCACGGGACCATAACAAAAGACAGTACTATGGAACTTTCCAGAACTGTAAAATTAACATTTCCAATAATAGAAGAGGAGGAGGGCATATGAGCAAATCTTATTGGATGGAAGAGCAAAACGGAAATTTTTCAAACGATAAAGAAGACACATTTAATCCGGAGAAAAGATACGTTGGAATACGTTTACAGCAAGGAGTTCCTCTTTTGGATCGGGACTGGAATGAACTCGAGGATTTGAGACGTTATGAGGAAATGATACTTCGTAAATGGTATATTGGTGATGGTGTACCAGCAGACAGCAATGGTTTTAACATATTCGATGTAGATGAGGTTAAATATGATTTTAAGATTGCTAAGGGGAGGTGTCTGGTGAGGGGGTTTGAAGCCGTGAATGAACCTCCTGAAGAAGCGGAGTATATTCTATATTCCAAACAGGAAGGCATCAAACCTTTAACTCCACCTAAAGTAGGCAGAACTGATTTAGTTTACCTGGATGTATGGATTGAAGAGGTGGCAAGTGATGTGGACGACGATCTTGATAATTCACAGGACGTAAATATTGAGACCTGTGTAAGGCATAAACTCGAGTGGCGTGTAAGAGTGAGAAATAAAGGGAGTAGTGGCTATGAGGAATTATTTCACCATTATTATGATATTGCTAAGATAGAGTGGAAGATGTTTGTAAAACTGCCAAAGATTACAATTGAGGATTTAAGAAACACAGGATTATCAGTACATCGTTTAAATGAAGTAATCGCAATATTAACCAATAATTCAATTGCGGATTCTCAACATCGGCACAGTAAACTCGTCGGCAATGATGGCTCTCTGGATCCTGCCTTGAGTGTAGATAACAACGGCAACGTCGGTATCGGGACGATTGAGCCAGGACGAATACTTGATGTGAATGGTCAGATTGCAATACGTCCAGGCAGTTTGCCTAACGCAGGTATATGGTTGAAAGATATATTCAATCAAGACGAATGGTTTATGGGAAAAACAAATCTTGCCGAGAAAAACCAAATAGGTTTCTGGAGAACTGATTGGAGAATGGTTGTTGAATCCGATGGTAACGTCGGCATCGGAACGAAAGAACCAGTAGCAAAGCTGGACATACGTGGTGACTTAGCACTAAGTCACGAGGGCACGGATGCTAATGATGTTAGATTTAGTAGAAGAACCTCAACGGATTTATGCTTGCATCTATCCGGCTTTCAGTCTCAAGAAGATCCCGATCCAACGTATTCATTCTCAATCGGTCATCAGAAAGAAATTTATATACAGCCGCCGATGCCAAATCTTCCGGGATTTTGGATATCATGGTTCCAACAAAAAATGAAGATAAATAATTCTGGAGATCTATATGTATCAGGTGACAAAGGAGGATTTGTAGTTGATCTATTTATTAATAGGGTTGGCGATACTTTGGAACAAGGAGACGTTGTCGTAATCAGTAAACATCAAGTATCGTATTATTCTGGTGATAAAAATAATGTTCCAATTCCTGAAGTGGATTCAACAGATAAGGCTTATGATTCGCGTGTTTGTGGTATTGTGGCAAAAGTTGTAACAGAAGAGGATTTACCTTATGTAGAAGGGGCGCCTGAGGTTCAGACTAAATCCAAGAAGGAAAAAGCTATAAAAGCTATAAAAAAAGAACATCCGCTAAGAAAGCTTGCTGCAAAAGTTAGCAAGAAATTGGATTATAGTAAGATCAAGGATAAACAAATGGGAAAGATGGTAACTTTAGGAGCCTATGCACACTGCAAAGTCGATGCTGATATTGCTCCTATTGAAGTTGGCGATTTGCTGACTACAAGTCCAACAAAAGGCCATGCTCAGAAAGTTCTGGAACCTGAAAAGGCAGTAGGCGCAATAATTGGCAAAGCTCTTGGGGCACTTAAAAAAAGCAAAGGGGAAATACCTGTATTGGTGATGCTGCAGTAATAAAGTTAAGTATAAGGAAATGTATATTTAAAAAAAAGTGAGGGGAAAATGAAAGAGCAATTAGAAAAACGTTTAAAAGAACTTAAAGAGGAATTTGAGTCGGGTCAGAAAATGTTGATTGAGCTGGATGCAAGACGAGCAAATTTGAGTGAATCACTACTGCGCATAAGCGGTGCAATTCAAGTACTGCAGGAGGAAATCAATAAAAGTAATGGTAGTGGCAGTAAACCGGTTAGGCAGTCTGAACCGCAAGTGGTAGAAAGCGAAAAGAAGAGATGACGAGAGACCTTACCTTAAGAAGACTACTGGGTGTACTTTGTGATAGAATATTAAAGAGGGATATATGACTAAAATGGATTATTTATTAGAAAAAACAGGGATTGAAAAAGAATCATTAAATGGAAAATTTGACGAAATCGTATCTAAAATCTTGAGTGAGCTTTCATCCGGTCTTCTGTATACGCATACCCGGGTAAACGCGAATACCCGAAAAACAATGGAAGCCGCCTCGTTTCTCTATGCTTTGATTGAGCTGCTCGATGAAAAGGGGATAATCTCGATTAAAGAACTGGACGACCGAAAAGTAAAAGTAGCGGAACGCCTCGTTAAGAAATTTGTCGAAAGCGGAATAGGACTTATGTTTCAGGAACCAGAATATGATAAATACAATTTTGAGCATGAGGCGAATATAGACTGCGAAAGCCGACTTTCTATATGTAAAGCGATGTGCTGTAGATTTCCATTTGCTCTATCCAGACAGGACGTGGAAGAGGGCATCGTTCGATGGGATTTCGGTAAACCTTATCTGATTGCCCGGGGTGATGACGGTTACTGTATTCACTTGAATCGTGAGACCTACCAGTGTAAAGTATACGAAAACCGACCTGTACCCTGTCGAGGTTTTAATTGTAAGGATAATGAGAAGTGGAAGGTATGGTTGGATTATGATAAAAAAATTATCAATCCAGAATTGATTGAGAAAATTAACCGGAATGGTGAAGAGTTATATTCTTACAGTAAGGCGAACCCTACTGAGAAAACAAAAGAGAAATGATTTTTAAATTCATTTTTAAGCTGAGTGTGAGAGTAAAAACAATTTATTAAAGAGGGAGCTAAGAATGAGTAAAACAAATAAATTAAACACCCAAAAGCCTGAGGTAAAGAGAGACAATACAGTTTCTCATACGCAAAAAAAGGAGAGAGTTAAAACTAAAGCTACCCCGGTTGACCAGGTCTTACACCTTCAACGAACAATCGGCAATCAGGCGGTTCAGAGGTTATTTAAATCCGGTGCACTTCAGGCAAAACTTAAGATTGGAAAACCCAATGATAAATACGAAAAGGAAGCGGATAGAGTCGCAGAACAGGTAATGAGTATACCTGAAACTAAGGTATCAAGACAGGCTGAGGAAGAAGAGGAGGAAGAGGAACCAATCCAAACTAAACTCTTTTCTATGGAACCTCCAACTTTACAAAGGCAAGTAGAACCTGAAGAGGAGGAGGAAGAAGAGGAACCGATCCAGGCAAAATTACTTTCTGCTGAAAATCCAGTGTTGCAAAAACAAGAGGAAGAAGAGGAAGAAGAACCAATTCAAACCAAATCTATTACCGAACAAATAACTCCTCTTATCCAAAGACAAGCCGAATCTGAAAAAGAGGAGGAAGAAGAATCGGTTCAACCCAAATCAAATAGCTCAACTGCAGCTGAAGTAACCCCTGGTATAGAAACCAGCATTAATTCGTTGAAAGGAGGTGGTCAACCACTTCCAGAGTCCACAAGAAGTTATTTTGAACCGAGGTTTGGGTATGATTTTAGTGGGGTTAAGGTTCATACTGGAGATGAGGCGGCGAAAACCGCAAAATCAATTAATGCTCGTGCATTTACTATCGGCAATGATGTAATGTTTGGAGCGAGCAACTATTCTCCGGAAACGGGAGAGGGAAAAAAGTTACTGGCGCATGAGTTGACGCATGTGATGCAACAAGAAAGTACTTTTTATTGCAAACTGGCCCAGAGCCAAACCGGCAATTTACCTAAACAGAAGTTAGAGCAGGAAGTTCCCGCCCGAAGCAGTGGAATGAATATCGGGGTTCAGCGTCAAGCTGGAGAAAGTGGAGGAGCTTATGGTGGAATAGTTGCAAAAAATGCGAAAGATATCGAATTTTGGGAAAACCTTGCCAAGAAATATACTTATAGTGTACCTATACCAATTCCGACAGAATGGAAAGCTGGAGTTGGGATGGGATTTGAAAGAGAGATTATGGTAGAGCTCAGGTCCGGGGAAAGATTTGGAGATTATGTTTTCATTATGAGGAATTCCAATGATAAGTATCAGATCTATTTTAAATACAAATCAAATGTTATTAGAAAAACAGATCTATCTTGGTGGAAGAAGTCTCTACTTGAACAATCAAAAGACAATTTATTAGTGAGGCAAAAACTTCGCAGTTATGCAATAAGAAAAAAGGAAAAAGAAGAGCCTCCCGTTATGCGTATTAGTACGAAAATCTATTTTGACTATAATAAATGGGAACCCAAATGGCCGGCCACTGTGGATGATGCAGCGGTGGAGATAGAGCAATACCTTAATTTTCCTACTTTTCTCTTCCCGGAGTCAATAGCCCCGTCTATAGGGAAACGATACGTTAGGATACTCGGTTTTGCGAGTCAAGAGGGTCCTTTGGCTTCAAATCAGCGACTTTCTCAGAAGCGTGCTGACCGAGTTAAAAAGCTATTAGAAGATAGAGGAATTCCTTCGAATAAATTAATTGCAAAAGGGATGGGTGTCAGTGTGTTAGCCTTGAGAAGGGAACCTATTGGTTATTGGAGAGATAGGCGGGTTATCTTTGTGTTGGATCCGCCAATCGGTGTTGTTCCTGAATATTAGATGTATTTCTGGGGTCAAATCTCGAGGGCGTGTTGCCCAAATATGTAAAAAATAGGTAAGGTATTAGATTGTGAATTTTATAAATGGTTTATGTGGTTTAAGGAAATAAATGAATAAAACTGCTAAAAAATCTGAAGCGGAGAGAAATAATAAGATTTCTCCTATTCAAAAAAAAGAGAGTGTTAAAGCTAAGGCTGTTCCCTCAGTCGATCATATATTACATCTTCAAAGAACAATCGGGAATCAGGCGGTTCAGAGGTTGTTTAAATCAGGAACCATCCAGGCAAAACTTAAGATTGGAAAACCCAATGATAAATACGAAAAGGAAGCGGATAGAGTCGCAGAACAGGTAATGAGTATACCTGAAACTAAGGTATCAAGACAGGCTGAGGAAGAAGAGAAGGAAGAAGAATTAATCCAGCCGAAACCTATTGCCGAACAAATTACCCCATTGGTCCAAAAGCAAGTAGAACCTGAAGAGGAGGAAGAGGAGGAGGAACCAATCCAGGCAAAATTATTTTCTATTGAGCCTCCAATGTTGCAAAAGCAGATCGAGCCTGAAGAAGAGGAAGAAGAGAAAGCTTTCAGAGAAACAACACCAAAAGGTAAGACCATACCTGTCCTACCCGGTTATTCCCAGGTAGGAAAGACATGTGGTGCTGCTTCCTTAATTACGGCTCTAATTGTTTGGGATCGAGAACAGCATGACCCTTCATTGCCCAATAACATGGTAGTGATGGCCTGCGCTTTGATTCTCACTTATCTGGCACAATACAAAGACGAGGTTATTAAAGGTTGGCGGAAAAGGGATGACTTAAATTATGAACCTAAAGAAGTATACAATTTAGCTATAAAGCGTATCGAGGAAATAAGAGACCAAGCACGTAAACCAGGAGTAGTCATTAATGAACAGCAATATCAAGAGATTGCAATGACACTATATCTTCTCTTTGTTGATGAAACTTCAGGTTTAAAGATTAATCAAATAGAACAAATTCAGCGGACATTAGGGCTTCATACAGGACAAGTAGAAAGTGGCCTAATCTCCTATGAGGACATTTGGTTTAACTCAATCATCCGTGGCCTTAAGCCCGGGGAGATTGCCCAAGTATCTTGGTATGTAAAGACAGGCCCGCATTCTTTTCTTATAGGTCGGTTACAGAATGAAGACTGGTTTTTATCTGATCAAGGAACGAGACCGGCTACTGAAATTCAAGCTGCCAGCCTTTTAGATTTAAAGAAGAAGGTTGATGCTGCAGCAAAAAGTGGGTATTGGATCTATACAGGGAAGGGTTTTGCTGCGGGTGTATGGACTGGTATAAAACTTTTGGCAGGTCCAAAGGGGGTTATGAAAGCAGTTGCAGGATT
>Ga0307433_1001698_pt1 | contig 11452 bp, 9 predicted proteins | sample SalMarWE160210MG_FD_202166 | JGI IMG/M metagenome (GOLD analysis project Ga0307433, IMG submission 202166) | Salt marsh sediment microbial communities from the Plum Island Ecosystem LTER, Massachusetts, United States - WE1603-210 | ecosystem: Environmental > Aquatic > Marine > Intertidal zone >...
TTTTGTAACATCAAAAGGTTTTAATTCAACTGATTTCCATTCATTTGAGGATAACAGTTTAGAACTAATTTTGCTAACTTGCTCTAATTCTAAAATCTGATTTATAATAATTTCTTTACCTTTTTTAGTTAAATAAATGATTCTTTGAGTCTTCTGGGTTTTTTTAAGTAACTTACGCTTATTGAGAATATCGATATGTTCTAAATCATCTGGTTTAGCCGCTTCAATATCAATCTTGGGATTTTTATTGAAATTTTCTAAAAAGAGCTCTAAATTTGTTTTGGGAAAATCATCAGTAATTAGAAATACTTTATTTTCTCCTGAGGCTTTACTTTGAGCTATCCAACTGTTTTTTTTTAAATTAGCAATCCCAATATAAAAAATTGATTTTTGCATTTTTGTTTTCTTGAGAAAATCATCTAAATCAATTTCTTTAATATTATCCTTTTTAAGAATATCTATTAATTGTCGTTCGGGTAAACCCTCTTTTAAATATTTCAAACCTTCTTCATTAAGAGAAATTTGATGAATCTCTTTCTCTTTAAATCCACCTAGACCATTATCAATGAGATCATTGACAGCTGACATCATGACAATATAATCTATTTTTAATTCTTCAGCGAGCTCAGAAGCAATGACATCCTTACCTTTCTCTTTTAAAATCTCTAAAATATCGATAACTTGTTTTTTTAATCTAATTTTCATGCTTTAGCATCCGAACTATATTACTACTTTTTATATATATTCTAAAGATTTTACTTATTTAAATCTTATGTGAATAATCTCATCTTTTTTGCCTCTATCTTGAATTAGAACGAACATAAAGATACTTAAATAATTGTATTTTGGTTCAATAATCAAAATTATTATTATCAATCCGCAGCCAAGGGAAAATCACAAATAATTTTAAGTTAATCCCTTGGCAGAATAAAAAATTCAAAGAAAAATGAATCTTGAAGGAGTGTTATGATGTTAGATCGAGATTTACTTATAAGACTCATATTAAAACACTACATAAGTTTCCTTTCAATATTATAAAAATAAATAATTTTCCCTAAAAAATTTTACTAGTTCAAGTGTTTTCTTATTGAAGTCGAGCTTATTTTTTGATCACTATTATCTTTTAAAAGGGGTATTACAATGATCACTAATGGGTTAAATCCTTTCTGTGTTCGTAATTCATTAATCTTTAGCGCCGTTTTATAGGTTTCTTCACTTACGATAATTCCTTCATATTCCGATTCATGTATAGGAGGGCCATAAGAGTCAGTTAATCTCATGATTTCAACTTTATCTAAACTGGAGATAGAATCAATGAATTTTTCTAAATTCAACTTTCTGATATCATAAGGTTCTATTTTAGAAGAATACTCTTTATTCTTCAAAATATCATCTGAAGTCAATCCTATTACAAGCTTTTTAGAAAAAGATAAGGCTGTTTTTATTAAAAATTTATGCCCTTCATGTAGATGATCAAAAGTTCCGCCTATTCCTACTTTTTTTAAAATTAGAACAACACCAATTAAATTTAAAGGTGATTTATTGAAACTTAGACTTTATTTTGAAGCTTTACAATATCTGCTTTCTTTACCTCTACAGATGGCTTTTTTAATTTAACACTATATATTTGATTTATTTCCATAGCCTCACTACACTTTTCGCAAAAACCTGCCTTTTTAAACACAAAATCCCCTCTCTGATAGTTTCTTACATTAATGATTCCGCATAAGTTACATTTTAAAATAGTTAAAGTTTGTCTAATTGGCTCAGGTTTTCTTCTCTGAAGCTGGATTAAAGACGATCCAATGCAAATAAGAGCGAAACCTAAAACGAAATTAGTTATTTGATCGGGAGTAATTCCGATATAGATAAATAATGCTCCAATAACGATCAGTAAAATAAATAATAGATTTTTTAATATAGTCTTCAATGAAGTCTTTTTATTAAGGATATCCTCATCGTCTTCTTCATCAATCATAATATACTTCTCAAAAATCAAGGAAAAATTACTTCTATACTCTATAATAGAAAAGAATATAAGATTAAATAAATTTTGTTATTATGAAAATTTACTACATTTAAATTCTCTATTATAAAATTAAAATTCTAAGAAGGATGTTCATGATTATTCAATTAATGCAACTATTTGGACAAACACAAACGGATCCATTGGGTCTTCTTCTTAATTTGCTGTGGTTTGTATTAATATTTGTATCCATGTTCTATGGAACGAAACTTCAATCGTATCGTTCACAAAAGGAAATAGAATCAGGATTAGAAAAATTAAAAACATGGAATGATGAAGGAAAACAAATTCTTTTAACTAGTTTTAAAAAATTTGCTGATAAAAAAGAAACAGAAAAAGATTTGATGCTAAAGCTTGAGGATTTCCTTAGCTTTATTGCTATTACTCCAGTGGATCTTGATCCCTATGGAATTGTTCCTAAAATTGATCATATTATTGATGTGAGAGACAATAGATTCAAGGAAGAGGTTTTCCAAATGGCTCCAAATATCATAAAAGACTCTCCAGATGCCCAGAATTTAGAAAATCTTTTAGAAGCAGCTATGGCTGTAGATTATATCTATAGATTAGTTAAACATTATTTGATTTTAGGAAAAAAATCAAAATCCTATATTTTACTCATGCAAATATCAATGCAAATGAGTTTAATTCTTGCAATGGCTAAATCATATCATCGGGCCACTAAAGCTTTCTCTGAAGGAAGTCCTATCGGTGATGCTCTTGGTCCTATGGTTGTAGGCAATTTAGTTCGAGACATCACTCAAAATGGTGAAGTAGAAGCACTTGAAGTAGCAAAGGATACTATATTACAGGAGGTTAGCTTTGAAGATAGAACTATTTTTGTTGTCCGAGCAAAAGGTCCTGGCGGGACCGTAGGTAAACCCGGAACAGCGATAAAAAAATTAATAGAGCAACACGGAGATTCAATTTCTCGTATTTTTATGATCGATGCCGGTTTAAAACTTTCAGGAGATAAAACAGGTTCTATTACTGAGGGTGTAGGTGCTGCAATCGGTGGAATTGGAGTTGAAAAATTCTACATTGAAGAATCATCAACGAAAAAAGCGATTCCTATTGATGCCCTAATTTGTAGACAATCATTAGAGGATGCTATAACAACAATGAAACGACCTATTACGAACTCAGTACCGAATATCGTAGAACGGATTAAGATGGGAATCCGAAAAAGAACCGAAAAAGGTTCAAAAGTAATTGTTGCAGGTATTGGTAATACAATAGGTATTGGTGTCTGATTCCTAAATTAATTTGACCTTTACAATCCAATATAATTTTTTACTTTTACTTTTATTGAGTGATATACGAATTTTGATTATTTTCAAATAAAAAGGATCAATAATTAAATTAGTAACAAGTAAAATTAATGATTAAAAAAGAGTGTGAAAAATGAAAGTTTTTTCAGAAGAATGGTCAAAAGCTTATGTTAAAGCATTAAATGCGAATACCGATTATAGAGCAGCCGCTTCTTGGTGGGATGGTGATTTTATATTTGTAATTGAGCCGAGTGGTAATTTAGATCATGAAATCAAGATGTTCATCGGGTTATACAAGGGTGATTGTACAGGTGCTAAACTACTTAAAGAAGGAGAAGGATATGATATTTTACCTCCAGGAACTCCGCCAAAACCATTGAAAGAGGGAGAAAAAGTAGCAGCAGAATTTGTTTTTGCTGGGAAATATGATAACTGGGTTAAAGTCTTGAAAAAAGAACTCGATCCGATTCAAGGTTTAATGGCGGGAAAATTTAAACTTGTCGGTAATATGGCTAAAGTCATGAGAGCGACCAAAGCGGCACAAGAAATGGTAAATTCAACCACGAAGATAGATGGAGCAGAATTTTACTAAATTTTTTTATTTTTTTTATTTTAATTTTTCACTTGAATATTAGAGAAATCAAAAATTGGACTATTGAAAATATTTAATTATTATTTGATTTTTCTAGACATAATACACTCTAATTAAAAAAGTGATTAAATTTGGGCTTATCCGGTAAGGAATATTTTGTTCGAGATTTAATTATAGATGATGAATATGGGGTCATCAATTCAAATGCTTCTGTGCAAGATGCGGCCAAAAAAATGAAAGAATTAGGTGTTCCTGATCTTGTAGTTGTAGAAGAGGGCTCTGATAATGTTCTTGGCGTTATTGCTGATTTCGATATTGTTCAGAATGTAGTTGCAGAAGGAACGGATTGCAAAAGCGCAAAAGTTATATCCACTATGTATAAAATAGAACCAGTAAATCTTGATACTCCTGTTTCTTTAGCTTTCACGAGGATGCGTGATTTACAAGTAAATATTGTACCTGTTGTTGAAAATGGAAAATTAGTAGGAGTTTCTAGTATACAGGATTGTTGGAGTTACATTCCTGATGAGATTCCCGATGAGAGAGGTTTAATTCCCGTCTCAAACACGCGAGTAGCTGAATTTTGGTTTGCTAGTATCTCAGCGGTCACTGCATTTATCTTAGGTATATTGTTACCGCTCGCAGGCGTTTTTGGATTTTTCATCGCTGATCAAGCAGACATAATGACTTTATTAGGTTTGGCAGATGTTAGAGGTGGTCTTCTTAACTTCTATCTCTTTGAAACACATGGCGTAGACTTTTTTGTACCAATACTCAGTTTAATACAGAAAGGCGGTCCTATATGGAGCGTCATTGTTGTAATCAGTACATTACTTTTAATTATAGGTATAATCGGTTTATTTGCGCTGATCTACTCTTCATTTGCAGATACAAAAAATATTCGTACGGGCAATATCATTCGGATTGTAGTTCCCAGTCTTATTGTGGTTCTAATGATCGCAGAATGGATTTTCTTTGCGATAGCTTTTGCACTATCATCAATTCCCGTAGTAGCGGGGATCGATCCTATAGGACTAACGATGTCGATCATTTCCATGATTTTAATTATCGCCGCGATTAATCGAGACTATATTTTCAAACAAAAAGGATTAAATGAATCAAAAGAAGCTGAGGTGAAATAATAAGATGCCTCGAGGCGGAGGTGGGATGAGAGGTGGTGGAGGATTTAGAGGAGGCGGTTTTGGTGGCGGTTTTAGAGGTGGTGGATTTCGTGGAGGTCCTAGCAGTTTTAGAATGCCACGTGGAACCCCAAGTGGAACTCCATTTGGTAGGACGGGCGCAACTCGTATAACCTCACGTTCTCCCAGTGGACCTTATAGACATAATTATTATCGTCCCTATAGGAGTTATTATCGATGGGGATACTGGGGCTATAGACCATGGTATTATCGATGGTGGTATTCTCCCTATTGGATTGGACATTGGTATCGACCTTGGTATTATTCTCCTGTGTATGTTGGCGGGGGAATAGTCTTTGCAATTATCCTTGGATTAATACTCTTACCTCTTTTCGGTGTTGCGCTATGGTTCCCTTTTAGTAGTGCTAATGCAGATGGGTATGTCAATTATCGATCCACAGAAACTATCTATTATAATGAATACTGGTATGAATATGAATATATTGAAGCGGGTAATCAGATTACGTATTCGGTGCAATCCTCACCTGAAGTAATCAGTTTTGCAATCTGGAACCAACCATTTGAGACTATTCCGAAGACTAATAAAGAAGGTGGCTTTGATGATTCGTTTACACTTCTAAATAATTACTATGAATATTATTCAGTCTACTTAAAACCTGGTTCGTCTATTGATTATAATTTTAATTCGTCAAGTTCAGTAGATTTCTTTATAGCAGATGCAAACCAACTTTACAATTGGAATCAAGGGGGTAGTCCGATCTTTTATTATGAACTTAATGGAGTTCTTACAGATACGGGGGGTATTTCAATTAGTTCTGCGAAAGATTACTATTTAGTATGGTTTAATGATTTTGGAGGTTCTGCTGATGTAGAATTCATAGCCAATTTTACTGCTGTAGATGTCTATAATCTAACAGCTGCTTATGAATCTCATATAGCGGTCACAACCATCACCCAGGATACCTTCACAGTCCCTGTTGATGGCGACTGGTACTTTTTTGTATACTTTGATCCGCTCAATTCTCCCGCAGAATCTACAGATATAACGTTCGATGTTACCTACGATACGGGCATAAATGGCGCAGAAAGATGGGTTAGCATCTCACCAATATTAATAGGGATTCTTGTAGTAATTGTCATCATTCTCATAGCCGCAATAGTTGCTCGAAGCGGTCAAAAGAAGATGTCGAAAAAGCAACCCAAAGAAGCACAACAAGCACAAATCAAAACGATACCCGGAAAGAAAGAAGTTGTTTCAGAATCCAAATGTATACGCTGCGGCAATTCGCTTCGACCCGACGCAAATTTCTGTCCTGTGTGTGGTGGTAAAGTTGAAGGAAGAGCTATTGGAACTAGTGATATAATTACTCCTGCAGATTCAAAAACGTGTAGTTTATGCGGAAGTAAATTAGAGGAAACCGCTAAATTCTGTAAATGGTGCGGTACTCAAGTTGAAAAGGAAATATAAACAGAGCATTAGAATAAAAAAAAAATTTTTTTCTTTCTTTTTTTAATATTATTATAAGCTAGACTTTAATTGTTTAAATCATTGTAAAATTTATAAAATGAGTGCTTTTGGTAAATTCAGTAGATTTTATCTTAAGAGAAAAATAATCAAACTCATCTTTTATAGCCTTTTAATTTATTTTGTTTCAGTTTATATTTTCATAAGATTAGAAATAGAATATTTCTATTATTCTATTATAATATGGGTGGGTATGGTTTTAATTATAGTAGTGTTTTTATTTTACAAATTCAATAAAGTATGTATCACTTTAGATACTTTAAGAAAGCAAGAATTATATTTCGAAGAAACCAATAATTATGCCCTTAAAAAGAAAAAATTTACTAAAAAATATAAAAAATGGTTATTATCGAATGCAATTAATGAAAATATGGATTTAAATTACAGGCCTCCCACCATGAATAGTGGAGGGGAATGCTGTATCTATTGCTGCACCACTATTATTCCTATTCTTTTAATTGCTTCTTTTTCTGTGATCTATTTACAAAGTGAAAATGGCTGGATAACAGTAATTCCCATAATTATCATCGTGATAATATTATATCCAATTATTAGGAAAAAATCGGATGTAAAAATGTGTAAAATGCTTGATTCCGAAATTAAACGAATCCTTTATGAAGAAGAGACAGGATATTCTCCTTTAAGAAATGGTAAATATACTTTCAAATATAGAGCATGGTTAATTCAAAGAGATCGGGAACCATCAAAATTTAACCATTAATAATTTTTCATCATATCATTGTGAAAATTCCAATAATTTTTTTTTCCAAACATTATTTTTCTACAACATATTAGAAAAACAAGATAAGTGATTTATTTCTCCATTCAATCTTTGAGATCATGACAAAATTTGAACAAAATTTATCAGAACTAAAAAAAAAAGCGATTTTTTTTTTTGATTTAGATGGTACTGTTTATTTAGGTAACCAATTATTCGAGGGGGTCCTTGATTTAATTGACCTATTAAAGAAAAAGCATAAGGCATACTTTTTTCTCTCAAATAACTCAAGTTTATCTACCTCCGATTATCTCATCAAATTGAAAAAGCTCAATCTTCCTATTAAACGTGAAAATATAATATTATCTCAGCATCCAACAATTGATTATTTACATAAAGAATCGTATAAAAACGTGTTTTTATTAGGAACTACATCTTTAAAGAAAGAATTTAGTGAAGCAGGGTTCAAATTAACTGAAGAAAACCCTGACATTTTAGTTTTAGCCTTTGATCAAGAATTAACTTATGCGAGATTAGAAAGAGCGTCAAAATTTCTCCAAAAGGGAATACCATATATTGCAACGCATCTTGATAATAGATGTCCAATAGAGGATGGATTTATTCCTGACGCTGGTGGAATTGCAGCGTTACTTTACAAAACCACTGAACGTATGCCCAGAGTCTTTGGAAAACCAAATAAAGAGATGCTTTTGTTTAAATTAGAACAACTTAAATTACATCGCAATAGTGCAGTTATGACAGGAGATAGATTATATACTGATATTAAGATGGGACATAATGCCGGAATTACAACTTGTTGTGTATTATCAGGTGAAACAAATTTAGAAATGATAAAAAAAAGTGCTCAAATTAAACCCGATTTTATTATTGATGGCATATGGAAGTTTCTTGATATTCTGACCTAATTTTTTTTTCCATATATCAATGTTCTATTATTTGTCAGTAGCTTACGAAAATTTTATTTCATAAGCAATATTATTAAAATTTAAGTAAATTTCGATTCTTATATAATCTTAATAAAGAATTTGAGTAGCATATAACATAAAATATAATGATGAACGATGGCGACATCAGGTAAAAAGAAATATATATACGACTTTAATGAGGGAAGTAAAGAACTAAAGAATCTCTTAGGTGGCAAAGGTGCCAATTTGGGAGAAATGACTAATTTAGGGCTTAATATCCCTCCAGGTTTTACAATAACGACTGAAGCGTGCTTAATTTATTTTAAGGACCCAAAAGCAATTATGCAAAAACTTGAGCCTCTTGTTATTGAGCATCTTAAAGAACTAGAACAAAAAACGGGTAAGAAATTTGGTGATAAAAAAAATCCATTATTAGTCTCAGTACGTTCAGGTGCTCCTATGTCCATGCCCGGAATGATGGATACGGTATTAAATTTAGGACTTAATGATGAATCTGTAAAAGGAATGGCAGAACAAACTGGTAATCCGCGGTTTGCTTACGATTCCTGGAGACGGTTTATTCAAATGTTCGGAGATGTATGTATGGGCATCGGAGATGAGAATTTCGAGAGAATTCTTGATAAATATAAACGTTCGATATCTAGAACGGCTCAAGATACTGATTTAGAAGTTACTGATTTCCAAAACGTAATTGCTGATTATAAAGTCTTATATGAAAAAGAGATAGGTAGTCCTTTTCCGCAAGATCCCTATAAACAGCTTTTCATTGCAATTGAAGCTGTTTTTAAATCTTGGAATAACAAACGTGCTAAAACTTATCGTAGAATTAACAATATACCAAATTTTGGTACAGCTGTTAACATTCAAACCATGGTATTTGGAAATAAAGGATGGAATTCTGCTACTGGAGTAGCGTTTACTCGAGACCCATCAACAGGTGAAGATTTGAAATTCGGTGAATATTTAACTAATGCTCAAGGAGAGGATGTTGTTGCAGGAATAAGAACACCCAAAAAATTAGATGATATGGAGAGTGAATTTCCAGAAATTTACAAAGAATTGAAAAAAACGATGGTCAAATTAGAACAACACTATCGGGACATGCAGGATATTGAATTTACTATTGAGAATGGAAAACTCTACCTTTTACAAACTAGAAATGGAAAGCGGACACCTTCTGCTGCGGTTAAAATTGCAGTGGATATGGTTAAAGAGGGCATGATAACTAAAGAAGAAGCTATTTTGAGTATAGATACGTTTAAGATTTCAAAACTATTATTTAAAAGCATAGATGAGAATGCAATTATTCGTGTTTTAGCTACAGGAATCAACGCATCTCCTGGAGCGGTTTCAGGAATAGCGATATTTGATCCTGATACTGCAGAGCATTTAGCAAATACAGAACACCAAGAAATCATCTTAGTGAGACCCCAAACTAAACCAGAAGATATTCATGGTTTATACGCTTCAAGTGGTGTTTTGACTCAGTTTGGAGGAAAAACATCTCATGCGGCGGTTGTTGCGAGAGGAATTGGAAAACCCGCTGTTGTTGGTGCTCAAGATATTGAAATTGATGTAGAAAACAAAGAATTTAGGGTTGGAGATACCATTATAAAAGAAGGGGAGATGATTACTATTGATGGAACAACTGGACGGGTAATTGAGGGAAAAGTAGCCTTAGTTGAACCTGAAATTAAAGGGGAATTCTCTGAGTTATTAGCAATGGCAGATAAAATTAAATCTTTGGGCGTACGCGCCAATGCAGATACTCCCACAGATGCGAAAAAAGCCATAGAGTTTGGCGCAGAAGGTATAGGGCTTTGCAGAACTGAACATATGTTCATGGCTCAAGATAGATTGCCTGTTGTTCAGAATATGATTATGGCAAGAACACAAGAAGAAAGACAAGATGCTCTCAATAAGATTTTGCCAATGCAAAAAGGTGACTTTTATGAAATTTTTAAAATCATGGAAGGTAAACCGGTCACTATACGTTTACTTGATCCTCCTCTGCATGAATTTCTTCCAGAGTTATCCACTGTTCTATTAGAAAGCCAAGAGTTAAAAATGACGAATTCTCTTTCTAAATCTCTTTTAGATATTTCGCCTCTTGATGATGAGATAAAAAAGAAAAATAAAGTTATATCATTAATCCGTTCATTATCTGAGGAGAATCCGATGATGGGATTGCGCGGTTGCCGGTTAGGGATTGTCTGGCCTGAAATAAATGAAATGCAGGTGAAAGCGATCTTTCAAGCAGCGTGTGAGTTGAAATTGCAAGGGATTGAAGTGTTCCCAGAAGTAATGATTCCATTAGTTGGAATGATCTCTGAATTAAAACTTGTAAAAGATCAGCTCATCAAAGTTGCAAAGGATACCATTGATAGTTATGGAGTAAAATTAAATTACAAATTTGGGACCATGATAGAGATACCTCGAGCGGCTTTAACTGCGGATGAAATAGCTACAGAAGCAGAATTCTTTTCCTTCGGTACGAATGATTTGACCCAGATGACTTTTGGATTCAGTAGAGACGATGCAGAAGGAAAGTTTCTTCCGATCTATCTGAATAAAGAGATTTTAGAGCACAATCCTTTTGAAACCCTTGATCAAAAAGGTGTTGGTAAGTTAATGAAAATGGCAATAAAGGATGGAAGACATACTCGACCTGATTTAAAGTGTGGTATTTGTGGAGAACATGGGGGTGAACCAACATCAATTAAGTTCGGTCATTCGATAGGGCTAAATTACGTTTCTTGCTCTCCTTTTAGAATTCCTGTTGCTAGATTAGCAGCTGCTCAAGCAGCAATTGAACAGAAAAAGAAGAAGTAAGCTCCTTTTTCTAATTATTATTCTAATGTTTATGCAATTATATTTATTTATAATAACTCTTTAGTTTCAAATATCAAAAGAAGGGTATTAGTAAGAAATATATCGATTATTTCATTATAATGACTAATTTAAATACATAAATGATGTTGATAAAATGACGTTAACAATAGAAGAAAGAGTGGATTTAATAAAAGAAGTTGGTGAAGAAGTCATTGAAGTTGAGGAATTAAAAGAATTAATTAAATGGAAAACGAAAAATAATCAACCTATTTATGCTTATGATGGATTTGAACCTTCTGGAAATATTCATATAGCACAAGGTCTTTTAAGAGCTATAAATGTGAATAAAATGACCAAAGCTGGTGTCAAATTTAAATTTTT
>Ga0307433_1001701_pt1 | contig 11447 bp, 3 predicted proteins | sample SalMarWE160210MG_FD_202166 | JGI IMG/M metagenome (GOLD analysis project Ga0307433, IMG submission 202166) | Salt marsh sediment microbial communities from the Plum Island Ecosystem LTER, Massachusetts, United States - WE1603-210 | ecosystem: Environmental > Aquatic > Marine > Intertidal zone >...
GGCCCGCTTGCGGGCCGAAGAATCTCGCCGTGGTCTTTGCTGTTTCGTCGTTTCCACGGCGAGACCCTTCGCTTCGCTCAGGGTGACAGCCACAACCGACACGCTAAACACGTACGGGTGCAAAGCACCCACCCTACACCCGCCGAGAACATGGTCACCCTTCGGGATGACCATGCCACCCGCCGAGTGCCGAGAACATGGTCACCCTTCGGGATGACCATGCCACCCGCCAAGGCGGGGGCCGGCCTCATTTCGTCTGCGTCAGGCGTATCGACTGGAAATTCATGACGGCGTCCCCCTTCATGGCGGCGACCCGGACGGCGAGCGTGGTCGGGCCGGCCTGGGGGATTTCGAGGGTCCCGGCGTCGCGTGTCACGAACTTGCCCCAGTTGCCGGTCCCCTCGAGGGTGTGGACCACCGATGCGCGGCCGGCGCTGATCTCGACCTTGCCGAGAGGGCCCGTCTTATCGTGGGCGTAGGTGAGTTGAACCTGGTACGTGCCCGGCTGGTCGATGGTGATGTCCCAACTGACCCAGGTGGTCTCCTTGAGCCAGTAGCCGATGTTATCGCGGTCGCCGGCCGTCTCGTATCTGGCCTCCGGCTGAGGGCCGTTGATGTCGGCGTGTCGTGCATGCACGTTGATGACGGCGGGCTCGGTCGGTTCGGGTTCGGGCGGTTTCGGCGGTTCCGGGGGTGGTTCGGGCGGTTTGGGTTGGGGTTCGGGCGGTTTGGGTTGGGGTTCGGGCGGTTTGGGTTGAGGCGTTTCGTGACCGGGTTCAGGCGGGGGCGGTTTTCGCATGATCTCCGACCGACCGAGGCGATAGAGCGCCACCTGGGCCTGCTCGGCGGCTTCGGTTTCGGGATAGAAGGTGATGATGTTCTCGTAGGCCTTGATGATGTCGCCCCGCCAGGCGTTCGGCATGGTTTCGAGGTTCCGGGCCTGCTCGAGGGCGGCCTGGGCGTTTTTCTCCAGCGGATGGGGCGTATCGCGACGCACGGCAGGCTGAAACGGGGTAGGCGGCTTGGGCGGCGTGGAGTCCTCGACCGGCGGCTTGAAGCCGAACACGACCAGCATCACGACCAACCCCACCAGCAGAACGACGCCGAAGGCGACCAGACCCACCATCAGCCCCGTTTTCTTCCCGGCCGCACGCTGCCGGTCCGGCATCACGGGCTGGGTCCGGGCCTCTCGTTTCGGCATGCGGCCGGGTTTGGCGGCGCGGACGGCGGCGGCTTCGGCCTGGGCGAGGGCGACGCGTGCCGCGGCCTCGGCGCGGGCCGTCTCGTGACGGTGGGTCCTGGCGACGCCGGCCAGTTGGCTGACCATCTCCACCGAGGCCAGGCTGCCCTTGTCGAGAGTCGAGAGGTCCAGTTGGTCGAGGGCGTCGATGAACTCGCGGGCGCTCTGGTAGCGGTCCTCGGGCTCGCGCGCCATGGTCTTGGCGAGCAGCGAGCAGAGGGGCTGGGACAGTTCGGGCACGAACTCGCGCGGATCGGGCGGCTGCTCCAGCACGTGCATCCGCATGATCTGCTGCGGCGTCGGGGCCATGAAGGGCGGCCGGCCGGCGACCATCTCGAACAGGACCACCCCGAGCGAGTACAGGTCGGTCCGGTGATCGGGCGGCGGGTCGCCGGTGACCTGTTCGGGCGAGATGTAGTACGGCGTGCCGTAGGCCTTGCCTTCTTCCTCGTCGGCCTCTTCGGCATGGCGTGCCAGGCCCATGTCGGCGAGTTTGACCATGCCTTCGCTGGTGAGCATGATGTTGCTGGGTTTGACGTCGCGGTGAATGATGGCGCGTGTGTGTGCGGCGTTCAGGGCCTCGGCCACCTGGCGTACGATGAGGACGGCCTCGGCGGGTTGGAAGCGCCGGCGGACCTCGAGCAGGTCTTTGACGGACCCGCCGTCGATGTACTCCATGACGATGCAGATGGTGTCTTTGAGGGGTCGGATTTCGTGAACCGTGACGATATTGGGATGCGCCAGTTGGGCTGCGGCCTTGGCTTCGCGGATGAACCGGGCCCGCGACTCGGCATCGCCGGCGGCGCTGGGGAGCAGGATTTTGACCGCGACCTCCCGCTCGGTGACGGCCTGCCGGCACTTGTAGACGATGCCCTGGCTTCCGCGGCCGATCCGTTCGAGGACGGTCAGTCCGGAGGCCCGGATGTCGGGCGTCGTCAGTTCGCCTGAGTCGGCGGTGTCCTCGGCGGCATCGAAGACGGCGGCGGCGTTGCGGGCCTCGTCCGAATCGACGCCGACGCGCCGGAGCACCTCGGACAGGGGAACCTCCTCGCCGTCGCGGGCGGCCTGCTGGAGCAGGCGGAGGGCGTCGCGGGCCTGGTCGTCGGTCAGGAGACCCTTCTCCTGGAGATGCTGCAGCCACTCGTGTGTGGTCGGTTTGGCCATGGGTGTTGGCGGACCGTACTCGGCCGCTTGGCTCGTTCAGTCGTAAAGAAGGTCTCTTGCGCGGCGGGTCAGGAGACCCGCCGCGCAACGTGGCGAAGTCGCATCAGCGCTCCTCCCTTATCTCGCCCTGGGCGGAAGGTGTCAATCAGGAAATTGACTTGGCCCCCGCGTCGTGGTTACAATGCCCGCACTGAGAAGCGTCCGGTTTGGGCGAAGGGGGGAGTGAACCGTGTACCGTTGGCGCGGCAGGTCCGCAGACCCGCCGCGCACATTCCATGGTAAGGAGGGGTTCGTGTACCTCGGCATTGACATTGGATCGGTCAGCCTGAACCTCGTGCTGCTCGACGACCAGATGCGCGTCGTCAAGGAACGTTACATCCGGACGCGCGGTAAGCCCCTCGAGACGGCTCTTGCGGCGCTCGAGGAGGTGTTTACCGAGGTGCCGCCTTCGGAGATCGACGGCGTGGCCTTTGCGGGTGCCGGCACGGCCGTCTTGGGCGAACTGTACGGCATCAAGGCCGTCAACGAGGTCATCGCGCAGGCGAAGGCGACGGCGGCGCTCCATCCGGAGGTGCGGACGATCATCGAGATCGGCGGCGAGGACTCCAAACTCATCCTCCTGGAAGAGGACCCGTCGACCGGCCGCATCCGCATCCGCGACTTCGCCATGAACACGCTCTGTGCCGCCGGCACCGGCTCGTTCCTCGACCAGCAGGCGTCGCGGCTGGGCGTCTCGATCGAGGGCGAGTGGGGCCAGATGGCGATGAAGAGCGTCCACGTGCCGCGCATCGCCGGACGCTGTTCCGTCTTCGCCAAGAGCGACATGATTCACCTCCAGCAGGAAGGCACGCCCGACTACGACATCGTGGCGGGCCTGTGCTTTGCGATGGCCCGGAACTTCAAGGCCGTCATCGGGAAGGCCAAGGAGTTTGACGACCGCATCGCCTTTCAGGGCGGCGTGGCGGCCAACGCGGGGATGATCCGGGCCTTCACCGAAACGCTCGGCCTTGCCGATGGCGAGTTGCTGATCCCGGCCCACTACGCCTCCATGGGCGCCATCGGGGCGGTGCTGACGTCGAAGGAGCGCGGCGAACTGGGGCGGATCGGGTCGGTTGAGCCGCTTCGCGAGTATCTGGCGTCGCGCCGCTGGGGCGGGGGCGAACTGCATCCGGCCCTCGAGGACGACGGGTATCCCCTGACGATCGAGCCGGATGCCTTTCCTCCGGGCGAGGAGCCGGTGGACATCTTCGTGGGCGTGGACGTCGGCAGTATCTCGACCAACGTCGTGGCGATCGACTCCGACAGCCGCGTCCTGGCCCGGGAGTACCTGATGACGGCCGGCCGCCCGCTGGCCGCCGTCACCGACGGCCTCTACAAGGTGTGGGTGGCGCTGGAGGAGCGCGGCGGCAAGGGACGTGTGCGTGTGCGCGGCTGCGCGACGACGGGTTCGGGCCGGTATCTGACGGGCGATTTCATCGGCGCCGACATCGTCAAGAACGAGATCACGGCCCATGCCACGGGGGCCATCTTCATCCGGCCGGAGGTCGATACGGTCTTCGAGATCGGCGGCCAGGACTCCAAGTACATCAGCATCGATGGGGGGGCGGTCGTCGATTTCGCGATGAACAAGGTCTGTGCCGCCGGAACCGGGTCGTTCATCGAAGAGCAGTCCGAGCGGTTGGGCGTCGACTTGACGTCGGGCGAGTACAACCGGCTGGCCCTGTCGGCCGACGAGCCTCCCGCCATGGGCGAGCGGTGCACCGTCTTCATGGAAACCGACATCAACCGGAACCAGCAGAAGGGCGTCGAGGTCGACGACCTGTGCGCGGGCCTGTGCTACTCCATCGTCCAGAACTACCTGAACCGTGTCGTCGAAAAACGCCGCATCGGCTCGTGTGTCTTCTTCCAGGGCGGCACGGCCTACAACCGCGGCGTGAAGGCGGCGTTCGAGAAGGTGACGGGCAAGCCCATCATCGTCCCGCCTCATCACGACGTGGTCGGCGCCATCGGCATGGCACTCATCGCCCACGACTGGTACCGCGAGACCGGCAAGGAGACGACCTTCCGCGGCTTCGACCTCAGAGATGTCGAATACTCCTTCGACACGTTCGAGTGCAAGGATTGTGCGAACCGCTGCGAGATTCACGTCGTCGAGATCAAGGGAGAGCCCGGACCCGAAGGGGCTGCGGCCGACCGGACCCTGTACTACGGCAGCCGCTGCGGCAAGTACGACGAATCCCAGCGCGACAGTCTCGGCAAGCATCTGCCCCGCCTGTTCGTGGAGCGGCAGCGGATGATGGACGGGGCGTACGCCAAAAAGAAGCCCGACAAGCCGAACGGCAAGACGGTCGGGCTTCCGCAGATGACGCATTTCTGGGAGACGATGCCGATCTGGCGAGCCCTGTTCACGGAGATGGGATTCGAGGTCGTCCTGTCGTCGCCGACGGTCAGAAAACTGATCAGCCGGGGCGTGGAGGAAGTCGCCGCCGAGACCTGCTTCCCCATCAAGGTGGCCCACGGCCACGTCCGCGACCTGGTTGACAAAGGCGTGGACTTCATCTTTCTGCCCACCATCGTGGACATGCCGAAGGCGAGCGACGACATCGTGAACTCATACGTGTGCCCGTACGTCCAGTCGGTTCCGTACCTGGTGCGTGCGGCCATGCCGGACGTGGACTGGGACGGGAAAATGGTGTCGCCGACGATCCATTTCTCGCACGGCAAGAAGGCGCTGCGGAAGGAACTGGAGGCGATGGCGGCCCGGCTCGGCGTCGCCAAGAGCCGCGCGAGGCGGGCCATCGACACCGCCCTGGCCGCACACGAGCGGTTCAAGGCGGCCCTTCAGGCGCGCGGACGCGAGGTGCTCGCGTCGCTGGATGCGGACGACATCGCCCTGGCGATCGTGTCGCGGCCGTACAACGGGTGCGATCCGGGGCTGAACCTGAACATCCCGGAGAAACTGCGGGACCTCGGTCGGCTGGCGATCCCGCTCGACATGCTGCCCCTCGACGCCGAAGACATCTCGGCCGAGCATCCGCACATGTACTGGAAGTACGGTCAGCAGATCCTGGCGGGGGTGCGGATCATCGCCCGCGACCGGCGCCTCTACCCGGTGTACATCACGAACTTCGGATGCGGGCCGGACTCGTTCATCACCAAGTACGTCGCCAGCGAACTCGGGGGCAAGCCGTGCCTGATCCTCGAAGTCGACGAGCACTCCGCCGACGTGGGCGCCATCACGCGGTGCGAGGCCTTCCTCGACAGCCTCAAGGGCGTCCGCGAAAGCGAGGCCCGCCAGGGCCGCAAGGGCCGCAAGGCACGACTGGCGCAACTCGACTACAGCCGCAAGGCCTACGGCAAGCGGACTATCTACATCCCGTATATGGACGATCACGGATACGCGATGGCGGCGGCGATGCGCGCGGGCGGCGTCGAGGCTCGCCAGATGCCCATGTCCGACGAAGATACCATCATGTGGGGACGCAAATACACCTCCGGCAAGGAGTGTTACCCCTGCATCATCACGACGGGCGATTTTCTGCGGCAGATCCACTCGCCCGGGTTCGACCCCGACCGGTCGGCGTTCTTCATGCCGACCGCCTTCGGCCCGTGCCGCTTCGGCCAGTACAACAAGTTCCAGCGGATGATGCTCGACGACCTGGGCCTGGAGGACGTGCCGCTCGTCCTGCTCGACCAGGACAAGGACTTCCAGGGCGACCTGAAGAACCTCGGAACCGATTTCCGGAAACTGGCCTGGAGCGGCATCGTCTTCGTCGATACGCTCCAGAAAATCCTCCGCGAAACGCGACCCTACGAGGCCAACCCGGGTGAGTGCGACCAACTCTACGAGAAATACCTCCGCAAGTGCGAGCAGGTCATCGAGAACCGGGGCGACCTGGTGGCACTGGCACGCGAGGCGCGGAGCACCTTCGAGGGCATCGCCACCGACCGGTCCCACCCCCGACCCAGAATCGGCATCGTCGGCGAGGTCTTCGTCCGGAGCAACCAGTTCACGAACAACTTCATGGTCCGCAAGATCGAGACCCTGGGCGGTGAGGCCGTCCTGCCCCCCTTCGAGGAATGGGTCAACTACATCGGCTGGAGCCGCAAGGCCGATGCACGCATGGCCAGCAACTGGAAGCGGTTGCTCGTGGAAAAGATCACCGACCTCATCCAGGGCCGCGAGAAACACAAGGTCCTGCGCCAGTTCGAGGGCGCCGTGCGGCACTTCTTCGACGAACCGCCGTCCGACGACGTCGTCGCCCTCGGCGAGGCGTACCTGAGTTCGGCGGTGCGCGGCGAGCCGATCCTGTCGATGGGCCGGTGCATGGAATACGTCCACGACGGGTGCGACGGCGTCATCAACCTCCACCCGTTCAACTGCATGCCGGGCACCATCGTCAACGCCCTTCTGACCAAGTTCCAGAAAGACCACAACATGCCCGTCCTGAAGGTGGCGTACGACGGGCTCGAACAGGCCACCGAGATGGTGCGGATCGAGGCCTTCATGCACCAGTGCGGCGAACGGTTCAAGGCCCGCCTCCAGGCCGCCGGCAACGGCGCCGGCACCGGCATCGGCGGAGCCATCGCGGCAGCGCGGTCGGGGCACTAAGCCTACAACGCTACTTCGCCTTTTTGTCCGGCTGGTGGCCTTCCCAGGCCACCAGGAACAGGCATAAACTGCGTTCGCGGCGGCCTCGGAAGGCCGCCGCGCGGAACGGAGCGTAGTCGTGCTAACACGACAGCGCCACTTACCGCGCGGCGGGTCTCCTGACCGTACGTGTTTAGCGTGTCGGTTGTGGCTGTCACCCTGAGCGAAGCGAAGGGTCTCGCCGTGGAAACGACGAAACAGCAAAGACCACGGCGAGATTCTTCGGCCCGCAAGCGGGCCTCAGAATGACAACGCTAAACACGTACCCTGACCCGCCGCGCAACAGCGGAAACAGGCTTTCAAGCGCGGTGGGTCCGGAGACCCGTACGTGTTTAGCCGGGTGGCACGGCCCTTGGGCCGTGCAGTCGCCCTCGCCACGCCGGGTGGGACCCTGACGGCTCGTGCCGTGGCCGGCGGCCACGCCCAGCGTGACCGTGTGCTCCTCGGCGCGACCCACGGCCGCGGCTTCGCCGCTGCCGTGCCACCCTCTTGGTGGCGCGTGGGACGCTCAACACGTACGGAGACCCACCGCGCGAAATGGTAAAGTTCCGTTGTCGTACTAACATCCTTCGGGCATCCGAAGAACGGCTCTGCGAGCAGTCAGGCACTGTTCCTTGCCGCCGGCCGGAACAATCGGACGCGGTGAGTCTACCGACCCGCCACGCCGAGGCCGAGGTCGACCCGGAATCCGAACCGTCAGAGAGGAGAATCGACGATGAAGACCCGCAGCCATGTTGTCCGATGCGCCGTGGTGCTGGCGCTCGCGGTGTGCGTGACCACCACCCTCGGCGGTCAGGCGAAGAAGAAACGCGCGGTGCTCACGGTGCCCGAGGTCACGAAAGACGAGATCATCTGCTTCGCCCTCTACACGGTCAACAACCACGTTCTGAAACTCACGGCCCAGTTGTACCCGCTCGCCGAGTCCGACCCGCGCACGGTCCGCCTCGAGATCCGCCAGGGCGGCCGGTGGAAACAGGTGACCGAGACGAAGGTCGTCGAGAAGGGCTGGACCGCCACCTTCCGCGTCGAGAACTGGGACGCATCGCGCGACGCCCAGTACCGCGTGGCCCACGGCAAGGCCGCACGTTACACCGGCACCGTCCTCAAGGACCCCGTTGACAAGGAGACGATCGTGGTGGCCGTCTTCACGGGCAACTCCATCTATGCGGGGCACGGCGGCGACATCCCGAAGACCGACATCGTCGAGAACATCAAACGCATCAAACCCGACCTGCTGTTCTTCTCCGGCGACCAGGTCTACGACCATAACAAGCACTACGCGTACTGGCTGAAGTTCGGCCGCGATTTCGGCGAGATCATCCGCAACATCCCCACCGTCACCATCCCCGACGACCACGACGTGGGGCACGCCAACCTGTGGGGCGCCGGCGGAAAGAAATCCAACACCCCCGCCGGGCACGACGGCGGGTACTTCAAGCCGCTTGAATACGTCAAGGAGGTCGAGCGCGCCCAGACCAGCCACCTGCCCGACCCGTACGACCCGACGCCGGTCGAGCGCAGCATCGGCGTCTACTACACCGCGATGACGCTCGGACGCATCAGTTTCGCCATCATCGAGGACCGCAAGTTCAAGAGCGGACCCCTGGGCCTGGTGCCGAAAATGGGCCCGCGGCCCGACCACATCCGCGACCCGAACTACGACCCGAAGACGGTGGACGTGCCGGGGGCCAAACTGCTGGGCGAGAGGCAACTCAAGTTCCTCCGACACTGGGCCGCCGACTGGCGAGGCGCCGACATGAAGGCCGTCCTCTCCCAGACCGTCTTCGCAAATGCCGCCACCATTCACGGCAGCCGCAACAACCGCCTACACGCCGACATGGACTCCAACGGATGGCCCCAGACCGGACGCCGCAAAGCGCTGCACGAGATCCGACGAGGCTTCGCCACCATGCTCTGCGGCGACCAGCATCTCGGAACCGTTATCCACCACGGCATCGACGAGTGGAACGACGCCGGATACTCCCTCTGCGTCCCCTCCATCGCCAACCTCTACCTGCGGTGGTGGGCGCCGCTCGAGCCCGGGAAGAACCGCGCGCCGGGCATGCCCGAACACTGCGGCGAGTTCCTCGACGGCTTCGGAAACAAGATCACCATGGTGGCCTGCGCCAACCCGACGCCCGAAGAGAACCACGACAAACTCACCACCCGCGCCGCCGGTTTCGGCGTCGCCAGGTTCAACCGAAAAACACGCAACGTCACCCTCGAATGCTGGCACAGGAACGCCGATGTCTCCGACCCGAAGACCCAACAGTACGCCGGCTGGCCGGTTACCTTCGACCACGAAGCCAACTACGGCCGCAAGGCCGTCGCGTACCTGCCCACCATCCAGGTGGCCGGCATGACGAACCCCGTCGTCCAGGTCATCGACGAGGCCGCCGGCGAGATCGTCTACACCCTGCGCATACGCGGCGCCACCTGCCGCCCCAAGGTGTTCAAGAAAGGAACGTACACCCTGAAGGTGGGCGAGCAGGGAACCGACAAGTGGAAAACGCTCACCGGCATCGAGGCACTCGACGCCGATGACCGCAAAGAGATCAAGGTGAACTTCTGATCCACGCTGAGAACGATGCCCCACCGAGAACGCCCTGTGGAGACAACCGATGCGGCACGAAAAGAGGCACGCCGGCCTGGTGCGGGGGCGCTGCTTTCCGCGCGGCGGCCTTCCAAGGCCGCCGCGAACGGTCGTTGCCATGCCTGCAGGCGGCCTGGGAAGGCCGCCAGGCGGGGTTGGCGCGACAGCGGCCGTAGCCTTCGCGGTGTGCATCTGTGCGTTGTCGGCGCCCGCGACGGCCCAGAAAACGGAGGCTGAAAAGATCCTGGCCGCCGCCGGCGTCAAAGGCGGCCTCGTCGTCCACCTCGGCTGCGGTGACGGCAAACTGACCGCCGGACTGCGCGCGAGCCGCTCCTACCTCGTCCACGGCCTCGACACCGAGGCCGAGAACGTGGCGAAAGCGCGGCAGGTCGCTCGAGAAGCGAATCTGTCGGCCCACGTCTGGATCGACCGACTCACCGGCAACCGCCTGCCTTACGCCGACAACATGGTCAACCTGCTGGTATCACCGCGCCCGGGCGGCGTCGGCATGGACGAGATCCTGCGCGTGCTCGTCCCGCGCGGCGTGGCGCTGGTTGGCGGCAAGAAGACCGTCAAGCCCTGGCCGGCCGACATCGACGAGTGGACGCACTGGCTGCACGGGCCCGACGGCAACGCCGTCGCCCACGACACGGTGGCCGGGCCGCCCCGACGCCTCAAGTGGGTGGCTGCGCCCCTGTGGTCGCGGTCGCACGACAGCGTACCCAGCGTGACGGCCATCGTGTCGGCGGGCGGCAGGCTGTTCTACGTCGTGGACGAGGCCCCCGCCAGCATGTCGGGCTCCGCCCCGGACAAGTGGGCGCTGGTGGCCCGCGACGCCTTCAACGGCCTGCTGCTGTGGCGTGTGCCGATGCCCGAATGGGGCTGGCGCACCTGGAGCCCCGAGTTCACCTGCCGGTTCACCATCCCCACGCACGTGCCGCGACGTCTCGTGGCGGCCGGCGACCGCGTCTACGCCACGCTCGGCTTCAACGCGCCGCTGACCGAACTCGACGCCGCCACCGGCCAGGTCCTGCGGACCTTCGAGGCCGCGCCGCTGACCGACGAGATCCTCCACACAGACGGCACGCTCGTCGTTGCCATCAACAAGGGGCCGCAGAAGCCGGGCGAGAAGACGGGCGATCCGCCGGCGCCGGTGCGCAAGTGGGTCGCCGCCATCGACGCCGCGTCCGGCCGTGTGCGATGGAAGACCGGCGACTACGTGGGCCTGCGCTCCAAGACCGGCCCGATGGAGCCGATCAGCCACCTGAGCATGGCCGCAGGCGGCGGACGCCTCTTCTTCGTCGACCGCAACGAGATCATCAGCCTGAACCTGACCGACGGCAGCGAGGCCTGGCGCACGCCCCGGCCCGAGGTGCCCGAGCACAAGATGCGGTACAACATCCGCATCACCGACATGTGCACGCTCCTGTACCATGACGGGGCGGTCTACTTCGCCCAACTCAACCCCGACCGCAGGATCGACTGGCGCGAGATACGCGGCACCCTGCACGCCTTCACCGCCGACACCGGCAAGGCCATGTGGACCCGCCGGTGTTCCTCGTGGGGCTGGGCCCAGCCGGCCGACGTGTTCGCCCTGCAGGGCCTCGTCTGGGTGACCGACTTCAAGAACGACTTCACCCTGGGCCTGGACCCCAAGACGGGCGAGGTCAAGCGGAAGGTCTCGAATCACAAGGCCTTCGACAACGCGCATCATCATCGCTGCTACCGCAATAAGGCCACGACGCGGTACCTGATGACCAGTTTCCGCGGGCTGGAGTTCATCGACTGGGCCTCCGCCC
>Ga0307433_1001702_pt1 | contig 11439 bp, 21 predicted proteins | sample SalMarWE160210MG_FD_202166 | JGI IMG/M metagenome (GOLD analysis project Ga0307433, IMG submission 202166) | Salt marsh sediment microbial communities from the Plum Island Ecosystem LTER, Massachusetts, United States - WE1603-210 | ecosystem: Environmental > Aquatic > Marine > Intertidal zone >...
AGTAATACGGCCATTGACATCATTACAAGGAAAGCATAAAAAATCCTCATTACTGGGAATTTTAGCATTGAAAAGAGCAGGTACCTACAATTAACTGGAAGGGGGATAAAAATAAAGGTGCATTAACCTGCAACACAGTACATAACATTACATCACAGTGAAGCAGCGCAAAGGAAAGCACTACTAACTATCATGGAGGCTTTTTATTTACACACGAAATGGAAGGACAGGGAGCTACGCCTTCCCGAATGTAACGACGTTTGGAAATCCGTAGCCCCCACAGGCAGGAGACCATCTATCACGATTGATTTATCCGGGGTGTAGGTCACCCGGATATCAAGAGCTTCTAGTGCCTTCACTTTCAGGGGGTAGTCCGCCGTATGGAGTACGCTGGAAAATACCCGAGCTGATTCAGTGAGCTTATCAGTGTTGGCCGCTACTCGTTCCAGTGATTCCCGCTTAATTTGCAAGTCTCTCAATTTCTTTTCATAGGACTGGACCGTCTCTCTTACCTTTTCAATCACGGTTTCAAAGGACAATTCAGTTATTCTACCCTTACCATAGAGCTGGATATACCTCATCTCTTCCTCTTTGGCTTTCTGGTGGATACGAAAATCTGTGTAGACCGGGATGCTTACTGGCTGGGCTAATTTTAGGCGCTCCAGTATTTCTTCCGGGGTTTCTGAGGATATGTAAATATCTATTTCAGCTTTATATCCGGCTACTTCACACAACTCATACTGCTCATGCGGAGTGAAGGGCTTGATAAGTTTTGTGAAATTAGCCCCTTTTGGTAGAGACCTCCCACGCTCCCAAGAATGTATCGTATTACGTTTAATACCTGTCTTCTCTGCCAATTGATATTCAGACCAAGCATGGTTTAACCGTACTCGCCTCAATACATCACCAAAACTCAATATTAGCCTCCTAACTTTAGTAATTAGTGGCAATTGTACCAGTAATAGTGCAAAAAATAAAGAAAATGGAAGGATTTCCCACAAAGTAATGTGATATATTACCCCACCTCGGTTATATTTGCCACTGAATGGAAGTCAGTATGGTTGACAATTGCCACTAAAATAGTGTAAATTGCCACTATGACTAACTCAGTAACTATAAACAATTCCACTCTACTCTCTAAAATTATCCAAAAGCAAAATGCCGAAGGGCTGAATGATTATGCCTTCGCTGATAAGCTTATTATAGAGCGGTCCACATGGACGCATATCCGCCTTGGGCGACGTAAAATTGGCCTCACTCTGCTTCGGGCTATTCTCCGCACCTACCCTGAACTCACTGATGATGTAATCGCTTTTATGCATGATGGTGACTATTCTCAGTCAAACAAACCTCCAAAGCTAACTATCTCTAGCCAGCCTGCCCCAGTAGACCTTTGAGATTAACAGGAGATGATGGAAATGAGAGCGCCTGAAGGAATAAAGGTCATCGTAAATATCAAGCAGAGCGCGGAGGTTCCAGCCCGGCAAAGACAGGCATGGCGTGAATTCTTGGATATGCTTGTGGAGAGAGCAGAGGCTGTGGGAACTGCAAAGGTCGAAGCCAGAGACTATCAGAGCAGAGGGGGAAGCGGGTAAAACTGCCTCCCCCCGGAAAGGAAGCTGACTGAATGAACATCTTAATAAGGTTACTCAAAGTAAGAAGGCTCTGCTCACAGGAGGAATGCCCACACTGGAGACATAGCACCAAGTACCCCAGGAAGTGTTTCTATGAGGCTCAATGCTGGCGGGGGAAACTGGATATTTTAATCGCAATAATCTGGAAGAGGTTTAGCCGGTGAAGCTCCTCAGTATTCTTGCAGTTCTGCTCCTCCAATCATATGCCACGCTTGAGCTATCAAGAGTCGTGTGGCTTTATTGGCAGCAATACGGGGGAGTTAAGTTCATAGCAGAGATAGTGATGCTTCTTCTTTGCTACCTGCTCCTGATTCCGATTCTGGTCTGGAGAACAAAAGAGGGATAAGAGAGAGCGGAAAATGACGACAGAAAAAATGGCGTTGTCACCAAGTGAAGTATCCGCCCAACTAGGACTTTCAATCAATAATGTCTATACCTGCATCCATGCGGGCAAAATCCCGCATATCCGCCTCGGGAAACGTATTCTCATCCCGCGCCAGGCCCTTGAGAGGTTGCTCAACGGGGAATCAGACCACTATGAAAACCTGCCGGTAGTAACCAAACCTAGATAAAACGGAGATGGACGATGCCAAAGATAGCCTATGAGGTCAAGAAGTTCACACAGCAGACACTCGCCACTATAGCACAAGCCGAGCAGATAATCGAGCAGTCCTAGCCCCTATTGAGAGGTTAAGAATAAGGAGGAGGTTAAAAGGAAATGTACGTTTACTGGCGCTCAGAGCCAGGGGTGTGGACCGTCGGGTACTACAGCCCTGATGGTAAATGTCACCCTGAAAGTGACCATGATTCAAAGGATAAGGCAGCTGCCCGTGTCCATTGGCTGAATGGAGGTAAGTAAATGTGTGAGTTTGCTAGTTGGGTAGAGCGAAGGGATAAGGTTTATTTCTTGACTGCGGAGCAGTTGTTCTCAGGAAAGGGGCAGAAATGGGTTGAGGAGAATGGCATATCCCCTGATGATTACTACGGGCACGGCACAATCAGGCTGTGGTACCACATTGATTATGGTGACGGTATAGACAAAGAGTGCACGGACTTCTCCGCGCCGGATAACTTTCCCGATGCCATTGTGAATGCAATTAAGAATGGTAAGATGCGTGGCTTCCCCTTTCCTAGAGCCTTACTTATGAAGCCCCTGGATGATGAGTACCGGGCTAAGCTGAAGCCCCTGGATGATGAGTACCGGGCTAAGCTGAAGCCCCTGCGTGATGAGTACGATGCTAAGCTGAATCCCCTGCGTGATGAGTACTGGGCTAAGCTGAAGCCCCTGCGTGATGAGTACCGGGCTAAGCTGAAGGCACTGGATGATGAGTACTGGGCTAAGCTGAAGGCACTGGATGATGACTACTGGGCTAAGCTGAAGCCCCTGGATGATGAGTACTGGGCTAAGCTGAAGCCCCTGCGTGATGAGTACGATGCTAAGCTGAAGCCCCTGCGTGATGAGTACTGGGCTAAGCTGAAGCCCCTGGATGATGAGTACTGGGCTAAGCTGAAGGCACTGGATGATGACTACTGGGCTTTATTCGTCATTCCCATGAATAGAAACCCGAAGTGGAGGTAGAAATGAAAGCAGAGAAGGAGACAGAGAATGAATAGAGCAAGTCCGGCTACTGGGTGGGTAAGGAACCCAATTATGGAATCACCCGAATTAGACCCTACGCAAGCTAGTAGTTATGAGTTGGGATGGACATATAATCCGATTACAGGCTGCCTCAATCACGTCAATGGACTGTGTAAAGGTGGCGGCTTCCCTTGCTATGCCTATAGGCTAGCTAATGGGCGGTTAAAGCAATTGGAAAGAGTAGGCATCGGTGAGATATAAAGGAGAGCTAATTTTAACCTATCAGGGGTGTTTGAAAAATGGGATTAGCACAACTTAATTTTGAAGGGGAGGATAAGGTTGAGGTAGCTATTGAGAGGCTAAGGGAATACGAACCCGAAGGTGGCTATTACTTAGCATTTTCAGGTGGCAAGGACAGCGTGGTTATCTACGACCTTGCTCAGAAGGCAGGTGTTAAGTTTGATGCCCATTATTGCGTGTCACCAATAGACCCACCACAGATATACCAATTTATTAAAGAACATTACCCTGATGTTCAATGGGATTATCATGCTAGAGGCTGGTGGCAAATGGTCGTAGAGAAAGGGTTGCCAATGCGACAAAGGCGATGGTGCTGTTGGGTTATCAAGGAAGCTGGTGGTGATGGTAGAACCGTAGTGTTAGGAAATCGTAGGGCAGAAGGTGGCTCCCTTCGTAGCCACCAAAGCCATTACGAAATTGGGCGAAACCATCACAAAATATTTCTACGCCCAATAATAGACTTTGATAATTACGATGTCTGGGAATATATCAAGCTGAATAATCTGCCTTACTGTAGCCTTTATGATGAGGGATTCAAACGATTAGGTTGTATTTTATGTCCTTTCAGCAGGGAAATTAAGAGAGAAATAACTTTCTTTCCCAAGACTGTTTTAGCATGGCGTAGGGCTTGTGACAGGATTATTGCTAATGCCATTGCATCAGGCAGGGAGAGGAAGCACAATTTCCAGACAGGGCAGGAATTATTTGAATGGTGGATACGAAGGAATTAATCCTATCAGGGATGTTTGAGATGATAAAGATTAAAAGAGGAGGTATACTGTCTGCTCACCCCACCCTAGAGCCCCCGAAGTGCGGGCTGACCTGTAAGACATCAGAACTCTTGGCTACTCAGGGTTGGTGCTTGTGGCGGTGCGATGTACTCAATGGTGAGGTAATCCGGATAGTGGATGAAGATATAGTGGAAGAGGCACCCGGTGGACCCCCGGTTTACAGCATCCGGGAGATTGAGACATTGCTAGAGCTGGAGGTAGTGGATATCCGCTTGATTCATGAGGCTAAGAAGGCGGTCACCCGGTGGGCTGGAATGAGAGGATTCGATAAGGTGGTTATAAATGAACATTGAGAAGGCTATTAAAACTAACAAGGCGCTATTAGATGGAACGTATGACCACAGGGACAAAGGTTTGGAAGATGCTCTCAAGCTAGGCATTGAAGCCATGAAGCGCCACCAGTATCATCTTCAAAATCCTATGTACTGGCCAGTAGAACCACTACCAGGCGAGACTAAGGAGTAGAACCATGAAAGCACTAATAACCGGCACAACAGGTTTTGTCGGCAGCCACCTTGCCGACTACCTCATTGACCAACAGGGTATTGAGGTTCATGGCATCAGACGACCTCGAAGCCGAAACGAGTTCGTCCGGTACGATGTCCACTACCACGAAGGGGACATACTTGATTACTCATCAGTGGCAAATATCATCGCTAAAGTAGGTCCCAGCTGCATCTTCCACCTGGCAGCCCAGTCCTTTGTCCCTCTATCATGGACGGCACCCAGGCCCACCTTAGAGGCGAACATCATAGGCACTCTTAACATCTTGGAGGCAGCAAGGGAAACCCCACTCAAAACGTCAATCCTCATAGCCGGCAGTTCTGAGGAGTATGGCATGGTGTACCCTGCCGAGTGCCCTATCACCGAGGGTCTACCACTGAGACCACTCAGTCCCTACGGAGTGAGTAAGGTAGCCGCCGACATTGAGGTCCGCCGCATAGCCCTTAGCATGGAACAGATAGAGGAGTTACAGCCGCCGCCTAACCCAGCTAAGATTACCGACTCACGCTACGCAAGCTACGCCGCCGAGTATGGCGAGGACTCCTGGGAACTGGATGCCCTCGAACCCCGGTATATTGTCAACTTGATTGAGGAGCACATCTTTGGAGAGCGGGACATTGACAAATGGGATGAGGCTGTTGAGGAACAAGAGGCAGAGCGGGAGCAAATACAGGAGATTATTGACCGCTGGGATGAGATGTTTTAGGAGGAGAGATATGCCGAGTAAAAGAAAAATTGAGTGGCTAAAAGCCATCTGCCCCTACTGCCGCAGGAAGTATGACTATCCGAAGGATGGTTACAAACCCTCCACCTGTGGCGATTATAACTGTGTGAGGAAGCATCTGCACCCGGAGTTGAGGAATGGTATCAGAGGATAAATATTTTTGCAGCAAGAGGAGACTACTTGAGAAGTTGGGGGTTGAGAAAGTTGGAGAAGCTAGAGATAGAGAGTCGAGATATGAGCTAACCATGCGTTGATTGCAGCAAAGCAGAAATTAAATGAAAGGAGGTTAGCAAAGTGGAAGGTGCAGTATCGTTTTTACTTATGCTTGCTCTCATCATTGGATTAGCATTCCTCTATACATTCCTCTATTCTGTTGCCCGATGGTTAAATGACACCAATCTGACTGTAACTTTTACCCGGCGGAAAGTTATGTTGCAACGGCGTATAGAGGATGCAAAATTCAAACTTGGTGAGATAGCCAGGCGAGAACAGAGAACGGGAAAGTATTCCCATGGCAAGAAAGGGGAAGCCGAAACTGGGGAAGATTAATCTTTCCCAGTCTATTCGTAAAGCGAATATTGAAGAGGCTTTGAACATTATTTTGAGTATGAACCATGAAACCTAAATCCATAGGTGATATTCTCAATAAACTCACGAATGTCAAGCAGGTGAAGCCGGGCAAGTGGACGGCTGATTGCCCGGTATCCGGTCATGCGACGCCGAGAGGGCATCTATCAATCGAGGATGCCGGGGACAAGGCACTCGTTCAGTGCTTCGGTAGCCACGGCCACAGCTATGAGGATATATGCCAAGCACTAGGCTTTGAAGCACTGGCATACTCCAGCACCCCTAAGCCCAGGCTCCAGGATAGGGAGATTGAGACGGTCTATCATTATACTGATGCCAGTGGTCAGCCGTTTGAAGTGGTGCGCACCAGACCCAAAGGCTTTTTCCAGCGCCGGCCGGACGGCAAGGGCGGCTACATCAATAACCTCAGAGGTATAATACCCACACTTTACCACCAGGGCGAGCTACCGGAAGCTATAGACGCCGGCAAGCCTATCTTTATTGTTGAGGGCGAAAAGGACGTTGACCGGCTGCGAGCTAAAGGCTTTGCAGTTACCTGTAACCCTATGGGCGCAGGAAAGTGGCGCGATACCTATAGCCAGGCATTAAAGGGCGCTGATGTGGTAATTATCCAAGACAATGACGCCCCGGGGCGTGACCATGCTGGCCAGGCTGCCCGGTCATGCTTCGGCAAGGCTACCAGAATCCGTGTACTGGGGATGCCAGACCGTGATGGCCATCAGGTTAACGATATATCCGATTGGCTGGCGGCCGGGGGCACGCATAAGGAGCTTGAGCAATTAGTAGCCGGTTGCCCGGACTATGAGCCGCCAGCCGATAGTTTCCTGCCTGAGATTGTGGTTACAGACAGGCACCTCAGAGACATCACATCCGATGCACTGGACACGCTCTACAAGGCTAATAAGCCGGAGCGTATATTCAGGCGCAGCGGCACACTTACCCGGATAAATCTCGATGAAAAGCAGCGGCCTTACACTGAGGCACTGGGCGAATCAGCATTCAGGGGCCGCCTTGCCCGGTGCTGTAATTTCACGAGAATCATAGGAAATGGCGACCGGGTAGCAGTACCGCCACCGCTTGATGTGGTGAGGGATTGCTTATCACTGGGTGAGTGGCAGTTCCCAGCATTGCTAGGCATAACGGAAGCACCGGTGATACGTTCTGACGGCACAGTAATGAGCGAGCCGGGCTATGACAGCGACACCAACCTCTATTACTACCCTGCACCGGGGCTAACGGTGCCGCCAATACCTGACAACCCCAGTGATGCTGATGTCGAGGCAGCTATAGGACTCGCCTTAGAGACTCTGGCCGATTTTCCTTTCGATACTCAGGCAAGCCGGGCTAATGCCATTGCCACCATGTTTACACCCATCCTCAGACCAATGATAGACGGCCCGGTGCCGCTTGCCATTATCGACAAGCCACAGGCAGGGACCGGCGCCAGCCTGCTAGCCGAAGTGATAAGCCTCATCGCCACAGGCCGGGCGGCAGCCATGATGCCTGCACAGAAGGATGATGAGGGCTGGCGTAAGGTAATCACCAGCCTATTACTCAAGGGGCAACTGGTAGTTACCATTGACAATGTGGAATATAACCTGTGGTCACCCAGTCTGGCGGCTATTCTGACGGCCACCACCTATCAGGACCGCATACTCGGCCGGTCCGAGATGGTAATACTGCCTAACCGTACTACATGGCTGGCTACCGGGAATAATATAAGGCTGCGGGGCGATTTACCGCGGCGGTGTATTTGGGTACGAATGGATGCACGTATGGCTCGGCCGTGGCAGCGGGACATTGGCTGCTTCAGGCATTCACGCCTTGTAGAGTGGGTATCTGAGAATCGTGGCGGTATCTTGGCAGCTATCCTGACAATAGCAAGGGCATGGGTAGTGGCCGGCATGCCGGAAGCAGGGGGCTTACCAAATCTAGGCGGTTATGAATCCTACTGCCGGGTAGTGGGTGGAGTGCTGAATTACATGGGCATTAACGAATTCCTGACGAACCTCAACATCATGTATGACGAGATGGATATAGAGACACCACAGTGGGAAGGGTTTTTAAGGGCATGGTGTGATGTAACAGGGAATAAGCCAATAACAACAACAGAGCTTATCAGTCACGTAAACGACAATGAGGAGCTGCGCGCCAACTTGCCGGATACTATAGCCGACACCAGCGTAAAGAACTACACCCGGCGGCTGGGTAATGCGCTGGCTAAGAAAAAGGGTATGCACTTTCCGAACGGCATTTCCGTAATTAAGACTGATAAGGGTGAATATGGGGCTAGATGGCAAGTGCTGACTCCGGGGCTGACTCTTAATGAAGAGAGTCAGCAAGCTAAATTAGCCTTGAGGGCTGACTCTGCTGACTCTTGTTTGACCCCCCACGCACGGAAAAAAACAAGCACTAATAATAAATATATATATGGGGGTGGAGTAGAACTAAGAGTCAGAGAGTCAGAGTTAGCCTCAAAAAGGCTGACTCCGGGGGCCGGCCCCATGCCGGCATACCCTTCTCATGATTGTCCTGAGTGTAGTAAGGACGCATGGGCAATCACACCGGATGGCCGGCAGTATGTTTGCTCTGAGTGTGGATATCTGCACCCTGTTGACTGTGAATTATGCAAGAGGGGTAATCATGAAGGTTGATTCCTTGGAGCGGCAGCAAGCTGAGATTGCAGCCTGTAAGACATCAGAACTCTTGGCTACTCAGGGTTGGTGCTTGTGGCGGTGCGATGTACTCAATGGTGAGGTAATCCGGATAGTGGATGAAGATATAGTGGAAGAGGCACCCGGTGGACCCCCGGTTTACAGCATCCGGGAGATTGAGACATTGCTAGAGCTGGAGGTAGTGGATATCCGCTTGATTCATGAGGCTAAGAAGGCGGCCGGGGCTAGAATAACCGGTGTAGATGCAAAGGCACCCATACCCCTCGGCTCTAACCGCGGGGGAGTAGTGGACCAGAATATGTATTGAGATATTAGAGGTTTTATCACGAAAGGAGGATGACAATAGAAGATAGCTTTGCTGGTGTCCTGTTATATCGGTTTTGATGGTTGGGATGTGACTGACAGGCAGTATAAAGACCGAGCCAGCAAGCCTGCCAGCTAGGGGTGGGTCGGCAATCCAACCCGGGCCCGTAGTGGCTCGCCTGCAACTAGCTGGCAGGGATGGCATCGGGTGGGGTGAAAGGGTCTCAGTGAGGTCATCAAGACCTGATACGGGGAAGGACTTAACCGAGGTAGCCCCACCCAGAGCCACCAAAAGGAGGAAGAAAATGAGCTTATTCCAGACAGGTAACTTCAAACTTCATTCAGGTGATATGAGCACCAAGTTTATAGATTGTGATGCACTTGCAGATGAGGACATAAATGCACTAGCTGTATGGGTTGCTGAAAGAATTAGCTTCTGTTGGGTCATAGGAATACCTACTGGTGGGGAGAGATTGGCAAAAGAACTAAAAAATTACACTGTATTTAGTGCTCCTACTCTAATAGTAGATGATGTATTTACCACTGGTAGGTCTATGGAGTCTGCAAAGAGTGGATTAAGAGGTGAAGTCATTGGAGTAGTAATATTCGCAAGAGCCAAATGTCCTGACTGGATAACGCCAATATTCCAGTTAATGATATAAGGAGGGAGAAATGAAACAAGATGGTGAGAAACTAACAGAGTCAGATAAGGCAGGTATCTACGGGCGGTTCCAACGCCTGCGAGAAGAAAGTAAGGTTCCTGTAGGTCTTCATACTTTAGGAGATATGGTAGCCAAAGCCCAATATGACAAAAGCCAGAAGCACAGACTGGATAGACCTAAACTAAGGGAGGAGATAGATAAAACTGCTCTTGCTGGCTTACATAGGGTCATCCCCTCCTTTTCTTATGGGAGTGGTGTGCCGATTGATGCTTATCTAACAAGTGCCACAATCAATAAGATACTTAACCATATCCTCGCTATAATTCCTGATGAGGCAGAAATCAGGAAGCAGGAGAGGGAGAGAATAATTAAAGAGGTGGAAGACAATAGCTTTGATGAGTGGGATGGCTGTATTTCTGTTGAGCCAAAAAAGAACCGAGTTATTTATTCTGACTATTGGCAAGCCCTCAAAGGAGAATGATGAAAAGGACGCCGAGATTAAGTAAATCAGGGATAGAGTATCTGGATTATCAGTGGGGGATTTTCAGTGGTTGTTGGAATTGGAAGAATGGGATATGCCCCGTCCGGAACTGCTGGGCAAAGGGTATTGCATATCGCTTCCACAACCATTACCCTGATGGCTTTAATCCACACTACTACCCTGAAGCCCTGGAGTCTCCAATGCACCTGAAGAAACCCAGCATCATAGGTGTAGGCTGGGTAGGGGATGTAATCGGCTACGGCCTAGAATACAAAGAGCAAATCTATAGTACGATTGAGGCTTGTTCACAGCATCGCTTTCTATTCCTGACAAAGAACCCCGATAGGTTTATTGACTGGAGTCCGTTCCCCTCAAATTGTTATATCGGGGTGACGATTACTGATGGAGATGATGACCGAACACCACTTGCCTATATGAAGCACGTGGAAGCCAGGGTAAAATTTGTATCCTTTGAGCCATTATTGAACTGGTGGGATGTCGCTACTTCCGATATGGTAGCTAAATCATTTAAGACAGCAGGCATCAACTGGGTAATCATCGGGGCACAGACAAGACCAACAGTGTATCCCCGGATAGAGTGGGTAGAGGAGGTAGTGAGAGCTTGCGATAAGGCTGGCATATCTGTGTTCCTGAAAGATAATTTGATGCCATTGCTAAAACTTCAGGGATTGCACTGTAATCTCTTTTGGGCAGACAAAAGGGATGCGAACGGCTTTGAGGATTTACACTTAGAACTAAGACAGGAGATGCCTGATGGATAAGGCAGGCTGGGCTACTAAAGAGTGGGTTCAATGTAAGTATCCAGTATTAAGGCAGGAGGTACCAAGATGACCGGAGAGAAGAAATACCAGATTGAAGGAGGGGATGATGAGAATAATACGCAAAGATAGTGAAGATGCCGATGATACAGATGAACTGATGGCTGAGAATATCACAGAAGCTGTGTGCGACCAGTTCGGTGATTGGATGGGGGAACCAACTCCATTTAATCTAAAAGCAGACATTTACTACCGAGTTCGGGAAGCACAAGAAGATGGTATTGAGGTGTAGGGGCAATGAAGTAGACAGTGATATAGAGTTTAGCAAATGAAGATAAGGAGCTGGTGGTTGTTGGATGACATTAACTCACATAGCACTATTCGCAGGTATAGGGGGAGACTCACTGGCAGCAAAATGG